>ENA-UOJT01000103-UOJT01000103.1-human-gut-metagenome-genome-assembly--contig:-C15-NODE-103-length-61424-cov-76.932213_pt1 | contig 61424 bp, 51 predicted proteins | sample MGYA00242357_ERZ723904 | MGnify/ENA metagenome assembly ERZ723904 | reverse complement strand
CTATACTTCTTTTTGCAGCACTAAGGTAGGTGAAAAATCTGACATGGCAAAATCCTGAGCAACTTTTTGTTGCTCAGGTACTTATAAAAAATGCTAACTCGTAGTGCTGCGGAAATTAGGTATATATTTAAGATATGGCACTATCACTTAATGCAGAACAAAAGAATCTCTCAAATCTATTTACAGGCAGAGAGCAATTTGTAATACCTTCATACCAACGCCCTTATAGTTGGGAGTTTGATCAATGTCAGAAATTATATGATGATATTGTAGCGGCTTACAATGAAAAGCGTGATTATTTTATAGGTAATATTATCCTTGCTGTATCAGATGATACGAAACAAGACCCTCGTGTCGTTGATGGTCAACAAAGATTGATATCTATTTGGTTGATGTTCAAAGCTTTATCAGTAATACTACCAAATACAAGAATCTTAAAAGATGTGCTATGCTGTTATAATTGGGATGGTAGTGATAGCATTATTAAAATAGATTCTAAGGTTTTTGAGGTTACAGACCAAACGCATTTAGCTGCAATATATGCTTGGACTTCATCTAACTTTGAAATGGAGAAAGAGAACTCCAAGAGCAAAAAAGCGCATAAGGATTGGAATCACATTTTTGCAAACGGAGTTTACTTTTACAATCTGTTTTATGACTTTCATACAACCTTTGGAGATAAAGAACTAATGTTGTTCTTGCGATTTATGCTTGAGCGGGTCTTTATTCTTCCTATAGAACTAAGTGCTGCAGACATCACAGATGCAGAGGATAAGGCTCTTAATATCTTTGAAACTATCAATGACAGAGGTATGAACTTGGAAGATGCAGATATCTTTAAGGCAAAGTTGTATAACAAGGCTTTAAACAAAGAGGAAAAGGATGAGTTTATTAACCAATGGGTTGTTATAAAAGATACTTGCCGTAATTTAAAGATTAGTATTGATGACTTATTCCGATATTACTCACATATTATCCGTGGTGAAGAAAACAATATCAAAAGTGAGATAAGTCTTCGTGAGTTCTTCCAATCTGCTAATTCAGTATTGACGAGAAAAAGCCAAATAGATGTTGTATCCGATTTAAATCATATACTTGACTTATTGACGGCATATAATGAAAAGAAAAACGAAAAGACGATTTTGGCATCATGGCTGCAATTAATAGATATTTATACCAATAATTATCCAAGATTTGCAGTTATTGCCTATCTATTTCATAATGGTTTCGAAAACGAGGAACAACTTATAGATACACTAAAGAAAATAGTTAGGTATTGTTACTATATGGGTTCTACGACGATGGTCAAGTATGGCATATATACAATTATAAGACAAGTATCTCATCAATTGCCTGTAGATGAGTATTATCAGGAAAATGTAACCATCGATTCTTTCAACTACCTTGGTCGTTTGAAGTATGGATATGCATTACTCGCTCATTATTTGGAACAACCAGAAGCTTTCGTGTATTATGATACAGATCGATTGCTGACTTCCAAAGACATTAAGTATTTGCCAACGGATTGGAAGGGATATGCCCTAAATGAACACTTAGATGACTTGGGTAATTTAGCGATTTTGGATCACTGTCGTGTTTCTAAAAAATACACAGAAAAGTTAAAAATTTATGCGAATACAGAGAATAAAGAATTAAAGCGTTTTTTTGTTGAACATCCTAAAGATATTTCATATGAAGAACTTCAAAAGCGCAGTATATACAAAAAGAAACTTTTGGTTAGTTTTTTTAGTAAACCATCTAAAAAATAATAAAGCATGGAGAAATTAGAAATTAATCATTTCAAAGCTTTTGGTAGCAGAATTGCTTTTATCCTTTCTGCACAACGCAAGAATTTATTGCTTTATGGAGAAAACGGAGCAGGTAAAACATCTGTCTATGAAGCATTGAAACTGTTGTTCTTCAGAAAAAGGTTGTTGAAAGGTAAAATAACCATAGGTGGAACCCCAGAGCAGCGGCAAAATGACGAAGAGGCATTTTACAAAGAGTATCAGCATAAAGGCGATACTGTTGGCATTGAATTAAAATTGAATGACAATTCGTTTAAGAACATAAATCGAACAGACTACCAGAGCTTTATGGTTTCAAATATAGATGTGGAAAGTATTTTCCCTTCTAACACAAAGGACAATCTCAATCTTGTAAACATACTAAAGACTGCTTTTATTGATTGTGAAGATATAGATTCTTTTGTTTCTAGCAACGTTGGAGAAATCATTAGAGAAGTAAATAAATCTTTGTCGCAAGATTTTATAGAAACCATAAATATAGGACAGGAGAATACTGACTTTGACATTTATGTAGAAGATGTTGATGCAAAATTAAGAGCCAGTGAAGGACTTCATGCTATATTCAATGAGGCTAAATTGAATCTTGTAAGATTGCTCTTAATCTTGGAAAGTATTCTGTTGTTAAAAGCTACAGACATTACTAAACATAAGATTTTAGTATTAGATGATGTCGTTACCAGTTTGGACGCAAGTAATCGGCTGTATATTACTAAATACCTTTTGGCAAAATTTAGTGATTTTCAAAAAGTTATTTTAACTCACAATATTGGGTTCAATAATCTTTTTGTCAATCAAATCAAGAGTCAAAACAAGGAAAACGAGTGGAACTTCGAAAATCTATATCAAACCAATTGTGGGGCCAATCTTTATAATTATAATGAACTCAAAACTTCAAAGGATATAAAAAGAGAATTTGAAGGAGGACTTTTGCAACCGAATACCGTTGGAAATGAAATTAGAAAGCGATTTGAGGCTGTAGTTTTGGAATTGTCTAAGATATTACAGATTGAAGCGTCACAAGAGGCAACATTTTTAATAACTCGTTTGGTAAATGGAAAGCCAATTTATATTCGTGCAAATTCACAAAAACAATTTGTTGGTGAAGACTTGGTCTCTTCAATATCCAATATACTAAATTCTACAGATAGTGATTCTGATAAAATACAAAGATCGAAAAACGAGATAGATAAGTATCAGACAAATCCAAATATGCAAAAAATCATCCCTATGATTAAAAGGATGAAGACTTATCAAAAAGTTATGATACACCAATTGTCTCATGGCAGTGCAAATACAATGCCAAGATTCATTCAAAAGGAAGTTGAAGCTTCCATGGCACTTTTAGCTAAATTAGAAGCCGAGGTAGAAAAATTAAAGAAAAGTATTGGAATGATGTAAGTGCAGCATTTCATCTAAACTATTGTTAGCGCAATTATTATTTGAATCATGATTGGAAATATATTTATTTGTAAATTTTGGTCAGATGTAATTGCAGCACTGCGGAAAAGCCTGTCAGTGTGCGCGACTATTTTCGTTTCCGCTTCGGCAAATGGGAATATGTTCGTTCACATTGCAGACGTCTACCAGGTAGACTACGCAGACTTCTTGGACTTAGGGGTTGACAAATAAGTCCAGGTGTTCCTTCGGGAACACCTTTATTTACGGAGTGTGTGTAAAACGACTATAAAGACACTATTTATTATGAGCAAGCTAATTATTTTAGGAATAGTAAAAGGCATCAAGGCTTTAACCACTTACTTGACTCCTATTATAGAGGCCGTTTGTAACGTAAGTATTCGGTGAAAGCCGTATTGTGCGCCTAGAAAAAGTTTTGCCCCTTTGCACCGTATTTTTAAAATGTTCAAATTATGGTACAAGGCAAGAAAGCATTCAACAACAGCAAGCCAAAGTTCGCCGAGGTTGTGATCGATGACAGTGAGGCGAAAGGGATGCGTGTTGCGGCGAATAGTCGCCCCTCCCGCAGCCCTTATCTAAAACTGGTCTATCCCAATGGCGTCCTTGAGGGAAAACCCACAGTTGTCCCAGACGGCGTTGCTCTTCTACCAAGACCCCTATCTCGTGGAGGAGATAATCAAGGAGAAAGGGTTGACTGGCGAGGAAAAGACCAGGTTCAGGCAAGAGCATGCGGGTCCTATATGGGAAACCTTCCGGGCCTGGGCGGCGAATACGATTCTCGACGTGCCAAAGGACAGCCTAATCTTCAGGGCGCTGAATTACCTGCTTCGCAACTATGATGAGTTGACCCATTACCTGTCTATCCCCGAGATGCCGATAGACAACACGGATACTGAAAGGTTGATCCGTGACATGGTGATGGGCAAGAAGTCTTATTGGTTCTGCCGAGACTTGGATGCCTGCAGGCGGGCAGCGATGATGTACTCGTTGTTTGGTGCCTGCAAGGTACTGGGTAAAAATCCGGAGCGTTGGCTCTCTTATGTGCTGAAAAACATAAAGACGACGCCCAAGGATAAACTTTATACTCTTCTTCCTGAGTTTTGGGAAGACGAGGGATGATAAACATGAATTAAAATTTTAGTCAAATCAAGGTGTACTCCCCATTGGCATGAGCTGGTGGAGGGCAAAACCTCCTATGCTTGTCTCAAAAAAGGCAATGACAATGCCGCTGTGCAAAATTACTGCTTTATTTGAGATCATGCAATACGGTGTTCACCGAATACTTACTTTACAGAAATGAAGTGCTTCTGCAAAGTATTAACGACCGATTAATGTTCGATTAACAGCGATTAATGTGAACACCCTAGGCAGCTTGTCTGCCAACCATATCCTCAACGTCTCTCGGCCCTGTGCTGAGACATCGTATTATACGTGTAACCCCTATAAACATAAACAGAAAACATGGTAAAGTATAACATAAATCTCGAGGGCAAAACCGTCCTTGTGACGGGCGCTGCTGGCTTTATCGGCAGCAACCTCGTCAAGCGGCTTTTCCGCGATGTCAAGAACATCAAGGTTATCGGTATCGATTCCATCACCGACTACTACGATGTCAACATCAAGTATGAGAGGCTGAAAGAAATAGAAGCCTTGCATGGCAACTGGACTTTTGTTCATGCCTCCATCGCTGACAAAGACGCAGTGGAGAAAATCTTCACGGAAAACAAGATTGCCGTTGTCGTGAACCTTGCCGCTCAGGCAGGAGTCCGCTACAGCATCACCAATCCCGATGCTTACATTCAGAGCAACCTTATCGGCTTCTATAATATCCTGGAAGCCTGCCGTCACCATGAGGTAGAGCATTTGGTCTATGCCTCTTCCTCCTCGGTCTATGGAAGCAACAAGAAGGTGCCGTACTCCACGGACGACAAGGTGGATAACCCCGTATCCCTCTATGCCGCGACGAAGAAGAGCAACGAGCTAATGGCGCATGCCTACTCCAAACTCTATAACATCCCGTCAACGGGCCTCCGCTTCTTCACTGTCTATGGTCCTGCAGGCCGTCCCGACATGGCCTACTTTGGTTTCACCAACAAACTGGTCAAGGGCGAGACCATCAAGATTTTCAACTACGGTAACTGCAAACGCGATTTTACTTATGTCGAAGACATTGTGGAGGGAATCGTCCGCATTATGCAGCACGCCCCCGAGAAGCAGAACGGCGAGGACGGACTTCCCATTCCGCCCTACAAGGTGTATAACATCGGCAACAACTCCCCCGAGAATCTCCTCGACTTCGTCACGATTCTCCAGGAAGAATTGGTGCGTGCAGGCGTGCTACCCAAAGACTACGACTTTGAGGCGCACAAGGAACTTGTCCCTATGCAGCCTGGAGATGTCCCCGTCACTTATGCTGATACTACTCCTTTGGAGCAGGACTTTGACTTTAAGCCGAATACAAGTCTGAGGGAAGGATTGAGACGCTTTGCTGAATGGTACGCAAAGTATTACGACACAGAAAAGAAATAAACAAAGAATATTATGAGCATTTTTGCAGGAAAAACTCTAATGATAACCGGTGGAACAGGATCCTTCGGTAACGCAGTGTTGAACCGCTTCCTCCGTACGGATATCGGAGAAATCCGCATCTTCTCCCGCGATGAGAAGAAGCAGGATGATATGCGTCACGAGTACCAGGTGAAATACCCTGACGTGGCAAACAAGATCAAGTTTTTTATCGGCGATGTACGCAACTTGCAGTCGTGCCGCAATGCCATGCCTGGTGTGGATTACATCTTCCATGCCGCAGCATTAAAGCAGGTCCCGAGCTGTGAGTTCTTCCCGATGGAGGCCGTCAAGACCAATGTCATCGGTACGGACAATGTCCTGACTGCTGCTATTGAGGCAGGCGTAGGTGCCGTCATCTGCCTCTCTACCGATAAGGCCGCCTATCCCATCAACGCCATGGGTATCACCAAGGCCGTGGAGGAGAAGATCGCCGTCGCCAAGAGCCGCTATTCTGGCAAGACCAAGATCTGCTGCACGCGCTATGGTAATGTGATGTGCTCCCGCGGCTCCGTCATTCCTTTGTGGATAGACCAGATTCGTAATGGCAACCCCATCACGCTGACCGAGCCCAAGATGACCCGCTTCATCATGTCGCTGGAGGAGGCCGTCGATCTCGTCCTCTTCGCTTTCGAGCACGGACACAACGGCGATATCCTCGTACAGAAAGCCCCCGCTTGCACCATCCAGACCCAGGCTGAGGCTGTTTGCGAGCTCTTTGGAGGCAAGAAGGAGGATATCAAAGTGATCGGCATCCGCCATGGAGAGAAGATGTATGAGACATTGCTCACCAAGGAGGAGTGCGCCAAAGCCGAGGACATGGGCAACTTCTACCGTGTACCCGCTGACAACCGCGGTCTGAACTATGACAAGTTCTTCAAGGAGGGCGACACCAAGCGTTCCGAGATCGAAGAATTCAACTCCGACAACACCTACCGTCTGAACCTTGAGGAAACCAAGGCCAAGATCGCTTCCTTGGAGTATATTCAGAAAGAATTGAAAGGCGAGGGCAACTTCGTGCAGTAATCTTTCGAACACAGACTTCAAAAGTTTTACGAACACAGATATAACGGATCTAACAGATATTTCTAAATCCGTGTAATCCGTGCAATCCGTGTTCGCTAATAGAACAGTGGTGTGCAATCTGTGTTCAAAATATAAACGACATGCGTATATTAGTTACTGGTGCCAAAGGCTTCGTTGGCAAGAACCTTTGCGCCCAACTCAATAACATCAAAGACGGCAAGGCCCGTTGCTACGGCGACTTGTCAATCGAGGAAGTCTTCGAATACGACCTCGACTCCACTCCCGAGCAACTCGACACATGGTGCAAGGCGTGCGACTTCGTGTTCAATCTCGCTGGCGTCAACCGCCCCAAGGACAATGACGAGTTCATGAAGGGTAACTTCGGCTTCGCCTCCACCTTGCTCGACACACTGAAGGCTCATAAGAACACTTGCCCTGTGATGCTCTCCAGTTCTCAGCAAGCCTCCTTGACTGGCCGCTTCGGCAATAGCGAGTACGGTCGCAGCAAGAAGGCTGGCGAGGATCTGTTCTTGGAATATGGCAAGGAAACAGGTGCCAAAGTATTGGTGTATCGTTTCCCCAACCTCTACGGCAAATGGTGTCGTCCCAACTACAACTCCGCCGTAGCCACCTTCTGCAACAACATCGCCAACGACTTCCCCATCACGGTCAACGACCCAAGTGTAGAACTTGAACTGCTCTACATCGACGACCTTGTCGAGGAGATGATCCACGCCTTGAAGGGCGAGGAGCACCATTGCGAGTTTAACGGCCTGGAAGTCATCCCCATGAATGGTGATACCATAGGTAGCATGGATAATGAAAAATCTGCTCAATCTGTGAAATCTGTGTTCGGAAAAGTAGGCCGCTACTGCTATTGCCCTATCACTCACAAAGCTACGCTTGGTGAAATCGTGGGCCTGCTCCATCAGTTTGCCGATATGCCCAAGACCTTGATGATTCCCGAGATCCCCGCCGACTCCTTTGCCAAGCGCCTGTACAGCACCTTCCTGTCATACCTTCCCAAGGAAAAGGCCATCTTCGACTTGAAGATGAATGTTGACCAGCGCGGTTCGTTCACCGAACTCGTCCACACCCTCAACTGCGGACAGGTAAGCATCAACATCTCTAAGCCAGGTATCACCAAGGGAGAGCATTGGCACAACACCAAGTGGGAACAGTTCATCGTCGTCTCGGGCCACGGCCTCATCCAGCTCCGCAAGGAGGGCTCTGACGAAGTCCTCAACTATGAGGTGAGTGGTGACAAAATCCAGTCCGTCATCATGCTTCCCGGCTATACCCACAACATCATCAACCTCTCCGACACCGAAGACCTCGTCACCGTCATGTACTGCAACGAGATATTCGATCCGAACAGGCCCGACACCTACTTTGACAAAGTCGAAAAATAACGAACACAGATTACACGGATTAAACGGATTTTTAATGCCACGAGTAAACTTGTAATCATAGATACATAAGTGACATGTTGTATAATAAGGAACAGAGCTACGCAATAAATGGTGCAGCTATGCATGTTTACAATGTTTTGGGTCCTGGATTTCTTGAAGCAGTATATCAGGAGGCTCTCGAATTGGAATTTAGAAAGCGCGGAATTCCTTACGAAAGAGAGAAGGAGTTGAAAATATACTATGAAGGAAGGGAATTGCATCAAACTTATAGGGCGGACTTTGTTTGTTATGGCAACGTTATGGTAGAGTTGAAAGCGGTTGCTCATTTAGATGATGCACATAGAAGTCAAATCTACAATTATCTAAAAGCAACTGGTCATAAACTTGGATTACTGTTTAATTTCGGGCATTATGATGGATTAGAATGGGAGCGTAAGCTCTACTAATCCGTTTTATCCGAAAAATCCGTGTTCGTAAAAAATAAAATATATGTTTTGAATTCCCTAAGGAATTGAGAAGTATAAATCAGTATTATCTGTTCAATCCGTGTTCGAAAAAAATACAATTCATGTTTTATGGAAAAGCAACCAAAATTCGATTATTCAGATATTAAGTTTAAAGACAACGGCAAATTAAAGTTGATCATCGTTGTTGGCACGCGCCCCGAGATCATCCGTCTCGCCGCCGTCATCAACAAATGCCGCCAGTACTTCGACGTGATTCTCGCCCACACGGGCCAGAACTACGATTACAACCTCAACGGTATCTTCTTCAAGGACCTGAAGCTCGCAGAGCCCGAGGTCTATATGGATGCTGTCGGTGACGACCTTGGCGCTACTTGCGGCAATATCATCAACTGCTCCTACAAGCTCTTCGCCCAGACCAAGCCCGACGGCGTACTGGTCCTTGGCGACACCAACAGCTGCCTCAGCGTTATCGGAGCAAAGCGACTCCATATCCCCATTTTCCATATGGAGGCAGGTAACCGTTGCAAAGACGAGTGTCTTCCAGAAGAGACCAATCGCCGTATCGTAGACATCATCAGTGATGTTAACATGGCCTACTCTGAGCACGCAAGAAGATACCTCGCTGACTGCGGCCTGCCTAAGGAGCGCACCTATGTCACTGGATCCCCCATGGCGGAAGTCCTCCACAACAACCTCGCCGATATCGAGGCCAGCGACGTCCACCAGCGCCTCGGCCTGGAGAAAGGCAAATATATTCTCCTGTCCGCCCATCGTGAGGAAAATATCGACACGGAGAAGAACTTCCTCTCCCTCTTCACTGCTATCAACAAGATGGCGGAGAAGTACGACATGCCCATCCTCTACAGTTGTCACCCCCGTTCCCGCAACCGTCTCGCCGCCTCAGGCTTCCAACTCGACCCGCGTGTCATCCAGCATGAGCCCCTCGGTTTCCACGACTACAACTGCCTTCAGATGAACGCCTTCGCCGTCGTCAGCGATAGTGGCACCCTTCCCGAGGAATCCTCCTTCTTCACCAGCATCGGCCACCCCTTCCCCGCCATCTGCATCCGTACCTCTACCGAGCGCCCAGAGGCCATCGACAAGGGTGACTTCATTATTGCAGGTATCGACGAGAAGTCCTTGCTCCAAGCCGTTGACACCGCCGTCGAGCTTTGCCGTGACGGTCAGCATGGCATCCCCGTCCCCGATTATGTGGACGAGAATGTCAGCACCAAGGTGGTGAAGATCGTACAGAGCTACGTGGGCATTGTCAATAAGATGGTGTGGCGTAAGTCATAACGAATATTGATTTTTCAATAATGTTATTTTGTACAATAATCGATATCTAGGAATTGTTTATGAAGACTGGATGTTGATGCTAAATCAAGTATTATCTATGTCCATTAAAAAAGTTACCTTTAGCCAGTTTTGTAAGTACTTGTCGAAAACAGGTATGCATAAATATAATGCAGCAAAGGCTATTGATAAAGAGATTAACTCTGAGTATCAGATACCGAAGGATTATTGGGGCCTATTGCGCTCGCATATAAAACATGTTCTAGCAAACTCAGGTAAAGCTGATGATCTTGATGATTGTTTAGATCGTGTAGCCGAGGATAGGAAAAGTAATTATCTTAGCAGAATAGAAGGCCTGAAAAAATATTGGGGAAAAAAGACATTTGAAAAAGTGAATTTACCCAAAAAAGAATGGAAGCACAAGGATTTACGGGTAAAAGTTTATGCAGAGTTGTGTTATTCATACAGGGAAAGAATTCACATTGTAAAACTATTTTTTTCAAATGAGACGAAGAAAATCACAAAGAATGAAGCAGATTTGCTCTTAGAAGTAATGAAAGAGACTTATGGTTTTGATTCAAACGAAGTGGTATATGGCATACTGGATTTACCTAAAGGTACTCTATTTAAATACAAAAAGAACGCTCCTGAAATTTCTATGTTAGTACGGTGCGAAGCTGAAACTCTATTGAAAATGTTGAATCAATTAGAGCAGAATACGAATGAAACATAGAAAACGTCGGACAGATGTTGCTTTGGAATAAGAGTTTGCGCTTAATTAATGTTCGGTAATGGTAGTTAATAGACGTAAAAACGCAAAGTTGCTTCGACATTTTGGGACGCTTACAATTATTCGAGTGATGGTACCAGGCAAGAAAGCATTCAACAAGAGCAAGCCAAAACTAGCGGACTTTATGATCGGTCACTGTAAGGCGAACAAGAACCTTAGTCAGTAATGGTAGAGCATTTGTATGTAATCGGTAATGGATTTGATATCTTTTCAGGTCTAAATACTCGATATAGCGATTTTAGGAAATGGCTGAAGTTTAATTATGCTTTTATCTATGAGGCATTAGAGTCAGCCTACGGCTTGCCCGATATTGAATGGTGGAATGATTTTGAAGTATCTTTGGGAAAGTTGGACATTCCCAAATATATTAAAGATAATACTCCTCCAGCTAAGTCAATGGAAACTATATTGAAGGAAATTGAAGAAAAACGGAAAAAGGAAGATCGTTTTTCGTCATCGTTAATAGAAATATCACCTTGTGCTAATAGGCTCTCGGGGCTGTTTGATGTGGTTCATTATTGTATGAAACAATGGGTAAAATCCATGACTTCAATATGCAACCCTAAATATTTACAGTTGGAGAAAGACAACTCTATTTTTCTGAACTTCAATTATACTAGGACATTAGAATTGTTGTATGAAATTCCTAAAGAACGAATTTTATATATTCATGGTTGTGCACAAAGCTCTGAAGACCTTGTTTTTGGACACAATACTATTGCGGTAGGAGATGGTCGTACGTTTGATGAAGGAAAGGTATGTGAAGCTCTGGAGAAGTACTATAAAAACCCTTACGTGTATATATTCAAAAACTCGGAGTTCTTCGAACGCCTCATGGAAGTCAAGATAGTTCATATATATGGTCTTTCATTTTCACCTGTTGATATAGACTATCTGGATTGGCTCTTTAAGCATACTTCTTCCGAGGCTAAATGGGAAGTTAGTTGGTATTCCGCAGAAGACGCAAAACGCATTGACGATTTTGTTTTTGAACATTGGGCTTTGAAGAAAAGACTAAAGCGAATTCAATTAACTCCGATACAGGAGAGCAGTAGTTTTTCAAGGCTTTCTCAAGGCCGTGAAATCTGCTAGATGGACTACGATGACCTGTTTCCGATAGCAATTTGTTTGGATTTAGTAAAAGCAAATTAAAAAAAGGCGTTTGTTCTAAGTGAAAGAATAGTAAGTTTGATCATTTTGGGTGGTAGCGCTACTAGTAGGAAAAAGGTTTGAATGATGCGTAATTAATGATCGATAGTTTAATTCCCTATCTTTTAGATTTTTTGTATTTAAATTTTACATTGAGCAATGAAAATATTGGAATATTCAAAGACATTTTTCGCTAATGGAAATGCTCGAACTATTGCCATGAAGAGAAATGTGTTATATATGCTTTTGATAAAAGGGTGTAGTATCTTTCTTGGCATGTTTACTGTACCTCTCACTTTGGGATATGTTAATAATGAGACCTACGGGCTGTGGTTAACAATTAGTTCTATGATTTCATGGATGTCTTACTTTGATATTGGGATAAATAATGGCTTGAAGAATAATCTTGCTGCTGCATTTGCAAAAAATGATTTTGAATTAGGTAAAAGATTGGTTAGTACGACTTATGCTGTACTTATATTGATTTTTATACCTATTATGGTTGTACTTTTATTTGTAGTCCAGTTTATAGACTTAGACTCCATTTTAAATATTTCAAGCGGAAGCGTGCGCGGACTAAGATTAACAGTTTGTATTACGATATCATACTTTTGTATACAATTTATACTGTCCACATTAAATGTAATATTGTTGGCCGATCAAAAGCCAGCTGACTCCTCTTTTCGCATATTGTGTACGCAACTATTCTCAATCATAATAATATACTTGTTGACACTAACAACTAAAGGAAATCTTGTTTATTTATGTTTAGCCTCTACATTCGCACCTCTGTTGATCCTTTTCTTGTTCAATGTTGTGCTGTTTTCTGGGAGGTATAAAAAAATAGCTCCAAATATAAAATATATCAATTTTTCATTAGTCCCTACTTTAATGAATTTGGGCATAAAATTTTTTATAATACAGATTGCGGTCTTAATTCAGTTCCAGCTTACAAACTTTCTTATAATGAGGTATTATGGTCCGTCAGATGTTACAGAATACAATGTTGCCCAAAAGTATTTTAGTATGCTTTTTATGGTGTGGAATATAATAATAACTCCATTATGGGTGGCAACAACTGATGCATTTGTACGTGAGGATTTTATTTGGATAAGAAATGCGTTGAAAAAATATTTAAAACTGACATTAGTATTCCTTTCTTTAGGAATCCTAATGTTCTTTGTTTCTCCACTTTTCTTTAAGTTGTGGTTGCATGATACTGTTATGGTTTCAAAGGGGTTGTCATTTTGGTTGCTTGTGTACTATTTTGTGCAAATCTTTGCAAGTGTTTTTGTAATTGTTTTGAACGGATGTGGAGTCTTAAAAACACAAACAATAACATCAATAATTTCTCCATTTGTATTTTTGTTAGTGTTTTTCCTACTAAAAGGTTATGGAGTCGGTTTTTACTCTGTTTTAATAGCAAGTATAGTTGCAAATTTCAATGGAATTGTTATTGCTCCAATTCAGTGTTTGCAATTATTTTGGAAAAGAATGAATTGATGAGTTTCAAATATACGGCCTGCTTGTCCACAATTTTCCAAATGGTATTTCCAATGCGGTCAGGTGCTCATGGTCGAAGTTCTTATGGGTACGATGGGTTTCAATTGATAGCTCCAGGGCATGTCCTCAAAGGGGTGTTTAGATTTTGTTTGAGGTAAAAGAATATAATGAAAATAGTTCATATAAATGCGTTTGATTCTGGTGGCGGTGCTGCTATAGCTTGTGCCAGACATTGCGAAGCAATGATACAGGCTGGGCATGAGGTTACAATGTTAGTGATAGCTAAATCCTCACGGTTACCTTTTGTAAAAAAGGTACATCAAGGAATAAAAAAAGTCTTGATCGACTTATGGGACATCCAGGCAGCTAAATTGCAAGCAAAAATAGATCCTATAGGCACTTTCAGTTTAATGAAGCATGGGTTTGATTTTAGCAAAGACCGTAATGTTCAAGATGCAGATGTAATCTTCTTGCACTGGGTAAATGGCAATGCGTTGTCCCTTAATGGAGTTGAAGATTTGCTTAAACTAGGCAAACCTGTCTTTTGGTATATGCATGATATGTTTCCAATAACAGGAGGATGTCACCATGCGTTGGGTTGTGAGGGTTTTATGAGCGACTGTCGTGATTGCCCGTTGATAAAGAACGATGTCTGTAAATCTATTTCTTCATCTTTATTACGAAAGAAAATCAGAAGATGGAATAAATACGACAATTTGTCATTCATAGCTCCTAGTAATTGGTTGGCAAATTGTGCCAAAAACAGCTCTCTGTGCAAGGGTCATGATGTTTTTGTTGTTCCTAATGTTTTAAATGTGAGCGTTTTTAAACCAATTGGAATAGATGCAAAGAAACTATTTGGATTAGACCATTCTAAAAAAACAGTTTTATTTGGAGCTGCGTCTATGGGAAGTGTCTATAAGGGAACTCGCTTTGCGCATGATTGTTTAAAGATGTTGGACCCCCAAAAATATGAGGGACTTATAATAGGTCACGCACCTTCGGATTTTGTTAAAGATTTGGATTTGCGAATAGTCGAGACTGGTTATCTTAATGATAATTTGTCGCTAACGCTTGCGTATAATGCCTGTGATACTTTCATAATTCCTTCCGTTGCCGAAAACTATCCCAATGTTGTGTTGGAGTCCATGGCTTGCGGAAAACCCTGTGTGGGCTTTAATACCGGAGGAATTCCAGATTTAATCAAAAATGGTAAAAGCGGTTTGTTGGCTAAAGAAAAAAAAGCTAAATATTTGCTGCAGTGTTTAGAGGATTTGTTTTCTGATGATCATAAATACTCGGTTTATTCTATGAATGCTAGAAAGCAAATTGTAGATAATAATTCTTATGACAAAATAATGCAGGTTCATGTTGAACTTCAAAATATTAAAATAAAAAATCATGATAGAAGTTAAACGCAAATCAAGGGGGTGGTCAGTTTTTTTGTTTGCTTTGTTAATATTGCTTTGCTACTACCCTTATGAGTTTTATTCAATATATTTCTATTGGTTTCTGCCAGATAATTTTTTAAATAGCCAGGCTCTTTTTTTTGCTTTGGTATTTATTCTAGTTGTCTTTTCAAATAGGAAAAAAGTTCTCCCGCTTAAAATGCTGGGAATCTTTATGGTTCAATTTATAGGTTTTGCACTTTATAATAGCCATCATGACTTAAACATTAATTCTTACTTAGCCTCATTTATGGTGATGGCGCTTCCTGTTCTACTTATAGTGTGGATAGACTCTACCATTGGAATCCTTGAGTTTTACAAAAAATATAATAAATGGATTATGTGGATGGCTATCTTGGGTGTTTTTACTTGGGTGTTGGTTACTTTTTTCCATTACTCTCCATTATTTAGTCTACCGGATAGAGCTGATGGACGCAATATAAATAATTACCTATTTACCTTCAATAAGATTGATTTGTCTGATGCCTCTAATGCGTTTTGTTATGCTGGCTTTTTTGATGAGCGAGGAGCAATGGGATATTGGGGAATGTTTGCTCTTATTTTTAATAAATTATTTATACATAATAAGAAGTTTGAATATATCTTAATGGTTTGCCTGTTGTTTACATTCTCAATGGGCTATTACGTTCAGCTATTAATCTATGTAGCGCTATTTTATTTTACACAACAAAAATCTTTAAACAAGTTCCTAATGATTTTGTCTTTGGTCTCTATTGTTTTTGTTGCAGATATGACAAAAGGAGGAGATTATAATTATATATATGATAATTCAATTGGTCGAATTGTCGAATCGTTTGAGTCTTCAACTAAAGAAAAGACAATCGCTATTTCCAGTCGCTCTACACTTACGGAAAATGCTTTGGAGGAATTTCAGCGGCATCCTTGGCGTGGAACGGATAAAACGACAGATTTAGCTTTATATACGGACAATATCTACGAACCATTAGTATTATATGGCATTATAGGTACACCATTCGTGCTATTTCCTTTTATCTGGCTTTTGTTCCATGGGTTATGGCATAATAGGGCGCTTTTTAAATGTATGATTGTGATACTATGTGGATTCTTTCATAGACCATTCCATCAAAGTCTATTGTATGGATTTGTTCTTTATTCTATGATATACATAATATTGACTTATAAATATCAAATTAAAAATGAAACATCCAAAAGTTAGTATAATTACCTCGGTTTTTAATGGGGAAGAGTATCTTGAAGAGACTATTTTAAGCGTACTAAATCAATCTTATGATAATATAGAGTATATTATCATTGATGGGGGGTCAACGGATAAATCGGTTGACATTATAAAAAAATACGAAGATCGCTTGGCTTATTGGATAAGCGAAAAAGACAATGGTATGTACGATGGTATTGCAAAAGGTTTTAGTCATGCTACTGGCGAGATTTGCGCTTATATAAATTCAGATGATTTCTATCAGCCAACTGCCATTCAGACTGTTGTGAATATTATGACTGAAAGACCTGAAATCAAGTGGTTGAGTGGAATGCAAACTCTATATAACACTCATTCTACAATTGTTAATGCTTTTATGCAGATCCCTCAGTCTTCAAAACAGATTAAAAAACGGTATTTTCCAATACAGCAGGAAGTAACATTTTGGAGGAGCGAGTTACATAACTCAATTGATTGGGAAAGGTTTAAATCCTTTAGATTGGCTGGGGACTATTATATGTGGTTCTGCTTTTCCTCTTTTGCAGAACATTATGTAGTGAGAGCTATACTTAGTGGCTTTCGAAGACATGGGAAGCAACTGTCGGCAAATTATGAAGCATATCAAAAAGAACTAGATACATTTTGTTTTAAAAAAAATGTAATTGATGTAGTTAGACAAAAGATTATGTGTGTCGTTTTTTTTAAGTTTCCAAGGATGTTTTGGCGGAATAAGTATATGTTAAAATGGGATTATGTGTCCAATAAATATGTGTAGTAAATACTACGCAGAGTGGTCGCTACACATGGCTTAAATACCGTTGTTGTGTTTATAAGATTGAAGATGTTTTTCAATTATTGGCAGATATTTCTGGATTGTTGTAAATTTGTATGCTTGATTTTCTTCTTTTCGAGAGCTATCATTTGGCGCAACATCATAAGCTTGATGTTTTAATCATAGCCAAAATGCTTAAAAGCCAAGGCTTTAAGGTCGCTATTTTTGATATCTATCATGAGGACAAAGATAGTGATATAGAAGGTATACCTGTGCTACATTGGGCTTCTAAGGCTTCCGTTCCGGATGATTCCTGGATGCTAAGAAAGCATTCTGTTTTTGAGACAATCATCAAATCCTTTTTGTTTCGGAGACAGCAGCATAGTTATATGCAGGAGGTTAAGTCCTTTATTATAGACAAGGCTAGCAACTTCTATTGTGGGTCATACCACAACGGTATGTCGACTGTTCTTTTCGATATACAAAAACCTTGTTATTGGTGGGGCTTGAGAAGTGAGAGATTTCGATTTTCAATTCGGAAAATGTTCCCTTCGCCACTTTTTGGATTACATGTTCTTGAAGAACGTAGAAGGTTTATTAATAACCCTTGTCAACGCTTGTTCGTTAGTAACCAAATAATCATGGATGAGCATGAACGATTGGGTGTTCCACGCAACAGAATGATTATTCGCGAAGAACGAGTTGTTGAAAAGAATTCTGAGGCATGTCTTCAAGCATTGGATAAAACTCTTTCATTTCTCGTAATAGGGCAATTACGTCAATCCAAGCATGTTCCTTTCACGATAAAAGCGTTCCGATTGGCAAATATGGATGGTGCGACCCTTAAACTTATAGGTCGTGCGCAAGATGAATATGAAAAGGAAATCCAATCTGCTATATCTGACAATAAACGTATTATTAGGCAAAATGCGTTTTTAGAGTATGGCGATTTTAATAAACACTTTTCCGAGTCCCACTTCGTGGTGTTTGCCGACGAGCAAGGTCCTTCATGTATAACGAATGGTACGATGACAGAGGCTCTCATTAATCATCGTCCGATTATCTGCCCAAACTATAACCCATATAAATATTATATTGAGAAGTATAATATCGGTCTTATGTATGAAGCGGGAAGTGTTGAATCTTATGCAGCTACAATGAAAAAAGCAAAAGATATAGGGGTAGAGTATTTTCAATCTTCAATTGATCAGTTTCTTAAAACGCTCAGTTTTGATGTGGTAGCCAAAAAACTTGTTGAGGATCTAAGACGGTCTTGATAATAGAATTGGTCAGACAGTTTTGGTTATCGTTAATAACATTTTTGTAACTATTATACGTATGAATAAGATATATATAGTGTGCAATTCTTACAATCCTAATACGGCTCCGACAAATAGACTACTAAGTTTTTTGAAAGGGTTTTCAGAATTAGGTCTCAAAGTCGAGGTTGTCTTCTTGGAATCAGATTCTATTTTTAGTAAGGCTACCGAGGTTTTACCCAATATCCGCTTCAACTATATGTGGGATAGGTTAAAAACCAAGAATAGAGTTCTTAAAAAACTAGCTGGTTTTTATTGGGGGTGGAAGTTTGCCAAGGGGCTTAATGCAGGTGATAAGGTCATTCTCTTAACTGTGGGTCGAGTGTTCTTTAATTTGATAAAGAAAAAGGGCATAAAACTATATCATGAGAGGACTGAACATCCTGATATTTACACAACTAAAGGCTTTAATGTAAAGGAGTACAAGGATCGAGTTAAGGATTTAGATGGTATGTTTGTTATCTCAACTGCTCTCAAAGAGTATTTTTCTTCTCTTGGATTGTCCAAAGAAAAAATAGAGATAGTAAACATGACTGTTGATAGCAATAGGTTTATTAATCTCAGGAAAGAACCTTCCGAAAAATATATTGCATATTGTGGTACGGCTTCTAACAATAAGGATGGTGTCGATGAGTTGATAAAGTCTTTTGCTATTGTGCATAAGGTTCATCCTGAAGTAAAGCTTTATATTATAGGAAAAACTCCTGATCCGAAAGACGTTTCGGGTAATCTAAAGTTGATAGAAATTCTTGGTTTGAAAGATTCAGTTGTTTTTACTGGTATTATCTCTGCTGCAGACATGCCGCAAATGCTGAAAAATGCGACAGTACTTGCACTCGACCGTCCAGACTCTTTGCAAGCTCAGTGCGGATTCCCAACAAAGCTTGGAGAATATCTTTTGACAGAGAATCCTGTAGTTGTGACTAAAGTCGGAGACATTCCTCGCTTCTTAAAAGATGGCGAGTCAGCTCTTCTTGCGGAAGAGCGTAACCATCAAGATTTCTCATCTAAGCTTATTTGGGCATTAGAGCACCCTGTGGAGTCTGCTGAAATTGGTAAAGCAGGAGCACAGGTTGCAATGAGAGAATTCAATTACCTGAACGAAACAAAAAAAATAATTAAAGCCATTCGATAATATGAAAGTACTGATTGCGGGTGATTTCTGTCAACGATTCCGTACAATAGAAAAAATAGAGAATCAAGAGTTTGGTAGCATGTTTGATGCTATAAAACCTATTGTGAATGAAAGTGATGTAAAGATTGTAAACTTTGAATTCCCCATCGTTATTGAGAAAGGTAAACCAATAAAAAAGATCGGGCCAACGCTAAAAGGAACTGTACATGCAGTAGATGCTATAAAATATGCAGGATTTAATGTGTGTACACTTGCAAACAATCATGTTCTTGACCAAGGAGACTCATGTTGTATAGAAACAAAGAACCTACTTGAACAAAAAGGTGTGTTTGCTGTTGGCGTAGGAGCTGATCTTAATGATGCCGGAAACATACTTTATATGGAATCAGAAGGGGAGAAATTGGCTATTATAAACTGTTGTGAAAATGAGTTTAGTATAGCCACAGACCATACTCCTGGCGCAAATCCTCTTCGTCCCATTCGACAGTTTTATAAAATTAAAGAAGCGCGCAGAAATGCGGATTTTGTTTTAGTTATCGTACATGGCGGTATTGAACAGTATCAGTTGCCAACACCTAGAATGGTAGAAAACTATCATTTCTTCATCGATGCTGGAGCTGACGCCGTTGTTAATCATCATCAGCATTGTTACAGCGGTTATGAAGTGTATAATAGTAAACCTATTGTTTATGGTCTTGGAAATTTTCTTTTTGACAATCCTGGCAGCAGACATTGCATTTGGAATGAAGGGTATATGGTTCAAATAAATTTCGATGAGGAAATATCGTTTGATTTACATCCATATACACAATGTAATGAAAATCCAACTGTTTGTCCTATGAATGAGGAACAAAAAAAGTCCTTTAACGATAAAATAAACAAGTTGAATAGAATCATTGCTTCGCCTCAAAAACTGAATAATTCTCTGGATTCCTATTCTATAAGAATGAGAAAGTTTATCTTGTCGTCATTCACCCCATGGACAAATCGCTTACTTTTGGCTGCTTTTATAAGAGGTTTGCTTCCGTCGTTTCTCTCGTCAAAGCGCATGCTAACTATTAAAAACCGTATTTCGTGTGAGTCTCATTATGATTTGACAATGCAAGAGTTAAAACGGTTTGAATAATATATAGGCGTTGAGGGATAGCCAACTAACGCCCTGTTTTGTGGCTATATACAACGATGCCATAATAATGAATGGTTAGTTTGTTAAGTCATAGACAAAGATTGCGCCCTTTCCGTTTTGAAATGTATGATTTTTAACAATAACCCAACTGGCACTTCGGTAGCGCGCTATCTTATTTTGCCAACGGGTAAGATTATTAACTATGAAGTTGATTTTGAAAAGTTTAAATTATCTGCTGTTTAATAGAGCACAGTTTTGCGATTGCTTGGTGAAATATTTTTTGGGATTTCTTCCAGATAAGTTGTATTTGTCACTTAGGTACAGAATTTTGATGGGAAAGTGGATTAACTGGAAACAGCCTAAATTATATCAGGAAAAATTGCAATGGCTAAAGGTATATAATCGCCAGAAACGTTATACGGAAATGGTTGATAAGATTACCGCCAAAGATTATGCGGCAAGGATTATAGGTGAAAAATACATTATACCAACCTTGGGGGTGTGGGATGATTTTGATGAGATTGATTTTGAGAAATTACCGAACCAGTTTGTGCTTAAAACCAATAATGGTGGTGGTAATATGGGTGTGATTGTTTGTAAAAATAAATCATTGCTAAACAAAGAGCGGGCGAAAAAGAAGTTGAGGCTCTCGCTTAAAGGAAGTATTTATAAAATGTATAGAGAATGGCCTTATAAGGATGTTAAGCCCAAAATTTTTGCAGAAGCTTACATGGAGGATGATAGTGAGTTCAACAAGGGTGGGTTGGCAGACTATAAATTTACATGTTTTAATGGTGAGGCCGATAATGTGATGGTTTGTTGCGAACGTCAGACAGGTGAGACTAAGTTTTATTTCTTTGATCAAGTTTGGAATTTACTCCCACTCAATAAGCGTGGTAAGGAAACAAGTCCGAATTTCAAACTTCCTAAGCCTGATTGTATGGATGAGATGTTTGAAATTGCAGGAAAACTATCAGAGGGAATTCCTTTCTTACGTGTAGATCTCTACTACATTAATGGGCGTCCGTATTTCGGGGAAACAACATTCTTCCCTGCAAGTGGTTTTGATCCGAATATCCTGCAAGAAACAGAATTGTTGTTTGGAGAAAAAATAGTCTTGCCTAATAAATAATGAGACAAGGGCAATGCTTTTGTGAATGATGGATATGGAGTCGATTTCTATACATAAAGTTTTCATGTTGTATTGCCTTGATTTATATTGAGAGGGACTGTTAGAGCTGGAGGCCTATCCGTGGCAGTTGTCTCTACATTAGACCATTAGAAAGAATGAATCGGTATGTTTGTTAAGTTAATTAACAAAGTTAGTGCGCGTACCGTTTAGCGATATCTTAATTGTTATAAATACTAACCTGTAAGCAGAATGTAATTTGCACAATATAATTCTGCAGCAGGGTCAAAAAAATCCATTAAAATGAAAACAATTGGATTAGTTGTATCACGTAAAGAGAATGAGAAGCGTCGTGCTTTAGTGCCTGGACATATTGTTCGTATTAAGCACCCAGAGTTTATTACCATAGAAAAGGGGTATGGAGAAGTGTTGGGCTTTAAAGATGAAGATTACACTTCGAAAGGGTGTAAGGTTGCTACTCGAGAAGAAGTGCTAAAATGTGATGTGGTTTGTGATCCTAAAATTGGAGATGCAGAGTATCTTGGATTATTGGAAAACCAAACAATATTCGGCTGGGTGCATGCTGTTCAGAATCGCGATATTACCGATAAAATAATCAAGCATCAGCTCACATCTTATGCCTGGGAAGATATGTATGATTGTGGTCGACATTCTTTTTGGCGCAACAATGAAATTGCTGGTGAAGCAGCCGTACTCCATGCGTATATGTGTCATGGAACTTCTCCTTTCCGCACTAAAACTGCGGTTTTGGGTAGAGGTAATATTGCGCGGGGCGCAATAAAAATGTTGAATTATATGGGAGCAGAAGTAATTCAGTATGATAGGAAGACAGAGGAGTTGTTTAAAAAGGAATTGGGTGAGTATGATGTGATCGTAAATGCTATCCTTTGGGATACCTCGCGGAGGGACCATATTGTATATAGAGAAGATCTTAAACGGATGAAGAGTGGTTCTTTGATTATTGATGTTTCCTGTGACAGAAATGGGGGTATTGAGACAAGTGTTCCTACGACAATTGACGAGCCAACCTATATCGTTGATGGAGTGATGCATTATGTGGTCGATCATACGCCAACTCTTTTTTGGAAAACAACTAGTGAGACTTTGAGCGATGAGTTTTGTAAGTATATTGACTTTATCATAGAAGATAAAGCCAATTCGTGTCAGGTTTTATCAAAAGCTCATAATTTTGAAAAAGGAGAAATTCTGGATCATCGAATTGTGGAATATCAAAACAGGTAACAAATAGGATAGATGAGTTTATTCCTGTAATAGACTCATCTATTGACTCTGTTTGAAGTTGGTATTTGTTCCAAGAACTTTTATTGATGCAATTATAAGTAAGTATTCGGTGAAAGCTGTATTGTGCTCCTAGAAAAAGTTTCGCACCTTTGCTCCGTGATTTTAAAATGTTCAAATTATGGAACAAGGCAAGAAAGCATACAACAACAGCAAGCCAAAGTTCGCCAAGGTTGTGATCGGCGACAGTGAGACGAAGGAAAACGTGTGGCTGCGAATGGTCGCCCCTCCCGCAATCCTTATTTAAAACTGGTCTATCCCAATGGCGTGACGCTCATCCTTCCTGCTGACATCAGCGTTGAGCAGCTTCGGGCTTATAGAGATGCCGATAGACAACACGGATACTGAAAGGTTGATCCGTGACATGGTGATGGGCAAGAAGTCTTATTGGTTCTGCCGAGACTTGGATGCCTGCAGGCGGGCAGCGATGATGTACTCGTTGTTTGGTGCCTGCAAGGTACTGGGTAAAAATCCGGAGCGTTGGCTCTCTTATGTGCTGAAAAACATAAAGACGACGCCCAAGGATAAACTTTATACTCTTCTTCCTGAGTTTTGGGAAGACGAGGGATGATAAACATGAATTAAAATTTTAGTCAAATCAAGGTGTACTCCCCATTGGCATGAGCTGGTGGAGGGCAAAGCCTCCTATGCTTGTCTCAAAATAAGCAATGACAATGCCGCCGTGCAAAGTTACTGATTTATTTGAGATCATGCAATACGGTGTTCATCGAATACTTACCATACAAAAGGTTTGGACGAGAAAGAGAAAAAGCAACGTTTGCTCACCAACGATGAAAATTTATTTTTGAAAAAGTAATATAATTAATACAATTCTATTGTTGAATGTGTGAAAACCATATCAAACTAAGGTTTAAATATAATGTAAAACAAATAAGTGAGTTTCGTACTCCATTAATGGGAATAGCAACAATTCTCATTTTCATAGTTCATGCTCCTGACAATGGGGTGATGATGCCAAATGCATTAAAAACAATATGTGCATTAGGATCATTAGGAGTAGATTTATTTCTTCTTTTATCTGGCTTTGGACTTTGGTATTCGCTTAATCGACTATTCATAGACAAAACCTTAATGGGGGGGGTAAAATATTGGTATTCTGTAAGATATAAAAGAATATTAATTCCTTATGTGCTTATTATTGGGCCTATTACTTTTTTAGGAATATTACAAGGCGAATCAGTATGGACATCTATACTTAACTTCTCTACCATCAACTATTGGTTAAACCATCGAGGAGCATGGTTTATTGCAATGCTGATACCTCTATATGCCATTACTCCATTACATTATCTGGAGTGCAATAGAACAAATGCTGCAACAACCTACAATATGGCTGTTGTACTTTCCCTTGTTGTGATGGCTTGCATAAAAGTAGATTTCAGTTGCGTATTTGCAGCTAAACTATTTGACAACATTCAGTTTGTTACTTTCAGACTACCTGCTTTCTTTATAGGTTATATGTTGGCACCTTACGCAAAGGAAGACAAGAGTGTTTCATTGGTATGGATGTTAATAATACCATTGATAGTTGTTGCAGCTATGCGATTCTTACATTTTGGTTATTGGCCAGGATTTTTGGTTCTGCCATTAGTTGTTTTTCATGCTGTATTCTAAGACATACTGGATGTGTTGCTCGTAAGACTTTGTCATTCTTTGGCAAAATATCGCTTGAATCGTATCTTTTTAATACGACAATTGGTTCTGTTTTAATATTCTTATTTCCAAAGATTCACGAATCTTACTTAAACAATAATGGATATCTACATTATGTTGCCATCTTGATAATAGGTACCTTGTTGGCTTATTCTGTCAACAAAATCTGTGAAAGGATAATCTTAAAAAAATAGAATATTTGTGACAATAAAATATTTCTTCGAAGTATATCCTCCTAAAAGAATGTGGAGGAAACTATGGATTGGACTATCAAGTTTGCCTATGCTGCCTCAGCATAGAGCAAGGATTTTGAAATTGGGGGGGTAAATATCAAAGGGCGTTCTATGATATATGGTGGTGTTGGGATTGATACTGTATATCCTGACAAAATCTATATAGGCAAAGGAGTGCGTATAACAGCTGGCACAAAAATATTAACACATTATCTTGACCCCACCCAGCCGGGAGTTCATTTCCGAAAAGGTGAGGTGCATATTGAAAACGATGTTTTTATAGGTGTGAATGTTTGCATTTGTAGTTCTGTAACTATTGGCGAAGGTGCTATTGTTGGAGCTGGAAGTGTGGTAACCAAAAACATTCCACCATATCAGGTTTGGGCAGGTAATCCAGCCCGATATATAAAAGATAGAGCAAGATGAAAATAGCGATTCTTATACCAACAATTAAGCCAGGAGGAGCTGAGAAACAGGCAGCTCTTTTGGCTGCAACCCTCAGCCAAGAGCATGAAGTTCATTTTATGTCATTGTGGGGAAAGAAGGATCTCTCAATGACAGTAAAGAAGTTTCTAGAGGATGCTCATGTACATATTCATTATCTTTCAGGAAGACGGATTGGCAAGTGGAAGGAATACTACCGATTGTTGAAACAACTGCATATAGAAGTGGCGTTCAACTACTTGACTGCATGTGACGTAACAGGAGCTATAGTGGAGAAACTTGCTGGTGTGAACACCGTTTTCAATGGAATTCGCAATTCACGTTTGGCTCCAGTAAAAACAATTATGGAGTGGTTTGCACATAATTTCTTCGCAGATTATACTATATATAATTGTCAGTCGGGGGCTGATTACTTTGAGAAACATGGTTTCTGTAAAAAGAAAACTATTGTAATACACAACTGCTTCCCTGACATAAGTGATACAATAGTGCATGAAGACAAACAGATAAAAACAATTATAACAGTCGGACGCTTTGAACCTCAAAAGGATTATCTGACAGCCATTAAGACAATCGCAGAACTGAGAAAGACAAGACAAGACTTTGTATTTACAATTATTGGTCATGGACATTTGGAAGCTCAGATTAGAACATGGGTTAAGGAATATGGACTGACTGACTATACCCAAATTCTTATAGCTCCAAATAATGTTCAGGAAATACTAAAATCTGCAGATATCTACCTCTCGACAAGTCTCTTTGAAGGTACAAGCAACAGCATTATGGAAGCTATGAACTGGAGCATACCTGTAGTGGCGACAAATGTGGGCGACAATTATGTGCTGGTAGAAGAAGATAAGAGCGGTTATCTTACTCCTATTGGTGATGTTGACAGGCTGGTGAAGGGACTTTCGATACTTCTTTCATCATATCAAACTCGTGTGCTTATGGGACAGAAGGGGCATGAGAATCTATATAACTTCTCACCTGAAAAATTCAGGGATAATTACTACGAAATACTAAAAACAAAAATATGAAGATTGCTTTTATTGGTGGCCGAACATTTCATCATCCCGACGGTATAGCTACCTTTATGTACAATTTGGCAACTGAACTTGTAGGCATGGGGCATGAGATCATTGTCTATCAAGAGAGTGACCATAACGGAGAAGAAATGGTGAACGGCTTCAAAGTCATTCATCAGAAATCTACAAAAAGTGCGATTTACAATAAAATGGGGCTTGGCGTGAAATCTACCTTTAATGCGATATTTAAGCAAAAGGGGGTTGAACTGATTCACTATAATTGTGGCGGTCCTGCTTTCTTTTCGTCCATGTGGGCACGCATATTCGGCAAGAAGGTTGTGTTGCAACTGCATGGTCTTGAATTTATGCGTACAAAATATTCTCCTTTCTGGCGCTGGGTTGCCAAAGTGTATTTTGATATATACTGTCGTATGCATAAGAATATTACTGTTTGCTCTACAGAGCAGCAAAGATATCTAACAGATACTTTCGGAAAAGATAGCACGGTTATCACAGGAGCTGTGAATCTGCCTGGAGAAGCAAAGAAAAGCAATGTGCTTGAGCGTTTCGGTATTGTGCCCAATAACTATGTCGTATTCATGGGAAGACTTGTTCAAGATAAAAATCCGGATTGTCTGGTTAAGGGATTTATGAACAGCGACTATAAGGACAAACAACTTGTGGTTTGTGGATGTGCTGCTCCAGGTTCAACATTTGAGGAGGAACTTCATCAGATGGCAAAGGAATGTAAGAATGTTATCTTTACTGGTGCTATCTTCGGTGACGACAAGGATGTGGTATTGCGCAATGCTTGGGCATATTGTCTTCCTTCTACCATTGAGGGACTTCCTATATCTCTATTGGAGGCTATGAGCTATGGAAAAGTATGTATAGCATCAGATATTCCTGCCAACAGAGAAGCTCTTGGCGAGAGTGGAATATGGGTAGAGAAAGAGAAGCCTGATGACATTACAAAAGTTCTAAATAATCTCTATACTCATTACGATGAACTAAAGTGGCAGGGAGATGCTAATCTTGAGCGCGTGAAACAAGACTTTTCATGGAAGCGCAAGGCTGAACAATATGATATTTTTATTAAAAAGGTAATGGGTAAGTAAATCAAACAGAATATTTGATATGAGTAAAATACTATTGCTTGACGGCGAAGGTGTGCAAGTGGTGTGTATGGCTCGTGAGTTGAACAAACTTGGTCATGAGTTAACAGCCCTTTGTGCGCAAAAGGTTAGTAGTGGTTATGCTACTAAATATCTACATCATAAGTACAAATCACCTAATGTACATCTGGAGGCAGAGGCTTTCAAGACTTATTTCTATAATCACTTGAAACAGCACAAGTATGATTTGATTATTCCAATGGGTGATGAATCTGCTTATTTCTTAAGCCGTGAAAAAGAAAAGGTGGAACTGCAATACAAAATAATATGTGCTGTGGAGACATATACTACATTTGAATTGGCTAATGACAAGCAGAAACTTATGGAGGTATGTGAAAAGTATGACATTGTGCATCCACATACAAGAGCTTTACCTTCAATAAAGTTGAAGGCAGAAGGTTTGGAGTTCAAGGAAAATCTAAAAGCTGTAGCTGAATATGTGGGATTCCCTGCTATGATAAAGCCTAATTTATCAGCAGGAGCGAAGGGTATTACAAAAGTAGGAAGTCTTGAGGAATTAGAAGAAAAATATCCACCTATTGCTAAGAGCTTTGGAGCTTGTGCGCTACAACAATATGTAGAACAACCTGACTATTACTATAATGTAATGTTGTTTCGTAGACATGACGGAAAGACAGCAGCTTCAACAGTTATTAAAATTCGCAGATTCTTCCCACTGAAAGGAGGTACAAGCTGTTATAGTGAGACAGTGGAACATCCTTTCTTGATAGAACAATGTGAACGTTGTTTGGATAAATTGAACTGGCATGGTTTTGCGGATTTTGATATACTGGAAGACAAACGAACACGTGAACTAAAAATTATTGAGATAAATCCTCGTGTACCTTCAAGTTTTCAGGCAAGCTTTGCGGCAGGTGTGAATTTTGCAAAGATTTTTGTAGATGAATATCTTGGCAATGGTGCTGAGGTGTTTGATATGAAGAAATATAAGTCTGCTCAGCAAGTGCGTTGGTTTGGATTGGATGTTATGTGGTTTTTGATGAGCCCACAAAGATTTTCGTTTAAACCAAGTTGGTTTAAGTTTTGGGGTAAGAATGTTAGTTATCACGATGGCACATTGTGTGACCCTATGCCTATGATTGCTGGCAGCCTTCAGGGAGTGGCTAAATATCTTGACCCTAATTTTAGGAAAGCAAAATTAAAAGGATAATGAAAAAGATATTGATAACAGGCGCCAATAGTTTTGTTGGTACTTCTATAGAGCGGTGGTTGATTCGTGAACCTGATAGTTACAAGGTGGACACGGTTGATACAATGAATGATGTTTGGAAGCAGGCAGATTTCTCACAGTACGACGTTGTTTTTCATGTGGCTGGCATAGCTCATGTGGATCCTAAGCCGGACATGGCTCCTTTGTATTATGAGGTGAATCGTGACTTGACTATTAAGATAGCGAAACATGCCAAAGAATGCGGAGTAAAGCAATTTGTGTTTATGTCATCGCGTATAGTGTATCATGCAAGTAAATCATTGAAGGGTGATGTGACTACGCGTGACACGAAGCCTAATCCGAACGACTTTTATGGTGACAGTAAGCTGCAAGCAGAGATTGGCTTGAATCAATTGGCTTGCAATTCGTTTAAAGTGGCAAACTTGCGTCCTTGTATGATATATGGACCTAATTCAAAGGGTAACTTCTTGCGATTGGGATGGCTTGCTACAAAAACACCAATATTCCCCGCATGGCACAATAAACGCTCCATGCTGTTTATAGACAATTTGGCGGAGTTTGTAAAGCAAGTGATCGACCGAGAATTGGGCGGCACGTTCTATCCGCAAAATGCAGAGTTGGCAGATACGGTGGAGATCGTGAGGTATTTTGCCAAGAAATATCATCATAAGATTTGGATCAGTAGTTTGTTTAACCCATTTGTTTGGCTCGGCTCTTTTTGCCTGCCCCAGTTGCCAAAGATGTTTGCAAACAGTTATTATGAGCCCGAGATGAGCAGGTATGACTTCGATTACCAAATAGTTAGTTTTGAGGAGTCGCTTAAAGGTTTGGAGATTTCGGATGCCAACAAGACGATGAAGTAATGACGCTGTTTCAAGAACTCGTACTGATATCTTTGGGCAAACGTGATCGGTTCTCTCGCCGATTGACGGATGCGGATTGGGCTTTGCTTTATAAGGAGGCTCAGCGACAGTCGCTTGTTGGTGTTTTGCTTACGGGCGTGGAGAAGGTAGTAGCGTTGGGTGAAACCAAACCAAAGTTCTTGATACAATGGATTGCTCAGGGGATGGCACTGGAGTCTAGGAATAGACTGCTGGATGTAAGATGTAAAGAGATAACGGATATCTTTAGGGAGATGGGCCTGCGCAGTTGTGTGCTGAAAGGACAGGGCGTGGCTCGGCTTTATCCAAATCCGTTGCGACGCCAGTGTGGGGACATTGACCTGTGGGTGGAAGGAAACAGGGATGAGATTTATAAGGTGCTGAAAGCAAAATGGAAGGTAGGAGAAACTGTTGTCCACCATGCGGACGTGGAGGTTTTTGCGGATGCGCTGACTGAGATTCATTTTATACCGAGTTTTACATATAGCCCTTTTCTTTTTCGCCGATATAAGTTCTTTTTTAAGAAGTGGGCGGACAGACAGTTTGCCAACTATGACGAGGCGGCTGGATTTGCCTATCCTACGCCAGACTTCAATGCTGTCTATTCATTGATGCACATCTTCCATCATGTGCTGTATGAGGGAATAGGGCTGCGTCAGTTGCTGGACTACTATTTTATCCTTCGGAGGCTGGACGGGGCGCAACGGCGGCAAGTGATTGGGAATTTGAAATATCTGGGTTTGGCGAGGTTTGCTGAGGCTGTGATGTATGTTGAGCAGCAGGTGTTTGGACTGGAGCTGGAATATTGCTTGTGTCAACCGAATGAAAAAACAGGCAAGCGTCTGTTGGAAGAGATTGAACTGGCGGGAAACTTTGGGCAGTTTGACCAGCGCAACCAACAAGTGAACCGCAATAGCAAACTTGATGTGTATTTGCATAATGTGAAAAGAAACTTTGTGTTCTTTGGTTTTGCTCCAAGCGAGGTGTTGTGGGCTCCGATATGGAAACCATGTCATTTTGTCTGGAGAAAGATCAAAGGGTATTCTTAATAGATAGCTATAATCATGATTTATAAAGCAATAAAGCGTGTTTTTGATTTCGTCTGTGCCTTTCTTGGCATTGTGGGTACTTCGCCGATATGGATTCTGTCGATAGTCTTGACGGAACTGAGTGACCCAGGACCTTTGTTCTATTTTGCCAACAGGGTGGGGAAGGACAACAAGAAGTTTAAGATGTGGAAGTTTCGCTCTATGCGTGTGGCAAGGGGCGCGAATGAGGCTTCGTTGCGTCCGGACCAAGACCGTATATTCTGGTGGGGAAAGATCATGCGACGGCTGAAGATCGACGAGTTGCCGCAGTTGATGAATATCCTGAACGGCACCATGTCGATAGTTGGACCTCGCCCTGCTGCTGTGGATCAGGTGGATATAACTCGTGGTGGTGAGAATGCCATCGCTGCCACTGTGCCTTGCGGGTTGACGTCGCAGTCGAGCCTGTGGGACTATATCTATGGGGATCAGTTTCCTGATGAGAAGGAGTATAACGAGAAGGTGTTGCCCATCCGACTAAAACTGGATGTGTATTACGTGAAGAACGCTTCGTTCTTTGGGGACATCAAGTTGATCGTTTGGACCGTCATCGCCATCCTCTACACCGCTTGCGGTAAGTATCCGCAGTGGATGCATGATAAGTTGGTGGGGTATGCCAAGACGGTGTGAGTAGAAGAAAATTAATAAATGATTTGTTTGTTGAACATGAGTACAATAAGCCCTTTACAATTATCAACTTTGGAAATACTTGCTAATACGATAGCAGATATTGATCCCAATATTACAGGAGCTGTAATACATAGAATTTTGTTGCAATCTCAAATAGAGGATGTCTCCTATTCAGAACAATTCTTGGCAAAAAGAAAGAAACTGTTCAATGCTTTTGAAAAATACCAGAATGATTATAAGTGTGCTAATAATATCGTTCTATTTATACAAAATATATTGTCTCCGCAAAGATATGTAAACAACCAAGACATGTATAATAGGCTTAAAAGTGAAGTAAATAAACAACTCGCTTTCGAAGGCTTATCCATAAATGATTCAAATCAAATTATATCTATTGCAAAAGCATCTAAAATCTCCGATGTACAAGTAAAGGTTGACGGCTTAAAATCAAAACTAATAGATCAAGGAGCGCATCAATTAGTTTTTGCTTACTGTAATTCGGAGTTACTTGCCAATAACTATTTCCATGCTGTATTGGAATCGTCTAAGGGACTAATAAAAAGAATTCAAGACCTTGCAGGAGTTAAATATGATGGTCAAAACTTAATGGAAAATGTTTTTAAGGATGATAATCCGATTTTGATTATTAACAATTTTCAAAGTAAATCAGAAAAGGATGAACATAGAGGCTTTCGTAATTTATTGATAGGAATAGTGACCATGTTTCGCAATCCTTCATCACATGAATTAAAAGTCGAATGGAATATGTCAGAACAAGATGCTCTAGACATAATGGCTATGATTTCTTATTGCCATCGCAGACTCGATAAAGCGCAAAAAATAAGAATTGAGAACAAATAATACAATAATCAAATGAAATACCTATTAGTAGTAGCCCACCCCGATGACGAAGTTCTCGGAGCTGGAGCATCAATGTGGAAATGGAGTCATGAAGGCGACGAGGTAGACGTAGCCATCATGTGTACAGAGGCGAAGGCGCGTGCTTTCCGTCCTTCGGATGCAGAGTTGGAAGGTGATACGGATGCAGCGACGAATTATGTAGGCGTGGGCAAGAAGTATGACGCAACGTTTCCGAATATCGAGATGAATACTGTGCCGCATTTGAAGCTGGTGCAGTTCATAGAAAGTGCTATTCGGGAGAGTGAGCCGGATATCGTGATTACCCATCATCCTGCAGACACCAACAACGACCACTTGCAGACTTCTATGGCTTGCCAGGAGGCTATACGTTTGTTTCAGCGCCAGCCGACGGTGAAGCCTGTGAAGGAGTTTTGGTATATGGAGGTGCCTTCGTGCTCGGAGTGGGCAATCAACGACGCCATGAATCTGTTTCGTCCGAACTGCTACGTGGAGGTTGGTCAGGACGGTGTGGAGGCGAAATGCAAGGCGTTGTCGATGTATCGTGGGGTAATGCGTCCGTATCCTCATCCTCGCAGTGTGGAGTATATCACGGGCTTGGCGGCCATGCGTGGCAGTCAGTGGGGCTGCAAGTATGCTGAGGCTTTCCAAGTGGTGCTGCGTAGATATTAACGCAATATTGCTATTAGAGTTGTTGGGGCATTCTGCTTCCGCCTTCCTTTACGGGATGGGGAGGCGTGTGCCCTTTATTTGATTATATATGGTTATGGAAATAAATAAAGAGTTGATTGATGGGCTTTTTGAACAGGCTCAAGTGAATCCTCGCTTGCGCCAGAATTATGACTTGCGTACGTCTGAGGGGGATCATTCGCAGCGTATGCTCAATGCGTTGTTGCCAGGGACGGTTGTGCCTATCCACCGTCATCCGCAGAGCACGGAGAATGTTTTCCTCTTGTGTGGGAAGTTGGTGGAGGTGGTCTATGACAATGAGGGCAACGAGACGGACCGCATCCTGCTTGACCACACCGCTGGTAGCTACGGTTGTGTGGTGCCGCAAGGGGCGTGGCACACGGTAGAGGTCTTGGAGCCTTCTGTCATCTTCGAGGCGAAGGACGGAAAGTTTGGTGAGGACGGTAGCGAGACGCTGGATGCCTTCAGGGCCAAGGAGGCGGAGAGCAAGAAGCAGGCTTCGCCTACTACAGAGCCTTTCTCCAACAGCCTCGGCGATCTCAAAAAGAACATCGAGTATCTGATTGGCATGGAACGCCAGTCGGGAAGCATGGAGGTCATTACACCGCTCTACGTCTCGCGCATGCTGAATGTGCCACTGGAGGATGTGGAGAAGGTGATGGGAGAAATAGGAGTAGTATGAAGTGCCGATAATAGTGTTTTTCATCGCTCTTGAACGTGTTTTTCTCGCTTGGGCATCAAATCTTTTAGAAAAAGATCTATTGTACAGATATTTTTCGTACCTTTGTCTTTGGTAATCATAGCGATTATCGTTTGTGATCCTTGTGGCTCTGCGCAATGAAGATTGTAACGGTTCTCGCTAAATGCAAACTTGTTCCGCAAAACAACAATGCAAGCACGACTACCATTACAAGAATCTTGAAATGCTTAGAAAAGGGCTGAGACGTAGATTCTTGCCACAAAGATTAAATAAAGTACTAATCATGATGAATCGGTTTTGGCGGTTTACTTTATACAGTCTGTCGTGTATCGGAATATTGGTGTTCCCTTATATTGCAGAGGCTTGTATTGACGTCTGCGAGTGGTTGAAAAATACAATTGATACAAGTTGTCTTATTACGGCTTTGTGCATTGCTGCACTATTTCTCTACATGGAGTTTCTTATCCAGTCATGCAAAAAGGAAAGAGAGAATGGTGTAGCTAAATATCTTCTACTTGACCAACTCATGGAGTTGAAAAGTACTGAACACACAAAGGAAAAGGATGCGTAGAGTAATAGCTTTGTCAGAATAGATTCCTATATTGTAGTCTTGTATATGTTTGAACTTAAAATCTTATTATATTCTAGTCAGAGGTCTCAACGTATTGTCTATCAGGATAATGATGGAGTTATGATATCTGAGATCGAACAGGTATTTCTTAGAAAATGTGAGGTGGATTTTTGTGCTACTACTTGGGCCAGGGTTGTTGTGTCAGATAATACCAGATGCGCATTGAAAGGACTTGAGCAGAAGTACGATACAGTTACAGGTAGACATATACGCAAGTTGTACGGATTCATTTCCAAACTATCTGATGGTGAGGTGTTCTACTATCTTAACGAGGACAAGGTTTCTGTTGTAGAGCGCAGAGCGGCTTATGATAGTATCAAAAAGCAGCATCTTGGGGTTGGAGTTGTGCATAATGCAGCCTTTTCTCATTATAGTATGCTGGATTATTACTTTCAGTATCTTTCCTATGGATATGATGGCATAGAAGAATGGATAGGAGAAAAAGATGTAAGCAGGAGAGTGTGTCGTTTTTGTGGACAGAAATATCCAGAAGTGACGTTTAAAAAGGTTGCCCATGCTGTACAGGACGCTCTAGGGAACAAGCTCTTGTTTTGTTATGAAGAATGTGATACTTGTAACCATGACTTGGCATCGATTGAAGACAATTTTAGAAAGATTATGGACTTTCGTAGGGCTATATATCATATCCCTCGAAAAGGAACAACTAGTTCTCCTAAGGTTGTTGGTAAGACGTTTATCATCGAACCGAATAATCAAGGTTATCCTGAGTTGTTTTTGATGGAGGAATATATATCACCAAAGATTGACCGTGCGAAGCCATTTATCATGCATTTGGAGCTAAAAGACACAATGACCAATGAGGGTATGTATAAGGCTTTGTGTAAAATGGTGATTGATATGTTGCCTTCTTCGGAATTGCATCATTTTGAGAATACTGTAAAGTGGATGACTTCAAATGGGAGGTGGGCTCCAGATTCGTTGCCTTCCACATGGTTATCAGTGTTGCCAACAGGTAATATTGTGTACCCTCAACCTGTTTTGGATATTTTTCTGAACAATAAAGGTAGGATGCCCGATTCTCCATACTGTACTGGGATACTATGGATATATGACATAGCATATATGTTCGTCATGCCATTGACAGATGTTGATGCAGGGAAGTATAAATACGATTATGATCTTACAATTCATTGGCACCAGGTGAGCAAAATGATAGGGCTTCATAATAGGCAAAGGCAGGATTCTAATAACTATCATCCATCAACGCCATGGGTTGATTGGGATGTGGATTTGTCTCTTTCGAACATACATGTGCTGCCAAAGTCTGATCCTATTTTTTTAGAATGTTTGGCAACTAAGGTTAATAGTCTAGATATAGGTATGCCTCCATTTACGAAAAATGGCATTGTCTTCTATGAAGCGAAAGAAATAGAATATGAGTGTTATTATAATGATACTATAACTGATAAAGATCTTAGAGATTTAACACTACACATTGCTGGACCTCGATTCCTTATTGATCCTATAAATAGCCATGTTCATGTCAAGATGGAGTCGCATGTGAATGATACCACTGACAAGGTTAGGTATTATAGATATTCATTTAGTGTGATTTTTTACGTTCCAACGTTTTGGTCGTACATAAATATAGAAATGAAAGAAAACGCTCTTGTATCATTTGCTTTCCATTATGGATTACGTGACTATCTGTATGAGTCTGCATTAAGGCATATAGAGCCAGCTATGAGCAGGTTGCGTGCAGGTTCACCATTTGCAAAGTGTAGTTTGGAGAAAATGATAGAATATAAAAGAATTCTTACTCTTGCAGATTATCTTGTACCAATAGGAAATGATAATAATTATATTGAGGTTCTTGATTCTGAAATTCATTCTATTGAGTGCGAGTAATTTCTGTTAGAAAAACGGGATGGTAATGAAACCCAACAAGATATAAGTTGATTGGTATGAGTGACAAGAAGATATACGATTGGGAGTTCGGCCTGTTTGAAAGGTCATGGGGCAGGCGGGGGGTGGCTTGTCCTGATTGTGTGAATGAGAGCAATTATAAGGTTTGGAGGCGGTTTCTGGACAGGGCGGTAAGGAAGCTTCTGCGCGCCGAGACGATGGAGACTGAGGAGTTTCGGGAGCTGCTGGAGGAGGTGCGTGAAGAGGAAGCGCAGCGTCTGGTCTGGGAAAAGAGGGCCGAGAAGATTGCGGAGGCGAGAAGGCGTAGAAGCTGCATGGCGCGTCCGAAGATCGATTATATCCCGAAGGGGTTGACGGTGGATTTGGAGGAGGCTTACGCCGAGTACTTCAAGCAGGAGGTGGAGTTTCGCCCTGAGAATAAGGAGGATTTCTTGTATATGCTGCGACTGCTGGAGCGCTGGGAGAAGAAGTCGATACCGGCTGTGTTGGCGAAAGGGAGGCCTGATGCTGCGTATGCCATTGCTATGGGGCTGTGCGAGTACCTGGCGTTGCTGATCGAGCGGGAGGATATGGGGGAATATCTGGAGGCGTATAAGCAGCGGGTCGGCAAACTGGTCTATGCGGGCTTTGCGGCCTTGACGGAGAGCGTCAGGGCATGGAACAACGAGGAGAAACGGAAGGAGGTGGTTGCTTATATCGGTAGGAGCATGGAGCGGTTTGACGGGTATGGGCGGATGAGGGACAGGTTGTCTGCGTTGATACCTATGGAGCCGCTGAATGGTGATCCTGTTGCGGTGGTGCGGGAAATGAGTGACGCGGAGGAACGGGCCGCGCGTGAGGCTGAGCGGAGACGCTTGGCGGCAGAGCGACAGAGGCGGGAGGCTGAGAAGGAGGCTCGGTCGCTGATACCATTGAACAGGGAGTATGAGGAGAAGGTCTTCAACAGTAGGAATGTGGGTTGGGACTGTCATGTCATTTGGCAGCTGATGCTGAAGGAGAATAGGAAAATAGAGAAGTTGCTTGCTGCTGGGGAATACCAAACGGGTGCGCTGCGGTTTCTGCAGTTGACGAAGTCGATGTGCAGGCACTTTGTGATGGATAGGCACTGGGAGTATTTTGATGATATGTATAGTCCAGAATATGCCATAAGAGACTTGACAGAGGAGTTTGAGAAGTTGGCGAAAGAAGGAAAACTGCCTGAGGATGTGAATGTTTATTTGCATGAGGCGTGGAAAGAGATTGAGGGAATGGAGAGTTGTACGGATTATGGAGTGCCGAGAGGGACTTTGCCCTTTTAGTGGGCTGTGGGTGTTGGTTGACAAAAACCTGCTATTGGGTGGTCTTAGACAAAAACCTGATGCTGGGTGGAATTTAGACAAAATCGAGATAAACCCCGTATCTGTTTTCCGAGTCTTCGACTTGCTTTTCATCCATACAAAGCCTTATGAGAACGAGTTCTCGACTGCTTTATCTGAATGCAAAGCTGTGGCACGATGTGCCACTCGGACAATAGATACGGCGATAAACAGAATAAAATCCATTGGAACTTGCGAAACTGTGGATTGTATATTAAGGTGCAAAATTCCCAAGATTTTCAGTCTAAAATTCCCAAGATTTTCAATTTGCGGAGAGTGTAGTATGAAAATGTCGCCTCGATAATAACACATAATCGAGTTGAAACCTATCTGAGTCACATGGAAAATCCCTGATACCAAAATTTATTTCGTCCAAATACTGCCTGATACCAAAATTTATTTTGCCCAAATACTGCCTAATACCAAAATCTTTGGTGGCAAAATACGGTCTGACACCAAAATCTGGCGGCTGGAATGATAGCGTTTGCTATGAGCAGATGATTTGTGCAAAGTCGGTGATATCGCCATGAATGCTTGCTTTTTCAAGTGCTGCCATGTATGGCTGTCTTTCTTCAACTGTGATAATCCTCCACGGGTGACCACTTGTGACGAGCATCGCGTTCATGATAAATCTGGCTGTGCGACCGTTTCCGTCCATGTAAGGATGGATATACACGAAGAAAAAATGGCCTAATACGGCTCTGACGATCGCGTCTTCCTCTGATTCCATGAGTTCGGCGAGCGCAGACATGGCGTCTCTGAGGGCTTCTGGTGGAAGAGGCGTGTGCTTGGAACCTCGAATATACACTTGATGGGATCGATAGCCTACAAGGTCTGAGGGTTTGATAATGCCGGCAGTAATGCAAGGCTGGAACATTTCAAAGTGCCATTTGTCAAAGTCTCTGCTGACGATATTGCCGGCATTGGCTCCTTGAAGGATTGTCTTGACACTCTCTTTGACCTGTTGGAATGACTGGTAATAGCCTCGTGCTGCTAAAGCGTTCTTGCGATCTGCATCAATCTTGTCGTCTTCCGGATTCCACTCGCCAAAGCGAACGCGTTCGATAAGTCCTTCTGTAACCCGATAGCCTTCAATGGATAACGAATGGTAACTGTCGCGTATATAGTTGTCATCCATGTTGCTTAGTATTGCCTCTGTGGTTTGGCTTTGTGTGGGGGCAATGAGTGGAAGGTCGAGTATTTGCTTTCTCATCTTCTGCCACATCAGCCTGATCCTGATGGCATGGGATGGAGTGTTCCTACTTGTTCCTGATAGGCTGGGCGTCGTGTCTTCAAATGGATCCTCTGGGCGTAACTCGTGGCCAAGTCTCGTCATGAATTGTAGAATAGTTTCTGCAACGTCAGTTCGCCCGATGTTTCTGAAAGCACCAACAAGTCTTGAGGCTCTGGAAGAGTTTCCTTCGTCGGCCACCACTTTGAGGATTTCATCAGCTCCGCCAACCAAAGACAAACAGGTCCGGGCATTGACTGAGTTTCTGCTGAAATATGTTGGTGTACAGAAAACCAAAGCTTCTGCCAAAGGGTAGAGCCTTAATCCATATCTTTGCTCAACTACAATATGTGCTGGCATTGTTGCTGTGATGTCCAGCATCGAGTCACCATGCTTCAAACTTACAATATTGTTGCTTGCCTTTGATGAACGGATTATCAATTGAGTAGGGGCTACAGTCTCTCCGGCATAGAAATCAAGTGATTCTTCTGGAGTAAGACACCAGTTGTCTCCGAAACGGTTGTTGGAATATGCTACTATGAATTTCCAATAGGAAGCATACCACACGGTTGTGTCTCCTTCCATCCCTGGCATGGTAGGCATATACCATCCTTTGATTACTTGTTCTAAGTAACCATTATCTATAAGACGCTTTGTATGTGTCTCGCCCAAGGTCTTCATGCCCTGAATGATGTCACTGTTGTTCTCGTCCTGATATTTCTTGAGTACGCTCAGTGAATCTGCTAACTTTTCTTGAATACTTGCCATTCTTTCAACTTTAATCTGCCCATTAGTATGTACATGATGGGTGTCTATTAGTAAATACCTAGTGCAGGGTTATTAGTAAATACCCAGTGCGGTGTTATTAGTATTTACACGGTGCAAAGTTATTAGTTTTTATCCGGATTTGCAAGGTTTTGGGGCAATAAAAAAGAATCACATTCTTTTTGTATTGTCTTCGATTTGCACTATCTTTGGATAAGATAGGCTGCATCTCAACAATAAAAAAGAATCACATTTTTTTTGTATTGTCTTCGATTTGCACTATCTTTGGATAAGATAGGCTGCGTCTCAACAATAAAAAAGAATCACATTCTTTTTGTATTGTCTTCGATTTGCACTATCTTTAGATAAGATAGGCTGCGTCTCAACAATAAAAAAGAATCACATTCTTTTCGTATTGTCTTCGATTTGCACTATCTTTGCAAACAAAAAGGGTTTGTGTATGAAGTATCCCATCGGCATACAGGATTTTAAGAGTATTGTTGACGGCGGTTTTGTCTATGTAGATAAGACGGCCTTGCTGCACAAGATGGTGACGGAGGGAAAGATTTACTTTCTGAGCCGTCCTCGTCGGTTTGGCAAGAGCTTGCTCGTCTCTACGCTGAAGTATTATTTCGGTGGGGAGCGGGAGTTGTTTCGTGGTCTGGCTATCGAGGACTTGGAGCAGGAGTGGGAGCAATATCCTGTATTTCATATTGACTTCAATGGCAGCGACTTCACCCAGGGCAGCACGCTGCAGAACAAACTGGATGTGTGTGTTGAGGACTGGGAGGGGCAGTACGGAATGACGGGTGACGATCGTCTCAGCGTGGGGGAGCGTTTTGCCAGGCTGTTGGCGTTTGTTCATGAGCGTACTGGCAAGCAGTGTGTGGTGCTCATCGATGAGTATGACAAACCGTTGCTGGATGTGCTCGACACGGACTATCGGATGACGGATGGCAATGGCAACAACCTGCGGATTGAGGAACTCAATCGTAATACTCTCAAGGGTTTCTACTCTGCCTTCAAGGCTGCTGACCAAGACTTGCGCTTCGTGCTGCTCACGGGCGTGACGAAGTTTTCGCAGGTGAGTGTGTTCAGCGGTTTCAATCAGCCGGAGGATATCAGTATGAGTGCGGCCTATGAGGCGGTCTGCGGTATCACGGAGGCGGAACTGGAGGGGACGTTTCATGACGAGATGGACGCTATGGCGGACGAGATGGGAGTGAGTCCCCAGGAGGTGCGCCAGTTGCTGAAGCGGCATTATGACGGCTATCATTTCAGTAAGCGGAAGACGGACATCTTCAATCCCTTTAGCCTGCTCAATGCGCTTAGCGTTAGGGATATACAGGACTATTGGTTTCGCACGGGTACGCCCAGTTACCTGGTCCGCCTGCTCAGTCATACGGACGAAAACCTCAACGAACTGACGGGGAAGTATTACGACACCTCGGACTTTATCGACTACAGGGCGGACGTGGAGCGCCCGTTGCCAATGATCTATCAGAGCGGTTATCTGACCATCAAGGACTACGACCGCTTCTCCAACTCCTACCTGCTCGATCTGCCCAACAACGAGGTGAAAAAGGGTTTCCTCACGCTGATTGCCTCCAACTATCTCGGCACGAAGGAGTCGGCGAACACCTTGGCGATACAACTGACGCGTGCTCTCCTGCGCGATGACCTCGACACATGGCGCAAGAGCCTGACGGCCTTCTTTGCCAGCATCCCTTACTCGATGCGTCGGAAGGACATGGAGACGGAGAAGGAACGCTATTTCCATTATACCTTCTACCTTATCTTCCGCATCCTCAGTACTTACCTCGTGCTTACGGAGAAGCAGCAGAGCGAGGGCCGGGCCGACTGCATCGTCGAGACGCCCAAGGGGGTGTATATCTTTGAGTTTAAGCTCGACGGCACGGCGGACGACGCCTTGCGTCAAATAGAGGAAAAGGGGTATGCGCGCCCCTATGAGGCCGACTCCCGTCCCGTCCATCGCGTGGGTGTCAGTTTCTCGTCGCGGACGGGAACGATTGACGACTGGAGGGAGGCGTAGGAAGGGTGTGTAGCGGAGAAGGAAAAGATTCACATAAAAGGGGTTTGCGTATGAAGTATCCCATCGGCATACAGGATTTTAAGAGTATTGTTGACGGCGGTTTTGTCTATGTAGATAAGACGGCCTTGCTGCACAAGATGGTGACGGAGGGAAAGATTTACTTTCTGAGCCGTCCTCGTCGGTTTGGCAAGAGCTTGCTCGTCTCTACGCTGAAGTATTATTTCGGTGGGGAGCGGGAGTTGTTTCGTGGTCTGGCCATCGAGGACTTGGAGCAGGAGTGGGAGCAATATCCTGTATTCCATATCGACTTCAACAGTACGAACTATACGAAGGGTGGGGACGCGCTGCCCAAACTGATTCGGGGTATCATAGAGGAATGGGAGAAGCAGTATGGCTACGAGGGAAATCCCAACTTCGATGATGGCAAGCGCTTTGTCGATCTGCTCGCCCATGTGCACAGGGTGACGGGCAAGCAGTGTGTGGTGCTTATCGATGAGTATGACAAGCCGCTGCTTGATGTGCTCGACTCGGGAAGGACGGAAGTAGTAGGCAATGGCAGGGAGGTGCTGGTAGAAGACATCAACCGCGAGACGCTCAAGGGTTTCTACTCTGCCTTCAAGGCTGCTGACCAAGACTTGCGCTTCGTGCTGCTCACGGGCGTGACGAAGTTTTCGCAGGTGAGTGTGTTCAGCGGTTTCAATCAGCCGGAGGATATCAGTATGAGTGCGGCCTATGAGGCGGTCTGCGGTATCACGGAGGCGGAACTGGAGGGGACGTTTCATGACGAGATGGATGCTATGTCGGACGAGATGGGGGTGAGCCCCGAGGAGGTGCGCTTGATGCTGAAGCGGCATTATGACGGTTATCATTTCAGTAAGCGGAAGACGGATATCTTCAATCCCTTTAGCCTGCTCAATGCGCTTAGCGTTAGGGATATCCAGGATTATTGGTTTCGCACGGGTACGCCCAGTTACCTGGTCCGCCTGCTCAGCCATACGGACGAGAACCTCAACGAACTGACGGGGAAGTATTACGACACGTCGGACTTTATCGACTACAGGGCGGACGTGGAGCGCCCGTTGCCAATGATCTATCAGAGCGGTTATCTGACCATCAAGGACTACGACCGCTTCTCCAACTCCTACCTGCTCGATCTGCCCAACAACGAGGTGAAAAAGGGTTTCCTCACGCTGATTGCCTCCAACTATCTCGGCACGAAGGAGTCGGCGAACACCTTGGCGATACAACTGACGCGTGCTCTCCTGCGCGATGACCTCGACACATGGCGCAAGAGCCTGACGGCCTTCTTTGCCAGCATCCCTTACTCGATGCGTCGGAAGGACATGGAGACGGAGAAGGAACGCTATTTCCACTATACTTTCTACCTTATCTTCCGCATCCTCAGCACCTACCTCGTGCTCACGGAGAAGCAGCAGAGCGAGGGGCGGGCCGACTGCATCGTCGAGACGCCCAAGGGAGTGTATATCTTTGAGTTCAAGCTCGACGGCACGGCGGACGATGCCTTGCGCCAGATAGAGGAGAAGGGGTATGCGCGCCCCTATGAGGCCGACTCCCGTCCCGTCCATCGCGTGGGCGTCAGTTTCTCGTCGCGGACGGGAACGATTGATGACTGGAAGGAGGCGTAGGCAGCGCATGGAAATAAAGTCAGCGAATAGTCACATTAATACTGTTAGAACATCATGAGCACCATGAAAAAGGTACCTATAGAGAAGAAAGAAGAACAATCTCCAGTGGAAGCTTCAAGCCCTGAAAAGGGCGGGGGCAAAAGGCGAGGGAAGGCGACAGCCCAAGGCGCCAAGAAGACGAAGGGCCGGCACAAGCGAGCCAAGGTGGTGATGCCGAAAATAAACAATATGCAGAAGCCTGCGGGCATGAAGCTCGAGGAGTGGCAGATCGCGTTGCGAAAGCTGCAGGCCGAGAAGGAGACCTTTGCCATACGGATGGTGGACGAACAGTATGCTCCGGGAGAGTTTCGGGTGGTCAATGCGGCTACGAGAAGCGAATACAAGGTGGTATATCGGGGGAAGGACAGCCAGTGGAACTACTGCTCCTGCTATGACTTCAAGACTTCGCAGCTCGGCACTTGTAAGCACATGGAGGCCGTGAAACTCTGGGTGAGGAAGAAGCGCAAGAAGGTGCAGGTGGCAGAGCCCGACTATAGTTCGGTCTATATCGACTATAAAGGGCCGCGCAGGGTGAAGATACGCATCGGCGACCATGGTCGGGAAATGCTGGAGCGATTGGCGAAAGACTATTTTGACGAGTTGGGTGTGCTTCGCGAGGATGCCTATGCCCGCTTTGACGTGTTCGTTCAGGCTGCCAAGGCCATTACTCCCGACTTTCGCTGCTATGACGACGCCCTCGATTATGTCCTGGAGCGGCGTGACCGGATCAAGCGTTGCCGGTTGTTGGAGGAAAAATACACGGACGAATATCTCGACCAAATGCTCACCGTACCGCTCTATCCCTACCAAAAGGAGGGGACGCGCTTCGCCGTGCGTGCCGGCAAGGCCATCATTGCCGACGAGATGGGACTGGGCAAGACGTTGCAGGCCATCGCCTCGGCAGAGGTCTATCTGCGTGAGGGCATGGCTGAGCAGGTGCTGGTGGTCTGTCCCACGTCGCTGAAATACCAGTGGAAGCGGGAGATAGAACGATTCACGGGCGGTGACAGGGTAGAGAGTAGTGGGAAAGGCGTGGAGGACGGCTTGACCATTCCGAAGGTGGTGGTCGTAGAGGGCACTCCTGCTAAGCGCGACAAACTGTATAAGGCGCCCGCACCCTACAAGATTGTCTCTTACCACACGATGAGCAACGACGTCAGACATCTGGGCAAGTTGGATACCGACGTGTTGATCATGGACGAGATACAGCGGCTGAAGAATTGGGACACGCTGATCTCCCGTGCCGCCCGCAAGATAGCGTCGCGCTATGCGGTCTTGCTGTCTGGCACGCCGATGGAGAACAAGTTGGAGGAGCTCTATGCCAACATGGAACTGGTGGACCAGTTTTGTCTCGGACCTTACTACCAGTTTCGCGACCAGCACATCCTGCTCCATCCCGAGACGGGTGGTATCATGGGCTATAAGGATCTCAACGCCATTGGCGAGGCCGTCAGCAACCGACTGTTGCGGAGGACGAAGAAAGGCGTGCGCCTGCAGTTGCCCAAGCGGAGCGACCAGTTTGTGCTGGTCCCGATGACTCAACGCCAGGACGATCTCCACTCGGAGTTTAAGTGGGACTTGTTGGTGATCCTGAACAAGTATCGCAAATACCACTACATGACGGAGCAGGACAGGCTGCGCGTGCTCAAGTTGCTGGGTCAGATGCGAATGGTGGCCGACAGTACCTTTATCTTGGAACAAAATCTCACGACGCGTAGTGATGTCAAGATAGCGGAGGTGATGAACCTGCTGGACAATGTCTTGGAGAGTGGGGACGAGAAGGTGGTCGTCTTCAGCGAATGGGAGCGCATGACCCGTCTGGTGGCGATGGAACTGGACAAGCGGGGCATAAGCTATGAGTATCTCAATGGGCGAGTGCCGTCGAAGAGGCGCGGGGAGCTGGTAGATGATTTCACAACGCTTCCCGAGAGTCGCGTGTTTCTTTCCACTGATGCTGGATCTACGGGTCTCAACCTCCAGGTGGCGAGCACACTCATCAACATGGATTTGCCATGGAATCCTGCTGTCCTTGAACAGCGCATTGCCCGTATCTTCCGTCTCGGACAGGAGAAGCCCGTGCAGATCATCAACCTTGTCTCGAAAGGTTCTATCGAGGAGGGTATGATCAACAAACTGCGATTTAAGAAGTCGATGTTTGAGGGAGTCTTGGACGGCGGTGCAGACACCGTATTTGTCGATGAGAGCAAGTTTAAGAAACTCATGGACGACCTCGCAGTTGTCATGGAGGCAACGCCAGACGCTCCCGAGGTGGAGTATGTGGACGAAGAGGTGGAGCAAGAGCAGAAGGGGAAGACGTCTGTGGAGGCCTCTTTGGACGAAGCGCTCGCTGACGCATCGGAGGCAGACGATGAGTCTTCTGTAGATCAGAAATCGTCTGTGAACTATGGGCCTTCAGCAGAGTATGAGTCTTCAGCAGATTATGAATCTTTAGCAACCCACCAGTCTTCCGAGGGGCAGCTTCCTTCAGCAGACCATGGGGCTATTGCAGACCAGGAGCCTCCTGCGAATCACGATCCTTCTCAAGGACAGACGGCAACGAAGGCACAGGACGGCGCGCAGGAGCGGCCTTCCAGCCACCATGCTTCGCCCCATCCCCAGCAATTAGTCAGTCAGGGTGTTTCCTTCTTTAGTGGACTGGCCGAAACACTCAAGTCGGCTGAGGCCACTCAGCAGTTGGTCGATAGCATCGTGGAGACCGACAAGGAGACGGGTGAGGCCCACCTGAAGATACCCGTCGGTAGCAAGGACACCGTCATGCAGATGCTCACGCTGTTTGGCAAACTGATGAACAAGTAGCGATTGCGATGTAACGAAATCGGGACGCTCCCCATAGGCTGTTTCTTCGGGATGCTTTCGGGAAGCCTTCGGGATGATGTCAGAATGATTTTGGGATATTGCCCTTGAAATAATCATCGGCCATTGGAAATGAGAAATGATTTCCAATGGCCGATCGCTTTGTATGCTCGGCATGAGCATTGTCTAACGGGTGGAAGTCCCGAGTAAGCCCTAATAGCGGGAATTACATAGCCAAAGGCAAGGGTGTCCATCGTGAGTTGGAATCTGAAAGAAGCCGGCGGCAAACATCTGACCTAACGAACAGGAACTTCATATAAGGCATTTAACCATGGATAAGATTGCAAAGCAAATCAAAGTCCCATAGCTATTCGGAATGGTTGGTGTAAATGAAGTGGGTATAAGATGAAAAGATAATGCCCTTATCCGAGGAGGTCTCACGGACTCTTCAAATAGTTTTTTTACGAAAGAAGCGGAGTAAAGCTTGCCGTGAGAAGTCAGCAGAAGCCATAGTAGTGCAATACTCGATAACGTTGCACGAAGGGCTGAACCTAACAATTAAACGATAGTAATTGAAACATACCTCATGAAGGAAAGAATGCAGAAAACATTATCCCAAGTTAATGGCTGCCCCCAAAGAAATAGGTCGGAAACCGAATGGTATGGGGGAGTGCAGACCTTTATGTGGATGTGTGAAGACAACATCGTGGAAGTACCATTCGACAAGGAACACCTTTTCGAGCAAATCCTCAGTCCTTCAAATCTCAGCCGAGCCTACAAGGCAGTGATGAGAAACAAGGGCTGTGGTGGTATCGACAAGATGTCGTGCGAGCAGCTGCTCCCATGGCTCTTGACCAATAAGGATGAACTCATCCGTTCCTTGATGGACGGTTCTTACCGTCCGAACCCAGTGAAAAGGGTAGAAATCCCCAAGGACAATGGCAAGATGCGCCTGTTGAGAATACCTACAGTAGTAGACCGTCTGGTGCAACAAGCCATAAACCAAGTATTGACTCCCATCTATGAGAACCAATTCTCCAAGACGAGCTACGGCTTCCGACCGAGAAGAGGATGCCATGACGCACTACGAGGAGTGCAAAGGATAATCAACGAAGGCTACATATATGTAGTGGACCTTGACCTTGAACGCTTCTTCGATACGGTGAGCCATAGCAAACTCATAGAAATCCTCAGCCGTACGATAAAAGACGGCAGAGTGGTCAGTCTTATACACAAATATCTCCGAAGTGGTGTAATGAACAAAGGCTTGTTCGAAGCGAGCGAAGAGGGAACTCCCCAAGGAGGACCGCTAAGTCCGTTGTTGAGTAACATCATGCTCAATGAATTGGACAAGGAACTCGAACGCAGAGGGCTTCCCTTTGTACGCTATGCCGACGACTCGATGATATTCTGCAAGTCTAAAAGGGCTGCAATGCGAGTGAAGGAGTCTATAACCCGATTTATAGAGAATGTTCTATATCTCAAAGTCAACAAGGAGAAGACCGTAGTGTCGTATGTGCGCGGGGTGAAATATCTCGGCTACTCCTTCTATGTGATGAAAGGCAAATGCCAACTCACGGTGCATCCAAAGTCCAAAGCCAAGATGAAGTCAAGGTTGAAAGAACTGACAAGTCGCAGCAACGGATGGGGATATGCCAAGAGGAAGCAAAAGCTGAAAGAATACATAAGAGGGTGGGTCGGTTATTATCACCTTGCCAATATGAAGCGTCTCTTGCATGAAACAGACGAATGGTTAAGACATCGAATACGCATGTGTATATGGAAAGCTTGGAAACTCCCGAAGACAAGAATGAAGAACCTTGTCCGATGCGGCATCAACAAATATGATGCAAGAAGATGGGGGTATGTTAAGGGATATTGGAGAGTCAGTAGCTCACCGATAATGCACCTTGCGGCTTCATCACAGAAACTGCACCAAGCAGGCTATCCAACGCTGATGGGGTCATATCTCGAATGGCACCCAAAATAGGAACCGCCGTATGCGGAACCGCATGTACGGTGGTGTGAGAGGTCGGTAAACACGAAAATAGGAGATAAACACCTATAATTAGTGTTTACCTCCTACTCGATTTATCTGGACCCTCAGCCGTCCGACGGGGCGGGTGCTGAGGGCAGCAGGAGGCTACAGGGAGTAGAACTCCGTGAAGGCGCGGACGCAGTACTCATGGTCGGCTACGCTGCCCGTCTCGCGGCAACTGTGCATGCCGAGGATGGCATTGCCCATATCGACACCACGCAGGGGGACCGTGGAGGCCAGGATGTTGCCTAGGGTGCTACCGCCCGCCACATCGCTATGGTTGACGAAGCGCTGGCAGGGCACACCCGCCTTGCGGCAGATCTCGGCGAAGATGGCAGCAGAGACGGCGTCGCTGGCATACTTCTGGGAGGCGTTGAACTTGATGGCGGGACCTCCACCGAGCATGGGGTGGTTGGTCGGGTCGTACTTCTCGGCGTAGTTGGGATGGAAGGCGTGGGCATTGTCGGCAGAGATCATGAAGGCGCGCTCCACCGCCTGCCAGTAGGCTTCCTCCGTGCCACTCTGCTGACGGGCAATACGCATCAGCATCGAAGCCAGGAAGGGGCTGCCAGCACCCTGCTTGGTCTGCGATCCCGTCTCCTCGTTGTCGAAGATGGCGAGCACCTGGGTGGTGTCGCTCTCAGGAGCTGCAATCAGGGCCTCGAGTCCGGCAAAGCACATCGACAGGTCGTCGAGGCGGCCCGAGGAGATAAACTCGTCGTGGACGCCGAAGGTGCAGGCGGGCTGCGTATCAGCCAGGTAGAGGTCGAAGTCGAGGATGTCCTCGTGGCTGACGGGGCGCTGCTTGCTGAGTTCCTCGACAATGACGTTCATCAGCAGGTTGCCCTGCTCCAGTTCGTCGTTGATCAATCCCAGGAGGGGAAGCATATCCTTCTGCTTGCTCAGTTTCACGCCGTCGTTGACCTGGCGGTTGAAGTGGATGGCGAGGTTGCTGATCTGGAGCAGCGGACGACGGACGTGCATCAGCATTGTCTCGGGCGACATGGCATCCTTGCCACGCACGATGACGCGGCCAGCGAGCGTCAGCGGACGGTCGAACCACGTAGAGAGGATCGGGCCACCATAGACCTCGGTGTTCAGACGCACCAGTCCGCCCTCACCCGTCATCTCGGCATGGGGCTTCACGCGGAATGTGGGCGAGTCGCTATGGGCGCAAATCATGTGGAATCCCGTCTCGGCCAGCGGTTTGCGGCCAAGGCGGAAGGCATAGACCGAAGAGTCGTTCTTCGTCACATAGACCTTGTCGCCAGCCTTCAGTTCGCCGAGGGGCTGCTGTGGGTCAAGGCGGCGGTAACCGTTCTGCTCGAGTTCACAGGCTATGTTGCGCGCGGCGAGGAAATTGACGGGCGACGCATCCAGAAATTTCAATAAGCGATTGATCATAAATCGGTTGTTTAAGATGAGTAAATATTTCGGCCACAAACTTACACATAATTTCTGAGATACCCATCATCAGACGGCAAAAAAATCATACTTCCCCGTGGCTTTTCTCCATTTACCGCGGTTTGTGGATGGGCATCGGGGCAAAAAGCTGCGCAATTGCAGCGTGAACCCTCCTTTTCTTTGGCCGTGTCGGCTTTTTTTGCTAAATTTGCACCTACACAATCACCAATGGAAATAAGGAACAAGCAGATCATGATAAGAGAGAATACTCCCGATGCGGCTTTCCAGTTGCTGCCCGAGTGGGCGGAACAGGAGGCCGTCGTGCTGGTGTGGCCCGACGAGCAGACCGACTGGGCCTATATCCTCGACGAGATACGCCAGACCTATGTCGAGTTTATTGAGGCCATTGCCCGGTATGAGGCCGTGTGGCTCGTGGCGCGCGATACGGCGGCGGCCCGCGCGTGGTTGGCAGGTCGGCTGAGCGATCGTGCGCTGGAGGCGATATGCTGGATAGAGGCCGAATACAACGACACATGGGCGCGCGACACGATGCCGCTGACGCTCTCCGATGGCAGGGGACGGCTGCGGATGATGGACTTCCGCTTCAATGGCTGGGGCGAGAAGTTTGCCAGCGACCAGGACAACCAGCTGGGGCGCGTGCTCCAGGAAAAGGGTGTCTTCCGCTGTCCGATGGGCCATTGGGACGACTTCGTGCTGGAGGGAGGATCGGTTGAGGCTGATGGCGAGGGCCATCTTTTCACGACCTCGGTCTGTCTGTTGGCCCCTCATCGCAACCAGCCCCTCACGCAGGGCGACCTGGACGAACGGCTTCGACAGGCCTTCGGCGTGGATCGGGTCTATTGGGTCGGTCATGGATCCTTGGAGGGCGACGATACCGACGGCCATATCGACACGCTCGTGCGTTGTGCGCCAGGCCATACGCTGCTCTATGTGAGCTGCGACGATGAGGCCGATCCGCAGTATGCCGACCTGAAGGCCATGGAGGCCGACCTCCAGGCCATCAATCGCGAGGCCGAAGTGGCCTACCGACTGCTGCGCTTGCCGATGCCCGATGCCATCCTCGACGAGGAGGGAAATCGCTTGCCAGCCACTTATGCCAATTTCCTGATCGTCAACGGGGCAGTCATCGTGCCTACCTACGACCAGCCACACCACGACGCCGAGGCGCTGCGTGTGGTCGGCGAGGTCTTCCCCGATCACGAGGTGGTGGGAGTGGACGCGCGGACCGTCATCCAGCAGCACGGATCGCTCCACTGCCTGACCATGCAGATCCCCGTAGGCGTGGCCCAAGGAGGCGAATAAACCGAAGGGGCTGGGGCGGAGGGAAAGCCCCGTTGGCCCTCATATCGTAGAACATATCACAAGACTCACAATGAAAATAGGAATCGTACAACAACACAATACCGCCGACGTGGCGGACAACATGCGCCGTCTGGCTGCCTCGGTGGAGCAACTGGCCCAGGAGGGGGCGCAGCTCGTCGTACTGCAGGAGTTGCACAACTCGCTCTACTTCTGCCAGACGGAGGACGTAGCCAACTTCGACTTGGCGGAGCCGATCCCAGGTCCATCGACCCAGTTCTATAGTGAACTGGCGAAACGTCTGGGCGTCGTCATCGTCACGTCGCTCTTTGAGCGCCGCTCGGCAGGTCTCTATCACAACACGGCCGTGGTGATAGAGCGCGACGGAACGATCGCAGGCAAGTATCGCAAGATGCACATCCCCGACGATCCGGCCTACTACGAGAAGTTTTACTTTACTCCTGGCGACCTCGGTTTCCGCCCCATCGACACGAGTGTGGGCCGCTTGGGTGTGCTGGTCTGCTGGGACCAGTGGTATCCGGAGGCAGCGCGCCTGATGGCCTTGCAGGGGGCAGAGATTCTGATCTATCCGACGGCCATCGGCTATGAACCCTCCGACGTTGAGGAGGAGCAGCAGCGCCAGCGCACGGCGTGGACCACCGTGATGCGCGGCCATGCTGTGGCTAACGGACTTCCTGTCGTCGCTGTCAACAGGGTGGGCTTCGAGCCTTCGCCCGTAGGCAAGACGGAGGGACAGGCCTGCTCGGGTGGCATCCAGTTTTGGGGATCCAGTTTTGTGGCTGGGCCTCAGGGCGAACTCCTCTGGCAGGGGTCGGACAGCGAGGAGGCATTGCGCCTGTTCGACATCGATCTTGAGCATAGCGAGAATGTGCGCCGCTGGTGGCCCTTCCTGCGCGACCGCCGCATCGATGCCTATGAAAAAATCACCCGCCGCTTCATCGACTGATGCGTGCAATACTGCTTTACCATCACTTGACCATTGCTAAGGTTATGAAAAGAAATACTATCCTGGCGGCGCTGACCGCCGTATCGCTCTCTGCTGCCGTCACTCCCGTCGGCGCACAGCAACTGTTGCCCCAGCCGAAGCAGGCCGTCTTTGGCAAGGGCACTTTCAATCCGCAAAAGGGTGTCATCCTGATGGAGGAGACTCCTGGGGCGGGCCATGGCAAGGAGTACTACCGACTCCATATCACGCCCGACACGATGCGGGTGGCCTATGCCGACTCCACGGGCCTCTTCTATGCCACACAGACCATCAGCCAGCTCCGCAAGGGAGACCTGCTGCCCGTCTGTGATATCGAGGACTGGCCGAGCTATGAGTGGCGCGGCTGCATGATCGACATCTCCCGCCATTTCTTCCCGCTGAGTTTTCTGAAGAAGCAGGTGGATGTCCTCGCCCATTACAAGGTCAATCGCCTCCACCTCCACCTCACCGACGCGGGAGGATGGCGCATGCAGATAGACCGCTATCCCGAACTGACGAAGAAGGCGGCATGGCGCACGGAGAGCGACTGGACGAAATGGTGGATCGACAACGACCGCCGCTATATGAGGGAGGACGATCCCGGGGCCTATGGAGGCTACTATACGAAGGACGAGATGCGCGAACTGGTGGCCTATGCTGCCAAGAAAGGCATCACGGTCGTGCCCGAGATCGAGATGCCGGGACATAGCGAGGAGTTGACCGCGGCTTGTCCCCAACTGAAGTGCGAGGGCAACCAGGAGGCGCAGGGCGACGTCTGTCCGTCGAGCGAGACGACCTATGCCGTGCTCCACAATATCCTCGACGAGGTGATGGAGGTGTTTCCGTCGAAGTGGATCCATATCGGTGGCGACGAGGCAGGCAAGGGTAGCTGGGGATCGTGTCCCAACTGTCAGCGCAAGGCTCGGCTGCTGGGGCTCCGCAGTACGGCAGACCTGCAGGGATATCTCATCCAGCGCATCGCCGCCTATCTCCGGCTGGAGGGCAGGGAGGCCATCGGATGGGACGAGGTGCTCGACGATAGTCTGGCTGCCCACGCGCCTTCGCTTGGCGAGAACGTCAACGTGATGGTATGGCGCGACATCAAGGCGGCTCAGCGGGCCATGCGCAGGGGTCACAACGTGATCCTCTCGCCTGGCGACTACTACCTGGACCGCTATCAGGACGCTCCACTCACGGAGCCCTTTGCCGGAGGAAGTTATCAGCCGCTGCGCAATCTCTGGAACTTTGACCCCGCGCCCTATAGTGGCGATGGCTTTACGGGTCGTGTGCTGGGTGTGCAGGGCAATCTCTGGACGGAGTATATCAAGACGGAGGACTATGCCGAGTATATGCTCTATCCCCGCGAACTGGCCATCGCCGAGGTGGGATGGAGTGGACGTAGCCGCTCCTACGAGGAGCTGAGTGCTGCCGTCGTGGCGCAATATCCGTGGCTGGCTGCGCAGCATGTCCAGGCCTTCGACCTCAGACGGGAGAAGGGAGACCGCAAGGAGAAGCAGAAGCCCGTGCGCCATCTGGCTGTCGGGGCAGGAGTGACTTATCACCAGCCCTACTCGCAGTCGTATGTGGGACAGGGCGACGGCACGCTGACCGACGGGATGTGTGGCGGATGGTCCTATGGCGACGGCCGTTGGCAGGGATTCATGCAGCGTCGCGACACGACGGTGGCTCCCTTCGACATCACCATCGACCTGGGCGAGGAGAAGCGGTTTAGTACCGTCAGCCTCGACTTCATGCAGAGCGAGGGCGCATGGGTGTTCTATCCCAGCCGCGTCACGATCAGTATCTCCAGCGACGGCGACCATTTCGTGCCTGTCTATGACCAGGTGTACACCCGCGAGCGACTCAATGTGGTTGGTACGCGTACGGTGACGTATCAGGGCAAGAAGCAGAAGGCGCGTTTCATCCGTATCTCCGCCAAGGAGGACAATCCTGGCGAGTGGGTCTTCACGGACGAGGTGAAGGTGTATTGACGCAGGATAGCGGTAGTGGCAGGTCGGCCATTGGAAACGGAAGAAGTCGTTTCCAATGGCCGATTTTCTTTGTGGAGGAGTGGTGAGGGTGGCGCTTGTGTAACGACCGTTAAACTCGCTAAGTGATGTTAAATTATTCTAGGCTCTGTGGTTTAAGCCATAACTTTGCGGCTTCTTTTCAAATAGGTATAACGAATTGATTGTATTCATGGTATGAGTAACTTGAGAAATGGAAGCACTGCCGAGAAGCGCTGCAACCGTATGGGGTGGATTGGAATGCTCGTCACGCTGGGCATTGTCTTTGGCGACATTGGCACGTCGCCTCTCTATGTGATGAAGGCCATCCTCCATGTGGGCCAAAGGGTGGACGAACCGATGATCTTGGGTGCGCTGTCTTGCATCATCTGGACGCTTACCCTGCAGACTACCGTCAAGTATGTCCTCGTGGCCCTGCGGGCGGACAACCATGGCGAGGGAGGCATTCTGGCGCTCTACGCCCTGCTGCGTCGCCACAAGAGAAAGTGGATCTATCTGCTGGCCCTTATGGGAGCAGGTACCTTGCTGGCCGACGGCATCATCACGCCTGCCATCACCGTGACCACGGCCATCGAGGGTTTGGAGAGCGTCAGTCCACATCTGCCCGTCCTCCCCATCACCCTGGCCATCATCACCGTCGTCTTCTTCGTGCAGCGCTTCGGCACGGAGAGCATCGGCAAGTCGTTTGGTGGCTTCATGCTGCTGTGGTTTCTCCTGCTGGGTGTGGTCGGCACGATCAGCCTCGTCTCCTATCCGCAGGTGATCCGGGCGCTCAATCCCTATTATGCTCTGCGGCTGCTGGCGACGTCGCCCGAGTGGTTTCTCGTCTTGGGCGCGGTGTTTCTCTGTACTACGGGTGCGGAGGCGCTCTATTCCGACTTGGGACATTGTGGTAGGCGAAACATCACCGTGAGTTGGGCCTTTGTCAAGACGATGCTCATCCTCAACTATCTCGGGCAGGGAGCGTGGATCCTCTGCCATGCCGACGTGGCGGCTTCGGTCAATCCGTTCTATGCCATCATGCCTCAAGGCTTGCAGATCTTTTCCATCGTGATGGCTACAGGGGCAGCCATCGTGGCAAGCCAGGCCCTCATCAGTGGCACGTTCTCCATCTTGAGCGAGGCGATGAACCTCGACTTCTGGCCTCGGATGCGCATCAAGCATCCCACTCATGTCAAGGGCCAGCTGTTTATCCCTGCGGTCAATATGGCCATGTATATCGGTGTGGTGCTGATCCTCCTCCTCTTTCGCGACTCCTCCCACATGGAGGCCGCCTACGGACTTGCCATCACCATCACGATGCTGATGACCACCTTGCTCCTGGGCTTCTACCTGCGCCAAAGGGGCGTGTCGCGCATCCTCTGCATGGTCTTTGTCGGCAGCTACTGTGTCATAGAGGGCATCTTCCTGGCCGCCAACCTCTCCAAGTTTCTTGCCGGAGGATGGTGTACGTTGCTCATCGCGGGCGTTCTTTTCTGCATGATGCTGGTGTGGGTGCGTGCCAAACGTATTCGCCGTCAGCATATCTCCAGCAAGCCGCTGAGCGACTACTATCAGATCATCTCCGACATCAAGGCCGACGATCGCATACCCAAGTATGCCTCCAACCTGGTCTATGTCAATCATACGGGAAAGGAGAGTACCGTGGACGACAAACTGATCTATTCCATCATCAACAAGTGGCCGAAGCGTGCCGACCACTATTGGCTCATCAACCTGGAGTATGTGGATGCGCCCGATACGCTGGAGTATAGTTGCAGCACGCTGGTGGAGGACACGCTCTATAGCGTGACGGTGCGTATCGGTTTCCGCATAGAGCCTCGTGTGAGTCTCTATCTGCGCCAGGTCGTCGAGGACTTGGTGGCAGAGGGCAGGGTGGATCTGACCAGTTGCTACCCCTCCTTGCGGCGCTATGGTGTGGCGGGCGACTTCCGCTTCATCATCATCCATCGCGTCTATTATCCCGAAGACTCGTTAGACCGTCGCCACAGCCTCTTGATGAGTCTCTATGCGCTCATAGGCAAGATCAGCATCGACGAGCCCAAGGCACTCGGTCTCGACACCTCGATCGTGGTGGTGGAGCGCGTGCCCCTGATTCTCTCTCACAGGGAAGGCCACGTCCGTCGCATTGTCCCAGCCTTGCCCGAGGGGGAATAGGCGGGGCGTGCGAGGCGTTTGCCTTGTCGGTATATGCTTTGGGGGCTGTGCCAAAACCAATGGTTTGACACAGCCCCCAAAAGATATAGTCGTCAGGTCGTTGCGTGGCGTGAAGAAAGACGCCTCAGCGTCCTACTTCGTCTTGGTGAGCACATACAGTTTGGCCGTCTCTCCCTCGGGCTCGTTGCCCAGCGAGTCGGTCATGACGACGTGCTGGTCGTCCTTCACCTTGTAGTAGGTCTGCTCGCCACTCGACGGGCGTTCGAGCACCAGTACCTTGCCGTCGAGCACGCGCAGCACGCCGCTGGCCTCGTCGTGGCCGTCCTTGCGCTCCAGGTAGTCCTGCGTCAGCTGGTAGGTGCTGTCGGCATGGATGGTGAGCACGGTCTTGATGCCCGGGCAGTCGGCGGCAGGGAGGGTGCCCTCATAGGTGCCGGCGATGGAGGTCAGGTCCATGCTGTCGATAGAGGCCGTGTCTTGGGCCACGCTGGTGGTGTCGTTGTCCGCGGTTGGTGCGGTCTTCTGGTCTGTGCAGGAGGACATCAGCGCCATGGCGGCGAGTCCCCAAATCATCCAATTCTTTTTCATACTTCTCGTTTTGATAACAAACTTATTTTGTCTATAGAGCGGCATCATCCGCTATGGCTTGCCTATTTCGTGCGTAGATAAATCAAGTCAAAATACATCAGTCGCGTTCTGATAGGCTCTGTGGAAGTGGTTGGCTCTTGGTCTTTATAGTGTAAGAACGCCCACTCTTCTTTATCTGATGAAAACAGAAATTTAAAGTTGTTTCGTTGATAATATTCAAAGACTTTCGGATGATTGACGGCATCTACTACGATGTATCGACATCCCGTTTTGTTCAATGGGTCAATAAACCATGACTTGATGAAGTCCAACAACTCATCTCCAATATGATATCCACTAAAAGAATCGCTAACAGCCAATTGTCCAACTAAAACCGCAGGATATTGTGGCTTTCGCTTGGCATTAGGTATTTTTCGATTCAATTTGTTCCTAAGACTAGATGGAAGTGAATCTACTTTTACGCTTGAATTGGCTACAGTGAATGCACAAACAATTTCATACGTGTCAGGTTTGACAAAACAATATGATTTTCCAAGCAACTGATACGTATAGTCTGCATAGTCATGGGTGAAGAACTCTGTTATGTCCTCATCCTTGCAGGTGAAGCTTTTGCATTGCTGCAAGACTTCCTCTGTTAGTTCCATGAAATCACACTGCTCTAACATATTAAATGTACAACCTTGAACGTTTTAATATGGCACGAGCCTTGGCTACTTGTTTTGAGAAGTCGATGGAACCACGCTTTTCCAATGCCTCATCAGCAGCTTCTACGAAACGAGCCGCTGCTTCACCGTGAAGGACGGGTATTGACTTTATTTCTATTGCCATAATCTTCTTGTTTTAAATGTTATGCTCTTGTTCAATTTTGCAAAAATATAATTTTATTCCCATATTGCCAAATATTTTGCCAACTTTCTGCTAAACCCAATTACTCCTCATGCCATTATGAATCTCATGTGGAAGTCACTTGGCCGCATGATGGTCGTTCAGAAACCTGCTCACGTCCTTGACGGCTTCTTCAAAGGCTGTGGGTTGTCCTGGGACTGTTATGAATAGATGGGTGGCGGTGGGATAGACGCGGTAGATGACGGGTCTGCCAAGGTTGTGGAGGCGCTGGACAAGTTCTGCAGTTTGGTCCAGGAGAATGTCGTGGCCTGCCGATATGAATAGCGCGGGCGGCAACGTTTTCAATGCGTCGTCATCACACAGGCCTACCGACACGAGCGGCTTGCGCTCCTGACGATTGGCATAGGCTTCGTTGAACGCTTCGAGGAGCTCAGCATCGTTGCCATACCCCTTGGCATACTTTTCCCAAGAAGGAGTCCTTTCGGTGAAGAGTTTGGTCACGGGATAAATCGGTATCACTTTGCGAATGCCCGATGCTGACATGGCGGTTGCCAATGCCAGGTTGCCCCCAGCACTGTCTCCTCCTACGGCTATCATCGTGGTGTCGCCTCCCCAGTCGGCCGCGTGCTCTTGCAGGTAACGTACTGCCCTTTGACAATCTTCGAGTGCGGCAGGGTAGGGGTGGGCAGGTGCCAGACGATAGTCTAATGCTGCCACCAGACAGTCGGCCTCCAGGGCTACAGCGGCACAGAACCGCGCGCAACTGTTGATGCTGCCAAAGCACCATCCACCGCCATGGAGATAGAGCAGGATGGGGCGTTTGTGGTCAGTCTTATGCTTGGGAGAGAAGAGACAGATGTTCTCTCTCGGATAGAAAGTCTTGACGCCTTCCGGCAAAGTAGGCGGCTGGTTTCGGCTCTGCCTTATCTGCTGTAGTTCGGTGTCATTGCCTTCCATTGCTTTCCTTACGGCCATCATCTGTATATCCTGCAGTCCTGGCTTCATATTGGCCAAGAAGTCCTGCTCCTCCTCCAACATCTTTTGCTGGCGGATCGAGTCGGGACAAGTAGCCCGACAGGTGAGAGTTGACACGAGTATCATGACTGACGATAGAAGTATAAGTGATCCTTTTGTCATTTTCAAATCTTTCTTTTCTTCATTTCTTTCTTTTCTTCATCCATTTCTTCATCACCAGGTGATTGCCGTAGTTGCCACATTAAATTCTTGTGGATGGTTCACCCGGTGGGTCTGAATGATGTCTGCAAAAGTAAGAATAAAAAATGGAAGTGCAAAAATCAAAGCAACACAATCGACCTGGTTGCAGCCTTTAGTTACCCTCCGTGCCACTCATAAGTTATCATCGAAGTCGGTCTTAAGTTACCATCGGGAAGGTGGCTATCTTAGGGGCAAATTCTGTGGAATATTCAGGTCAAAGCTGTAAGATCTTTAGGGTCAAAACCAGTAGAATATTCAGGATAAAAAACTGGTAGGACACACTTGCGCTGATAGAATCTCCATGCTTTTCTCCCTCTATATACATAGACGTCGAGCAGCGACTACGAATATAAAGATCGTCAACGAAAACGAATATAAACGTCGTGCAACGACTACGGACATAAACATCGTACAACGAAAACGAAAAACGGAGGACGCAAAGATGGATAGAACAACAGCCGAAAAGGAATGGCTCCGCCGCATCAGTGGCGGAAAGTCAGCGGTTCCCCAGAGGAAGCCGACGAGCGACCAGACGAGCGATCAGTCAAGCAGCAAGTCCAGGTCCAAGCCTCAGCCGACGGCCAAGAAGCATGGCAATGGCTTTGGCGACATTGCCGGCATGGAGGACCTGAAGCAGCGGGTCAAGGAGGGCTTTATCAATGTGCTCCAATATCGTGATCTGGCCGACGCCTACGGCATCCGTCCTCCCTCCATGCTCTTCTATGGGCCTGCGGGATGTGGCAAGACGTTCTTTGCCGAGAAAATGGCTGAGGAGGTTGGCATCCACTTTATCAAGGTCGTCCCGGACGATTTGGCCAGCACCATGGTGCACGGCACGCAGGAGAAGATCGGCGAGGTCTTCAAGAATGCGGAGAGACACGCGCCGGCATTGCTCTTCTTTGACGAGTTTGACGCCATGGTGCCGCGTCGCACAGGAAACGAAAACAACCAGCACTACGACAGCGAGGTGAACGAGTTTCTCTGTATGCTCAACCATGCTTCCGACAAAGGGGTCTATGTCCTTGCCGCCACCAACCATCCCGAGCGCATCGACAAGGCCGTGCTGAGGACGGGACGCATCGACGAACTGGTCTATGTGGACATGCCCGACCACGAGGCCCGCAAGAGTCTGTTTGCCCTGGAACTGGCCAAGTTGCCAAGGGAAGAGGACATAGACATGGACCGGCTTGCCCACATGACGCAAGGCTACAACTGCAGCGACATCAACTATATCGTGAAGTCGGCAGCGCGCAAGAAGTTCAACGAGGCGATAGGCTGCGGAGAGCATACGCTGCAGAATATCACCCAGAAGCAGCTCGAAGAGATCATCTCTGGGCGCAGCCCCTCGGTCAGCAGTCGCGACCTGCGCGAATACCAGCGCGTCCACAGGGAGTTTTCGCCCAAGGACAAGGGCGGTCAGCCGGCCAGCATCGGATTTCGATAACAACAACGTATAACCCATCAATGTAAACGATTATGAAAGAAAAAATCTTAGAGGCTTTTGCCCGTCTTGGTTTCTGCTTGGAGAAGAGCGACGACGTCGGCTATGAGTTTGAGTATGAAGGCATGACGCTTCTCTATCTGTGCAACGAGGACGACGAAGACTTCCTGACCATTGCGCTCCCAGGCTTCTACGAATACGACGAGGAGAATGTCGCCACATATTGTGCGCTCTCGGAGAAGATCAACGCCTCGCTGAAATATGTCAAGGCGTTCACCCCGGGCCATAGCATGTGGCTCTGCTACGAGCGCGAGCTCTTTGGCGGCGAGGATCTGGAGGCCTTGATCTCTCGGATGATTGCCCATCTGGAGGCCGGCGTGGTCTTCGCCAGCAAGGCGGTGAAGGCCATCGAGGAGCAGTTCGCCGATAGCGACGATACGAGCGAGGGCTGCGAGGAACTGACGGACGACAACGAATCATAACTGGAGAACATTCTTATGGACAAAAGATCAATGGTCATCAGCGTGCTGGAAGACATGGGCTACCAGCCGCGGGTGGATAGCGACGGCGACGTGTTGTTTCGCTTTCAGATGAAGCACCTCTATGTGCTTGCCACCCAGCAGGAGGAAAATCTCTTCCTCGTGGTCATGCTGCCGCAGTTTTACGAGATGAGCGAAGGCGAGGAGATCAAGGTCCTCACCGTCTGCAACAAACTCACGCGGGAGGTGAGGCTGGCAAAGATCTACATAGACACCAACCTCACGGAGGTCACGGCCAGCTGCGAGTTCTTCTACAGCGATGAGGCTGCCCTGCGTCTGCAATTGGAGCATTCGTTGGTGATACTGGGCCGGGTACGCTCCGTTTTCCGCCAGGCGCTGGTGGAGTTTGAAGAGTAATTGGGATTATATATATAGTGGTAGGGTGGGTGCGCTTGTCGAGCCCGCCCTATTAACGTTTTAACGTTTAACGTTTAACGTTTTTGTTTTCGCCTCTCCGTTTAGACCTCTCTATTTTTGACGTTTCTTTTAGGCTTGAGGGCGAAGCCATGTTGCCACAAAATAGCGTTTATAATGATTCCAACTGCTCTTGTTGTATGGACTCATATCGTTTAATGAAAACGTTATAACGTTAACGAAAGTGGACTTTCAAATTGACCAAAGAAAGAGTTGCTTGTTTCTTGCCCTAAGATTATAATATACAATGTATAATATAAGTATATATAGTAATAAAGTAGATTTGTGTATTATTTATATTGTTATCTATAACAAACAAGGCGTATTTTATGTTTGTGTAAATAATATCCTAAATACTGTCTTCTTCTCTTCCTTATTTCCCCCTCTCCCTTGTCGAATGCGAAAACAAAAACGTTAAACGTTAAACGTTAAGATGTAACAAGTAGGGTGTGTGCTTGCTCCTTGCCAACCCTTAACGTTAGTTTTTTTAACATAAAGCTCTAAAGCAGCCAAAGGAGAATAAGAGAGGTTGGAACGTA
>ENA-UOJT01000100-UOJT01000100.1-human-gut-metagenome-genome-assembly--contig:-C15-NODE-100-length-62002-cov-121.298433_pt1 | contig 62002 bp, 52 predicted proteins | sample MGYA00242357_ERZ723904 | MGnify/ENA metagenome assembly ERZ723904 | reverse complement strand
ATAGCTAAACTCTTTGATGAGGATTTTTGGGTGACGCAATGACGAAGTCAGGTGATGCGGGTTGACATTCAACGGGAAAAGTGAACGGACATGCTCCGTTTTTCGGTCGCAAGCGTCTTGATGACAGCGACTTCTGTTTCTCCGAGTGAACGGACATGCTCCGTTTTTCATGCTATTTAGGTGGTCTGTCACACACCTTCGTAGCTGGTGAACGGCAATGCTCCGTTTTTTGAGGCGTTTTTGGGCGTTTTAATCGATGTTGAACGGCAATGCTCCGTTTTTTAAGCCTCTTTTAACCCCTTTCCCGCATCGAAAGTGAGTGGATACAACCATCCCGAGTGGGTGGGAATGCTCCGTTTTCTCCGGATGTGCGTTTATCTTTGTGGCGGCTCATGTGTCGAAGACGTGACAACTCACCTCATGAGGCATTTGTCTCTTCATCCATCCCTTCGTACTTGCAGTGCGGACACCATATTACGCGCTATCGAGGAACTAACTTGTGAGAACACCACCTATCAGTCAGCTTCTGGCAGAGTCTATGATTTCAATACTGCGGATAAAATGAACAGTCTGTTGGTCAATGCCCTACTTGCAACTGGTCAGCTGAAGGCTGGGTTTGAATACGATTTTGACTTTGACCATCAATTCATAGAGACGGAAAAGTATGACGCAAAGCCCACCTACAAGAAGTTCTTGGGCTACAGTCCTGGCGTTGCGGTCATCGGCGACGTGATTGTCGGCATTGAGAACAGGGATGGCAATACCAACGTGCGCTTTAACCAGAAAGAGACTTTGGAAAGAATCTTCAAGCGGCTGGAGGCATCGGGAGTGCGTGTTGCTCGTGCCCGCATGGATTGCGGCTCGTGCTCGGAAGAGATTGTGGGAATGGTGGAGGCCCATTGCAAGCATTTTTATATCCGCGCCAACAGGTGCTCTTCCCTCTACGACACAATGTCTTCCTTGACGGACTGGCAGTCTGTCGAGATCAATGGCATCGAGTTTGAGTTGAACTCCATCCTTGTTGAGAAATGGAAGGGAAAGTTGTATCGTCTTGTCATACTGCGCTAGCTCTTGCCATACAGCGACAAAGAAGAACGGAGAGAGAGCTTGACATTTGGGAAGGAGAATACACCTACAGGTGCATATTGACCGACGACTACGAGTCGAGCGCAAGAGACATCGTGGAGTTCTACAACCTTCGTGGTGGCAAGGAGCGAATCTTCGACGACATGAACAATGGCTTTGGATGGAGTCGGTTGCCGAAATCATTCATGTCACAGAATACGGTTTTCTTGCTCATGACAGCTCTTGTCAGAAACTTCAACAAAGCCATCATGCAGAGATTGGAGACCCAAAAATTTGGATTGCGAGCCACTAGCCGAGTCAAGACCTTTGTTTTCAAGTTTGTCTCCGTCCCGGCAAAATGGATCAAGACATCACGAAGGCATGTGTTGAACATTTATACTGACAATCATGCTTACGCCAGGTTGTTCCAGACAGGCTTTGGCTAAAGCCAGGCCTTTCTGGTTAAACTAGCGTATTACCTCAAGTCGCTTTGTGGGGTAAGGGGCTTTTGTGTCTGAGACGTTTCTGCTGCACAAGAACATGTGCGACAAGATGATTGTTTCTCACTTTGTAAGCAAAAAACGCACTAAGTCCTATTAGCTGCGGATTTGAGGCTCTTTACGTCAAGTCTGTGGATAATCCTTGTAGAAGTTACGGATAAGTGCTGTAAGAAGAAGGAACACGGTGTTCTCTGCCATGAAGGATTTGGGCAATCTGTCCCACCCGAAACCATTGTTCATATCATCGAAGATACGTTGGATTTCATCCTTCGTTTTCTCGCCATGGCATAATTAAAGCGAGTTTTATTCTGCTCATTTGGCTTAACGAAAACGTTCCTTTCCTCCGCGATGGTTATAGAACTCGACAATTTCTCTTGCGAAAGATCCATAGTCGTTAGTCAGGATACAACGGTATGTGTACTCTCCTTCCCAAAGATCCTGCACACCATCCATCCGTTTCTGTCTTTGAATCACAAGTCGGTATGCTTTACCCTTCCATTTCTCAACAAGGATAGAGCTCAATTCGAACTCAATGCTATTGATTTCCTCAGTCTTCCAGCCTCTGAGGGAACAGATGTCATTGTAGAGCGAACTGCAGCGGTTTGCGCGGATATAAAAGGATTTGCTGTGTTTCTCTACTTCTTCTACAATTTCCTCGGAACATGATCCACAATCAGCTCTGAAACGATTGATAGTAAGGCCGTTCTGTTCAAATCTCTCAAAAAATCTCTTCAGCGTGTCCTTCTGTTGGAAGCGAAGGTTTTCGTTAAGCCAGATGAGCAGAGCTAAGTTTACTTAAGCTCTGCCATGGCGAGAAAACGTGCCATGAAATGGAACATTTGTGTTGCCATCGCTATTCTCAATGCCAACGATTAAGTCGCCAATAACCGCCACGCCAGGGCGATAGCCAAGGAACTTCTTGTATGTAGGCTTTGCATCATACTTCTCTGTCTCTATGAACTGATGGTCGAAATCAACATCATACATCTCACCCTCTTTCAGTTGGCCAGATGCAAACATACAATTGAGCAGTAAAGTATTGAGAATGTCAGCCGTATTGAAATCGTAGTTCTTACCCGCATCTGATGTGCATGAAATGTTTTCTTGCGTCAGCTCCTTTATCGCTCTGAGGATAGTATCAGAGCTACAAGTGCGAAGTGTCGGATGAAGCGAAAGATGGTTCATCAAATGAGTAGTGACATCCTCAATACATGAGCCACCACAGAAGTAGATACTCATGAGAGAACGGATGATTTCGCTGTACTGATAACCGAACAATCTACACCTTAGACCGAGGGTTGAGTCGATTACAGATGACAATGTGGAGTCAAATTGCTCCATGATTGAAAATATTCCTCCAAAAGGAGTGAGTTTCTCGGATTTAATTTGTATCTTTGCCATGTCTATCGTCGGATTCTCTTGTTTATTTTGCAACACTAAGATAAGTGAATTCTTCGACATGACAAAATCCTGGGCAACTTTTTGTTGCTCAGGTACTTAAAAAGTTTAATTTATAATAGCGTTGCGGAATTAAGGTTAAAGATAATAGTCATGGATAAGAAACAAGTATATTGCCGCTACTGTGGTAAACTTATTGATGAAGATGCACCATTTTGTACTTACTGTGGGAGAAAACAAAATAATGATATAAAATCAAGTTCAATATGGAACACTACATTCTGTTTTTTGCAAAACATTTATTCTAAGTTCCCCCAAATAAAATTCAAATCAGATAGAACATTTTTGAATAATGTAAAGAAATGGTTAAAACGTATTATAGTATTGCTCGTTGTTCTTATTGTAATATGGTTAATTGTATTACTTTGTTTTTGGCTATATGGCTCACATTTGGCATCAGAATGGACTAAAGAGGACGTACGTCGTGAAGCAATTGCTCTAAAGGATATAACCAAAGCTGATAGTATAGCAAGAATTTTATTTAAAGAATCAGTACAAAATGAGCATCAATATAATAAATTGTGTAGGGAAAAATGTAACTTTAATCATATTGAAAAAGGCATCTATATATTGCGAAATGCTGCAGAAAAAGGAAATTCAGATGCTCAATTTTCATTGGGAATCATATATGGAGGCAGGCAATGTATATTTCCTGATGAAGAATACGGCGACATAAAATGGCCAAAATTATTAGACAATGATATGTATTGGAGTGCTTTGGATGGGAAATATGCAGGTATGTATAATGATCTTTTACGCCAATATGGAAACAATCCTAAAAGAGCTGCATATTGGTATTCTTTAGCTGCAAAGCAAGGTCATAAGCAAGCTCTATTTAATTTAGGTATTGCATATAGAAATGGAAATGGAGTAGAACGGAATCTTGTTAAGGCAACAGAATCAATAAAGATATCAGCAGAACAAGGCGAACCTTTCGCCCAGCTTATCTATGGAGATATGTTTAGAGATGGTGAAGTTTGTATTGCTGTAACAGATTCTATAAAGGGTGAGGTTTTCATACTTAATGCAAAGCCAAACATAAGATTAGCAAAGGAATGGTGGACAAGAGCTTTAAAGAACGGTAATGGGAAAGCAAAAGAAAGATTGGAACAAGTGTATGAATAGACTTTTAATTTCTTCAAACCAGGAGATGAGTGACTTCAAATCCACCCATCCTCCGTTTTACTTGTCTATGTATGATGCGACAAAATAGACAATCGAAATAACTATATAAAGGAAACTCGGCAAGAAAATCCAAAGCAACGCCCTCACCCAACCATTCGATAGCCACACACCTTCATTTCTTGACATCATATTAGACATGTTATAGAAATGGCGAGTAAGGATTTCCTTATTCTCCTTTCGGTGGTCTTCAAGAAGTTGTGACTCGTCCTCTATGAGTTTTTTCCTATTGTTGATAGCCTGTTTCATATCGGCATCATCTACCTTGGCTTTACCAGTTATATTTTTATGTCTATACGTCATGGCTTGCCTTAAATGCATAACGATAGCATAGGTCATGGCTTTTTATATATTGCCAACTAAATGGAGTTTCTTAGAGATTGTTTAACTATCATACTTGTGATAAAAGCAGAAATAATACTTAACAAGAGTTGTACGTAAGCGTGTCCGCGATGCTAGTATCTATGCGTCAAAAAAAATATCGCTCAAGTATCTATTCTTGAGCGATATTTTTTTGTTTCCACTTATCAGGCAGCAGGTCCCGATACTTGCTTAGCGGTGTTCGTGGTGGCATCGCTGCCGCTTTGTTTATGATATCTGATATATATTTAAAGAAGTTGACACCTTGCAACCTGCATGAGCATGCGAGCGAATAGAACATGGCAGCCCGCCTTGCACCAGTATGCGACCCGAAGAACAGTGAGTTTCTCCGGGATAACGAAATATACCTGTTGAGTCTTTCCACGAGATTGTTGTCCAGATGATAGTCACCTCTTGTAAAGATGTTCATCAGGCCATCCCACTCGTTGAGCATGTAATGTACGGCATCATACTTCTCCGTCTTGGGCAAGAGAGACTTGTCCGCGGCCATGCGCTCTAGCTTTTTCCTTATAATCCGCATGACGGGCAGCGCATATTGTTGCCGCCATTTGTAGTGGTCACGTTCCGTCCAGCCTGCTGAAAACGGAGGATACCCACCCACCCAAAACGGGGATATCCGTTCACTTTTCTGGCTCTTTAGTCTAATGGCGTTGCAAAATTAGTCATTTCTGTGGGTTTCTGTACTTTTTATGTTGCTTTTTTGGCGCATGGAGGCTCCTTTCAACTCAAAGCACACGCTTGTGTGCACCAACCGGTCGAGGATGGCGTCTTTTGGGTGGGTTGATGTATGTATTGTTTAACTCTGTTACCTAGGGTCTGCTAATTTATCTTGCCCCAGCTGACTTGTGGCGAGAGTAAAACTCCCACGAGGTCGTCGATGGTGCTGAGAGCTCTCTTTTTGAGGGTCTCCAAGCCTGTTTTTGCGAAAACGAGACAAAGAGCTCCGACAATGAGGCGGAGATGCGGCTGGTAGATGCTGATGATGCGGTCGGCGCAGCTGCGGACATTCTGCTCGAACATCATCTTCTGCTGCTCGTCCATCTTGAATGCTGCCTCCAGGCACTTTTAGTCATGGCGGCTGAAGTAAGAAAGAAGACGGCCCGCCTGTTTGCCCAGAAAATCGAGAAATATCTATGCATTTCCCCTTATCACCTCCAATACCTTTCCAAGATGATAAGTAACCAAGCCATCCTCATAGGTAGTATCCAATACCTGAACCACGGCACTATCTCTATCCGAATGATAACCCACATGAAACCTTATCACATCGAAACGACGGAGATAACGCTTGCCATCAGCCTCATCAATATAAGTATATTTGTTAAGCGTGGTCTGCTTCAGGGAACGGTACTCCTCGGTCTTCACACCAGATACAATCTCCTCGAAATATACCTTCTCGATAATCAGCGTCAAAACCTTCAAGCCCGACAGATTTAACTGCGATGGCTTTTTCTCTATCCGCTGCTCCAGACATTGCTGTTCCTTATTGTAGGCAAAGTAGATGATAGTGCCATTCATGATTTTCTGAATGATACTGTCGATGATTTCCAGCGGAACCTGATACCACTCCGTAGCCTCATGCATTTCTCCCTTATCATCAGCCACCCTGAAACGGAAGTTCACCGTCTGCAACACCTGATGCACCAGGTCCTCAAACTTTTGGGAGTGCATGTTCACTATCTTGTAAGTGCTTACAATCTCTACAGGTGCCATCAGATAAGTAGGCTCATGCTCAGCATTGGCCACACGTTCCTCTACCCGATTCGTAGAGAAACCTATTTTATAGAGATTCTTGATGTTACGAATTTCCGGATTCTCAGATTTCGAACGAAGCACGTAGATATAACCCGTCACCTGGTCTTCCTGCTTCACATCCTCTGCATTGAAGAAAGGGGCATCTGCCTCCTCCAAAGTTTCGGTGATGGCATAACCACTTGCCACCACACTCTTGCGAAGTGTTTGGAGATAAATGTCCGACTCCGTACCATTTTCATAGATACAGCGGGTTCTGCCATCGGGCAAACCATTAGTACCCTTTTTCTTCTCAATAATCTCATATAACAAAACCATCTGACCATCTACAAGATAATAGCGTCCTGCCAATAAGCTCGTCGTCTTCGAGATTCTCTGCAACTGTCGCTTCCCGGTCTTCAAATCCTGATGCACCTGTTCGAAGAGAGGCTTAAACCGTGCATAATCCTCACACAGTTTTCTTTGCGCTACATGGTCGGGCGCATCCTTCTTCTGAGCCATCACGCCTTTCATGTCAGCAGGCACATCGAAGAGCTTTGCCTCCTGATAGGAAACATCCATCAAAGGGTCGTTGAATATATCTTCTAATTCTTTATCAATATCAATATCCATATCACTATATATAATAAGGTAAAAAAATATAGCCTATCCCAACAGATGATACTCATCATACTGTCTGAGGCTATCCGTTGCCTTGGTTCGCAGCGCCTTGAGCGATGTGGCAAGCAATTTTTCCTTCAAGCCACCATCAGCTTTGGGTTCACTACCATGCTCTGCCACCCACTTGTTGACTTCGAGCAATTTCTGCGCCAGCCTGTCATCAGACGTAGGCGCCTTCGGTTTCGGACGCACATCCGCCAACAAGGGGTCATCAAATATTTCTAATAGTTCTTCTGGCCAATCCATCTTTTTTCTTTATTGAGTGTTAAGAATTGAATTACTTTTCCGGCTCATACTCCAATCCCATCATTTTTCGAATCTTCAGGTTCTTGAGTTTTTGGAAGGCAGCTGCCAGTTCCCTTACCTTCGGGTCAGGGTCGTTGATGTCTGGGCGCAGACCGTCATGCTCTGACACCCATTGCTTATAGGGTCCCTTAAACAGCATCATCGCCTGCTCGATGGTCATATCGAATTTCTGTTCAGCCATCGTGTCCTGGATAATCTTCAGAGTCTGCTTATCCACATTCTTCGACAGCACCTCGTAAGCACGCTGAAACGGATTGATGGAATCAATCAAATTGATGCTCAACTGGTCGATGTTGATCATACGATTGGCGAGCTTGATAAGGCGATTGCCTTCTGACTCCTTCTCCTCGTCGTTTGCCGAAGCATCAAAATCGATAGGATTTCCCTTATCATCCACCACTTCACCACCCTTGACAAGGGTATCAAGCAGCAGGCGCTGACGAACTTCTTCCACTTCGTCCTCGCTCAAATCCGGATACTTTTCACGAATCACTTTCGGAATGAGCGTTTTGGTGATGGTTTCAGCCGTAGTACTTCCGCTGATGGCTTTCACCACCAGTTCGTCTTGCAAGATAGAAGCCTTCAAATCATCCAACTGCTCCTCTACAATCATCTTCGTCTTCTCGCTCGACAAAGGTTTCAAGCCCTCTATCACCAGGGTACGGGCATCCAGCGGACTGCCCTCATCACTATCCACATCCTTCACCGTCTTGAAATGCCAACTAGGCGCCATTACCTGCTCCATCAGAAGCGAAGCCGTAATGGCTTTCAGAAAGTCGTTCACCGCCACCTTCACATCGGGCTGATTGGCATCAGGCATTCCTATCATGTTCACAAACTTTGCCGTCTCCTTGCCTTCGCAATCACGGGTGCATCTTCCTATAATCTGCACCACTTCGGTCAGCGAACCACGCACACCGATGGTCAGACATTCCTCACACCATTGCCAGTCGAAACCTTCCTTGGCTGTACCCAGGGCGATGATAATGTCTACATCATCACGTTTCTCTATTCGTTGCAAATATCCCTGCACCAGGTTGCGGGTCTCGGCATGGTCTTCCACCAGATCGGCAACCTTCAGCAGTCTGCCGTCCTTGGTTCTGACATAATAGATACCACCATTGTTGTAATCCCGTTTTTCTACCTTACCGATAATCTTGATGATTTCATCCACCTCCGTGTATTTACCCAAGCCGCTGGATGCACGGGAGTTGACACTCGGAATATGGATGATGGTCTTCTTGGTTGTATCCAGCACCTCAGCGATATGGTCGAGATAACTGCCGTGATAGAAGTGATAGCCCAAGACGAGGTTCTTGAGATAGCGATAACCATTGAGCTGCTGATAATAGTTGTAAGTAACCGGAAAGAAACGGGCCTCATCCTCAGCCCTCAACACTGGAACGCCATCACCACGGAAGTAACTGCCCGTCATGGCAACGATATGGCCGGTGGAATTGTTCATCACTCGGCGCACAATATCGCCCAGTCCGCTGTTTACATCAGCACTTGTATGATGAAACTCATCTATCGCCAAGAGACAATCATTAAACTCCTCGTCACTTATTTCCTTCATGCCATTTCTAAGAGTAGCATGGGCGCAAACCAGGATATTGCTTTTATCTTGATGGAAGAATTTCTTAAAGCGTACTGCCTTCTCTTTCTCGTCGGTCGTATCGCAAAGATTATACCGTTGCGCCACCTTCCAGTCGGCAAAGAAGCCATACTTCATCAGGTCGGTGTTTTGGAAAGAACGGCCGATACTCTTTTCCGGCACAGCCACTACAACCTTCTTGATGCCCTGATTCTTCAGCTTATCCAGGGCGATGAACATCAAGGCGCGACTCTTGCCAGATGCAGGTGGCGCCTTGATAAGCAGAAAGCGATGGTTGCGGGCTTCGTAAGCCTTGGCTTGCATCTCTCGCATACCGAGTTCATTGGTATTACTCGAAGTACCCGTTTGCTGATACTTGATATCTACGATATTATCATTTATCTTGTCCATAAGCCATTCAAATTATTACTTGTTAGCTGTCATTTTCTCGTAGAGTTTGAAGAGACATTCCAATCGAGCCTCATCATTTGGGAACGGAGCGCCAGGATAGCAGCTTTCTACGACGGCATCCAGTTCTTCATGTGCAGCAAGCAAATCCTCCGGCATCTTTTCTGGGTCGTAAAGATCAGCAAGCGTCTTCTCTGGATAGTTTTCACGAGCCAGAAGCACATTCGTTGCAGCCTCTTCTATCTCGGACTTCTTTGTATCGGAGATGGACGGGAAGGGGAAAGTGTTGTAGCATAATGTTGAAGAATACCTTATATCATTTTTCAATTTACCTGATACAGCTTTGACCCATACCATATGTATATAAGACTCTATTATACCAAAATTACAAAGATCACATCCATAAACTACCTGAGCAGAATTCAATATAACAACATCATTATTTTCAAAACCTACCGGCAGGTATTTGCGTAAAGCAGAAGATACTATAGGAACAACAAGACATTCCTCTTCTCTGTACGTTGAATTAGTAAATCTGTTAGGATAATCTGCATATTTTACCGTATCAGCTCGTTTACTTGTCAAACGATATTCCTTTACTTTATCCAACCTGCTTTTAATACCCAAAATAGAATTTGCCTCATCAAGTTGTTCATCACTAATCCACAAACAATAACGTTCCAAATTGTTTATATATTCATTAGACCCTGTAACCTTCCTTATAAACAAGCTACTATTTTCATTATCACGAATAAATTGTTCACGTTCAAAAGCATCAAGCATCAAATGTCCCCCTTCTCTTGGCTCTGAGCCATATATCATTGGTTTAAATAACCTAGAGATTGGCTTTTTAATATTAGCGATAAATACATTATCTGCATTAGCTAAATATCCATTTATATTTTTACATAAAGTCACAGAATTTTCTGTATATAATTTTTTATTACTAGCTTTATCATCTGATGATAATCCTATTATTACAACTATGACATGAGCTTTATTTTTAGCATTATTATCCCACGCAAATGAAGTATATGCAAAATCAATATGTATCCCTATTTCAAATATTGGTTTCCATAACAAACAAACCTGTTCACCTTGTGTAACAGAATTAGTGCTAACAAAAGCATATCTACCATTACTTTTATTTACATATTTTGCCGCGAGCCAAAACCAGATTGCAATGTAATCCAATTTTCTATAATCCTTAAAAGAAGACATTGTTGCATCTAAATCTTGTTTATGTTCTTCTTCTTGGTTTCTACTCCCCAAATACGGCGGATTTCCAAATACAAACACTTCTTCATCCTTGGTATGTGGGCATACTACCTCCCAATCCATTCTACAAGCATTGCCACATTTTATCTGGTCGATATTATGCAAAGGCAAAGCGGCAACATTCACACCGAAATCGGCGTGAAACTTGTTGTTCATCTGATGCTCGGCAAGCCAAAGCGAAAGCATGGCTACCTCGTGAGGGAAGTCGAGAAGCTCTATTCCATAGAACTGCTCCAAACGGATGCACGAACCATCGATAAAATCGAGCATCTGCTCTGGCGTACATTTCTTGCGAAGATGCAGAATATCCATTTCGAGCAAGCGCAACTGCTTATAAGTGATAATCAGGAAATTACCACTACCACATGCAGGGTCAAAGAACTTCATTTTGCTCATTCTTACCATCAACTTATTGCAACCATTAATAATTGGTCGGCACTCTTTAATAAACTGATTTTGAGACAAAGCACTCATATCAAGCAGATTCTTCTTCTGCTCGTAAAACTCTTCCAGTTTCTTATATACCCCTCTCAAATCATCCATAAAGAGTGGATTGATTACCTTCATGATATTAGGCACACTGGTGTAGTGCATACCTTCCTTGGCACGCACGTCAGGATTCACCACCGCCTGAATCATACTACCGAAAATATCCGGATTGATATCCTTCCAATCCAACTCGCCGCTTTCGATGATAATCTTTCTTGCCTTATAACCCATCTTTGGGATAGGAATGTCTGAGGCAAAAAGCCCGCCATTCACGTAAGGAAACTGATTGATTTCCTTGGTAAGTTCTTCGGATCGCTCCTTGCTTGGCACATTCATCACCTGGAAAGCCTGACCTAGCATCTCGCCGAGATCGGAACCATCTTCCTTAGTAAATTGCTTGATAAAGTTGGTAAAGAGATTTTCGGCAAAGATACCTGTATCTTCGGCAAAGAAGCAGAAGAGCAAACGGGTGATGAAGATGTTAAGGTCGTGCAAGTCGTCATCACTATTATATTCGTTATAAGCACGAATCTCATCATGCAGTTTGGCAAGTTTCTCGGCAGCCTTCACATCTGCTGGGTTTTCTGCCGTAGTGTGTACTCGCTCCACGTTCATCAAAGGATAGAAGAAGCCAAAGTCGCTGTGCATCTTGACGAGTTTCTGCTCGTAAGTATCATTCTCACGAGTATCATAAGCAAGGAGGGATTCACCATCGCTCACCGCAATAATCTTTGGTGCAGCCTTCCTTACCTGAGCATCAGCCTTCAATGCCTCCAACCTGGTGGTAAGATGCAACGTATCTATAGCCTGATAGCAGAACAGGCCTTTGATAAGCAAGCCATCAAAGGTCTTCAAGATACCCTTTCCTTCCTTGTATCTCGACACATCCTTTTCGCTTTTACCAAAAGCCTTCAGTATCTCGTAGCCAACCTCAGAGGCTGGCACCACTTTAGTTTTGAACGATTCTAATCGGGATTCGATTTCCTTATAGCTGAGTTGCAGTTTCTTTGCCATAGCTTCCGTTGCCGATGGAAGCATAGCAAAGCCTTGCCATCCTATTACTCCACCGATTCCCGAAAGCAGAAACCATCTGATTTTAAAAGATTACTTTTGATTCTAGTCCAGCCTCATCGCACATAATGGATAGGATAACTGATTAGCTATCAAAAAGAAAGGCGTAGGGAATCTATCACTCGCATTACCCTTGCCTATTGAGGTTCTGGTAAAACCCTGGTGTCAAGGATAAGAAGCAATAGAGCCTACGCCAAGCGGGTATATATGATAGCACAGAGCGTACCCCCTCCAGACGAAGGGGCACACCTATGCCATGTGTATATACACAGTGGGTAGACGCCCACTGCTGTCTCCCTCTGAACACCTTTTGTAATTTACCAGATTTCAATAGGTCAGAAGAAAACGTAGAGAACGTCTTTCTTAATTATGATAGGCCAAGCCATGGACTTTGACGTAGCCAGCGACTCATCACCAGCCATCCACAGCAAGACAACTGCAAAAGTACGAAAAAAAATTGGGATTTACAAGAAAGTCAGATAGTTCTTACAAATCTCAACAAAATAATTGATGATTTACTTCTTAAACAAATCAGAATGGGTTCCTGTATCAAGCAAACATAGAATTAACTCATCATTATCATACTTCCATACCAAAACCCAATCAGGAAGAATATGACAATCATTCCATCCTTCATAATTTCCATGCAAAGGATGATTCTTATACTTTGCTGGCAATGATTCTCCTCTCAACAAAATAGACACAACTTCCTCGAACAAGGTTTTGTCGTATCCTCGTTTGATACATTTCTTGTACGATTTTTTAAATCTTCCAGAAAGCTGTAACTTATACATAGCTAAGCATCCAGATAGTTCATCATATCCTCCATTGTATCGAAGTTCTTAACATTGCCCTCCTTTACATCGAGAATTGCCTTGTCTAACTCTGACATTTTAGAGCTAGAATTCACTTTGCTAGCAATCCATCCCATTCTTTCTGCCAATTCCTTAAAAAACTGCATATCAGAACTAGGAAGTTGCAAATATATTGTTTGTAATGTCGTATCCATAACACTATCATTTTAATAACACCGCAAAAATATGAAAAAGATTCGGAACTAACAAATATTCTGAGAGATATTTGCATTTATTCTTTTCTCTTCACCCAAACCTTGTGGCTGCCGCTGCCCTTCGAATCTATCGGCGAGGTTCGGTCGGCGGTGATTTCCTTCAGCTCCAGGGAGGCGGCGGTGCGGCTCAGGTTGTTGATGCAGGCATAATCAGAGAGGGTAATGAGACCATTGGTTTCTATCACCTCCAGGGCACGGGCGATGCGTTCTTCCCTGGAATAGAGCTGCTTGCGAATCACCTTCACGCCACCCATGTCTCGCTCCAGGTCGCGATCGGTTTTATGCTTCACACTCTTGAGAAATTCAGGAGACGCCTTGAAGTTGATGTCCTTCACGCCTACCTTGCGATACGTCATCTTATCATCTTCACTCTGCATTTCCGTAGGCTTATCGTCCTCGAAACCGAGGGAGAGCGAGAAGGTGCCGATGCCTTCTATATTTACATTGTAGCCCATGGAGAGCATTTCTACCAGCATATCAGCCACATCAAGCAATACTGCCTCCGTGGTACTTTCCGAAATACCACGATGGTAGCTCTGCATCCTCTTGATGAACTCTTTCCTGGATAGTGTCCGATTGGTCACTATCTTGGGATAAACTCTGCGCTTGCCCTCATTACGCATGTCAGTTAACTCTTGCAACTTGTACTTTGCCATACCGATTCCTTTCTTATTAAGATTGTTATCACTCCATATTGAAACAGCCATCACGGTCAAGAGTAACGATGATTGCTCCTCATCATAATAGTACTCATACCTAAGGATAAAAGTATTTATCCCTCGACAAAAGTTCTATTCAACGTCATTGAACGGACATTCGAAGACGTTGAATACAGGTTCAGTGACGCTGAACGCACGTTCAACATCGCCGAACGGAACTTTCTGATAGGCAAAAGTACATTTTTTCCTAATAATAACCAAGAATTTTCCCAAGATAATCTATCTCGACGGGCGCGACCTTCGCGACAAGGTGTGGCACGACCTTCAGGCAAACGGTTTCAAGGAGCCCCGCTTGTTCAATGCTCATGCCGAGCGTATCTACGCAACAGGCAGACCGCCGATGAGAGCAGTCTGCCTGTCTAATTCTATTGATCTAAATGATTGATTGTCTAAAAAAAGTCGCTTGGATTATAGCGGCGAAGTGAGGATGAACTCGCGCAGGACATAGTAGCAGAGGATACCAGCGATGTAGCCGACGAAGGCTATCCAGGTGATCTTCTTCATGTACCACACGAAGGTGATCTTCTCCAGTCCCATGACAACCACACCGGCAGCAGAACCAATGATGAGCATGGAGCCACCGACACCAGCGCAGTAGGCAAGCAACTGCCAGAAGATGCCATCGACGGCAAAGTCGCCAGCCTCAGCCACGGGATACATACCCATACAGCCAGCCACGAGAGGCACGTTATCGACGATAGAGGAGAGCACACCGATGACACCCGTGACAAGGAAGTGGTCGCCATTGAAGGCCACGTTGAGTCCCTCGCCGAGCTGGGTCAGCACACCAATCGTCTCCAGGCAAGCCACGGCCATGAGGATGCCGAGGAAGAAGAGGATCGTACTCATATCGACACGGGAGAGCAGGCGCGTCACACGCTTCTGCAGGCCCTCGCGGTTCTTGGCGCGATGGAGATTGCGGTAGAAGACCTCCGTCACCGTCCACAACGTGCCGAGCACCAAGAGAATGCCGACAAACGGCGGAAGGTGGGTGATGCTCTTGAAGACGGGAACGAAAAGCAGACCGCCTACACCAACCCAGAACACGACCTTGCGCTGAGCCTCAGAGAAGTCGCTCTCGTTCTCCTCGCCCTCGCCATTGTCCTTGACGGGCACCAGCTCGCCCTTGAGCTGATACTGAAGGATGAATGCAGGGATAATCATGGAGACAAGGCTGGGGAGGAGGATCTCGCTGATCACGCCAGCGGCAGTGATAAGACCCTTGTTCCACAACATGATGGTCGTCACGTCGCCAATCGGCGAGAACGCGCCACCAGAGTTGGCGGCAATGATGACCAACGAGGCGTAGATGATACGGTCGTTCTTGTCGGCGACAAGCTTGCGGAGGATCATGACCATGACAATACTGGTGGTCAAGTTGTCAAGAACCGCAGAGAGGATGAACGTCAGGAAAGCAATACGCCACAGGAGCTTACGCTTGCTGCGCGTGTTCATGACGCCCTTCACCCAGTCGAAGCCGCCATTCTGATCGACCACCTCGACGATAGTCATGGCTCCCATCAGGAAGAACAGAGTCGTAGAGGTACTACCGAGGTGGCGCTCGATGATACTGCTGATGAAGTTGGCGAGGCCTTCATGGCTCACCGTGCCGTTCGAAAGCACCTCCGCCACCTCATGGGAGATGGTGGGGTCGAACATAAACAGTGTCCAACAGGCCACAAACATCAGCAAAGCCACAGCGGCCTTGTTCACTTTCGTCACGCTCTCAAGAGCTATGCACGCATAACCCAGGACGAAGACGATGATAATCGCAATAGTTAGTGTTGACATGATTATTTTTGATAATTGATTTTCTGCTGCTTCACGGTCATTGATTGATGGGTGCAAATTTACTAAGATATTTCTCACTTACCAAATTTTATACGAAGTTTATTCAGAAAAAATTAGGTACTTAGCCGACTTTGTCGTACATTTGCAGTATGAATCAATCACGGGATATGGAAAAGAAGCATTATGACGTGGTCTGTGCCGTGGTGCGCAGGGGCAACGATTACCTTTGTATGCAGCGACTCAGAAAGGGTCCTGACTATGTGTCGGAGCATTGGGAGTTTCCTGGGGGCAAGGTGAAAACGGGTGAGAGCCGTGAGCAGGCCCTCCTCCGGGAGATCCGCGAGGAGATGGACTGGGAGATCTATGTCGGCCGGCAGATAGGACAGGTGGAACAGGAGTATCCCGACTTCACCATCACCCTGACGGCATTCAACTGCATGGCCCGCGACTTCGACTTCAAACTACTCGCACATATCGACTGCCGATGGCTTCCTCGCGAGCAACTGACCACACTGGAGTGGACCGAGGCCGACCGCCTGCTCATCCAGCAGCTGCCAGAAGAACCGTGAAACCAATCGACTCTTCATCCATCAAACATCATCAACAACCCATGATTACTGTCAAGGTATCAAAAGAAATAGAATCCGTTTGTCCTCACTTTGTGGGGGCTTGCGTCGATGCCCAGGTCCTGAACACGACTTTCTGTCAACCGCTATGGGACGAAATCAACGCCTTGGGCGAACAGTTTCGCAAGGATCTGACCACAGAGAGCCTGAAGCATCTGCCCAGCATCGAAGCCACGCGCCACATCTATCGTCTTTGTGGCAAGGACCCATCGCGCTACCGCCCTGCCTCAGAAGCGCTGATCCGGCGCATGCTGCAAGGAAAGCAACTGTATCAGATAGACACGCTGGTGGATTTGATCAACCTTGCGTCTATCGCATACGGCTATTCCATCGGCGGATTCGACGCGGACAAGTTCCAGGGCGACACGCTCACACTGGGCATTGGGCGCGAGGGTGAACCGTACGAGGGAATCGGACGCGGCAGGATCAACATTCATGGGCTGCCCGTCTATCGTGACGAAGTGGGCGGCGTGGGTACGCCGACAAGCGACAACGAGCGCACAAAAATAGATCTCCATACCACCCACCTGGTCGTCCTCATCAATGGCTATGACGGCAACGAACAGCGGGTGAGCGACAATGCGACGTTCATCCAGGAGCTCCTGCGCAAATACTGCGAAAGCGACGGAGGTAGCTTTTACTTGTATCGATGACAATAGAATCGCTTAAGGAGAAAGGGTTAGGGAAGTCGTTTTCTCATTATTTATATAATATAGACTAAGGAGGAATTTTAGAGATATGAATCCAACGAAACTCAAAGAGATTTCGGAACTGGTCTCGCAGCTTAACGAGGCTTCCGACGCATACTACAACGGTCGGGGAGAGAAAATGACCGACTACGAATGGGACGCAGCCTTCGACCGACTGAAGCAGTTGGAGGCGGAGACAGGCGTGATCCTGCCACAATCGCCTACCCATCGGGTCAGTGCAGACAACCTTGTAGGACAGAAGGAGGACCACGAGTATCCTGCCTTGTCTCTCGCCAAGACGAAGAAGGTGGAGGACTTGGTCAAGTGGAGTGAAGGGAGACCCGTGTGGCTTTCATGGAAACTCGACGGACTGACGCTGGTCGTGACCTACGATGGTGGTCGTCTGACAAAGGTGGTGACACGCGGCAACGGCCACACGGGCACGAATATCACCCATTTGGCCAAGGCTATTGGCGGAATCCTGCCTTCCATCCCGTATCAAGGTCACCTCGTCGTGCGTGGAGAGGCCGTCATCAGCTACAAGGACTTTGAGCAATTCAACCTCGAAAGCGACGAGGAGTATGCCAACCCGCGCAACCTGGCGAGTGGCTCCATGACGCTCAAGGATGTCGAGGAGGTGAAGCTACGTCATATACGCTGGATTCCTTTCACCCTGGTCTATACAGAGGTGGAACTGCGCTCATGGGGGGCACGTATGGATTGGCTCGAATCGCAGGGCTTCACAACGGTTGAGCGAGAACTGATAGTCGGTCCCAACCTCATCAACTTCCAAGAGGTCATCGACAGATGGACAGAACGTGTGACGGCAGGAGTGCAGCCACGAAAGGGCGTGACGCCTTTCCCCTACCCCGTCGATGGACTGGTCATCGGCTATGATGACACCGACTATGCGGCTACAGGATCGGTGACGGGACACCACGCCACGCGTGCAGGCTACGCCTTCAAATGGCAGGACGAGAGCGCGGAGACACAACTGGACCATATCGAGTGGTCGTGTGCCGCCAGCACCATCTCGCCAGTGGCGGTCTTCCGACCCGTACTGCTTGAAGGGACGACGGTGAAGCGTGCCTCGCTGTGCAACATATCTGAATGTGAGCGACTCGGCATCGGCGACAAAGGATCACGATTGTCCGTCATCAAGGCCAACAAGATTATACCCAAAGTCATTCGAGTGGTGGAGGCCGCAGGGACTTTCGAGATTCCGAAGACTTGCCCTGTCTGCGATGCGCCCACCGTGGTGAGGGAAAGTGAGGTGAGCGGCACGCGCACACTCCATTGCACGAATTCCGACTGCCCTGCCAAGCAACTCAAAAAGTTTGCGCGCTTCGTCTCAAAAGAGGGAGTGAACATCGATGGTCTGAGTGAGCAAACGCTTCAGAAATTTATCAATCTTGGATGGGTGCGCGAGTATTCCGACCTGTTTCATATCAGCCAACACGCCATCGTCTTGCGCGACATGGAGGGCTTTGGCGCAAAGAGTGTCACCAACCTGCTTGCAGCCACAGAAAAGGCGCGCCAGGTAGAGGCACGCCGACTCCTCTTTGCCCTCAACATCCCGTTGGTAGGCCAGGACGTCTGCACCCGTCTGCTCTCTGCCTATCCCCTGGAGGAACTCATCCAGACGGCACGCAACACGCAGGACGACGCCGTTTTTGCTTCTATCTCGGGCATAGGTCCAGAAAAAAGCACATCGTTCGTCCGCTGGATGAAGGACTGCCGCCATGCGGAAATGCTTGACCACCTGCTTCCCGAATTGGAGATAACCCAGCCTGACAGCACACCATCGGGGGCAAGGTGTCAGGGACTAACCTTTGTTGTCACGGGCGACGTGCATCATTACAAAAACCGCAACGAACTCAAGGCGTACATCCAAAGTCAAGGGGGCAAGGTGACGGGATCTGTTTCCAAATCTACTTCCTTCCTCATCAACAATGACGTGACAAGCACGTCGAGCAAGAATGCCAAGGCGCAGCAACTTGGCATTCCCATCATTTCGGAAAATGAGTTCATCGAGAGATTTTCTGACCAGGAGTCATAGGGACTAATACACAGAAGGCTTCAAATCATTACATTTGAAGCCTTCGTCATATACCATTGTCGGTCAAGGCTGTCTATATCACAAGCAGTCTTGACCGCTTTTTTTTACTGCTGCGACTGGAAGATAAGCAACTGGTCGAGCACCACCATGGCAGCCATGGCCTCGACGATAGGGACGGCACGGGGCAAGACACAAGGGTCGTGTCGACCTTTTCCTTGCATGGTGACAGGCTTTCCAGCGACGTCAACAGTCTGCTGGTCGCGCAAGAGCGTAGGGGCAGGCTTGAAAGCAACGCGGAAATAGATATCCTCTCCATTGCTGATGCCTCCCTGGATGCCACCACTATGATTGGTGAGCGGCTTGATGCGGCCGTCGTCTGTCGTGGTCCACGAATCGTTGAGCTGACTTCCCAAAAGGGGAAACGCATCAAATCCCGAACCATAGTCGAAGCCTTTCGCGGCATTGATGCTCATCATGGCCGAGGCGAGGCAAGCCTGCAACTTGGAGAACTCTGGCTCGCCCAAGCCCGCAGGACAACCTTTGATGACACAGGTGACAGTGCCTCCCACCGTGTCGCCAAGAGCGCGAACACGGCGGATAAGGGCTGCCATCTCCTCGGCATAGGCCGGAGAGGGGCAGCGAACGGCGTTCTCTTCTATCAAAGATGGATCAAAAACATCGTGAGCAAGGTCCAAGGGAAGTCGGACGTCGCCCACCTGCGAGGTGAAAGCCGTGACGGAAATGCCGTGGCGTCGCAATGCCAATTTGGCGAAAGCGCCGCCTACGACCCGCGAGAGTGTGATGCGGGCCGAAGAGCGTCCGCCTCCTCGATAGTCGCGGAGGCCGTACTTCTTCTGATAGGTATAGTCGGCATGGGACGGACGATAGAGTGTGCGATAAGTAGCATAGTCCTCGGGGCGAGCATCCGTATTGGGAACAACAAAGCCAATGGGTGTTCCCGTGGTCTTGCCCTCAAAGATGCCACTCAGCAGACGCACCTTGTCGGGCTCTTTGCGCCCCGTGGTGAGCGGGCTCTGACCTGGGCGACGACGGTCCAGCTCTCGCTGAATGAAGGCCTCATCGACCGCTACGCCCGAAGGCATGCCGTCGATGACGCCACCGACTCCCTCGCCATGGCTCTCACCAAACGTAGTGAGCGTGTAGAGTGTACCGAATGTATTGCGCATCGCCGGCCCAATGACTGATCATTAGTGGCAGCCGCAGCCACCACCCTCACCATCACCACAATGGCAGCCACCCTCGCCGTCGCCGTCACAATGGCAATCGCCACCGTCGCCACAACCGCCACCGCAGTCTCCGCAATGTCCACTGCAATGATGCTGCTTGCTCTTCTCGACGAAGTCGTTGACTTCCTCCTCGGTAGCGGGGCGGTTCTCGATGATGCGTCCCTTGAAATGGAGATCCTTGCCTGCGAGCGGATGGTTCATATCCACTGTCACCGTGTCGTCGTCCACCGAGACGACATAGCCAAGATAGCGCTGACCGTTCTCGTCGGCCAAGGGGATAACTGCGCCAGCAAAGACATTGGCCTCGTCGAAGACGCCATCGGGCGAGAACATCTTCTTGGAGAGCGTGGCACGCCCTTTGGGGTCGTACTCGCCATAGGCCTCGGCGTGGGGGAGGACAAAATCGTAATCGACCCCCGTCACAAACTCTGCCAAACGGGTCTCGAACGAGGGAAGGAGCATACCTATCTCCGTATAAATAGAGAGGGGCTGGTCCTCGGTGATTTGCTCTTTGAGCACTTCCTGACCATTCTCCTCAATGTACAACTGATAGGTTGCGGATATAAAACGATGTGACATTTTTATTTTCTATTAGTTTGTTATTCAAAATTGCACCGCATCAGCCCAACAGCGTCAGCGAATAAAGATAGACTACCGCGGCAGGAAGGGCCATGAGCGACGAGTCGAAGCGATCGAGCATGCCTCCATGACCAGGGATTACGTTGCCACTGTCCTTGACGCCGATGGTGCGCTTGAGGAGACTCTCCACAAGGTCGCCCCACGTGCCGAAGACGCAGACTACCAGGCCGAGCCCCATCCACTGCCACTCATTGAGGACATGGGGTTCTGCTCCTTGATTGACATACCACCCTATCAGGTAGGAGACAACCAGCACGAGCACGCCGCCACCAATGCTTCCCTCCCAGGATTTGCCTGGGCTGACGCGTGGAAAGAGCTTGTGCTTTCCCAGCAAGGTTCCAGCACAATAGGCTCCCGTATCATTGGTCCAAAGGAGCACGAAGACGCTCAGGGGTAAAAGCATATCGACCGTAAGCATTCCCTCGGGCGTGGTCTGAAAAGCCAATACGTTGACCATCGAGAACGGGAGGGCTATATACATCTGTCCGAGCATCGTGTAAGCCCAACAATGGAGCGGATTCTCATTCTTCAGATAGAGTTCGGCGATGAACAGATAGATAATCGAAAGAATGTAGGGGATGTACGCGCTGAAGCCTTCGACGAAGCCCATACGCTGCCCTGCCACTGCCACGAAGAAATAGACTCCCGCCGCCGTGGAAATAAAACGGTTGACACTGATGCCTTTTTGGTCATTGACCAGTCCGCTAAACTCCCATAGCGTCATGCCGGTGATGACTGCAAAGAGGACGACCATATAATGGGGACGCGTGAAGCCAAGCACCATGATGGCTACAAAGAGCGCACCAAAGATAGATCGCGTGATCAGATTTTTCTGTTTTTCGCTCATCATTCCTTCTCCTTATCCTCTGTGTCGTCTTCAGCGTGGTCGTCTTTCTCGGCCTCCGCCTTCTCATGCTCCTCCTGGGCCTTTCTGACCGCCTCGGGCATGTTCTCCAGTCGCAACTCGTTCTTCTCTTCCTCGGCCATCAACTCCTGCGTGCGGCTCGACCAAGGACGCTTGCCGAAGATGCGCTCCACATCCTCCGCCATAACGACCTCCTTCTCCACGAGCAACTGGGCCAGCTGGGCGTGTCCCTCCTTGTGTTCGTCGAGAATCTGCTTGGCGCGATCATACAGCTGGTTGACTATCTTCAGCACCTCTTCATCGATCAGACATGCGGTCTTTTCGCTGTAAGGCTTTTGGAAACCATACTCGCTGTTGTCGTAGTAGCATATATTGGGGAGCTTGTCGCTCATACCATAATAAGTCACCATGCTAAAGGCAGCCTTCGTGGCACGCTCCAAATCATTCATGGCTCCCGTCGAGATATGACTCGTGAAGAGTCGTTCGGCAGCACGTCCTCCTAAGAGCGAGCACATCTCGTCGAGCAACTGCTCCTTGGTGGAAATAGGACGTTCCTCGGGCATGTACCAAGCCGCACCGAGGGCTTGTCCACGCGGCACGATGGTCACCTTGATCAGCGGGTTGGCAAACTCGCAGAACCAGCTCACCGTGGCATGGCCAGCCTCATGGATGGCGATGGTACGCTTTTCGTCCGCTGTCATCACTTTGGTTTTCTTCTCCAGTCCGCCAACGATGCGATCGACGGCATCGAGGAAGTCCTGATAGCCCACTTCCTTCTTGTCATGACGGGCCGCTATCAAGGCAGCCTCATTGCAGACATTGGCAATATCGGCACCCGAGAATCCAGGCGTCTGACGCGCCAAGAGGTCCAAGTCGATATTCTTGTCAAGCTTCAGCGGCTTCATGTGTACCTGGAAGATAGCCTTGCGCTCAGGCAGATCGGGCAGATCGACACGTATCTGACGGTCGAAGCGTCCCGCACGAAGCAACGCCTTGTCAAGCATATCCACACGGTTGGTAGCCGCAAGGACGATCACGCCCGAATTGCTGCCGAAACCATCCATCTCCGTGAGCAGGGCATTGAGCGTATTCTCGCGCTCGTCATTGCCGCCCATAGCAGGATTTTTGGAGCGTGCTCGTCCCACGGCATCGATCTCGTCGATGAAGATAATACAGGGAGCCTTCTCCTTGGCCTGCTTGAAGACATCGCGGACACGACTGGCACCCACACCGACAAACATCTCGACAAAGTCGGAACCACTCATAGAGAAGAAAGGCACAGCTGCTTCGCCTGCCACGGCCTTGGCCAGCAAGGTCTTACCTGTTCCCGGAGGACCAATGAGGAGGGCTCCCTTGGGAATCTTGCCACCCACATCGGTATACTTCTTCGGATTCTTGAGAAACTCTACGATTTCCTGCACCTCCTGTTTGGCTCCTTCCTGACCTGCCACGTCCTTGAAGGTGATATTCAGTTCGTCAGCCTTCTCATAGAGCTTGGCTTTCGACTTACCGACGTTAAATATGCCACCAGCACCTCCTCCGCCGCCACTCATCCTGCGCATCATCCACATCCAGAAGGCGATGAGCAGCACCCAGGGCAAAAGGCTCAACAGAATGTCGGTAAAGACATTGCCCTTCTCGTTATTGTAGCTGAAACCTGTGATTTTTTTGGTCTTGATGGCTTGGCCGAGAAACGTCTCCAAGTTGTCAACAGAACCGATCTCCACTACCACGTAGGGCTCGGGGCCCGTCTGCTTCACATGGGCCTTGAAGATATCATTGATATGCTCGGGCCGGACATACATCTTGAGCGTGCTCTCATTCTTATTGACGACCACGTGAGAGGCCCATCCCTTATTGACATATTCGACAAACTGGGTATAGTCCTTCTTCACGCTCACCAAAGTGTTGCCCAAACCTCCGTCCTTACCAGTCGCGAAGAAGGCCACGGCGAGCGATATGATGACCAGCGCATAAATCCAGTTCATATTGAACTTGGGCATACGCGGTCCACCCCCATTGTCTGTATTCATTGGTTTTTGATTATCCATTAGCTCTTGGAAAAGATAAAGTTGTCAGTTTTCAATCCAGATCCGGGATTCTCGTCAGCTTCGCATCCTCCCAAAGATGCTCGAGGTCATAAAACTCCCTCGTCTCGGGAAGGAAGATATGAACCATCACATCCACGAAGTCGATGGCGACCCACTGCGCCAGGCCCAAACCAATGCAGCTGACAGGCTTCTCACCCTCTGCCTCCCTGACGTAGTCGCCCACGCTTCCAGCAATGGCCTCTACCTGTGTCGGCGAGTTGCCTTGGCAGATGATAAAGTAACTACATACGGCTCCATCGGTTTGTGTCAGGTCAGCAACGACAATGCCGCTGCCTTTCTTATCCTGGATTCCCTTAATAATCGAATCTACTAGTTTTTGAGATTTATTCATTCAATGTCATTCTATTTAAAATAGATTGCAAAGGTAAGCCTATTTGGGTAAACGGCAAAGGAAATAACTATTTTTAGTACTATCACACGCTCCGCCCACCATTAGCCAATGGCCACGGCGAACAGTCCTGCGAAAACACTGACACAAAAGGTATCATCACTCCCGAACACATTCACAACCTTCGCTGAAGTCACGCTAAGATATGGTTGCACCGTTTTGGTGCTACACCAAAGAAGAAAAAGGGCAGGTTGCAGAAGAACTATTTCTCCTTCAACCTGCCCAGTTAATAGCGACGGCATTCACTTCGTGCCGTCCTTGTTCAACAAGGAATGATACTATTTATCTCAATACCTTCACCGTGTGGCTCGTACCGTCAGCAAAGATGGTTTTGACAAGATAGAGTCCCTGTTGCGGCTCTGCGACACGTTGACCGTTGAGCGTGTAATACTCCGTGCGAACGACCTCGCCGTTGGCCTTTTCCACTCCCTTTACCGCGTCGGTATAGGTCACGGAGAGACTGGAAATATCCACGCGGTCATCATAATTTGGCTTTAAGTCTTTCTTCAGATAGAAGAAGCGAACGGTATGCCGGCCAGGGCCAAACTTCAAGTCTTTGGGAGCAAACTGTGTGGAGCTGGCATCTACATCGGGACCAGCAAACTCTATGCTTATACTACCGTCGAGCGTGATGCGCGTGCCCGTGGTCAACGTTTTTGAACCCATGAACTCGAAGAAATCCTTCGAGCTGTTATGCCCCGTCCATGAGAGCACACCAATCTTGTTCTCAGGCACTTCGAAAGAGGCTTCCAAAAAAGAATTCAAATTTTCACTTCCGTCACTGCTCTTTTTTGCGGTAGAGTTGAATGTCTTATTGCCCTCTACAGTGAAAGGCCATTCTGCTGAAGTGTTGAACGAGAAATCACCATTGGTGACAATAGGATGATAGTCTACAGGGATGGCAGTGTTGGATGCCTTGCACGTTAGTCTGTACGAGCCAGTATTGGTATGGAGCACCACCAATCCGCTTTGCTCACCGAGTTCCTTGGAGTCAAAAGCAATCTGCACTGGCAGTTCCTCTGAAAACGCCGCCGTAGCACCGCTCATCACACCAGAGAAGCTTCCATCGCCGTCAATGCTCGTTAGGCTCAGCGACTCCGTACCAAGGTTTATCAACTGGGCGGTCAGCGTATCTCGCACAGAGAATTGATCGAAGAAATGGTTGCCAAAGTCCAAAGCATCCTGCTTCAAAACCGCGAGATGCTCCTGCTGGTCATAGAGGCGAAACACCATGTCGTAGATATAAGCACGATAGCGCACGTCGGCATCTTTAGCCCAATCGTTGTTCGTGATATTTTGGAACTGGAGTACATAGGTGCCTGGTTTGAGTGCAAGCGCATTTTCGACATTATCCGTAAACTCACCACCATCCATACCATGGGAAGTGACATCATTGAACACCTGATCGTCATTGTTTTGGATAGTAAAGCCATTGCCATAGCTACCCTTCTTGAAACCTTTCCAGCTGACAAGACCCACCTTGCCCTCAGGCACGACGAGGTTGGCAAACAACGTCGCAGTAGTATTATTACCCTTATTGGTGGCAACTGCTACGGGATAACCCGTGATTGTGTCGGTAATGACAAACGGGAAGTCTGTGCCCATGCTGAACGCAATATCACCTTCCTTTACAATTTTGCTATAATCGGGAGCTTCGCCCACTGTAGCGGTCACGTTGAGCACTGCTTTCTCGCCATGAGAATTCTTAACTTGCACAGTGCCAGAATACGCTCCTGTCTTAGAAGGAGAGAACTCTACATAGACATTCTGAACGGTGCCCGCATCAATACTTTGGTAAGCTAAAAGCCGCAAACCCTTACCGTCAACCAAGCCCGTATAATTGGTACTTTTCAAACCCTTATTGACAAGACGGACTGACTGTTTCAGAATTGAGCCCACGGTGACATTGGGACCCTCGAAATGGACGTTAGAGGGAATAAAGGCTAGTTTGGCCTCGTCAGGCATCTTCTCTATGCCGACCGTACCGCCCTGATAGAAGCGGATAGCACCATAAGGCGTAGCATTTTTTTTGACAAGCACCCACAAGCCAAAACCCGTCCGCGGGGTAATAGTGGAAAGATCATCACTCACGTCGAAGACCAACTTGTCTGTTGTCTCCAGGCCGTACTGGCCGTTTTTATCGGGCTCCGTCGAGAAATCGCCCGCAAAAAGCACGATGGAGCAATCATTGCCAAAATAGGTACAATCGCCATAGTGGGCATAATCGGCCACGGCACGCTCAGAATCATACCCAGGCGTGTTGATGGTGATAGTTTTAGCGGCAGAATCGTAGGTTCCCTCTATGGGACTCGTTGAGGTCACTTGGAATTCGCCCAAGTTCACCAAATTAGTTATCGTCACCTTATCACCGTTGAAAGTCAAGTCAGCACGGTAACTGTCCAAACATCCATCTTCGCGGGAATAGCTCCTGTTGGCATCATAATAACTTTTGGCATCTACCCAATATGAGGTTGCAGCGGCATCGGCTTTGACAAGCGCCGTCTTTGGCGGCATCTTTGGAAAGGATTCCTTCTGTTTGAGCTGTTCGCCCGAATTGAGCGACTGTGCCATCGCAGCCTGTCCAAGTGTGAACAATGCGATAAGTAAACGGATCTTTTTTCTCATAACTCTGTGTCGTTAAATTGTTTTGAACTAATGTTTACGTCGGCAAAAGTATGCAATAGTCCTATAATACACAAGAATTTACGACCTGTACATGTATCAAAACGGGTTTCTAAACGTTCAAAGACAAGTTTCTATACTTCGCACCATATGTCTTGCCATCGCACCACGTCTGAAACTAACCTTCCCGGTCAGCTATCTTGAGGAACTGAGAGGGCGTAAGACCCGTGAACTTCTTAAACGCACTGATGAACGAGGCACGCGACTTGAACCCCACTCCCTGCGAGATGGCCTCAATGGTAAGGTTGCCATAATGCTCGCGGTCGGACATTTGACGGCAGGCTTCTTTGACTCTGTACTCGTTAAGAAACGTGGAAAAGTTCATCTGACAAGTTTCATTGATGACCTGCGAGACCAGCTTGTAGCGTGATCCTACCAACTCGCTCAATCGCTCTAAGCTGAACTCAGGCGAATAGATTTCCCCACAGGTCTCCATCACGCGGAGAATGCGGGATGCCAGTATCTGTTTGTCATCATTGCTAAGGTTGTTGTAAGTGTATTTTTCCTTCCTTTGCGGTATACTCTCTTTGATTTGGCTCAGTTCCTGCTCCAGAGTCTCACACCGTTTACGTTCCTTCTCTTCATTACGAAGGGTGGCAAGAGTCTTCGTATACAGGTTTTTGTTCTGCTCACGTAGCCGTTTATTTTTTCGCCAAAGAACCAACAGAAAACAAAGAATGAGTAGCGCCGCACCAATCACTACGCCAAGGATAAGCAGTTGACGCTGACGGCGCAGCTCCATCTGCGCCATTTGCTCATCGACACGCTTCATGCTATTGACAAAGCGCATCTCACTGACGCTCATCAGCTGTCGATAGTTGAGCAAGGTATCCTTCAACGCAAGGTAATTGTTGCGAAACCGATTCTCTCCAAGTATATCTCCTTGCAGCGCATAAAGCTCCGCCAAATGGTCGTACAGTTCAAGCTCGGCATCTTTCATGTTGGAATGGGCGGCGAGGGAGAGGGCTTCGTGTAGCAGTTGACCTGCGCCGGCCATGTCACCTTGCAGCCTCCGCGTTTTAGCACAATTAATTTTGGCAAAGATAAGATATCGCAAGCGGGAGGGATCATCCTTTACAAGCACCTCTTGTTGGCGATAGCACGTTTCGGCCTTGGCATACTGCCGCTTGGCCAAGTAGCTATTGCCATCATAGAGCAACAAGGCATAGCGACGAACTACACTGGAATGTTGCTTCTCAAGTTGGGCGTACTGATTGCGGATGGTCGCAATACGGGACAATTCTCCCAAGTCACTGCTCACTGACACAATATTGGCAAAAGCCATATCGAAATCCTCACTCTTCGCCTTAATACTGACTGCAAAGCATTTTTTGTAATAAGAAAGAGCTTTACGCAAGGTTTTCTGGTCTTTTCCCTGCTCGGCCATCGTCTGATACATAGCACCAAAATTGAGATAAATGCGGGAAATAGCCTCGGGCATATCCGTGGAGAGCTCCTCGGCCTTGGAAAGGCTCTCGTAAGATTTGGCATAATCGAAGAAGCAGAAGAAATAAACATACCACTTTCCTATATTAGCACGGACACAATCGCGACGTTGCTGTTTGCTCATATACTTGCTATAACGGTTGGACACAATGGTATAGCAAGCCAAGGCACTGTCGGGAGCTTGAGTATTGAAGCAGTATTGATTTCCCATCTTAAGCAACTGCTCTGAAGAAAGCGACATCCACTGATAGTAATACTCTGGTTGAAGCGACGCCTTACAACAGATAGACATTCCCAATAAAATCAGGGAAAAGAACGCAAAACGTATGACTTGTCTGTATCTCCTCATATATTTTTTGCTTTAAAGGTACAAAATTACGCATTTTTCTTAGAAATCAAGAAAAACTCAGAACAGAAAAGCATCATAGTACCACATTTCTCATCCGACATGTGGCTTTATGAGGCTCCACTGACGGCACACAAAATAGAAAAGGACAGTCCTCTAAATGAGAACTGCCCCCTATGTGACGCGGCTTTAGCCATAGCAGAAATCACCCTACCCTGCTATTCATTCAGGCAGGATAATTTCTACTAGGTCCAAAAGCCAGTGAGATTAGCGCACGATCGTGGTACGGCCATTGATTACATAGACGCCTGGACGGAGACCACGGAGCGACTCCGCCTGGAGAAGCACCTGTCGGCCATCCGTGGTGAAGACGTTGTAGCGACGGGCGTCAGTTTTGTTATCGACAATCGAGATGCCGTCGGCGAGGCTTCCGATGGTGAAGTTGTCGATGATGATCTGCTGGTCCTCCTCCATCGCCTCATCGGCCACAATCTTGAGTTGCGGGATGAAGTAGCGAGACTGGAAGAGCGAGTCGGGCAGGTCAAACTGCACCTCCTGCCATCCCTCACGGAAGTTCTCTGAAAGGTCGGCCTCCCAGACCACGTCTGTCTCCGTGCCGTTAGGCTGCTTGAAGTTGACAGAAAGGCGTGCGGGGACATCAGTCGGCGCCTTGTAGTAGAACTTCATCACGGGCGAGGTGGTGCTGGTGGCAGCTACCTTTCCAAACACGACGAGCGTTTGCGACGGCGTAGTGGCGTTGAAGCTGACCGCGCCATTGTCGTTGTCAAAGGTGTCAAACGTAGTGAAACCAGCATTCATGCCAGCACCGACATACATAATAAGGATGTGGCCACCCTGATTCTGATTGGCGAAACTCTGACGGTAGGGAAGCGCATAGGGCTCACCCACGAGCATTGACACCTTGCCAAAACCGCTCGATCCGAGGGTGTTGAAGGCGCGGACGGCCCACCACTTAAACTGCTGTACGCCCTCGTCGGTGTTCAAGTCTTTGACGGTAAACTCCGTGGCTCCTCCACCGATCACTCCGATCTGGTCGTTGACGGTATTCTCGTCCTCCAGGTCATAAATACGGCAAGCAACATCCTTTTGGTTGATCACTCCGCCATAGAGACCCGTGACAGGCTCCCAATAGAGGCGCACCTGCGTCTGCTGGTCGTCGGCGTGGACGACGGGAGGAGCGGGATAGTCGAGGCCTGCGTAGGTCGTCGCATCCGTACGCGCGCCCTGCCCTGCCTCGTTGTAGCAATAGATGCGATAGGTGTTCACGCCCTTGACAGCATTCTCGTCCACGACGCTCACAGCATCGCCAGGACGAAGGCCACCCTCTTGCTGAGCAAGCACGGCGTCGCCTTTCAGCACCTCGTAGCGGGTGATGGCCGTCAGCTCAGCACCGTTGTACGTCTTCGTCGGAAGATTGAAGTCCAGCGTCACCTTCAGTTCACCCGTCTGGTCGGGCGTGACCTTCAGGTTCTCCACCTGTGCGGGCGAAGCTGGATCACAACCCGGGCTTACACTGACCGAGTCGATGAAGATATTGATGGAAGCCGGATTGGAGGTGGCGTGGAAACCGATATAATAGGTACCATCCTCGGGCGCCGTGATCACTTTCTCGAAGAGACGGTTCTCCGTATTGTCCAGTTCGGTATCTTCGGTGATCACCTGGTCCAGTTCTGCCACCGTCGTACCCTTGCCCCAATACACTTCCAGGTGCTCGGGGAAATAGGAGCGGGCTACACAAGCCTTGTAGCTGACCACATAGTTGCGACCCTTCTCCAGATGGATGGGAGGCGTGATGAGCCAATCGTCGCCACTATTCTCGGGGTCAGCATTGTAGCGTGCGGCCTTGTAGTAGCTATCCCACGACCAAGTGGAGCCGTCATGATTGGCATCCACGATGGTGTAGTTGTCTATGCCCTCGGGGAAGTCGTCGAAGAACGGCACCTCCAGCGGATCGCCCACGACCAGATTGTTGCTCAGCGTGCGCGCACTGGTCTGCGTCGTGTTGACGGCCTCGACCGAGTACTGGTAGCTGGTGAGCGCAGAGCCGCTCGCCAGGTCTATCTGAAGACTGTTGGCAGTCACGCCCTGGCGGAAGGCCGTATGCTCTCCGCCTTTCACGCGATAAATATTATAGGTAAGGTTGCCCATGTAGCCCTCGTGGAGTCCCGTCGTGGGAGCGACCCACGAGAGTGTGGCCTTGTTGCCCTGGCCCTGCTTGAGCGTGACCTCCGTGGGAGCCAGCGGCTGATCGTAGCCGACATAGATCTCGGCAGAAGCCTTCGGGCTCGGTCCCACACTGTTTTTGGCCACCAAGACAAACTCCGTCTCTCCCTCTGGCAGGTTGCTCAATGTGGCATTGACCTTTGCACCTGGCGCAGCCTGGGCCGTGGCCACAACGCTGCCGTTGGCCTTGATCTCGTAGGTAAGCTGGCCTGTCAGGTTGTCATCGCCATCAAAGGTCTTCGTGGGGAGCGTGAACGTGGCCGTGCCGGAAGTGGCGGGAGCATCAAAATGGACCGCAAAGTCATGGATGGCAGCAGGAGCCTTGTCTTCGGCCAACGGCGGCAGCACATTGAGTGCGAGCTGCTGATAAGGAGAGGCACACACGCGCGTGACAGAAGCATCGTCGAGGTCCACCGTGTAGAGCGTACATTCACCGTTGGCGTCGGTGGCAGCCCAATAGAACACATCGGTCTTGGGATCGACGACGGCACCCTGGGAATAGGCCATTCCACTGGCATCCGTGACACGGACTCCCGTCGAGCCGATACGGGTCTCCTCGCCCGTGGTGCGATCGATGCGGTAGAGGTCGCCATCGTCGGTGATACCGTAGCAGTCGCCCTGGCTGGTGATTCCCATCGCCAAGTAGAGATTGTCGGTCTCTGCGATCGTGGTGCGGGTCTTGGTGTCATAATCGACCACACCAAACTCCCAGCTCTGCATCGTCTGATCAGTAAACTCACCAAACACCTCGCCCGTCTTGGGGTCGGTGGCGGTGGCATAAGCGATCAGGCTCCGGTTGGAGACATTGGTCACTTCTCCATCATACTCGCCCGTCTCCAGGTCGAACCACCCGTACCACAGGAAGATGATGCCATACTCGATCATAGACTGGTCGAGATAAAGTCCGCAAAGCTTGCCGTCCTTGATGGTGGATCCAGCATTGAACAGCGACTTGTCAAACGGCGCGTAAGTGGTCACGTCGGTGGGCGTGGCCGGATCATAGGACATCAGTCCCATGTAGTCGCCCAGTGCATTGGCGTAAAACACGGAATGCTGCGGTGCCTTCAGCACCTGACTTGCCTGGCGGGCCTTGCGACCCTTGGTCCCTGTGGCTACAGGGGGCACGCCCCCCTTACCGTGGTTGACCAACTTGCTGAACTTGAAGTTCTTGGGTACATGGATGGCTCCCGCACCCCAACCGTCGCCCTCGCCAACGGCCTGCGCACAGATCGGCAGAGCCAGCGTCAGAGCAACGAGCAACAATGCAAAACGATGAATACGTTTCCTCATGATGTGTTGTCTAAAAAGTATTCTATGTGCCCTGGAGTCGCCAACGATAGTCTTTAATTACGTCTCTCCAAAGGCGTTAACGGCTTCAAAATTACACAAAAGAATCGAAACAAGCAAAAGATATGGGTGTTTTTTCTAAAACAAAGCCGGAACTAGCCCGAAACTAGCCCGAAACAAAGGATAACGTTTTACCCACAACTAACAAGGCAGAGGGAATGGGCCCCTACGGAGGAGCACATTCCCTCTGCCTTGTTGCGTTTCAATTTGCGAAAGCGCAATACGGACAGTCAGATCTCAGATGCTATCCATCATGACATCTTCGTCGTCCTGCGCAGGCTCATCCTGATGGCCTTGGCGTCCGAACAACTCTCCCGCCAACTCGTCCATCAGTCTGCCCATAGCTTCGTCAAGCATGCGGCCAATGGGCAGGGTGATGCTCTCGCGCACTTTCTGCTTGACATTTTCCTCCAAGCGCCGCTTGGTCTCCTCCGCATAGCGATGAGCCAATTGCTTGAGCGACGACTTGTCGATGGTGAACACATGGCCCAGCACACCCACAGAGACCACGGGAGCCTTGTCGGCATAGTGGATGCGCCCCAGCGAACAGACCAAGTAGTTGTCCACCGTGAGCGCGTTGCCGACCACCATCGCCACCACCTGGCGGGTGGCACCTCCGGCCAAGGACTTCATGGCCGTCGAGAAGGGATCGTCGGAGTCTATGGAGTCGATCTGCAGGGCCTCGCCCATCGTTTCCGCCACCACACCCGAGATGGCCTCGGCGTGCTGCTCGGGTTTCGGACAAGTGGCCACCAGCAGTCCTGCCAACAAGAGCAACATCGCCAGCACCACCCACAAGCAACCACCCCGATGCTTACGGGATCCACGGTCAACGGATGGAGGAACGGTACGCTCGCTCTCAGGCTGCGCGGAAGGCTGCGGAGCGTAACCTTGGACCACATCGGGGCCCTCCCCTATCCTTTCGCCGACGATAACTTGCTCCCCACCCGAAGCATTGCTTACTCCCGGGCCCGAAGGACTACTTACGCCAGGACCTGAGGAAATATTAACCCCTGAGTCCATGATCGGTTGAGACTGCTGCGCAGCCGTCTGCTGACGGAGAATCGGTCGAAGCGCTTCCACCTGCCAGGCGGGTTGCCATGATCCGCCATCAGCAGCCATCACCAACGACTCCGCACCGATGCCACGAGCTGCCAACTCGGCCACGCTGTAAGGGCCACGCTTCTCACTGCCCACACTAAGATAGTATTCCATTTTTCTATTTCCTTATCTGTTTTTTGAGACCAATAAGACGCGATTTGCCACCTCGACCGGACAATACGGACTCCTCAAGACGGCAAGTTATCTTTTTGGCGTGCGAATGTAAGTAGAAATAATGAATACACCAAAAATCGCTGGTTATATTTTGCTTTTTTAAGCATAAGGACTCTTTTCACCCTGCCAAAAACCAGATTTCGCATGCAATCTGGGAGGCCAATGGATGGAAAGGAAATAAAAAAACGCTTGAAAATACCAAAAAATGGGTATCGCTTGTTTGTGGTATGAGATTTTTTCATTACCTTTGCGAAACAAATAATACAGTATAGAAAACAACCATACCAAACAGCTGAAGAATGTTTGAGAATCTAAGCGACCGACTTGAACGGTCATTTAAGATACTGAAAGGTGAGGGAAAAATCACCGAGATCAATGTCGCCGAGACGCTGAAGGACGTGCGCCGCGCGCTGCTCGATGCGGATGTCAACTACAAAGTGGCCAAGAGTTTCACGGACGACGTGAAGCGCAAAGCATTGGGCATGAACGTGCTGACCGCCGTCAAGCCAGGCCAGCTCATGGTGAAGATTGTCCACGACGAGCTGGCTGAGCTCATGGGTGGCGAGACTGTCGGCATCAAACTGACCAACAAGCCCGCCATCATCCTGATGAGCGGTCTGCAAGGTTCGGGTAAGACCACGTTCAGCGGCAAGCTCGCCAACATGCTCAAGCAGAAAGACCACCGCAAGCCCCTGCTGGTGGGTTGCGACGTGTATCGTCCTGCCGCCATCGAGCAGTTGCGCGTGGTGGGAAGCCAGATAGACGTGCCCGTCTATGCTGAGGACGACAACAAGAACGTCAACGAGATAGCAGACCACGCCCTTCAGGAGGCCAAGGCGAAAGGCTACGACACGGTGATCATCGATACCGCCGGACGCTTGGCAGTGGACGAGCAGATGATGGCCGAGATAGAAAGTCTGAAGAATCATGTTCGTCCCGACGAGACCTTGTTTGTCGTCGACTCCATGACGGGACAGGATGCCGTCAACACGGCCAAGACCTTCAACGACCGCCTGGACTTCGACGGTGTGGTGCTGACCAAGCTCGACGGCGATACCCGCGGCGGTGCCGCGCTGAGTATCCGCACGGTGGTGACCAAGCCCATCAAGTTTATTGGTACGGGCGAGAAGATGGAAGCCATCGACCTGTTCCACCCAGCCCGTATGGCCGACCGAATTCTCGGCATGGGCGACGTGGTCTCGCTGGTGGAGCGCGCCCAGGAGCAATTTGATGAGGAAGAAGCCAAACGACTGGAGAAGAAGATTCGTAAGAACCAGTTCGACTTCAACGACTTCTACAATCAGATCCAGCAGATCAAGAAGATGGGCAACATCAAGGAGTTGGCCAGCATGATCCCTGGTGTGGGCAAAGCCATCCGCGACGTCGATATCGACGACAACGCCTTCAAGGGCATCGAAGCCATCATCCAGAGCATGACTCCGCAGGAGCGCACACATCCCGAGGTACTCAACACCTCACGCCGCCGCCGTATCGCGTCGGGATCGGGCACGAGCATCCAGGAGGTGAACAAGCTCATCAAGCAGTTTGACCAGACCCGCAAGATGATGAAGATGGTCACGGGTGCCAACATGAAGGGCATGATGGGACGAATGAAAAACATGAAGGGCTCAGGTATGCCCCCCATGAATTAGTCCTCGTGCATTATTAATGGTTCGCGCGCGTTCATTATATATAGTATAAACGTACATACGGTAGCATCGTATTGCGGACATACTGTGATGGCGCGCCAACCATTCAACTAAAAACCAAACAGAAAATTCCCCTGCCCCGCCCCTCACGGGTGGGACAGAACGAAAAAAAAAGATTATAAACGCGGGGACGCGAGACCATCCGTAGCCCACACCTTAGGAAGGGCTGGACGAGCCACCGTGTTCCCATAACAACACCTAACCATATGGAACTGATTGACGGTAAAGCTACTGCAACGGCCATCAAGGCCGAAATTGCCGACGAAGTGAGCAAGATTGTCGCCGCTGGTGGCAAACGTCCTCATCTGGCCGCTGTCCTCGTAGGACACGACGGCGGATCTGAGACGTACGTGAAAAACAAGGTTATCTCCTGCGAGCAGTGCGGTTTTACCTCGACGCTCATCCGCTATGAGGATGACGTGACGGAGGAAGAGCTGCTGGCTTGTGTTGACCGCCTCAACAAAGACGAGGATGTCGATGGCTTCATCGTTCAGCTGCCGCTGCCGAAGCATATCGACGAGCAAAAGGTCATCATGGCTATCGACTACCGCAAGGACGTGGACGGTTTCCACCCCATCAACGTCGGTCGCATGGACATCGGTCTGCCTTGCTTCATCTCTGCTACTCCGCTGGGCATCATGACCCTTCTGGACCGTTACAATATCAAGACTTCCGGCAAGAAGTGTGTCATTCTCGGACGCAGCAACATCGTCGGCAAGCCGATGGCCTCGCTGATGATGCAGAAGTGCTATGGCGACGCCACGGTCACGGTTTGCCACTCCCGCTCAGCCACGCTGAAAGAAGAGTGCCGTGAGGCCGACATCGTCATCGCCGCCATTGGCCGTCCCGAGTTTGTCACGGCCGACATGGTGAAAGAAGGCGCTGTCGTCATCGATGTCGGCACGACGCGCGTGCCCGATGCGACCCGCAAGAGCGGTTTCCGCCTCTGCGGCGACGTGAAGTTTGACGAGGTAGCACCGAAGTGTTCCTACATCACGCCCGTACCGGGCGGCGTTGGTCCCATGACCATCTGCTCGCTGATGAAGAACACCTTGGCAGCAGGCAAGAAGGAGTACTATAAGTAATGGAGCCCATGACTGCCGAGGAATGGTATCAGAAAGGTAACGAATATCGCAAGCAGGGCGACTGGAAACACGCCATCGACTGCTACTTGGAAGCCATCGAGCTCGACGCCGAGTCGCCAGCCGTGGAAGCCAAGAAGATGATCGACGATATTCTGAACTTCTATCATAAAGACGCATATAATCCCTAATCAAGGCCGCTCGGGGCGGACGCAGCTCTGTCCCAACGACTTAACTAAAAAATTCAAATCAATATGAGCAAGATTAAAGGTGCGATTGTGGTCGACACCGAGCGTTGCAAGGGATGCCAACTGTGCATCGTTGCATGCCCGAAGGATGTGATCCAACTGGCACAGAAGAAAGTCAACGTTCACGGCTATCCGTACGCGGAGCCTGTTTTCGCCGACAAATGTATTGGCTGCGCTTCATGCGCCATTGTTTGCCCGGACGGATGTATTACTGTTTATAAGAAAAAAGTGGAGGAATAAGGTATGGCTGAGAAAGAAGTAAAATTGATGAAGGGTAATGAGGCTATCGCACACGCGCTGATTCGCTGCGGTGCCGACGCCTTCTTCGGATACCCTATTACCCCGCAGACAGAGATTATCGAGACCCTCTCCGCCCTGAAGCCTTGGGAGACCACCGGCATGGTAGTAGTCCAGGCTGAGAGCGAGGTGGCCTCTATCAATATGGTCTATGGTGGCGCTGGTGCTGGTAAGCGTTGCGTCACGACCTCCTCCTCACCGGGTGTGTCCCTGATGCAGGAGGGTATTTCCTACATGGCTGGTGCCGAGATTCCTGGTGTCATCGTCAACGTGCAGCGTGGCGGTCCTGGCCTGGGTACGATCCAGCCTTCACAGTCCGACTATTTCCAGTCAACTCGTGGTGGTGGCAACGGCGACTACTATGTCATCGTGCTTGCCCCGAACTCTGTCCAGGAGATGGCAGACTTCGTAGACCTTTCCTTCGAGCTGGCGTTCAAGTATCGCTGCCCGGCCATGATTCTCTCCGATGGTGTCATCGGTCAGATGATGGAGAAGGTCGTTCTCCCCGACGAGAAGCCCCGCCTCTCTGACGAGGAGGTGAAGAAGCGCTACCCGTGGGCCACCTTCGGCCGCACGCCGGATCGCGATCCGAACATCATGACTTCCTTGGAGCTGAAGCCCGAGGTGATGGAGGAGCGCAACCTCGCCCTCCAGGCCAAGTATGAGGAGATCCGCAACAATGAGGTTCGCTACGAGACTCAGCAGTGTGAGGACGCCGACTACATCATCGTCAGCTTCGGTTCTGCCGCCCGTATCGGCGAGAAGGCCATGGAGTTGGCCCGCGAGGAAGGCCTGAAGGTAGGTCTCTTCCGTCCGATCACCTTGTGGCCGTTCCCGACCAAGCAGATCGAGGAGCTTGCCAAGAACAAGAAGGGTATCCTCGTGAGCGAGTTCAACGCCGGCCAGATGGTCGAGGATGTCCGCTTGGCAGTCAATGGTGCCATCCCCGTGGAGCACTTCGGCCGCCTGGGTGGTATCGTTCCTTCACCCGAGGAGATTGTTGACGCACTGAAAACGAAGTTGGTAAAATAGTCGAATCAAATGGATAACCGGCTATCAACCGGCTTTCCCTTAAAAAGAAGAATCAAATGGCAAACGACATTATTGCACCAGAGAATCTGGTATATAAGAAACCAAAACTGATGAACAACGTCCCGATGCACTACTGTCCGGGATGTTCTCACGGTGTAGTCCATAAGCTCGTGGCCGAGGTCATCGAGGAGATGGGCATGGAGGACAAGACCGTCGGTGTATGCCCGGTAGGTTGCTCCGTGTTCGCATACCGCTACCTCGACATCGACTGGTCTGAGGCAGCCCACGGACGCGCTCCCGCTGTGGCTACGGCTATCAAGCGCGTATGGCCCGACCGCCTGGTGTTCACCTACCAGGGCGACGGCGATATGGCTTGTATCGGTAGTGCTGAGACGCTCCACGCTCTCAACCGTGGCGAGCACATCACGATGATCTTCATCAACAACGCCATCTACGGTATGACGGGTGGTCAGATGGCTCCCACCACGCTGATCGGCCAGAAGACCGTCACGTGCCCCTACGGCCGCGATCCGAAGATCCACGGCTGGAACCTCAACATCACGGAGCTGGCAAGCCACCTCAAGGGTACCCGCTACGTCACACGCCAGAGCGTTGACACCGTAGCCTCTATCCGCCAGGCTAAGAAGGCCATCCGCAAAGCCTTCGAGGCCAACATGGCTGGCAAGGGAAGCTGCCTCATCGAGATCGTGGCAACGTGCAACACGGGCTGGAAGCTCTCACCGGTCAAGGCCAACGAGTGGATGCGTGAGAACATGTTCAAGGAGTACATCAAGGGTGACATGAAGGACACCCTCGACCAGGAGATTCCCGAGCTCTAATCATCATTCCTTCTCTTAACACAAGAAACAGCAATTATGAAAACAGAAATCATTATCAGCGGTTTCGGAGGACAGGGTTGCCTCTCAATGGGAAAGATTCTGGCTTACTCCGGACTGATGGAAAATAAAGAGGTGACGTGGATGCCGGCCTACGGTCCTGAGCAGCGTGGTGGTACGGCCAGTGTGACCGTTATTGTCAGCGACGAGCGCATTTCCTCACCGATTCTCAGCAAGTACGATGTGGCTATCGTCCTCAACCAGCCTTCCCTCGACAAGTTCGAGTCAAAGGTGAAGCCGGGCGGTATCCTCATCTACGACGGAAACGGTATCATCAATCCGCCGACCCGCAAGGACATCACGGTCTATCAGATTGATGCTACGGACAAGGCTGCCGAGATGAAGAACTCCAAGGTGTTCAACATGATCGTTTTGGGCGGTCTGCTCAAGGTTTGCCCCGTTGTGAGCACCGAGGGCTTGAACAAGGCTCTCTTCAAGTCGCTCCCGGAGCGCCACCACAAGCTCATTCCTCTCAACATGGAGGCCGTGAGCGAGGGTATGAAGATCATCGAGAAGAAGGAGATCTAATTCAAGACAAGATAGACAGGGAAGGCTCTCAAGGTTTGGCATTCCAAGGTTTCATCCTTTGCCCTGTCCCGTAGAGCCTGCTCGATATAGACACAAGGGAGAAGAAACGCCGCATCCATCTTGGCGCTTCCTCTCCCTTGATCTATATTTATTACCCTTGATTTATAAAGATGTTTTCTCGCCCTTGTCCTATAAAAGGAGCTTTTGGGTGATATTGAGACAATATGTAAAGTTGCCTCGTCCGGAAAGGGAGAAAGTGTTCGGTAATTCCCCTATTCTCATAGGTTTTTCCCTATTTATGATTACCAAACGTCTTTTTACCCCCTAAATATTTGTTCATATCGGTTTTTTTTCTTTACTTTGCACCCGAAATGATTGAGAGAATAAACTTTCATAACATAAAATTTTAAATTTAGAGAGACATGAAAAAGTTCGTTTTGATGATGGCCTCTGCGCTTTTCGCAGTTTCGGCATCAGCACAGACTGTGCAGGAAAGCAAGACTTTCGACAACTTCTACGTCGGTATCAATGGTGGTCTTTCAACCAAGACAACTGGCCACAAGTGGCTTAGCGGTCTGAACCCCAACGCCAGCCTCCGCATCGGCCGTTGGTTCACTCCGGTCTTCGGTTTGGCTGCTGAGGGAACAGCATACTTCAACTCAAAGGCATGGGTCCCCGAGCCTGTCCGCAAGCCGCACACGGTTGTCACCTATAGCAACGTGAGTCTGCTCGGTACCATCAACGTCAGCAACTGGGTTGCTGGCTACAAGGGCGAGCCGCGTCCCTTCGAGGTGATCGCAGTAGCTGGCCTCGGCTGGGGTCACGCCTACGGTCCTGGTGAGTCTTTCCTCGAGAAGAACGACCAGCTCACCTCTAAGTTGGGTCTCGACTTCACCTACAACTTCGGTTCCAACAAGGCTTGGCAGCTCTACCTCGAGCCGTCTATCAACTACGCAGTCGCTGGCACGCACGCCACTGGCTTCGATGATGACACCGAGTACAACCTCAACCGCAGCGCCTTCCAGCTCAACCTCGGTATCAACTACAAGTTCGGCAACAGCAACGGCACGCACAACTTCGTGATCGTTACTCCGCGCGACCAGGCCGAGATCGACGCTCTCAACGCTCAGATCAACGAGCTCCGCAACCGCAAGCCGGAGGTGATCGAGAAGGTTGTCGAGAAGCGCGTAGAGGTTCCTGCTCCCGCAGCTAAGACTGTCAGCGTTTCTGACCTCATCTTCGTCACCTTCGCTCAGGGCAAGTCTGCTCTCACCAACGACGCCAAGAAGGCTCTCGACGCCGTCAAGGAGGGTTCACACGTTCAGGTTGTCGGTACTGCTTCTCCTGAGGGTTCTAAGGAGATCAACGACCGTCTGTCTCAGGCTCGTGCCGACGTGGTCGCTAAGTACCTCAAGGGTCGTGGCGTGATCGTCGACGAGGCTACTGGTAAGGGCGTTCAGGGCACTACCTCTAACCGTCTGGCTATCGTTTACGTCAAGTAATCATAGACAATAGACAGAAGATTACACCAAGGGACCATTCTCCCTTCAAGTAATATCACATCGAATCCCCAGTACGGTCATCGTACTGGGGATTTTTGTATCAACACTCGCCTTAAGTCTTTCCCTTCCATTCTACTCCACTGGATAATAATCCTGTCAAGTACACAGTAAACCGAACAGGAATACACACCAAACCACCTATATACAACAAGCCCGTCACCACTCTATTCGGAGGGCGACGGGCTCGTTGCTTGACGTACTCGTTGTTTTTATGTACTTGTAGTTTTATGTAGGAGTATAAGGATTATAAGCCGAAGAAGCCTTATGCTTCCTTCTTCTCCTCGGTGTCAGCCTTGCGGCGGGTACTGCGCTTGCGCTTCGGCTTCTCAGCCTTTCCGTTCTCCACCTTGACGCCACCCAACTCCGGATCGATCAGGATGCGTCCACAATACTCACAGACGATGATCTTCTTGTGCATCTTGATGTCGAGCTGACGCTGGGGCGGAATCTTATTGAAGCAGCCACCACAGGCGTCACGCTGCACATAGACGATACCCAGTCCGTTGCGCGCACTCTTGCGGATGCGCTTGAAGGAACTGAGGAGGCGCGGCTCGATCTTGACTTCCAAGTCCTTGGCACGCTCCTTGAGCATGGTCTCCTCCTCGCGGGTCTCCGCCAGGATATCCTCCAGCTCGCTCTTTTTCTCGTCAAGATCCTTCTGACGCTCCTCGCGCTCGGTCTTGGCTATCTCCAGGTCGTTGGTACGGTAAGCCACCTGGTCCGTTGCCTCCTTGATTTTCTTGTTGCAAAGTTCCACCTCCAGACGCTCGTAATCGATCTGCTTGCTCAGCGAGTCATACTCGCGGTTGTTGCGCACCTCATTGAGCTGGTTGTTGTAACGCTCCAGGTTGGCCTGTGCCTCCTGCACCTCACCCTTCTTCATCGTGATAGCCGACTGAAACTCCTTGATTTCTGTGTCGATTTTTTCGATACGGGTGTCGAGACCAGCGATCTCGTCCTCCAGGTCCTGCACCTCCAGCGGCAACTCGCCACGCAACGCACGCTTCTCGTCGATAGCCGTAAGCGTCGTCTGCAGTTCATAGAGAGCCTGCAGCTTCTGCTCTACCGACATTTCTTTTGCTTCTTTCTTTGCCATAAGTATTCTTGTCCTTATTTGTTTCTTACTATATACCTTATTAAAGATAAAGGATCGGGTTGGTGTTGACCGACGTGATGTAGCAAGGCACGCCCGCACACTCACGCATGATGATCTCACGGAAGATCTCCGATGTATATTGCTCGCTCTGATAATGACCGATCACGCAGATCTGTATCTGCTGCTCCCGCCCAAAGAATTCGTGGTAGTGCATCTCTCCCGTGACAAACGCATCGGCACCCAACCGTACGGCCTCAGGCAGCAGAAAAGCTCCCGATCCGCCACAAAGGGCCACCTTCTCTATGGGGCGACGCAACAACTGGTTGGCCTGGACACACTCCACACCAAACTCTTTCTTCAGCAGGAGCACCAGGTCGTCGGCAGCTACCGGCTTCGCAAAGCGACCGATCACGCCCTCGCCTCCCGAGACGTCTTCCACCTCTTGCTGCTGTCCGATGAAAGAGAGGTCCTGGAGACCCAACTTCTCAGCGATCTTATAGTTGACGCCCCCCACGGCACTATCCATATTAGTATGCATCGACACGATGACGATGCCACGCTGGATGGCCTTGAAGACCGTCCGCTGTACATAGTCGCCGTCCGATATGCACGACAGTTTGCGGAAGATGAGGGGATGGTGGGAAACAATCAGATTACAACCGCGCGCGATGGCCTCGTCAACGATGGCCTCCGTCACGTCAAGACACAATAAAGCCCCTGACACCTCCGCCTCTGTCAGTCCAACCTGTAGGCCAGCATTGTCGAAGCCAGCCTGCAAGGGCAGAGGCGCGAATCGTTCAAGGGCAGCGATTACTTCCTTTATTTTCACGCTACAAACATGTTTTTGAACTGCAAAAGTACGATTTTTTCCTTTCTCCACCAAGAAATCCTCTTTATATTTAATCTTTTTTGGGAAAAACGACAGAGCCCCTATTCGTTCACCGCTTCCTCACAACATGGTCCAAAAGCACTTTTCCCCAGTCTTCCATCCCGCTCCACACACTATTTTTGAAGCTATTCAAAAAACAGAATAAAAAAGTAATGAAAAAGAAACGGAATACCAATATTTTTCCATATCTTTGCATAAGATAAGCAACACCAAAAATAACGACTATGATCGATTACTTTGCACAAAACCTTTGGTTGGCCTGGCTGCTCATCAGCCTCCTGTGCCTGCTGCTCGAACTGACCAATGGCGACTTCTTTATTGTCTGCTTTGCAGTCGGCGGCCTCTTTGCGTCTATTTCATCAGTCTTTACCGACAGTCTGACGATTCAGATCATTGTCTTTGCCATCACCACCTTGCTGAGCATTTTCTTCCTCAGGCCGGTGGCCCTACGCTGGTTTCACAAAGGCGAGGACCGCCGCGTAAGCAATGTGGACGCCCTCATCGGGCGCATCGGACGCGTCACCGAACCGATCGAGGCCAACGGCTATGGTCGCGTGCAGATCGACGGCGACAGTTGGAAGGCAAAGACCCGCGACGGCCACCCCGTCGAAAACGGCATGAAGGCCCGCGTGCTCAGCATCGACTCCATCATCATCACCGTCGAGGAAGCATAAGATCCAAACAGAAACCAAGTATATTCAACCTTAACACTTTACGATTATGTCAATAGCATCCTATGTTCTTGGAGCCATCGTCCTTCTGGTCATCTTCTTCACCATGAAGGCCGTTGTGATCATTTCTCAAAGCGAGACCAAAGTTATCGAGCGTCTCGGTAAGTATTACGCCACGTTGCAGCCAGGTATCAACATCATCATGCCCTTTCTCGACCACGCCAAGGAGGTGGTGGCCGTCAAGGGCGGACGCTATGTCTATACCAGCACCATCGACCTGCGCGAACAAGTCTATGACTTCGCACGCCAAAACGTCATCACGAAGGATAACATCCAGATGCAGATCAACGCGCTGCTCTATTTTCAGATTGTCGATCCCTTCAAGGCGGTCTATGAGATCAACAACCTGCCCAACGCCATAGAAAAACTGACCCAAACCACGCTCCGCAACATCATCGGAGAGATGGAGCTGGACCAGACCCTCACCTCGCGCGACACCATCAACACCAAGCTCCGCGCCGTGCTCGACGACGCCACCAACAAATGGGGCATCAAGGTCAACCGCGTCGAGCTGCAGGACATCACGCCGCCCGAGAGCGTCCTCCAGGCCATGGAGAAGCAGATGCAGGCTGAGCGCAACAAGCGCGCAACGATCCTGACCAGCGAGGGTGAGAAGCAAGCCGCCATCCTGCAGTCAGAGGGCGAGAAGGCCTCGACCATCAACCGGGCCGAAGCCGACAAGCAACAGGCCATCCTCATTGCCGAGGGTGAGGCCCAGGCACGCATCCGCAAGGCCGAAGCCGAGGCCATTGCCATCAACAAGATCACCGAGGCCGTAGGCAAGAGCACCAACCCCGCCAGCTACCTCATCGCCCAGAAGTACATCCAGATGCTCTCCGAGATGGCGCAGAACAACAACCAGAAGACCGTCTTTATGCCCTACGAGGCCACCAACCTCATGGGATCCATCGGCGGCATCAAAGAGATGTTCAAGTAAAACCGCTGGCGGCAGCCTACTCCGCCACGATGTTTCCATACTTGATACACGATGTTTTCATACTTGATAGAAGAGCCGAAAAGCCACCACTTTTTCGGCTCTTCTTTTTGTGTTTTGCCACGGAATTGCTAATTTTGCAACCCAGCACCATCAGCTGACAAAATCTTAGAAACAAAATACAAGGTCTTGGAAACAAAAAACAAGGTCTTAGAAAACAAATTAGGAGAGAAAACGAATGAAGAAGATCCATCTGATTCTTTTGACGGCCATCACCCTACTGATGACCGCATGCGGTACCACCCAGACTGTCCCCCTGACAGGACGCAAACATCGCATCGGCGTGAGCGACGAGCAACTGCTCTCCCTCTCGCAGCAGCAGTATTCCACCTATATGCAGAAGGCGAAGAAATCGACCAACGCAGCCAACACCCAGATGGTGGTACGCGTAGGGCGCAACCTCGCCAATGCCGTCGAGACCTACCTCCGAAACAACGGCTTCGCCAGTGAGGTGAACAACTTCCACTGGGAGTTCAATCTCATCCAGGACCCGCAGGCCAACGCCTTCTGCATGCCCGGAGGTAAGATCGTCGTCTTCGAAGGCATCCTGCCCTACACACAGAACGAGGCCTCCCTGGCCATCGTGCTGGGACACGAGATCGCCCACGCCGTGGCGAAACACAGCGCCGAGCAGATGACGAAGCAGCAGAACCAGGGCGTAGCGACCACTGTGCTCGGAAGCGTGCTCGGAGCAGTGGCAGGACAAGACGCTGCCAACGTGGCCGGACAGATAGCCGGCACGGGCTTCTCCCTGCTCAATCTGAAATACAGCCGCAAGGATGAGAGCGAAGCCGACTATATGGGCCTGATCTTTGCCGCCATGGCAGGCTACGACCCAGCCAATGCCATCACCTTCTGGCAGCGTATGTCCTCATCGGGCAGCCAGTCCACGCAAGAGTGGCTGAGCGACCACCCCTCCGACCAAACGCGCATCGCCAATATCAGAAAATGGTTGCCCGAGGCCCAAAAGTATTACCAGGCCGCCAAGCCCAAGACGCACACGACCACCAGGACAACGACCCGCACTGCACCCAAGAGCAGCAAGCACAAGAGAAAGACGACCACGCACAAGAGAAGGTAGCACACTAAGCAGCAGATGCTTACGCTTTTTGCCACACCTTGTCCGTAGCACGTTCTCCCTCGCCATGCGGGTGGATTTCCCTGACTATGCGGGTGGATTTCCCTCGCTATGGCGGGTGGAAAATCAGCGTGCCTATACGACATTTTGGCAAAAAGTACGGCAATCTGTCAGCGTTACCGATTATTTTGGTTATCTTTGCAGATTATTATGCAACCTACCGCCCCAACGCGGTGAGACGCCGAAAGAAAAATGACAGAGGAAACAAAAGAACCGTTGATAGGAAAGACCCTTGAGGAGCTGCGCACGCTGGCCCGTGACTTGCGAATGCCCGCCTTCGTGGGCGGACAGATCGCGCGCTGGCTCTACGTGCAGCACGTCAAGGACATCAACGAGATGGCCAACATATCAAAGAAGCATCGCGAGCTGCTTGCCCAGCGCTTCACGGTGGGCTGCCATGCGCCCATCGACGCCCAGTACTCCAAGGACGGGACGATCAAATACCTGTTTCCCGTCTATGCGGGCGCTTCCAAGGAGAAGCTCCGCCATGAGTTTGTCGAGGCGGTCTATATCCCCGACGGCGACCGCGCCACGCTGTGTGTGTCGTCGCAGGTGGGCTGCAAGATGAACTGCCTGTTCTGTCAGACGGGCAAACAAGGTTTTGAGGGCAGTCTCACGGCAGCCGACATCCTCAACCAAGTCTATGCCCTTCCCGATGTGGACAAGCTCACCAACATCGTCTTCATGGGACAAGGCGAGCCGATGGACAACCTTGACAACGTGCTCCGTGCCACGGAGATCCTCACCGCCGACTACGGTTGGGCCTGGTCTCCGAAGCGCATCACGGTCAGCAGCGTCGGCGTGCGCAAGAAGTTGCGCCGCTTCCTCGACGAGAGCGACTGCCACGTGGCCATCAGCCTCCACTCCCCCATCCCCGAGCAGCGTGCGCAGCTCATGCCAGCCGAACGAGGCATGGGCATCGAGGAGGTAGTGAAACTGCTGCGCGAGTACGACTTCACCCACCAGCGCCGCCTCTCCTTCGAGTACATCCTGTTTGGTGGACTCAACGACACCCCGACCCACGCCCGCGCCATCGTCCGTCTGCTGGAAGGACTGGAGTGTCGCGTGAATCTGATACGCTTCCACCAAATCCCCGACGTGCCCCTTCGCGAATCGGACGAGGAGCGGATGGAGGCCTTCCGCGACTACCTGACCCACCACGGCGTCTTCACGACGATCCGTGCGTCGCGAGGCCAGGACATCTTCGCGGCCTGCGGACTCCTTTCGACGAGCAAGGAGATCGGCGAGGTGAGAGAGAAGCAGCGCCACGATGCGTAGTGTCCTCTTCGCCGGAATCATGATTGCCTGCACCCTCCTCGGATGCCGGCAAGCGTCCCGCCACCGACTGCCCTCCAGTTCGGCCCGCGCAGGCGAAGTGCTGGTCGTCGGCGACACCACGGGCCAACTCGCCAGTTACCTTTCCCGGCCAGAGCCCGGACTGCCCCAGCCGGAGTCCCGCTTCGACGTGCGCCCTACGACGCAAGACCAACTCAAGGGCAACGCCCTCCTGGCCCGCGCCATCGTCATCCTGAGCGACAAGCCGTATGCTTCGGGACACGACCTCAACGCCCGTCCGCAACTCGTCATCGAAGCCTCCGCGAAGGATTCGACGCGAATCCTGCACGACCTTCTGGCCTTTGAGGAGCAAGAGAGCTATGCCTTCCTCCAGCACAACCACCATCCCAAAATGGAGGAGAAGATACGGAGGCAGTTTGGCGTCCAGATGAAAGTGCCCGAGGCCATGCGCGCCAGCAAGACGTCGAAAGACTTTCTGTGGATAGCCACCAACGGGGCAGAAAACCTCAGAAGTCTCTGCGTCCTGCGCCTGCCGGACAGTCCGAAAGCCGACTGGGCAAGAGCCATCGACCAGATGCTCTCCCAGCACATCCACGGCGATCAGGCCTCCAGCTCCATGCACCTGGCGCTGGCGACCGTCCAAACCCACCAAGAGCGTGGGATCCACCTCCTGACGGGACAATGGATGATGGAGGGCGACGCGATGGGAGGACCCTTTGTGGCCTCCGTCAAAAAGACAAGGCAGGGCGCCCTCGTGCTCCTCGCCTTCGCCTACGCCCCCGAGAGAGAAAAAAGAAACATCATGCGGCAGCTTCGCACTGTCGTTTTCAATGAGTATATATCTTATGGAGAATAACAAGAAAATACGGGTGGCTATCACCCAAGGCGATACCAACGGTATCGGATACGAGCTGATATTCAAGGTCTTTGCCGACCCCGAGATGCTGGAGTTGTGCACGCCCATCATCTACGGTTCCCCCAAGGTGGCAGCCTACTACCGCAACCTGCTCGAGATAGAGGCCAACTTCACCATCATCTCGGACGCAAGCGAGGCCACCGACGGCGTGGTCAATCTGCTGACCACCTACGAAGAAGAGGTGAAAGTGGAGCCTGGCGTGGCCAGCGAGACCTCGGGAGACTACGCCCTCAAGGCCCTCGACTGCGCCTTGGCCGACTATCGCGAGGGCCGCTTCGACGTCCTCGTCACCAATCCCATCGACAACACCAGCGAGTTTCAGTTTAGCGGACAGAGCCGCTATATCGAAGACCACCTGGAGACCGATGGCCACGGCCAGACCCTGATGGTCGATGGCGGACTGCGCATTGCCCTGGCCACACGCAACCTGCCCTTGCGCCAGGTGGTGGAGTGCATCACCCAGGGCAGCATCGAGCAGACCTGCCGCAAACTCGCCCAGAGCCTGCGTCGCGACTTCCGCCTCTCCAATCCCCGCATCGCCCTCCTCTCCATCAATCCGAAGGCTGGCGACAACGGACTGCTCGGCACCGAGGAGCAGGAGATTATCCGCCCCGCCATCGAGACGCTGACCACCGAGGGTATCCAGGCCTTTGGCCCCTACGCCGCCGACGCCCTCTTCGCCGGCAACGACTACACCCATTTCGACGCTATCGTCGCGATGTACTACGAGCAGGGCACGATCCCCTTCCACGCGCTGTGCGATGGTCCTGGCGTCCACTACACCGTCGGCCTGCCGCTGGTCCGCACCTGCCCCGACCTGGCCAACACGCTCCCGCTGGGCGGAAAGGGCGTGGCCGACCCGCAGCCGCTGCGCCAAGCCATCTTCACGGCCATCGACATTTTCCGCAACCGCGCCGCCTACGACCAGGCGGGTGCCCATCCGCTCCCCAAACTCTACAAGGAGAAGAAAGACGAGAGCGAGAAGGTACGCTTCGCCATTCCCAAGAAGCGCGAACCCAAGGCAGAGTAAACGATCTCGTTGAGACATGAAAAAGAAGTACCAGAACATCTTCTTCATCTTTGGCCTGGTGGTCCTTGCCGTCATGGTAAGCCAGCTCCACTTTGCCGAAGTGTGGCAGGGCCTGCAACGCGCAGGCTACTGGTTCTTCGCCGTCGTGGTCCTTTGGGCCTTTCTCTACCTTTTCAATACGGCTGCCTGGTACACCATCATCCGCAGCGGAGAGCGACGCGGCGCCGCGAGCGAGACGCAAGAGAATCGAGAGCATCGAGAAGCTCAAGAGAATCAAGAAACTCAAGAGAAACGAGAGAATCAAGAAACTCGAGAGATTCAAGGGTATCAAGAGAATCGAGGGACGCAAGAGGCGTCCGGAACGCACGTGGGCTTTTGGTGGCTCTACAAGATCACCGTCTCAGGCTTTGCCCTCAACTACGCCACGCCAGGAGGCTTGATGGGCGGCGAGCCCTACCGCATCATGGTCCTCAAGCCCAAGATCGGCACGGAGCGCGCCACGGCCTCAGTACTGCTCTACGTGATGACCCACATCTTCAGCCACTTCTGGTTTTGGGTGCTGAGTATCGTGCTCTATGTCTTGACGCAAGAGCTGAACACCTTCATGGCCATCATGCTCTCGCTGACAGGCGGTTTCTGCGCCCTCTGCATCTGGTTTTTCCTTGCCGGCTACCGACGTGGACTTGCCGTGAGGGGCATGAAACTTCTCGGCCACATTCCCGGCATCAAGCACTGGGCACGGCGGTTTATCGAGGGCCATCGCGAACAACTCGACAACATCGACCGCCAGGTGGCAGCCCTCCACAACCAAAATCCGCGCACGTTTCTCACAGTCGTGCTTCTGGAACTGGCCTGCCGCGTCTGCTCGGCCCTGGAGGTGATGTTCATCCTGCTCGTGCTCTACCCGAGCGTCAACTACATCGCCTGCATCCTCATCATCGCCTTCACGACGCTCTTCGCCAACATGCTCTTCTTCATGCCGCTGCAGCTCGGCGGACGCGAGGGAGGCTTTCTGATGTCGGTCTCAGGACTGGGGCTGACTGCCACGGCGGGCATCTTTGTCGCCCTGCTGGTGCGCATCCGCGAACTGATCTGGACGGCCATCGGCCTTCTGCTCATCAAGCTCGACCGCACCAGCCTGCAGGAGAAGCCGACGGAGAAGCCGCCTTGCCCATAGCGACCCACAAGACTCCAAACTGGCGACCCTGGCGACCTGACTTCTCCCCACTCTGCCTATATATTATATAAGGAGAAAACGGGAGAAGGAGACAAGGAAAAGTAAGGCAAAGGCAAAGGAGGAGAAGCAACAAGGAGAAAGGGAGAAGCAGAAGAAGACAAGGGAGAAGGAGAAGAAGACGCAAAAGGAGAAAAGGGAGAAGGAGGAGTAGAAGCAAAAAACGGGAGAAAGAATCGGGCGACAAGCCTGCCGGCTTTATTTTAACCCCAACTATGGTAAGAAATGGATACGAGTAAACTGCAAATCATCAAGCAAAGATACAACGTCGTGGGCAACTGCGACGCGCTCAACCGTGCCCTCGACGTGGCCCTGCAAGTGGCCCCCACCGACCTCTCGGTGCTGATCATCGGCGAGAGCGGTGTGGGCAAAGAGATCATCCCGCGCGTCATCCACGACAACTCGCCCCGCAAGCGGGAAAAATACTTCGCCATCAACTGTGGTTCGATTCCCGAGGGAACGATAGACAGCGAACTCTTCGGCCACGAGAAGGGATCCTACACGGGTGCCATCGGCGAAAGCGAGGGCTATTTTGGCATTGCCAACAAGGGCACGCTCTTCCTCGACGAGGTCGGCGAACTGCCCATGGCCACCCAGGCCCGCCTGCTCCGCGTCCTGGAGACGGGCGAATACATCCGCGTAGGAGGACAGGAGATCCGAAAGACCAACGTCCGCATCGTCGCTGCCACCAACGTCAACATGCGCAAGGCCATCAGCGAGGGGAAGTTTCGCGAGGACCTCTACTACCGTCTCAACACGATTCCCATCAACCTGCCGCCCCTCCGCGAGCGTGGCAACGATATCCTGCTGCTCTTCCGCCTCTTCGCCATGCAGATGGCCGAGAAATACAAGTTGCCGAAGATCACGCTCGACGACGAGGCCAAGCAGGTGATGCTCAAGTACAAATGGCCCGGCAACGTCCGCCAACTGAAGAACATCACCGAGCAGATGTCGGTCATTGCCGAGAAGAGAGTGATCGACCGGGAGGAGATCCTGCGCTTCATCCCCCAGGACACGGAGAGCACCGAACTGGCCCTCGTCGATAAGGGGCAAGGATCGCATAGCTACGAGAGTGAGCGCGAGATCCTCTACAAGATCCTCTACGAGCTCCGTGGCAACGTCAGCGACCTGCGCCGCGACCTCAACAACGTGCGCAAGCAACTGGAGACCTACCGCGAGCTCGAAGAGACGGCCCACTACCGCCACCTGGCCACGGAGGGCGCCCAGACGCTTCCTGCCACGACCCAGGATGCCTTCCGCCCTGACGACAAGGAGGTGGAGGACGCCGTGGCCGAGGAGATACAGGAGACCCGCCCACAGAGGGAGGAGGAAAGTCTCAACCTCAACGACAACCAGCGACAGATGGTGGTCAGGGCGCTGGAGCGCAACAACGGCAACCGCAAGAAAGCGGCCCAGGAACTCGGCATCAGCGACCGCACCCTCTACCGCCGCATCAAGGAGTACGGTCTCGAAGACAAATAAAAACGTCTATGCGTACGGACTTGAAGAAAAAGAAAAATATCAAGAAGTACGGACTTGAAGAAAAAGAAAGCATGAGAAGCGATAAGAATCAAAGGACCCCACGCCTCGCCGCCCACCTCTGCGTGTCGGCCGTGGTGGTATGGATGCTGCTGGCCTTGGCGACATCCTGCGTTCCGAAGTACACCTTCAACGGCGCCAGCATCGACTACACCAAGACCAAGACCATCCAGATAGCCGATTTCCCCATCCGCTCCGCCTATGTGTGGGGACCGATGGGCCCCATGTTCAACAATGCGCTCAAGGACCAGTTTGCCAACCACACGAAGTTGCAGCAGGTCCGTCGCGACGGCGACCTCCAGATCGAGGGCGAGATCACGCAGTATCAGCAGCGCAACAAGTCGGTGTCGAGCGAGGGCTACGCTGCCCAGACCGAACTCTCCATCACGGTCAACGTGCGGTTCACCAACAACGTGAACCATGCCGAAGACTTCGAGCGCCAGTTTACGGCCACCTCCTCCTACCCCACCACGCGCAACCTCAACGACGTGCAGCAAGAGCTGGTGGAGCAGATGGTCAAGGATCTGACCGACCAGATATTCAATGCCACCGTGGCCAACTGGTAGCCCTGCTTCCCACGCCACCCATGTACGGCAGCCACCACCATTTACGGATTCCTCCAATCAGCACCACATCATGAGTATAAACATAGCCACCCTCACGCGCCACCCCGAACGGCTGGGCAAGGACACCCTCTACGAGCTGCGCAGTCTGCTCGCACGCTATCCTTACTACCAGCCCGCACGGCTATTGCTGCTCAAGAACCTCTACCTGCTCCACGACCCCACCTTCGACGAGGAGCTGCGTAGGGCTGCCGTCTATATCACCGAGCGCCAGCGCCTTTTCGACCTGACAGAAGGTCCCCACTACCAGTTGCGGGACGATCAGGCCGCCGAGCACGAAGCCGCCAAACACGAAACTGCCAAACACGAAGTCGCCAAGCACGAATCCTCCGAGCAGGACGCCCCCGAGGGCGACCGCACCGCCGCGCTCATCGACAGTTTCCTCGACCAGCTCCCCGGAGAGGAGGGCGAGGAGACGCAGCCGAAGCCGCAGGACCAGCCCGTCGTCAAGCGCAAGCCGACCCCTGCCGACGCCACCATCGACTACGTGGCCTATCTCATGGAGGCCGGAGACGAAGCCCCCCAGGAGACCCCCCAACTCAAGGGCCAGGAACTCATCGACGACTTCATCAACAAGGAGAAAGGTAAAATTTCTCTACAAGACGAAACCGAGTACGAGCCCGAGGAAGAAACCGTGGAGGACGAAGGATCGAGCTATTTCACCGAAACTTTGGCGCGTATCTACATCAAGCAGGGCAGATATTCCAAGGCGCTGGAAATTATTCAGCGATTATATTTGGAATATCCAAAAAAAAATCGTTACTTTGCAGACCAAATTCGGTTTCTACAGAAATTGATTTTGAACGAACAATAAAAATAAAAGACAAAAAGATAAAAAATGGGACTTTACACATTATTTGTGATTCTTATCGTGATCGCCGCACTCCTGATGATCGGAATCGTTATGATTCAAGAGTCAAAGGGTGGTGGCCTGGCGTCTAACTTCTCCTCGTCCAACAGCGTGCTCGGCGTGCGCAAGACGACGGACTTCATCGAAAAGGCCACATGGGGACTGGCTATTGCCATGGTCGTGTTCAGCGTTGTCTGCGCCTACGTAGCTCCTTCTGCCAACACCGATCAGAGCGTGATCGAGCGTGCAGCCGAGAGCAGCTCTTCCAACCCCAACAACCTGCCCAACTTCGGTGCCAGCCAGCAGAAGCAGGCTGCTCCCGCCCAGAAGGGTGGCGCACAGGGTGCAGCTCAGGGCGCTCCTGCCCAGGGTGCTCCCGCTCAGGGCGAGAAGGCCGCACAGTAAGAAATCTTATCATAAGCTATCATATCCCCCTGTCTTTCAAGGCAGGGGGCTTATTGGTTTTGCCCCTACCGACCCTGCCCGCTCCATTGTTTTACACGTCCTATCCTTTGTTTTCACGCGGGCTCTCCATTGTTTTTTAGAAATTTCCACGCCCACTCCCTTGCCATATCATAGAAAAACCGTATCTTTGCAAAAAAGAATACCAAAATCATCCAGAACTTATGGAAATAGCAGAACGATTTATCAACTACACCAAGTTTGACACCCAGTCGGTCGATGAGTCCGAGACCGTACCCAGCAACCCGAAGCAGCTCATCTTCGCCCGCTACCTCAAGGAGGAGCTGGAGAAGGAGGGCCTGAAGGAAGTCGAGATGGACGAGAAAGGCTACATCTACGCCACCCTTCCCGCCAACACCGACAAGTCCGTGCCCACCATCGGCTTCATCGCCCACTACGATACCGCCCTCGACGCCAGTGGCGCCAACATCAAGGCCCGTATCGTCAAGAGCTACGACGGCGGCGACATCGAGCTTTCCCCGGGCATCGTCTCCTCGCCGAAGATGTTCCCCGAGCTGCTCGCCCACAAGGGTGAGGACCTCATCGTCACCGACGGCACCACGCTGCTGGGCGCCGACGACAAGGCCGGCATCGCCGAGATCGTCCAGGCCATGTGCTGGCTGCGCGACCATCCCGAGGTGAAGCACGGCAAGATCCGCGTGGGCTTCAACCCCGACGAGGAGATCGGCAAGGGCGCCCACCACTTCGACGTGGAGAAGTTTGGCTGCGAGTGGGCCTACACGATGGACGGTGGCGACATCGGCGAACTGGAGTATGAGTGCTTCAACGCCGCCGCTGCCAAGATCATCATCCACGGCGTGAGCGTCCATACGGGCTACGCCAAGGGCAAGATGATCAACGCCGCCCGCCTGGCCGCCGAGTTCAACGCCCTGATCCCCACCACCGACATCCCCGAGACCACCGAGGGCTACGAGGGCTTCTACCACCTCCTGTCCATCGAGGGCCATTGCGAGGAGGGCAAGCTCTCCTACATCATCCGCGACCACGACCGTCAGAAGTTTGAGCAGCGCAAAAAGTTCCTCGCCGACTGCGTGGCCAAGATGAACGAGAAGTACGGCGAGGGCGTCTTCGAGATCACCCTCACCGACCAGTACTACAACATGAAGGAGAAGATCGAGCCCAATATGCACGTCATCGACTTCGTGCTCAAGGCCATGGAGGAGACGGGTGTGAAGCCGAAGGTAGAGCCGATCCGTGGCGGCACGGACGGCGCCCAGCTCAGCTACCGCGGCCTTCCCTGCCCCAACATCTTCGCTGGCGGCGTCAACTTCCACGGCCCCTATGAGTTTGTCTCCATCCAGGTGATGGAGAAGGCCATGCAGGTGGTCATCAAGATCAGCGAGCTGGCAGCCGGCTACAACGACTAGTCCGCTCCCTCTCTTCTCTGAGGATGCTTTGTGGCGTGGCGACGCGTCTCGCCGCAAAGCATCCTTACCCCAACCCCTGTCTGTGTATCATCACGGTCTGTGTATCATCACGCTATTTTTGCCGGAGGCGAACCCCCACTGCTGACCATCACGAGAACTATTTTTTTTCTCTCCACCCCGCCCCCTCCTTGGGCCGTCCCTCCGACACAACATACCAACCTAAGAAAAGAAAGCGAGGCGCCTATCAATTCCCTTCCCCATCTCGTGAGCGACCTGGCCCTGATCCTGGTCGTGGCCGGAGCCGTCACCCTGTTGTTCAAGAAGCTCCGCCAGCCGCTTGTGCTGGGCTATATCGTAGCCGGATTCCTGGTCTCTCCCCACATGCCCTACACGATGAGCGTCGTCGATAAGGGCGACGTCGAGATGTGGGCCGAGATAGGCGTGATGTTTCTCCTGTTCTCCCTGGGCCTCGACTTCTCCGTCAAGAAGATCCTCAAGATGGGCACCAGTCCCGTCATCGCTGCCTGCACCATCGTCTTCAGCATGATCCTGCTCGGCATCACCGTGGGCAAGGGCTTCGGCTGGGGCCACATGGACTGCATCTTCCTGGGCGGCATGCTCGCCATGTCCTCCACCACCATCATCTACAAGGCCCTCTCCGACATGGGGCTGCTGCAGCAGGGCTTCGTGGCCACCGTCATGAGCGTCTGCATCCTCGAGGACATCCTCGCCATCGTGATGATGGTCATGCTCTCCGCCATCGCCAACGGTTCCTCGCCCGACGGCGGCCAGTTGCTCGGCAGCGTCTTCAAGATAGGCTTCTTCCTCGTCCTGTGGTTCGTCATCGGCATCTTCCTCATCCCCCTGCTGCTGCGCAAGGTGCGCAAGCTCATGAACGCCGAGACCCTCCTGATCGTTGCCCTCGGCCTCTGCTGCCTCATGGCCGTCATCTCCACCAAGGTGGGCTTCAGCAGCGCCTTCGGAGCCTTTGTGATGGGCAGCATCCTTGCCGAGACCGTCGAGGCCGACAAGATCATCCGCCTCGTCGAACCGGTCAAGAATCTCTTCGGCGCCATCTTCTTCGTCTCCGTCGGCATGCTCGTCGATCCGCTGATCATCGTCGATTACGCCCTCCCCATCCTCTGCCTCGTCCTCACCATCCTCGCCGGCCAGGCCCTCTTCGGCACGATGGGCTACCTCTTGGGCGGCCAAAGCCTGAAAAACGCCATGCGCTGTGGTTTCTCCATGGCCCAGGTGGGCGAGTTTGCCTTTATCATAGCGTCGCTGGGCCTCTCCCTGGGAGTCATCGGCGACTTCCTCTATCCGGTTGTAGTCGCGGTCTCCGTCATCACAACATTCCTCACACCTTACATGATCCGTGCTGCGGAGCCGTGCTACAACCTTCTCACACGCCACCTGCCGCGCCAGTGGAGCCGCCGCCTGGAGCACATCGGCACGGGCACCCCCGCCACTCCCTCCTCCGGCCATCTCTGGAAGCGCCTCCTGCGCGCCATGGTGGTCAACACGCTGATCTACGGCATCCTCTCCATCGCCGTCATCGCGCTGATGTTCTCCTTCGCCCTGCCCTTCTGCCGCGAACTCTCCACCGAGCTGACGGGGTCTCACTGGGCCGGCAATGCCGTCTGCGGCGTCGCCACCGTGCTGATGATCGCCCCCTTCCTGCGCGCCTTCATGATGAAGAAGAACCACTCCGAGGAGTTCAAGACGCTCTGGACGGAGCGGCGCACCAACCGCCCCCCGCTCGTCTTCACCGTCCTGGTCCGACTGGTCATCGCCGCCGCCTACATCTTCTATATCGCCAACTACCTGACGCGCTTCGCCGACGCGCTGCTCATCACCATCGCCTTCGGCACGATCGTGCTGATGGTGCTCTCGCGCAGTCTGAAGAAACGGAGCATCCGCCTCGAGCGTCTCTTCGTCCAAAACCTCCGGAGCCGCGAGATCCAGGCCGAGGCCCTCGGGCGCAAACGGCCGCTCTACGAGGGCCGACTGCTCGACCGCGAGATCCACATGAGCCTCTGCGAGGTGCCCGAAGACTCGCTTTGGGCCGGCAAGCAACTGGCGGAGCTCGACTTCCGCAAGCATTTCGGCGTCAACGTGAGCAGCATCCTCCGCGGCCGCCAGCGCATCAACATCCCCAACGGCGAGGTGGCCCTCTTCCCCGGCGACCAACTCCAGGTGATAGGCGACGACGACCAGCTCACGCGCTTCGCCCAAGCCATGCGGACGGAGGTCCACGACGAGGACGCCGAGATAGAGAAGCGGGAGATGCGCCTCCAGCAGATCATCGTCGGGCAAAAGAGCCCCTTCCTCGACCAGACGCTGCGCGAAAGCGGCATCAGGGACCGGTACAACTGCATGGTGGTGGGACTCGACGAAGGCGAGAAAAACCTCACCATCATCACGCCCAACTACCGCTTCGCCCTGGGCGACGTGCTGTGGATCGTAGGCGAGGAGCAAAACGTCAAAGGCCTCCTGGAGGCCAACGGCGAGGAGTAGCCACCGCCCCCGGGATGATGATGTAGCCACCACCACCATTGATTTGATTTTAACCACCACACCTATGAGTAGAAGCATCCACCGCCGCGCCCTGCTGCGCGCCCTATGTCTCCCCCTCCTCCTGGTCACGATCGTGGCCTGCCACCGCCAGGATCCGTCGGCCCTCAACGCCAACGAGCTGTTCTTCGACGAGACGCTGGCCTCCATCTCCCCCGACGCGACGCTGCCCGACCTTTTCTATATCGGCACGGAGGACGGCGTGGTCTATGCCTACGATGCCGACCAGGGGACGACGCGCCGCTGGCTCACCGCCTTCGACCGCATCTACAAGGTCTTGCGCGACCAGCCTGCCGACTCCGCCGTCCAGCCCCAAGACGGCACGACCTTCTGGGTGGGCACGCGCAACATGGGCGTCGTCCGCTGCCAACTGCAGGGCGACTCGCTCGTCATGCGCCGCCAGTATGCCCTTCCCCGGTCCAGCCGTGGCACCCACTACTCCGTCTATGACCTCCACCAAGACTCCTCGGGCCTCTACGTCGCCACCAGCAACGGTCTCTTCCTCCTCTCCCCCAACGACACGATGCAGGCGCTCCACGCCTCCTGGGAGATACAGTCGGGCGAGGGCGCCTTCCGCCCCTTGGTCGTCAGCGACATCCGCCCTTTGCACAATGGAAACCTCGTCTGCGCCAGTGCCTCGGGCGTACTCTCCATCGACACGCGGCGGCGCCAGTCCCACCTGCTGTTACGGGGCAACTGCACCTCCCTCTCGCTCAGCGGCGACACGATCCTCGCCCTCTGCGGCGACAGTATCAAGGCCCTGCTGCCCGACGGGCGATTGGTGGGCAAGTCGCGCCTCTCCCATCCGGCCTACACCTGCTTCCACGAGCCCTCCTCGCGGATGAACTATCTCCTCGACGGCACGTCGGTGCAGTTTTTCTCCAACGACGAGATTGCCGACCGCCTCACGCCGCGGCGCGCGCCCCTCCCCCGGCCCGTGCGCACGTTCTGCCACAACGTGATCGCCAACGACCCCGCCCGCGGCCAGTCGCTGCTGGTCACGGAGCACGCCCTGCTGCGCGTCGGCCACCACCAGGACCTCTTCAGCGACATCGGCAACGTGAGCTACGCCTGCCACGACGGCCCCTTCATCTACTACCTCGTCGGTTCCCACCTGTTTCGCCAGCGCATCGGCGAGCAGACCGCCATCCAGGTCAAGGACCTCTCGCGCGGATCCTCCGACGTGCGCTTCATGACGATCGCCGACGGCACGCTCTACTATGCCGACAGTGGCCACCGCGTCTTCACCGCCCCCATCTACTCCTCCTACCTCCTCAACTCGCTCCTCTCCTGGGACCGCAAGGTCTCGCCGCAGCCCGGCCAGGACCTCACGGCGATTGGCCACGACGGCTCCGGGGTCTATGTTGGCATACGCGACGGCCTGCAGCAGTTGGGCCGGGAGAAGGGCCAGTTGCAACTCCACGACGCCTCGGCCTCCACCATCGCCGACCCGTTCATCACGGCCTTCTCGGCCCCCACGTCCTCGGGCCGCCTCTTCCTCGCCACGCTCAACGACGGCCTCTTCGTCGGGCGCCAGGGCAGTTTTCGCCACCTGGCCGCCTCCCGGGGCCTCTCCTTCGTCCGCGACATCGCCGTCCTCCCCACGGCCTCGGGCGCCGACAGCCTCTTCGTCCTCACCAACCACCGGCTGCTCTGCGGCACGGAGAAGCAGCTGCGCGTCTGCGACACGCTCACGGCCATGCGGCGACTGGCCGTGGCCGACGCCACGCATGCCTACGGCTTCCCCGACTATGGCCTGATCTCCCTCGCCGACCACGAGTGCTACTTCTCCGACATCCGCTTCAACCCCAAGGCCTGCATCGCCGTCAACGGGCGCGTCTATGCCGGATCCTCCTGCGGCGTCTATACCTTCGACACCAGCCTCCACAAGCAGGACAACCTGGAGCGGGGCTACACCACGGTGCAGTTTGAGCGCCGCGTGCTCTTCTCGCGCACCAACATCGCCTGCCTCGTGGCCCTCACGCTCGTCACCCTCACCCTGCTATGGTTCTTCCTCGCTCTGACCGTGGCCAAACGCCGGATGCTCATGCGCATCGAAAAACTAAAGACCGCCATCCTGCCCAAAATGGCATCGGAGCGGATGGGCGGCAACGCGCAGAAGGCCCTCGGCGCCGAGATGGGCCACCTACACAAGTATCTCCAGCGACTCGACCATCTGGAGCAACAGGTCACAAGTCTCAGCCTGGTGGGCAAGATCAGGCAGCGAGACATCATCGACCGCCTCAATAGCAACATCCAGGACCTCACCATCGACCTGCCGTCCATCCTCATCGGTTGCCTCAACCGCCAGGTGGCGCTCATGCGGCGCCGCCAATGGGAGGGCTACGAGGTCTATGTCGCAGCCACGGAGCGACTGATGCAGGGCAAGGACGAGGCCCGGGAGGGAATGGAGGAGACGACGGCCCTCAGCTTCTGCGAGCAGACGGCCAGCACCATCGGTGCCAACGCCCAATGGATGAGCAAGGCCGAGGGGATCGACAAGCGCTACGAGCAGTATCTGCTCATTGCCAACCTGGAGGGGGCGGGACGCGAGATCTTCCTCACCATGCGCGATCTCTGCCTCGACGAGGAGGGCAAGGTCGCACCGATCAAAAAAGATCACCCCATGAGCCGGGAGAAGAAGGTAGCCGAGGCCGACCGTATCTTGCCCGCTATCAACCGGGAGGGCATCGCCCGCCACTGCCGCGACCTCCTCCTTGGCGAGCTCGCCCACGCCCGCGACCGCTACCACGCCGCTCTGTCCGAAGAGGCTCCCGAGCCGCCCTATCCGCAGCAGCTGCTCCGCGAGGCCGTCGCCAGGGCCGAAGCCCTCGTGGGCGAACTGGCCGAGATGGGAGACGCGCCGTTCCAGAACGCGCTGCCCATGCTCATCAGGGTCTCCAAGGCCTACCAGCGCCTGAAGATCGCCACGACGCTCCTCCAGACCAAGGAGGTCCTCGAGGACTTCGAGGCCAACGCCAAGGCGAGGGACAAGGAGAAAGTGAGGAAGCAGTTTGCCACCTGCGTCTCCTCCTTCTACGACGCCGTGGGCCAATGTGAGGACAAGTCGATCCTGCAGATTATCGGACTGGCACGGAAGAAGGGGGAGGGCAAGGAGAAATCGCGCTTCCTCAACGAAGACCTGCTGGTCCTGTTGCTGGCCGGACGGAGGGCGGAGAGGGACGAAGGCGGATCCTGCGTACTGAGGTCCATCCTCTCCGACGACAACAGCGAGAAGCTCCTCAATGCCGACATGCAGAGCCTGCGCCGCGCGCGCCGTGCCTTCCGCAACCTCGCCACGACAAAGCTCAGCGAACAGTCGAAGCGCACGGAGGTCCACCACGACGAGGACGCCCCCGCCCCGTCGCCCCTGGCTCGCCTCAAGGCCTTTGGTCATGCCCACCCCGACAGCTTTGCCAGTTGGCTGGCCGAGATCGTCGAGGGCATTTAGCCGCCTGTCAGAAGATCAAGAAAGCTATAATCAAGAAAGTCGTTCCCCCTCCGAGATTCACGTCTTAGAGGGGGAAACTTTTTTCTTGCTTTAAGCCCCATACTTTGCCGTGGCTACACGGCTGCCATGCAGCTCGTCACGCCGAGGGCCGTGGCGATGGCCGTGAGGATCGAAATGGCGGTCTGAATGACGAACCGCCATACCTGTCTTTTCTTTTCATCCATGATTTTTCTTTTCGTTTAAGGGTTCGACAATGAAGTCTTTTCTCTCATTACTTTGACAATGTTAGGACATGCTAAGAAGACAACCGATACAACTTTTACAATATTTTACAACCAAGTTTGCTTTGTCCACTCAATATCCTCAATGTCATTATGTTGAGTTAAGAAAACAACTAAAACAACCTTTACAACAAGTAACAACGCTTCGCCAGGACATTGCCTCTTCGAGGCCGAAGGTTGCTTGTAGAGAAACAACATTTACAACGCTTCGCCTTGCTCACAACTTGACGCATTTCCTGCATAGTATTGTCCGCTTAGCCATGTGTCCCCGCGAAGCTGTTCCATTTCATGGCACTCTTTCTCGCCATGGCATAACTTGAGCAAGCTCAGTTCTGCGCATGTCCCCGCGAAGCTGTTGTATCTTGTTGTTTACCTTGCAGAAGGCTTGTTACACGCGTAGCGTGTGTTGTCCCCCGCGAAGCGTTTGTTCATAGTTGTAAATGTTGTATTTGTTGTTTTTCCTCCT
>ENA-UOJT01000095-UOJT01000095.1-human-gut-metagenome-genome-assembly--contig:-C15-NODE-95-length-62877-cov-115.846073_pt1 | contig 62877 bp, 38 predicted proteins | sample MGYA00242357_ERZ723904 | MGnify/ENA metagenome assembly ERZ723904 | reverse complement strand
GTGAAAGTCAGGGCTTTGTGATTTTTTAAGAATAAGAGAGTTTTGACACACCCTCGAAAGGCATTGCCATTGCTCATAGAAGATACGCATTTTCTTCAAGTTACCAAAAGAAAAACGGAGCAAGAGTAAACTTGTGTTTTCAAATCCCGGTTATCTGTTGGTGTCAAAGCAATTAGCCTTTGTTCTGACAGAGGATGTTGTGTCAAATGAACGTCTGAGATTTTCACTCAACATGCATAAGTACGACATTTCAAAGATGCTGAAGGACTTGTGTGCTGAAGGATTTCTCGTTTCTGACGGAATCGGACGAGGCTCTACTTATCAGCTGAACAAAGGAGAATACCTTACTAACAACAGTGCTAATGTGGAAAGCTCCGGATCTAATGTGGAAAGCTCGAATGCTAATGTGGAAAGTTCAAGTTCTAATGTGGAGACCTCGGACTGTAAAAAGAGACTGAAAAAGAGATGCAGCCAGAATGAACTGTTTAACATGATAGTTGAATGTGTGGAAAATGTCTTTTAAACATAATAGTAATTGAATCGTAAGCGTGGTCCGTCACACACGTTCGCAACTGGTGAACGGCAATGCTCCGTTTTCGCCAAGCAAGATCATGACAATGGTGTATTTCAAAAAAATGAGTACAAACTAGAAGCTTGCCACGACTCATCACTGTAGTTTTGGTTATATTACGAAGAAATACTGAAAAAGATTTGCGAATCTGATTGTTTTGTGCTAACTTTGCATAGGATATCCACTTGCTGAAAGCCCGAGGGGCAAGCGGGTGGGTGTTGACTTTATGGAAATGGGCGTTTACTTAGCGCCTGTCTTTGACATGTCGTAATCTCGCAAATTACCAAGATCGTCAAAGGACGGTGGCAACCAGTAAATGCTCACGGTAAGGTATATTATACCCTGCCGTGATTTGTTGTGTATGTACTTTATTGTATGTATATAGCTAGTCACAAATGGGATTGATATATACCATGCGTGGGCTTTCAGCGTTGTCCGTCTCGACGATTTGGGCAATGCGAGAGCCTCGACATGTGGGATGGGCAAAGGCGAATCCCACGCTTTATTTTTGTAAGGGCAATAACTTGATATAACAATCGTTCGATACTGGGGATTCTATCGGAGCAAATATGGATAGAATCCGTTGCAAAAACAATGTTTAAAGTAGTATGGGATGCTAAGTACAATGGCGTTCGTCTTACCATGTCGGCTGCAGGAGAAGCCTTGAAAGTTTCTCCACGTCCTGTTTTCTGGGAAGAGCTCGACCTACTTGGACTCAACAAGATGGGATGGATATACCCTCATGTTGACGAACCGCTTCTTTGGGCTTGCGACCGGCGCTACTTTTTCAAAGGACAATTTGTGCTCGAAGTAAAGGGCGGCAACATATTTGACACCCCGACGGTTATTACACAAGACGGCTTTGAGAGTTTGACACTCTCTTCGGCAGACATGAAGAAACTTCGTGAGCGCAATGAGGATTCTATGTTCATCATCGAGCACGAGGATATGGACTTCATCAACCAAACCTATCGCCGCTATAAGAACATTCGCAAGGTAGCGACTGAAAATCCTGATATAGATTTTCAGTCGCTTGCGGCTCATTTAGAGAAGAAAACCAAGCAAGAGCATGTTGTCGTAAAAGAAGATTGCGACAGCTTTGACGTTATGCCTTTAAGCAAGGCTGAAGAATTAGGCAAAACGCCAATACTGACAAGCAAGATTGAGCTATTCATCGCTTCGTTCAGTGGAGGAAAAGATTCTCAAGTTATGCTTGATTTGGTTACACGAGTAATACCAAGCGAAGAATTATTCGTCATTTATTCGAATACTGGGTACGAACTTCCTTCTTCATTGAAACTTTATGAAGAAACTAAAAAAATCTATGGGAACAAATACCCATCTCTTAAATTCGAGATGACACAAAATCATCAGGATGTTTTATACTATTGGGACGAAATGGATTCTCCTAGTAGGATACATCGTTGGTGCTGCGCTGTTATGAAAACCGCCCCTATTTATCGTCGATTAAAAGAAATCCATGGTACTGGAAAGCAACCAAAAGTTATGGCTTTTGAGGGTGTCAGGGCAGAAGAAAGCGAACGGCGTTCACAGTATTCCCGAATAGGAAGAGGGGTCAAGCATAGCAACGTAATAAATGTCCGCCCTATCTTTGAATGGAGTGTGACAGAAATTTGGTTATATCTATTGTTACATAGAATGCCAATTAACGAAGCTTATAAAAAGGGGTTGAATAGAGTGGGGTGCGTTGTGTGTCCTCTAAGTTCTGAGATTGGCGACTGTATGGATAATCGCATTTTCCCCAAAACCGCAAAACCTTTCATTGACAAATTGAAAGAGAATGCCGCAAAGGCGGGGATCAAAAATGTAGAAGACTATATAAAGTACCGTAAATGGAAAGTACGAGCAGGTGGGAATAGGCATTCGGCGTCATCATCTATTTCCTTAGCAGTATCGCAATCTGATTTCAAAGCAACAATTACGCATCCTAAAGAAAACATCATGGAGTGGTTGAAAACTTTAGGTGCCCTAACTTTTAATATTGGTCCCAATGATATTGTTGGCAATATAAAATATGGCAAAGTTGTTTATACCTATAAAATATCATCTGACTGCAATAAAGATGAGCAGACTATTTCTATAGCAAACTGCGGGCATGATGTAGATTTTGTCAGCCACTTGAAAAGAGTTCTTTACAAAGTAACATATTGCGTCCATTGTGAAGTTTGCGAAGTAGAGTGCCCTACAGGAGCATTAACTGTTGTGCCAATCGTTAAGATTGACTCTGAAAAATGCATACACTGTCATAAATGCTTGGATTTCATAGATAGAGGATGTGAAACTGCAAATTCTATAAAAAAAACAATAGGAATACAAAGTAGGAATAATATGGGAAAAAGCAAAAGTTTAATAAATCGCTACAATACGTTTGGATTAAGGGAAAGATGGTTGGAATATTATCTTAACCACACTGAAAATTATTTTGACACGACGAACCATGGGCTAAATGTTAAAAAACAACTCCCCGTATTTAAAAAGTGGCTTGTCGACTGTAACATTCTAGACGGCCAAGATATTACAGAGGACGGCAAACTGATGTCACAAGTGTATTTCCAAGCAAAGAACAAATGCTGGGAAATTATTTGGACAAATCTGTGCAATAATTCAGAACTATTTGCATGGTACATAGAAAGGTGTAACTTTGCGCAACCATACAAGAAAGATTCTTTGGATAATATGTTGTCAGATGATTTTCCACAATATACAGCAACTGTTAGGGAGAACTCTTTAAAAGCGTTTGTAAACACCTTCAAGGAAAGTCCTTTTGGATCAACAATTCCTATGGGAACCATTACCAAAGAATCTGGCAAGGTTATATTGACTCGTCTTCCCCACAATGAAATATCACTTGTTGCAGTGGCATACTCGCTATATCGTTATGCAGAACGTCAGAAACGACACATGCTTTCTGTATCAGAGTTTTATGACGTGAACCAAAAGGAAGGAGTATATCGTCAGTTCGGTATTAGTAGAGAAATATTGGAAAAAATGTTATTGAGCTTGCAGGAAGAAAGTAACCACGTACTAAGAGCGGAGTTGAATATGGGACTCGACAACATTATTCTCAGAGAAGACCTTACGTCAAAGGATATATTGAAACTTATGCTCAAATAAAAAGAAACAAGCTATGGCAACGAGATATGCAGATTTCATCAAAATACAGGAATTCCTTCCTGTGTATGACATGACAGATGAAATGCCTAATTTATGGCAAACCTTCATCCCTACCCATCAATTTTGCGACTTGCTCTCACGTAGCATTACCGCCATTACGTCCTCGGATATAAGCAAGCGCCGCTCCATGCGGGTGCGTGGTACCTTCGGGACAGGAAAAAGCCACGCAAGTAGCGTGGTACGTCATATCCTATGTGATCCATACGACGACATAGAAGGATTTTTGTATAGAATTCCTAACGATGCCCTTAGAGAGCAAGTAAAGGCTATACGCAAGAGCAAACGCTATTTTCCGGTAGTATTGAAAGGCGTAGAAGGCGCATACAACATATCCCGTTTCAGATTATCTCTTCAAAGAGAAACGAAGAAAGCTCTTGCAAAAGCAGGATATGAGATGGTTGTTGACTCAGACTTTACAGAAGCCCTCAAATGGGTGGAGACTCACCAATCAAGAATACCCGAGTTGCTGGAGAACAATGATGAGTTAGCATCAGAGGCTAGCACCTATGAGAAATTGGTTGCAAAACTGAAAGCCAACGACATAGATGTTTTTTCACATTTGGAAGAAGCTCTTGCAGCAGACAAAACTTATTTGACAAGTGACAACATCAGCGATTGGTTGGTGGACGTTGAGAAGAAAATCGCAGAAGAGGGTATCGCTGACGGACTGATAATTTTTTGGGATGAGTTTACCAGCGTCATGGACACTCTGCAAAGCGACCGTATCAATGTACTCCAAAACATTGCTGAAAAATCTCAAAAAAACAATGTTTTCTTGTACTTGATTTCACACCGCACGGAACGCACCAGTGTAGATGCCAAGGGCAAAGACATAACCAAGATGAGCGACCGCTATGATAGTGTGGACTATAAGATGGACGAGATCTCTACTTATCTCATCTTGCGCCATACGTTTAGTATAACAGACAAGAAAGGACTGAACGTTGCAAGTTGGAGCCTCAAGCATAATGTTGGAAAGAATGTACTTAACTATCTTTGCGAAAGCAACTCAGCAGAGGAAAAAGACCACATACAAAGCCTCTTCCCCCTGCATCCTTATACTGCTTTCTTGTGTTCAAAGATGGCTAATATCATGGGGTCTGCAAATCGCTCAGTCCTCAAATTCATGAACGACGAGAAGAATGGCTTTGCTTGTTTCATCAATGACCCCACTAACTACGCCTCAAAGATGATGCTCACTGCCGATTGGCTATGGGACTTCTTTTATTCTGAGTTTGTGGACGACCCTCTATGCTCTGCATTCATAAATGTATATAATTCCAACAAGGATAAGGTAAACCAAATGGGCGATGATTACCTAAGGGTTTTCAAGGTGATCCTACTTCTGAATGCACTTGGCTTAAAATTCAAAGGAACTCCTGAAAGGTATGCTCCAAATGACAAGAACCTTGGCTATATATTCTCGGCAGATAGATGTGAGGAAAAGATGCAAGGAATACTTGACTGGTTGGACGAGAACCGTATTGTTGCTCGTGACATATTAGGAGAATTCAAAATTTCCGTATCAACCTACAATAATGCAGAGCTAGCCAAAGAGGAGATGCAGGTTGCTACTAATTTTAAAAGCGCAGTTAGTCTTTTGAATTATAATGATACTTCAAAAAGAGAAATCAGCAAGATATTTCTTGTTGGTGAAACACTTATGCGCAAATGCGAACCGCAATTCTATTCTTGCGAGGAATCAGAATCTGTACTCCGCAGTAGGTTGAAGAAATACACATCAGAAAAGCCAAACTTCTTGCATGTAGCACTCTTATTCTCTGTAACAGACGAATCACGCGACATGATGGAAAATAGAGCGAAAGAGTTTTCAGAAGAATTTCTAGACACATTATTTATTATACCATCTGAAGTTTTTACAGAAAGTGCTAAGAATAATTTTATACATACAGTAGCCCAAGCTAATGTAAGTCGTTCTCATTTTAATAACGATGAGGCGAGTCAGTTAGAGCGAGCCGCCAACGAGTATATTATAAAGTGGAAGAACCGCATGAATGGCGGCACATACAATCTGTACTATAATGGAGAACGATCTTCTGAAGGCATCTTTGGTAATGTGTATAATGTTATCAACAGAAGATATAGTGTCCTATTGTTTCCACAAGGAATGGAGTGTGTCAAACCTCTTCGTAAGGAATCATTAACATTCTTTGCCAACAAAAACTATAAGAAGTTAGCTCTTCAAATGCTTCAAAAGCGCACAAGAGATGAAATGCTGAAATTCAGTGGCTCTGACACTCCAGCCAAACTTATATTCATTGATGGGGAAAACAACCTTGTTACAGATACTTGCGAATTGACTGATAGAGCCAGACAAGGTGGCTCTTGGCTAAATATCATTTGTCAAAAAACAGATGAGCTCATAGCAAGCGCGAAGAAGAAATATACAGACAGATTCTCTCTAAGCGAAATCCTGGCTCCTTTGATGAGACCACCATTCGGCATGTTCCCCAACCACGCCAACTATGTGGCCTTGGCATTTGCACTGCGCAAGCATAAGGAGGACTTGTTTAACCCAAGCACATCGCAACCGGTTGGTGACGAAAAATTAACAGATATGATAACCACGTTGCTCCAAATGTGGGATGGTGGCATATCCGAACCTAGCAATAAATTACTGCTTAGATTTGGGTCAGCCGAGGAGAAGAATCTGTCCAAAATTCTTGGAGAGATATTCTGTCTCCAAGAAGTGAAAGGAGTCAACATGGCGGACTTGAAAAGTTTACGCTATGCAAATTGGGCTATTACGGAATTCTGCAAACAAGTAGCAAAATATCCATTATGGTCGTTGCTTTATTGTTCGGCGATTATGGAGAAGCCTGAATGTGAGAAAGCATTAAAAGATTTGATTTATCTTTTCAGTCAAGACAGTCATACCCTTCCGAAAATCAAAGAACTTTACAACGAGATTAACCGTGAGAAGATAGACCTTTACAAGTTACTGGCAAGAGAAAGCAACTATCATGAAGGCTTCGTCAACTTCATTAATAGTATAAGCAACGTAGATATAAAAGAAGAATGGTGGGAAGAGCTCGAGGAAGAGCTGGGGCATTTGCAGTCTGAAATCGCATTCCGCAAAAGGGAAGATGTAAAAGATTGCGTCAACGCATTCTATATACAGAAAATTAAAGAGCAGAACAAACTGTCCGCGATGGAACTTCAGGCATCTGGCGAGGGTTCTGTCTCTGACATTGTATCTGAACCAACAGCAACAGTTGCAAAGGCTACTCCCGACGCCATAAAACAGGCAAGAAACTGCGTAAAGTCGCAAACCATGCCAAGCATGATGTGGCAAAAGGTTGTACTTGACCTTATAGAAGAGCATCCAGAGGTTTCTGAATTTCTTATCAAATACTTAGGCAGCTAAAGGATATGGCACATTATATAGATACGTCCGACAAAGTCAAAATCTTTGATTCATTTGACGAACTTGCAACCGAGATTGTCGATGATATGAAATCTAACGACATGTTAGCCCAACGATATGCCGTTAGATTTATTATGCTCAATAATTTTGACAAACTAAAAGAGTTAGCCAAACTGATGGTAAAACTTGGCATCGATTCATTGGATTTAGAAGAACTGATAGATGAAGATGACGAGTGGATTACAAAAGATATGCTAAGAAACGCATTGATAGAATGCAAAAAATCCACATTTGTAACACCATTCTCTGAGGTTGTAAGATTTTACAACGATGATGATTTTCGAGGATTTTTCAATGACATTATGTTGATGGAAGATGTTCGCAATCCACAAAAGCGCATATATGTGCCGTTGATTGGTCTTCAGAATCGTTTTACAGATTTTCTTAATCATTTTACGCGAATTGGAGAAAGTGCACCTATTTGGCGACACGATGCTGAGAAGCAAATGGTTGAAGTCTATTTTACGAAATATAAGAACTATGATATACCAAAAACGGAGATACAGTGCAAACTGTCTTCATTGAAAGATTGGCTGAAATTTTGGAAGGTACAGGCACCACAAGAGCGAATAGTTTGCACCTCCCTTCCTATTTCTGCCAAGTTTAAATATTCCAAGCCGGACAACATCTTCAATTTCACAAAAATCGATAGTGCATACGAATTCATGACTGAATTTATGGAACTATCTTTTCCTTTTGCTTACGAAGAGAAAGACAAAGCATATTGGGAGGAATTATTGCACTCACTCAATGTGCGCAAAAATGCATCTTTCTCATACACATCATATGTTCACGATGCTTTCAATAAGAAAACATTGAATACGTCGGAAATCCTCGAAGAATGGATTAAAGAGGATGCAAGTCCTTTCCATCGTTGGCTTTTATATCATTATGTTCTGCACACCAACATTGAAGAATGCAGTTCCTATTTGAAATGTTGTATGGAAGCCGTTACAGACATAAATGACGCAAGACAACTTCCTAATTATGTTGCCACACTCATACTATACGAGATGCCTACAAACAAAAAATCGGAATATGCACAAGAAAGGCGCAAACTCATTAAAGAGAATGCCGATTTTTTCAAATCGTTCATTACTGATCAAGAACAACAGTGGCTTTTGGAGCGAACTAAAGAAATCTTCCAAAAATCCAATAATTTTTCAAATGCCTTAGACCTTTGTACAGGTGTATTTGATTATGAACATATTCTTCTGATGGGATGGTATGTGCATCATCAACAAAACATACCAGTAAAGGACGCTATAAAAACGTTATATCCTGAATTGGCAGCGTATCTTAAAGACACGAAGCCATCTTCGTTTTTTGCAAACACCCAATGGTGTATCGAATACTTGCACGAATATAAAAAAGCAAAGTTGCAGGATGTATACACAAACAAAGTGGAAACTATCATAAAGAAAAAGAATGCAACGTCTAAAACATTTTATCAGTGGTACTATTCTTTTGAGGAGTCACACGAAGTATTGTCAAAGATCAGTAACAACGCTGTGCTTTGTCCAGATATAGTCTATTGGGTCGATGGACTTGGTGCGGAGTTCCTGTCATATATTTTATATCTTATCGAAAAGAAAGGCACTAATATGAAAGTTGTTCTTTCTCAAATTACTCGTGCAACCATACCATCATCTACCACACTCAATCGCTTTGAAGGGGAAAAAGTAATCAAGTATGGAGCTTTGGATGAACTAGGACATAATTCTCATGGCTACAAATATCTATACACCCTTAATGAGGAGTTGACGGTATTAAAGGAGATCATACATGAAATAATAGATACTTGTCAAAAGCAAAATTGTACTATTGCTATAGTATCAGACCATGGATTAAGTTGTCTTTCAAGGAAAGTTTCGTCCAAAAAATATAATGGAAAAATTGAACATGAGGGGCGATACATCAAGACAAGCTCCGAGGCAGAAACAGACCACGATTACTTGGTACACAAGAATGAAAAAGATGGAGAATACTACAAAGTGGCCCTTACTCATTCTTCGCTGGCAAAAGTGCCAACTCATGAGGTTCATGGTGGATGCACACCAGAGGAGATTCTTGTACCATTCATCTTGTTGTCCAATAAAAATGACGTGAGCAGTATTGCATACCAAGTGAAATTAATAGAGTCTGAAATCATGCTATCTACACCGTCCGTAAGAGTATCGATTATCCCAGAACCTATCAGTGCGTCCCTTACATGTGACGGGCATATTTATGAGATGAAGAGAGAGGGAACTAATTGGGTTGTTAAGTTGGAAAACATAGCAGAAGGCTTACATATCATAGAAATAAAACCAAAGAATGCTGCAAGTATTCAGTTAGAGATAAAAATAATTGGCATTGGAAACAATACCGACATTAACGAAATGTTTACGTTGTGATTATGAGCAAAATTGGAAATAAAATCAAAGAAGTATTTGGTGGAGCTGCTGTATATAAAGACCCTAACAATTATGATGTGTTTAATGGAAGGAATCTCCCTTCCTTTGTCAAGGATTATTTAATCTCAACCCATATAACAAGTGATGGAAATTTTCAAAGAACAGCACTTGCCCGTTTCTTGGACGAACACATACCCAATGACAACAGCGCCATCGTGGCACGTTTGAGAAGAGGAGAAACGTTGACTTTATTGACTCGTTTTGATGTGCTAACAAGTTTAGCTCAGAATAAGACCATGTTTCAAATACCAGACATGGGAATAAAGTCAGGAGACACCTTGATTCCCGATTATTTGATAGAAGAATATCCAGACGATTTGATTGATGGAGAAAAATGGGGCGTCATGAAGATCGTCTATATGATACCCCAGGACAACAAACGCGGATATGTAGAGATGGTTAATTTCAAGCCATTTCGCCCCATGCAGAAGTTGGACGTGAACTATATACGTCAATGCCGTTCAAAGTTCACATTGGAAGAATGGGTTGACGTTTTAATTTCTGCCATGGAATATACGCCTTCTGCATTTAAGAATATGACGCAGAAATTGGAATTTATCACACGACTATTACCTTTTACAGAACCACGTTTGAACCTTATAGAACTTGCTCCTAAAGGAACGGGTAAAAGCTATGTGTTTGGTAATCTTTCAAAGTTTGTTTGGCTCGTCAGTGGTGGAAAGGTATCTCGTGCAAATTGGTATATGATAAATCCACTAAGAAACCTGGCATCATGCGTTTTTACGATCTTGTGGCGTTTGACGAAATATCATCCATAACATTTTCTGACAATTCGGAGATGCAATCATTCTTGAAAAACTATTTGGAATATGGTCGCGCTACCGTAGATAATTATGAGTTTATGTCAGAATGTGGTTTGATGTTGCTTGGCAATATTTTACTGTCGCCAGAAAATCAACCATTAGACAGTCGCTATTTCGACTCTTTGCCAGAAGTATTTAGAGAGTCTGCCTTGCTTGACCGTTTTCATGGAATGATAGAAGGTTGGTTACTTCCTCGTATCACTGTGGATATGGCATTACATGATTGGACCCTCAATGTAGAGTTCTTTTCGGAAGTGCTTCATCACTTACGTACAGAGTCCATCTATTCTCAAATCGTAGACAAAGTTGTTATTGTACCTAAGGGTGCTGATATGCGGCACACAAAAGCTGTTAAAAGAGTTGCTACCGCATATTTAAAACTACTTTTTCCTCATGTTACTTCGGTGGAGATGCTTAATCTGGATGATTTCAATATGTATTGTTTGCAGCCTGCCATCAGTAGGCGTGACATTGTAAGGGAACAATGTAGCAATATAGATGCTGAGTCTTCATTCTCCAAACCAATGCCTGAATATTCCACAATACCTCACTAATCATATTTTTGGGGCTTCGGAGCAAACTAACAAGTTTTGTTCTGAAGCTCAATTTGTTAGTTTTCATTTGGGCATAGTCACACTCCAAGAATATGCCTGGCAAAAACGGAGCATGTCTACCCTCACGGGACGGTTGCCCCAACTCGCTTTCGATGCGGGAAACTGTTAAAAGCAGCAAAAAACGGAGCATTGCCGTTCACATCTCTGAACTTCTTACGTTACCATATATGGAGAGCTTCAGCAATACTCCTCCTTGAGCCAAAGGCGATAGATGGGGTCAACAAAGGCGAAGTTCTCCTTTTCTTTCTCTATGATGTCCTTGTTTTGAAGGGTCTTCTTGTTCTTGACAATCGTGTTAGGGTTGCCCAGGTTATAGATTTGCTTCACGGCTTGCGACGAGAAATGCTGCTCACCATGGGCTATCGCCTTGAGCATCTCTATCTGTGTGGAGCTCAGCGACTCCGTATCATTCTGAAACATAGGAGTATTGATGTTCAACACTTGCTTCAAACCCAAAGAGAACACCTCTTTAGTCACCTCTGACGCGGTAAAGCTCCAGATGAAATAGCATAGCTGTTGGAGATACCACGAATGGCAAGCCACGGTATCACAGATTTTATCAGCCAGCTCTTTGGAGATGGACTTGCCTGTCTTCTCAAAAGACGACTGGATAAAAGGAATCCAATGTTCCTTGGCTATCTTCTGCATGAAAATCACTTGACCGAAACGATAGAACGGACTATTGGAATTGTTGAAGATATTGAGCATCATGTTGCGCTTGCGACCATAAAGGCAGTAAGAGGTCAACTGCTGCTGTTGCCAAACGGAGCGCATCTTGCCCTCCATGTTCTTATACTCAGGGAGATTTGCCAATTGCTGAAACTCATCAATGCACACGATGATCTTGACGCCCTTCTCCCTTGCCAGAATCTCCGGCAACTGGAGAATCGTCATCTTGTCACGCTCTTGTGGCACAAACTTCATGTCGAAAGCGATAAAATCCGTTATCTGGTCGTTCACGACAATCTGCGGAACGACACCTGTCAAGAACTTCTTGGCATCCTCTATCCAACGTTCCATCTTTGACGAGGCGCAAGCGATGACTTGGCTGGCAAAGGTGCGATAGAACTCTGCCTCAGAGCCAATGCTAAATGCGTCGATATAACAGACTCTCACATTCTTATCCTCTGCACTCAGCTCTCCCATCGCTTTCTTGACAAGCGACGACTTGCCCCATCTACGTGGCGAAATAAGCATCACGTTGATATGGGAAGCCAGCATTTGCTTGAGCATAGCACGGTCCTCCACACGGTCGATAAAATTCTCCTCAGTAGCTAAAGTGCCAAACTGAAATGGTGATTGATATGCGGTCATCTTCCGAAACATTTTCTGACATACTTCGGCAAATATACTAAATATTACCCAAAGGTAAGTTACCTCAGGGTAACATTTAGTGATTGTTAGCATTCCATATCAGTCCTACTATAAACCACAAGAAACAGCTAAGATGATGGGCGCGCATTCTAACTACGAAGCAAATAGTAAGAAAACTTTTCTGACAATACTATTATAATACTTTACCAACCTCAAATCCGCAAGTAAGCCCTTCAACGTCTTTATTGCGTGTACATGTCCTCTCATTACTGAATTAGCAGATTAATTGAGGCTGAAATACCCAATTCTGCCTACAATATTCCCTTACCCCACAATGCCGACTTGAGGCAATACGCAGTATCATACCCATAAGTTGTAGGCGTTATCCGAAATCTTATGCCAAAGTGTGGGGAGGGCGAGCAAAGGATAAGTCACAATATTTTTCACAACTTCATACCGACTATTGCAACAAGGTAGGTCATAAGTATGGCTTGGCAAGAAGTTTTTCCTATGATGAACTTTCAGAGGAAGAGAAACGGGGACGCAAGCATAAGAAGAAGATGGTACTTGAAGCGGAACATCAGGCGAAAGTCGCATCTTGACAAAGTGGTGAAATATGCAGTGCTTGCCACAATCGACAAGAAGGAGCTGACCATTCCTTTTCTCAACATCAAGGTTCCTGCTCAAGAAGCGATATTTGAAGGCTCGTTGGAATGCCATTTGGCAGGAGCCAGAAATGACAGACGCAGTCTCAGGACACACTTCATGGCACAAAGGTATAAACTGTAGAATCAAAGAATCTTCCCCTGGGTTTATCGGGTGAACCGTGTTGAAGGCGGAATATACCGCTGAAAATCGGGTAGGAGGTAAATGCTAATCATAAAAGGCATTCACCTCCTATTTTCACATTTACCGACCTCCCACACCACCGTACGTGCGGTTCCGCATACGGCGGTTTCGTGCTTTCTCATCTTGCGATGTGTGGCAAGTTGTTTTCAGCTATCCCTATGAGTAGCGTCACTTCTATCCTATTGTCGGATTCCGTCCTATCGTCTTGGATAGAGAGTTCCTTTCGGACATCTGACGAGGTGTCTCACAAGGTAACATTCATTTACTATTGCACTGCACGATTCAGTCCTTCCCTATAAGCACACGTGCCTGGGTACTATGACCTCTGCTGACTTCTCACGGCAAGCTTTACTCCGTCATGGTACATCGAATGATTCATCTTCACCCATGCGTCCGTGAGACCTCCTCGGATAAGGGCTTATTCTTTCCATCTTATACCCACTTCATTTACACCAACCATTCCGAATAGCTATGGGACTTTGATTTGTCTTGCAATCTCATCCATGGTCATATGCCTTGTATGAAGTTTCTGTACGTTAGGTCAGATGTTTGCCGCCAGCTTCTTTCAGATTCCACCTCGCGGTGGACACCCTTGCTATTGGCTATACGATTCCCGCTATTAGGGCTCGTTAGGGACTTGCACCCATTAGAATAAGCTCATGCCGAGCATACAAGGAAAGGCCTTTATCCAGCGTTGGGCGCAAGACAAAGGCTGAAAGTACACACACTTTAAAATGTTTTACTTTTTAAAGTTGTCGACATGTGAGTTGCTCAAATTTTATAGCAAAATCTTCCAAATATTTATCATTTTCCAAACTAGCTTCTTTTTGAAAATCAGTTTTGCAAGTAGCAAAAATAATTGCGGGAGGTATTATTGTGTCATTTATAGTAACATAGTCCTCCAAAGGTGAATCATAGAACTTATATAATGGCTTTAATATTTGTTTATCTAAAAAATCACTCAATTTAACACCTATTCCATTGATAAAAAATGTACTCTTGAAATCTGAATATGTATAATCCGGGTTGTCATCCATCGTCTGTTGATAATCGCTACTTGCACATTCGTACAAATGCATAAGAGTTAATAGATGTTGGAATTCTTTATATTTATCAAAGTCTAAAATCTTCCTTCCTATATTCGAAGCTTCACTTATAGATATAGAATAAAACCATTCTGTAGAATATATTGTTATATCTTCATTTAAAAGAGACGAAAGTTGTAAAGCATATTCTGAAGCTATTTCTTCACCAAATATATTATGTATGTTGCATATTAGACAAGAAACTCGATAACTTGGACTTAGTAAAAACTCATGATACTCAAGTGAGTCAAAAGTTTTATTTAGAATACGGTTTTCTATTAAGCTTAAAACATACATTCCGTCATACTCATCTAAATTTTCATTCTTAAGCATATACGCATAAAGAAAGCTCAAAGTATTACTAGAAAACCTGTGTAATTTGTTATTAAAAACGAGACTATCAATCATATTTGTTTCTTTCTTAATTCCGCAACACTATTGTAAAGTAAACCTTTCAAGTACCTGAGAAACAAAAAGCTGCTCAGGATTTTCCCATGTCGAAGAATTCACTTATTTTAGTGTTGCATAATTAGTGATCCTTTAATCAATGTTCCAACTTCCAGCAGAGGCAACATCGTTACACATTGTAACTTCGCCTTCTCTGATGACACACACAAGGACAATGACTGCTGCTAATGCGAACAATATGTCCTTTTTGTCCAACAACTCTTAACCTGTTTTTAAGTTGTTTGTTCTGATCTTCTATAACAGACTGTTCTAAAACTCCCATAAAAAAATCTTTTAACCCCTTTTGTTGTGTACAAGTCAATCGCAGGGGTATTGCGTTTCGACTTGCCTGTGTATTGCTCTTAAATATTCATCCATAGGAATGTATATATCCGTGTTGGAATAAAGTGCATCAGTAAAAGTCTTTGGAAAGGCTGTATAACCGATTAATGCCCCTCGGAGCATATATCCATACTCTTTACTATCAATGCCTTTATTTTGGGCATATCGGTCAATTTGGTCAAAACCAAAAGGTTTGATAAAGAAAGCCATCAAGGATTTCAATACAACCAAGTTGGCGGGAATACTAAACGATGAGCATTGGTTGTGCTTGTATGACCAAAATTCACGAAGAGTGCTAAGTATTTGCTTGCCTTTTTCTGTGTTAGAGCATTCTAAGCACTTATACTTGTTGGCTGATTCAACAATGAGGTTTAATACAACCTCGTCAGACAAGACTCTTTGCTTGCACATAAGAGCTTTATTCATTATGACATCAAGAAATACTTTTTCTTCATAAGAATTCACTACATCAATGCTAATAGTTAAATTCTTTAGCGAAAAACAAGAGTAATCAATGTTTCCGTTTGCCTCACCAGATACTTTTGCTTTGCCGACAAGTTCATTCATAATATCACTAACACGGACAAACAAAGCTCCCAAAGTCGTATCGTACATAGATGAGCCAGACTCTATGTTCCTTATCTGTTGTTTTATATCTGCGATCTGCTGCTTTATAGACTTAAATACGTAATTTTCTTCTTCGTGTTTTTTGATTTCTTGTTTGAGATTCTTCTTACGTTCATATTTCCAAGTTCCCTTTTTGAAATATTCACGTGTTTTTCCCATTTTGATACCATTATCACGTTCTTTCTTTTTTATAGAATTAAGTTCTTCTATCCAATGAGAAATTCCATCGTGACATTTCATGCTATAAAGTTTGCTTTCGAGCGCATCCTTTTGTGTTATTAAGAAATCTCTTTTGCCTGCACTATTTGCTTGTTTATTCTGAGAAATTTCTTCTGCACGAGCCTTTGCCAATTTGACAATTTCAGAGAAATGTTGCATAAGAATATCAAACAAGTTCGTCCTTGTCTTAATAGTACCATTATATGCCCCTTTAGCAGTTTGGATTAGAGAAATATATTTGCTCTCATTTGGAACAGCAATCTCAGAAACCATAACTTGTGTATTTAACCCAGCAAATGAATTTTTTAAATCACGCAATATACACATTAGTTTTTGTTCTTGGGGATTTTTCGCAAACGCCATTGCACGAGTAAAGGCAACAATCATCCCCTTTAATCTGTCATAAATACAGTCTTGTGCAACATATTCACGAAGTTGAAAAGATAATGGCATTTGCTATTTTTTCTGTGGATATAGGCAACGCATTGCTCGTCTTTACGATAAATTCAGACTTGTACTTTTCAATACATTTTACTTCAAACAATATTTGCGATTCTGCAACAAGAGATTCCAGTAAATCTCTTGAAGAGAACAGAAAATCAATAGCACACTTTTTGTAGTAAATTGTCTTATTGTATGTAAATAGAGTTTCACTACTTTTTACAGGAGCTATATTTGATTTGTCTAGAATTTCATCATTGACTTTCAAGACATAATCACCATTAATTTTCTTTGTTGACAAAATTAGATAATTAGCCCTTTCATTTGTTCCATCTAAATAACGGCTCAAATTATTCCCATATCCTCTAACTTGGTAGAAAGAGAATGGCGATATACTTTCTGAAACGAAAGATTCCAGTAAGTTCCATGAGTTTGTACTTATATAATAAAACATAGGTCTAATTATTTTCAATTTCAACTATATTTTCCTTTGAAACATCTTTCAAAAAGGATGTTCGCTTTCCTGTGTAGGAGATATACAGATTGCGTGAAGAACGAGTGCATGCCACATAAAAAGCATTTCTTTTACAAGTGTTCGCCTCATTAGCAAAAGGCACAAAGACATTATCAAATTCAGACCCTTTTGCTGCATAGTATGTCAGGATGCATGGTAGGTCATTGTTTGAAAAGTCCAATGTGTTGACAGTTCTAAATGGAACTACATTTCCAGTTCGATAATGCACTTGTGTATTTACTCCTTTTTGATCCAGGAAATCATTTACTTCACGTACATCACTCTCGTCAGGAACAAGAATTGCGACATCATCTAAATCTTCCATTTTTATTCGATTTAATATGCCTTCTAACTCTTTCTCTCTAGATGAGCATTTCGTGACAATCGGTTTGGGATAATTAGGATAGTCGCTATTGCCACCATCTTTCATGTTATTTGTCAACAAGTCCACCTTGACATCTTGAATTTGCTGAGCAACTTTAGCAATTGTCTTTGGTAGACGATAATTGTAATCCAAAGAGAGACGTTTGTAGCCTAATGTCTTAGCAATCTCATCTATTGAACTTCCTTTAAAATTCATTTGTTGAACAGAATCTCCAAATAAAGAAAGACTCATCCCCTTATGAGGTATTATCCTTCCTTGATAGTCTGAGATGTTAAAATCTTGAGCCTCATCTATGATAAGATAATCAATTTTATCTTCTGATTGTTTATAAATTGTTCCACTTGGAATCAACTCGAACTTTTCTGTATTAGTCACACTAAACCCTGATAGATATGGAACTTCTTTAAACCAACTAACCCTGCGTCCAAAGGCTGAGTGAAATTTGTAATCCACCCAATCTGCAAAATCTATTCCATAAGCCGTTTTGTCTTTTTCGGTACGTTCAAACTTTCTGACATTTAAATCATTTACCAGATAGAGGGTATTCCTATTGCCTTTTTCCCAAAACACATCTCCTGTTAGGTCAAAGCCACGATGAGTCCAAGCCCATTCGTATGCAATGCGCTCTTTATCTAAACCGAGAGCCTGCATTCCATAAGCTATCATTCTTTTCAAAGCCACAGTAAAAATAACTATGGCGTAACTTCCTTTGTTCTTTGCCTGTAGTGCACGATGGATAGCAAGATTAGTTTTCCCACTACCTGCAGCACCTTGTACTATGATATCTTCGTCTATACTTTGAACGATGATTTTTCTTTGAGAATCATCTAAGTTTGATATAAACCACTTTTCTAATCTCATGTCATCTCCATTAGAACAGCAGCTCCACTCTGTTTGTTTAACTGATTAATGTTTTGAATACATACGAAAAAGCGCGGAGCCTGTTCTGTCACTCGTTCCACGTGTAGAGGCTCTGGCATCGCCCAATTTGTCGAAACGAGCAACGCCGAAAGCCCCACGCCAGTGTAAGTATATAGAATGCACCCCTGACAACGAACGACAAAACGTCCGAAGCCAATGAGGACAATATATAATACACCTCATGAGGCGTTCTGCATTGCTTTGTTTTTGACAAATTGTGTCGTGAATTGCCAGATTCCTACACGTCAAAACCAAAGCGCACAAAAACGCCTTTTACCATATGTATATCTGCCCACCCTCTGCCCATCGGGGCTTCCGGTATGGGTATAGACGTTACAAAGATAACACTTTTATCTCGGAAATCATTTTGTTTGGCTGACAAAGCATAATCTTAAGGTTCAATTTAACATTATTAAATACAAATATGTCAAAGAAATCCACTTCTACATAATTTTTCTTGCCGAAATGTTTGTATTATCAATGATTATTAGTATCTTTGCACCGTCAGTTCCCACCAAGCCTCTCAACGATGCTCAAATGCGTGGGGCTTTTTTGTTTATATAAGTTCACTCTCAAAATACGCTAATGGAAAGATTACCGCACTTCATGAAACATTATATGACTGAAGCAGACTTGATGGCTCTGTTGAAAAGTCGTGGGCTTGCTATTTCCGATGAAGCCAAAGCGGTACGGTATTTGGAGAGCATCGGGTACTATCGTCTTTCCGCTTATATGTTCCCATTCTTGAAAGTTCCAAAGGAAACTCATCAGTATAAAGATGGTACAACTTTCCAACAAGTGTTGAATCTCTATCGCTTCGACAAGAAGTTGCGTATGCTTCTTCTCAATGAGATTGAGAAAGTAGAGATAGCTATCCGTCGTGCCATTATGAACATTCCTGTGCAGATGACGGGAGATACTTATTGGCTGACAAATTCTGTTCACTTTGCCAACCAAAGAACTTTTCAAGAAACAAAGAACACCATCGACAGAGAATATGCGAGATCAACAGAAGAATTTATCAAGCATTTCAAGAACAGCTATTGCGACCCATATCCTCCATCATGGATTTTGGGTGAGTTGCTGACGATGGGCAATGTGAATATGATTTACCGTAATCTGAAAGCAGACAAGATACGCAAGCGTATCTCTCATTATTTCGGCTTGCAACCTATCGTCTTAGAATCTTGGATAACATCTCTGACTTTGTTGCGAAATGCCTGTTGTCATCATTCAAGGGTGTGGAACAAGGTAAGTTCCATTATGCCTGTTACCCCAAGAAGAATTGCTCATCCTTGGATTATCCTGCCGGCAAACCCTCAAAGAGTGTATTTCACAATCTGTATCATCAAGTATTTCCTTGACATCATATCACCCAACAATGATATGTTGGGAAAGATGCACACGCTATTTTCCAATTATCCAGAGATAGATCTGGCAGCTCTTGGATTTCCAAATGGATGGGAGAACGAACCGTTATGGGCACAACAGATGTAAGTGTTCTTACTCTAAGAATTCAAGAATTGGAAAAGGAAAACGCCAGGCTTAAAGCAATTTTTGACAAGAACGGGGTCGAATACGAAAGTTTTGAATCAAAAACTTACGAAACTAATCATTTAGGAGCTACAGCTGTTTCTACATATCAATTAACTTTACAGGATAAAGTCGCCTTGTTTCAAAGTCTGTTCCAAGGTCGTGAAGATGTGTTTGCCAGGCGTTGGTATAATAGTAGCACGACTCAAAAGTCAGGCTACCAACCTGTATGCACGAGGGAGTGGAATCGTGAATTTTGCGACAAGCGAAAGTACAAATGTGCGGATTGTCCCAACAGACAATTCGCTCCTTTGGCATACAACGACTTTTTCAATCATCTTGCAGGAAAGGATGCATGGGGACGTGATGTTATAGGACTTTATCCAATACGAAAGGATAACACTTGCAGTTCCCTTTGTACAGACTTTGATGACAAGAGTTGTGAGCATGGTTATAAGAATGATGTACTTGCCTTTGTAAATGTTTGCAAAACTTGGAATGCACCTTGCTACATGCTGAAAACGGAGGATATCCACCCACCCAAAACGGGGATACCCGTTCACTTCTCTGACTCTTTAGTCTAATGGCGTTGCAAAATTAGTCATTTCTGTGGGTTTCTGTACTTTTTAGGGTCTACTAATTTAAGACAAGTTATTGACAACCAAGAAATTAAGTTGGAAAATTATCATACACCTGAGTTTCGTTGCAATGCGACAGAATTTCATGTTACTCTATGAAACCTCAATTATGGGGCGGATGTCGTAAAAGATAGTTCTCATGTCGTAAAAGGGGCAAATGATGACGTAAAAGATGTCGTAAAAAGAAAAGTAAATGTCACAAAAGAATTTGCAAAAGCTCAACGACAAATCTAGAAGTTGACACCTTGCAGCCTGCATGAGCATGCAAGCGAATAGAACATGGCAGTCCGCCTTACACCAGTATGCGACCCGAAGAACAGTGAGTTTCTCCAGGATAACGAAATATACCTGTTGAGTCTTTCCACGAGATTGTTGTCCAGATGATAGTCACCTCTGGCAAAGATGTTTATCAGGCCATCCCACTCGTTGACCATGTAATGCACGGCTTCATACTTCTCCGCCTTGGGCAAAAGGCGCTTGTCCGCGGCCATGCGCTCTAGCTTTTTCCTTATAATCCTAAAAAAACGGAGCATTGCCGTTCACATCTCTGAACTTCTTACGTTATCATATATGGAGAGCTTCAGCAATACTCCTCCTTGAACCAAAGGCGATAGATGGGGTCAACAAAGGCGAAGTTCTCCTTTTCTTTCTCTATGATGTCCTTGTTTTGAAGGGTCTTCTTGTTCTTGACAATCGTGTTAGGGTTGCCCAGGTTATAGATTTGCTTCACGGCTTGCGACGAGAAATGCTGCTCACCATGGGCTATCGCCTTGAGCATCTCTATCTGTGTGGAGCTCAGCGACTCCGTATCATTCTGAAACATAGGAGTATTGATGTTCAACACTTGCTTCAAACCCAAAGAGAACACCTCTTTAGTCACCTCTGACGCGGTAAAGCTCCAGATGAAATAGCATAGCTGTTGGAGATACCACGAATGGCAAGCCACGGTATCACAGATTTTATCAGCCAGCTCTTTGGAGATGGACTTGCCTGTCTTCTCAAAAGACGACTGGATAAAAGGAATCCAATGTTCCTTGGCTATCTTCTGCATGAAAATCACTTGACCGAAACGATAGAACGGACTATTGGAATTGTTGAAGATATTGAGCATCATGTTGCGCTTGCGACCATAAAGGCAGTAAGAGGTCAACTGCTGCTGTTGCCAAACGGAGCGCATCTTGCCCTCCATGTTCTTATACTCAGGGAGATTTGCCAATTGCTGAAACTCATCAATGCACACGATGATCTTGACGCCCTTCTCCCTTGCCAGAATCTCCGGCAACTGGAGAATCGTCATCTTGTCACGCTCTTGTGGCACAAACTTCATGTCGAAAGCGATAAAATCCGTTATCTGGTCGTTCACGACAATCTGCGGAACGACACCTGTCAAGAACTTCTTGGCATCCTCTATCCAACGTTCCATCTTTGACGAGGCGCAAGCGATGACTTGGCTGGCAAAGGTGCGATAGAACTCTGCCTCAGAGCCAATGCTAAATGCGTCGATATAACAGACTCTCACATTCTTATCCTCTGCACTCAGCTCTCCCATCGCTTTCTTGACAAGCGACGACTTGCCCCATCTACGTGGCGAAATAAGCATCACGTTGATATGGGAAGCCAGCATTTGCTTGAGCATAGCACGGTCCTCCACACGGTCGATAAAATTCTCCTCAGTAGCTAAAGTGCCAAACTGAAATGGTGATTGATATGCGGTCATCTTCCGAAACATTTTCTGACATACTTCGGCAAATATACTAAATATTACCCAAAGGTAAGTTACCTCAGGGTAACATTTAGTGATTGTTAGCATTCCATATCAGTCCTACTATAAACCACAAGAAACAGCTAAGATGATGGGGGCAGAATCTAACCACGAAGCAAATAGTAAGAAAATTTTTTGGACTATACTGTTATAATACTTTACTTACAAACTTATTTTGAGTCACGTATCGCGGCTACAGGCAGAGCCTGAGAATAGTAAACTGATTGCTGAAAGAAAATACGGGAAGGTGTGGAGAAAAACAGCATTGAGGGCTTGGTGCTTGATTTTGGGCTATGTTAAATGGATACGGAGAAAAAGTTAATGGGCCGTTAATTCATGCTAATCAACTTGCATTCAGCTAAACGGAAGGTTATCTTTGTATTGTTGCTCCACTATGGCGATTTGCACCCCAGCCATCATTGCACGAGAGGCAGGACGCAGCGGAACCAAAGAATGTAAAATATAATACACCAAAATAATAATGAAAAAGTTAAGTTTCTTATCAATTTCCTCTGTTGGGTATCTAGAAATATCGTTCTCGTATCGACCACGTATCGATCCCGTATCAATCCCGTATCAATCCCGTATCGTTCTCGTATCATCCTCCTATCGTTCTCCTATCGTTCTCGCTTCCGGAAGCGGAAACAATACGGAAACAATACGGAAACAATACGAAGCCGATATACCTTGGAAGGGAGGACGATATGAGGATGAGGCTTAGCGGATACTTGGAGGTAGGGCTCCTAAGGTCAAAAACACGGTGTTGGCGGTGTGCGACGAATGCCTTTTGAAGGGTTTTCTAACAATACGACAGAAATTTACCCCCCCTATTTAAAATCGCTCACAAATATTTTGCGACAAGAAACAATCTGCGTACCTTTGCAGCGATTTAATTTTTTAATTTAGCGTCTATGAAAAAGATTTTTGTTTGCAGCCTGGCCTTTTTGTTAGGGTCAAGTGGCGCAATGGCGCAGAGTGTAAGCGACCGAGTCGAGTTCAACGAGAAAGAAAGCGTTGGCATGACCCTGTCCCGCTTCTCACCTGTAAAGCCAAAAAGTGAGGATGCAAACGCCTTGTTGCGTTATCCGATGTTGCGTTTGGTGCGACAAGACGAACCAACGAAGCCAAGCATTCCCTATGCGGAGCGTACATTCACGGAGCGCAAGGCCCAGCACGCCGCCCCCAACCAAGTGGGCGACATCATGCGTGCCGCAGCAGGGCGTGAGCTTTGGGGAAATGTCACTTACAGCAATGCGTGGGAATCCTACGACTACAGAGGATTCTACACTTTCGACTCCAGTGTAAACCCATTGCAGATGCAGATGCTGGGTACGAACGGCAGCTTCTACATGGAGGGAAATGGTGGAGCAGTCTTCCAGGATGGGATCCTCTACGTGGTGCGCTATGCCACCTATGGAAGTTACTTCTTCATCTACATCAACACCTACGACCCCGAGACCTTCGTCCAGATGGGTAGCACTTCGACCGAGGACGTGACCTTTGTTGCTCTTGAGACCGCCACCAATCCTGCAACGGGCAAGACATACGGCGTGTTCTACAACAGCGACGCGACGGGCTTTGTTCTTGGAACAGTCGATTACACCACCATGACTCGCAAGGATTTCGGCGCTCTGGAGCACCCCTACGTCGCATTGGGCGTGACCAAGGACGACGTGATCTATGGCGTGGCAACCGATGGCAACCTTTATCGCATCGACCAGAGCACCTGCGAGGAAACCCTGATCGGCAACACTGGCGTGGAGCTTCTGCTGAGCGACGGCGGTCACTACGGCCAAAGTGGCGAGATCGACACGAAGACGGGCATTTTCTACTGGGCTTGTAAGGACGCCCAAAAGAACGCTGCCCTCTACACGGTTGATCTGCAGACGGGTGCGGCTACGAAGCTGGCCGACTTCCCGGGACAGGAGACGGTCTATGGCCTCTATGTGCCTCCCGCTCCTGCAGAAGACGGTGCCCCTGCAGCGGTCGAAAACCTGAATGCATCCTTCACGGACAACTCGCTTGTAGGTAAGGTGGCGTTCACTGCCCCAACAGCCACCTATGCTGGAGGCACGCTCAGCGGTCAGCTTTCCTACTATGTCATGGTAGGCAATGATACGCTGGCTACAGGCAAGACCTATCCCGGTGCATTTGTGCGCGAGACGGTGACAGTGCCAGAGGGCGTGACCACCTTCCGCGTTACGACAGCCAACGAGGTTGGATCAAGTCCTGAGAACAAGGTCAAAGTCTATGTGGGCAACGATGAGCCTACACAGGTCAAGGACGTCAACCTCGCCATCGACCCTGAGACTGGTGTGGTCAAACTAACGTGGAGCCCTGTCACGACGGGCATCAACGGCGGCTATATCGGGAACATCACCTACAATGTGATACGCTATCCCGACTCCACGACGGTGGCAACGGGACTTGCAGCTACCGAGTTTACCGAGACCTTCTCTGCCGAAGAGCCGCTACAGACCTATAGCTACGGAGTAGCCGCTGTCAACGACACGCAGACGGGCGTGGCTGGCATCTCCAACAAGAGTGTGTTTGGTGCAGCCATCGTGCCTCCCTACAGCGAGCCGCTCGACAACGAAGGTGCCCTCGAACTCTACACCATCATCGACAACAACGAGGATGGATCGACATGGGAGTTTAACGAGAAAGAGGGTGCCGCCTCATATAAGTATAGCCGCGTCAACGATGGTGACGACTGGCTCATCACACCAGCCATCCAACTGAAGGGCGGCAAGCTCTACTCCGTTTCGTTCGAGACCTGTGGCTACGGCTATACCTACCACGAGCGCATCGAGGTGAAGTATGGCAACCAGCCTACAGTAGCAGGCATGACTCATCAGCTCTTGGACTCTACGGATATCATGTCGCCCAACTACACGAAGTTTACACGCGAGATAGCAGCCGACACCGACCAGAAGGTCTATGTGGGCTTCCACGCCATTAGTCCTGCCGACGAGTTCCGCCTCTATCTGAAGAACGTAGAGGTGTACGAAGGCCTCTCCCTCACCCTGGCCGACTCTGTGCAGCAGTTGAGCCTTGTCCCCGCCGAGAAGGGCGAGTTGCGCGTAGATGGCAGCTTCAAGACACCGAGTCTGACCCTGGGTGGCGACACCTTAGGCAACAACCTGACCAAGGTGGAGGTGCTGCGCAACGACAAACTGCTTCAGACCTACGAGGCGCCTGACACAGCCAGCGTACTGACGTTCACCGACGACCAGCCCGTCAACGGCTTTAACAGCTATGTGGTGAAGGTCTATACTGCCGAGGGCGAGGGACGCCCCGCCCACGCCCAGGTCTATGTCGGCGTTGACACGCCGAAGTATCCGAAGCGTCCGAAACTGACAGACCAGAGCAACAGCATCCACATGGCATGGAAGGCCGTGGGCAATACTGGTGCCAATGGCGGTTACGTGAACACTGACAAGGTCTGGTATCGGATTTACGACGTGGACCAAAGCAACAACGACATGGTTGCCGAACTGAGAGACAGCGTCCAGGGCACGAGTTACGACATCGACTACGACACCAACGCTGGCGAGCAGAAGGCGATCCAGTTTGGCCTTTCCGCTTCCAACTCTGCTGGCAACAGCCTCATCGTGGGTTCTGACCCGCTGATCGTCGGTCAGGCTTACACGCTGCCGTTCCGCGAGAGCCTTGCCCAATGCGCCGTCTCCAACTTCTGGTGGGGCGACCGAACGGGCAACTCTGCTTTCACCCTTTCCAATGAGAACGCTTCCGATGGTGACGGCGGATGCTTCGCCCTCAACACGGCAGCACCGCAGGAAACTGCTTGGATCAACAGTGGAAAGATCGCTTTGGGCGGCGTAGCCAACCCGAAGCTCTACTTCAGCCACTATGCCGACACGCGCTCAGACATGAAACTGACCGTGGAGGTTCAGAAACCGGACGGCACGGTGGACAGTCTCTATACATTTGACTACAAGACGCTCACCCAGGACGACGACAACGAGTGGCGCAGAGAGTCGGTATCGCTCAAGGAGTATGCCTCCCTGCCGTACGTCTTCGTGCGCTTCAGAGGCGAAATCGGTGTCAAGGCCTATTCGCTGTACCTGGACGACATCGTAGTGGAGAACATTTTCGTCAATGACCTCAAGGCCGAAATCATCACTCCGGGTCAACTTCGCAAGAACAAGACGAGCAAGGTGAGCATCAAGGTGACCAACAAGGGTGATAAACCTGCGAACCGCTACACGGCTGCTTTGTATGCAAATGGTGAGGAAGTAGATGCGGAGACGGTGGAGGATGTGCTGAATCCGCTGCAGAGCCGTACGTTCACCTTCGACTACACACCCAGCCTCTTTGATGAGGGCGAGACGGTCGAGCTGAAGGCTGTGGCAGAATTTGACGACGATGACTACACGGATGACAACGAGGTCAGCGCCGTCGTCAAGGTCCTTACGCCCGACCAGGCCAAGCCCGAGAATGTGTCGGCCGAGGCTGTCGGTGCTGGCACGGGACAGGTGAATGTTGCATGGGCGCAGCCCAATGACGCGTCGGCCTCCGTCACTGACGATATGGAGAGCTATACTTCATGGAGCGTCGATGACTTCGGTTTTTGGAATAGCGTATATGGCGAGCCTAAGGGCGGCGCAGGCCAAATCTACTCTTCCGTTCCCTATCCCCACCAGGGCGAGAAGTTTGGCTTTATGGTCTTCGACCCAAGAGACTGGTCGTGGGAGTTGACAGACAAGAACCCATCGCTGAAGCCGCATTCGGGCAAGAAGTATCTGGCTTCGTTCTACAATTATACGGAGGAAGCCGGAAGCGTGGAATTCTATGACAGCAACGACTGGCTTGTCAGTCCTACCCTCTCGGGAGAGGCACAGACCATTTCGTTCTGGGTGAACAACGTCAAGGCAGGCGATTCTGACAACGTGGAGAAGTTTGAGCTTCTTTACTCCGTGGCAGGCAACGACACAACCGAGTTTGTCAAGCTGGGCGACACCTACACCGTCTCTGGTGGCGAGTGGCAGCAGATCACCGCCAGTCTCCCCGCAGGCGCTACGCATTTCGCCATCCGCCATTGCACCAACTCCAAACACTCCTTCGTGTTCATGGTCGACGACGTATGCTATGTAGGTGGTAGCGGAGTTCTGAAAGGCTACAACGTCTATCGTGACCAAACACTGGTAGCTACTTTGGAGCCGACACAGACGACCTTTACGGATAGCAAGGTGCCCGATGGCACACACACCTATGCCGTCACAGCGCTCTACGCCGAAGGCGAGTCTGCTCCCGCATTCTCGCAGCGTGTCACTACGGCCATCAGCTCTCTCGCCGTGGAGGACGGAAAACCGTTCGACGCTTATACGGTCGATGGCAAGTTGGTGGGCCGCAACCTCACTTCGCTGAAGCAGTTGAAGAAAGGCACCTACGTCATCAATGACAAGACGGTGGTCGTGAAGTAACACGTTTTCGTCTTTGTAGATTCTTAAAAAGAGGCCAGGAGCAAAAACTCCTGACCTCTTTTCTTTCATATTTTTATTTGGTTTTATTTGATGATGCCATTGTCCGTATCGCGGAGATTGATGCGCTTTTCGGCGGCCTTGTGTTTGCTGCCACGGCTGAGACGCCACGAGATGTTGATCGAGACTTGGTTGCCATTGCCGTTGGAATAGCCGATGGTGTGCTTGTAGAGGTCGCGGTTGAGGAGCTCATTCTCATACGCTTTGTAGTGGCTATCGAAGAGATTGGCCCAAGACAATGAGAATTGCCAGTCGCGCCATGTGTAGGATGCCGTCAGCACGGAGTAGGAACCGTTGTAGCCCTTCGATTCGCCCTCGAAGAATCGGTTGCCATTGTCGATATAGCCCTGTAGGGTGAAGGGGCCGAGATAGGCCGTGATGCTGCCCACATAAAACCACGAGGTGTAGAGATGCGTATAGTCTTGACCGTAATTGAAGCATCTGAACAGTCCGCCATTGGCAGCAACCTGGAGTTTCTCGGGCACGAGCCAATAGCCTGCGTAAGCCATCATGTGCAACGCGTCAATCTCCTTTTGGTTGATCTGGGTATAGACGAATCGATTGTCATCGGTTCGATGGTAGTGGGCCATGTTGGGTTTGACACATTGCTTGAAATAAGCGTCTATGAAAGTCTGCAAGCGATTCGTGTTGTACGACAACTGTAATCGGTGCTCCCTGTCGCGCGAAGGTTTCAGGTCGGGATTGCCCACTGTCCACTCCATGCTATTGGTGCGAACCATGGCGTCGCTTGTCATCGCTATGCGAGACACTCTGTCCTGTTGCTGATAGGTGTAGCTCAACTGCAAGCCATGGGTGATGCTGTACGCCAGCGACACCTTGGGACGGAAAGTCCAGAAGTGGTACCGATGGTCATTCTGGGTGTAATGGATATAACTTGCACCCGACCCCAGCGCGTAGCGCAGTTGGCCAAGCATACCCTTGATTTCGGCAAAGGCATACAGGCGGTTGTTGTTCGTCCGCGTCAAAGAGGAGGCGTCGCCCAGGTAGTCGTTCTTGGTGTATTTGGCACTATAGTTCAGGCCCGTCGAGACCGTGAAAGGCCTCAGCCGGTTCTCATAGATGACCTCCGTGAGCAGGGAAGCCGTTTTGCCATCCACATCATACTGGTAGGGAGACCCCTCGTCATAGAAACTGCTGGTCTGCGTGGAGATATAGGTGCCTACAGCATTGGCGGTAAGCGACTGGCGCGGGGAGATCTGGCGGAAGAAATAAAGGTCCAATACTGGCGAATGCCTCTTGTCGTCATCCCGACTCGTAGCCCTATAGTGGCGTATGCCATCCATGATATCCTTGATGCGATAGTTGTCCGGGGCATTGCTGAGCGATCCGGCCAAAGAAGCCTGAAAGACGGTGGCGATAGAGTCGGCCCAGTTGTAGGTGAGTTTGGCGTCCTGCCCCATCGTCTTGCGCAGCGTCTCCACATCGTTTCGCTCGATGGTATAGAGACTGCCATCGGCCAAGGTATATCTCGCCAACTGCATGCTCTTGCCGCCCCGGGTCCGATATCCACTCATACCATACGAAAGCGACCATTCACTCTTGCCACGGTTCCACTTGCCGTACACCATGCCATCACCCTGCAAGGTGGTAAGCGACGCGGTCAGGTCTGTGCCGACCGTATAGCCACTCTCACTTCTGCGCATAACGATATCGACGACATAGGCTATACCCTCGCCATAACGGACTCCCGGATTGTTGATGAAGTCGATCTTCACGACGTCCTTCGGATCGAGCGCCAGCATCTCCTGCTTGCCCACCACGACACCATTGACTCTCAGTTGAACCTCGCCCCTGTTGTCAATAGCCGTGACGGCATGGTTGACATGGTCGATGCGAAGGTTGGCAAGCGAGAGTTTCTCGAGGATGCTGAAGCCATTGTTGGAGCCCTGCTTCTGTGCGTTGGTAGGATAGATGAGCAAGCCGTCAGCCTTGTTGACCACCTTGGCCGCTTGGACTGTCACCTCGTCGAGCGTGAGGGTTTTGTTCACGTCCTGCGCATGACTACAGAGGGCAGAGGACAGGAACAGGGAAAGGGGAATCAATCGTTTCATTTTGTACCAGTTTTGAATGATGGCACAAAATTACGGCCCTATCCCGAGAAGGCCAATTTATTTGTCTGACATTTCCCTGACAATCAACAGACAGAAACCTATCTACCTGTGTTTCAGAATGTAACTCTTTCCCCTATCCGATTCTATCTTGAGCGAGCTATGGGCCTCTATGATCGGTTTGATGCGTCGAATGAGCGTGTAGAGCGTGTCGCTGGCATCCGGCTTCTTGGGCCATAGTCGATTGCAAATCTCCTGCTTCGACAGGGTATGCGTATCTGAGGTCATAAACATTTCGAGTAGGGCGTGCTGCATGGGCGTGAGATGAATCTGATCGCCCGAAAGCGTCATGAAATGGTCGTCATGATACACAAGTCCCCCATAGGACAAACCGGGGACGACCAGAGCTGGTTTGTTTCTTCTTGTGTACCACCAGCTACCCAAGAGCCACAACACGCCCACCATGAAGAGCGACGCCGACCCCCTTTGGTCGGACATCATGAATATCGAAGCAAAACTGCAGTTGGCCTCCGCCACCAGCCGCGTCTCCAAGCGTCCGTTCCTGCGCACGGTACGCAGGGCGATGCCTGCCGTGTCCTTCAACTCGGCAATGGTGAGATAGCTACGGTAGCAGCGGATGGTGTCGGTAGTGATCACCTGGTTGGGCATTTTCACAAGGACCTGCTCCAAAGCCTGGTTGACATCCTGCGCAATCCTATTCTCTGTATTGCGATAGCTATTCATGCCCGAGCACAAGGCACAGAGCATGAGAAAGCTAAACACGATATATGGAAGTCCCTTCATGATTTACAATATAAAAAGCGCGAGCTATGTTGTCGGTACTATAGCAAGGAGGTGACCTCGACGGTCGGCCTTCCCGCTCTCACGTCCTCGTCGGCAAAGGAGATGGTGATGACCCGCCCCTCATGAGGCATGAGGTGGAAATAGTTGTCGCCATAGACCACGGGGAGGATCTGGTCGCCATCGCTATCCTTGAGGTTCAGGCGCAACATCAGGGCCGGCGTGTCCGCCAGGTTAGCGACCTTGACGGTGCCCCTCCATTCGCCTCCCTCGCGATGCAAAGACGGCGTGACGGCAACGCGCGCTGGAGGAAGCGAGCGCAAAGCCTGGAAGCAGCCCTCCTCCTGCGAGAGCACATAGTCGTTGCGAGAGACAATCTCATCGCCCTGACGCAGCGAGAGGCGCAGGAAGAAGACCTCGGGCGGTGTCGTCAAACTGTCGGTACGCTGCGGGAGGACGACAGGGAAGGCGTCTGCCCGACTGGCGGAAGCCACCGCCAACGACAGACTATCGGATCGGACGATACGACCCGTCTGGTCGTACAAGGTGTAGGAGACCTCCAGCGCGGGGGCGTCCTTGCCACAATGGTTGACCACCTCGACACGCTGGGCGACGGGATTGTAGAGGACATGGAGCGGCTCACAAGCCTTCTTCACGCCGAAATAGCCCGCCGTAGGGTCGAAATAGTAGTCGTAGGTCTGCCACACCATCGAGGGCCACGTCGGGTGGCTCATCCACATGAGAAGGCCCATGCCCTGCTGCGAGGTAGCGGCCTCGAACATGGCACGATGACCAACATAATTGAGCCATTGCGCCCAAGCCGAATACTGTTCCATCGAGGTGGGACGACCCAAGCAGCGCTCCATCTTCTCATTGAAGGCGGCACCACGCTGAGCGCCCAGCATCGTGAAGTCGTGCTGACCCCACGCCTCGCCCTGTGGCCACAGTTGACCGGGCGGCAGCATCCGTCGCAGGCTCTCGGGATTGGGCACACAGGGCACACCCTGCTCCGAGTGGAGCTTGGAGGAGGTATGGGAGAAATAATAGCTGACGGGCATGAGCGTATAGGGACCATGACCCGAGACGCCGTCGTCGGCAGAACTGGAGATATAACCCAGTTGCGGGTGGAGCGCAGCCACACTCTGGCGCAGTCCTTGGTCGAGGACCTCGGGCGGGTAGCCCTCGTTGCGACCACAGTAGAGAGCCAGAGAAGGATGGCGGCGGATGCGAGAGATGAAGTCGCGGGCGTTGTCCATGAACATCTCATTGTCGGCAGGGTCGGGGCCGTCCCACGGATTGGCGAGCCAGAAGTCCTGCCAGACCATCAGTCCATAGCGGTCGCAGGCCTCGAAGAAGGCCTCAGATCCCGTCTGTCCCACCCAGTTGCGTATCATCGTCATATTCATGTCGCGATGGTAGCGGACGGCAGCGTCGAACTCGCGCGTCCGATAGTTGAGATTGGTCTCCGAGAAACCCCAGTTGCCTCCCATCACCATGATGCGCTGGTGGTTGACAAAGATCTTCAGGGCCGTGTCCATATCCTCGTAGGCCACCTCGCGGATGCCCGCCTTGTAGCGCACCTCGTCGCCTGCGGCAGAGAATCCCGCATCATAGAGATACGGTTCACCATAGCCATTGGGCCACCAGAGGCGCATCGGCTGACGGCGGAGCTGGGGGAAGTTGTCGGGACTGAAAGCCACGTCGCGGCTCTCCTGCGGGGCAAGCCTCACGGGCTGCTCAAAGCGGATCGATCCGATCCATCCGCTCACCGTCGTTGTGACGGGACGGGAGGTATTGTTGGTGACACGCACGACGGGCGTCATCGAGGCCAGCGTGTCGGAAGGTTCAAGGCGCGTCGTCACATACGGGTCGCTGACATGGACATCGCCCTCGAGCGAGAGCCAGACGTCGTCCCAGATACCCACCTCGCGACCCGGCGTGGAGGTGATCCAGTCCCAGCCTATCGTGGCGTGGAAAGTCGGGTTGTCGAGTCCCAAGACACCTCCGTTGATATCGGTCGATTCGCTATTTTTCACCTTCACCGCCCCGATATGGGCGTTCTTGTGCACGCATACCTCCAGGGTGTTGTCGCCCCGCGTGAGATAGGGGGTGAGGTCGAAACGCCCCCGGCGGAAGGCACCCTCTATGCGCCCCACAGGTTGGCCATTGACGAGGAGGTCGGCTTTCCAATTGATGCCATCCAGATGGAGGAACACCCGCTCTCCCTTCTTCAGTTTAGAGGACAGCCGGAAGGAGGTGCGATACCAAAAGTCGCTGTTGAAATAGCTCTCCGAGATCTGCCGCATCGCATCGCCCACCGTATTGTCGGGTACAGCCCCATTATGGATAAAACTCGTCAGGACCGTGCCCGGGACCGTAGCGGGCAGCCAGCGGTCGTAGCCATCGCGTCGCAACTCCCATCCCTTGGTCAGCGGACAGCGCTTGCCTTGCTGGAGCGAGACAGTCGGCACACCCTCGGCAGTCGCTATCGGAGCAGGCGTGGCAGGGCGTCCCCATACTTCCAGTTCGGAGAGGGCATAGAGCCCAGATGAACCGGGACGTTCGAGGAGCAGACAGACGTAGCGAGCCGTCTCCCGACAGGGCACCACCTCCTGACGGCGATTCTCATCGGAGGACAAAGAGGCCACATCACGCCAGGTCTGTGCATCGTCGGAAGCCTGCACACGTCCCTGAATGGCAGGATAGCGCCAAGAGAGGCGCAACGTGTCGAAGGCGACAGGGCGACCCAAATCGACGGCAATCCATTGCGGGACAGAGGGAGTATCGGCACCTGACCCACGGCCCTCCGCCATCCACATACTGGCAAAGCGGTTGCTGGGCAGCATACCGCGCTCGTCGTCGGTAAAGACACACTCATAGAGACGCCAGTAGGCGCAGCCCTTCATTTTCAACCGGATGCGCAGGTGGTCGTAGCGTCCCTCGGCGACAGGTATCGACAGATCCATCAGGCGCAACGGCAGACGCTCGATGGCCTCCTGCTTATTGGGATCAGAGGCTGCCGTCTGGCGCGTGGCCTTGCCGGGGAGATCCTCACCACGCAAGGCACCGATCTCCTGCCATGCCGCCCCGTCGGGGGAGGCCTCGACGACGATCTCATAGCCACTATCGGCCTGCTGCTCGCGGTAGGCCGCCCAGGCGTTGAGGCGGAGGGACCGTGTCGCCACCGCCATGCCTGTCCAGTCGTACTGTATAAAAGCGTTATCGCCCATGACATAGACACTCGTCACGGTATTGCCGTCGAAAGTCTTCTCACGGTCGCGGAGCGACAACTCGCCATCGCTGGTCGTCACACGGACGCGGGGCGGTTCCTCCTGGGTGAGAATGCCGTCGGTGGCAAGCTGGGCCGTCAGATTGTAGTCGATGGAGGACGAGGCCCAGGCCTGCCGCATCCATGCCTGGTTGGCATAGTCGGCAGGGAGCGTCCGCTGCGGGATGAAGGCTTCGCGCTGGCGACCCGGATACTGACCGATACCACGCGTCTTGTCGTCGTCGGCCTTCGCCCAAAGGCTGAAAAGAATCAAGGGCAACAAGGCCCATAGTTTGTGATGCATCATAGGGAGAGCAAAATGTGTCTGGATGGTAGGGGCAGCCCTTCGGGATGGTCTCGGGATGCCTTCGGGATGGGAAGCAGGCGCATGGCCCGTGTCGGGGATCAGAAATCCTTCAGCCAGGACTTGAGATCCATCATCATCTCTTCGTGGAAACGGAAGCCGATCTTGCTACCCCAGCCATGACCACCGCTAGAATAGACATGGAGCGAGGCGGGGACGTCGTTCTTGTACATCTCGACATAGTAGTTGACGCCATTGATGGGCGACACCGTGTCGTCGTCGTCGCAAAGGACGATGAAGGCGCGGGGCGTGACACGCGAGACATGGAGGTCGGCGCTATACTTTTTCTGTTCCTTCTTCGAGGCGTGCTTGCCCAGGAGCGCGGTCATGCTGCCCTCGTGGGCCACTCCCTCCGTCATGGAGATGACGGGGTAGAAAAGAATCTGGAAGTCGGGCTTGGCGTCGCCGGTAGAGGAAGTCGCCACCATGGCAGCAAGGTGGCCTCCGGCAGAGAATCCCATCACACCCACGTCGTTGCGGTTGAGCTTCCACGACGTAGCGTTGAGGCGTACGAGGCGCAACGCCTGCTCCGCATCCTCCACGGGCACCTCGGGACGGCCGTTGGGCAGACGATACTTGAGGACGATGGCAGCGATACCCTGGTTTTGGAAATATTCCGCCCAGTCGTAACCCTCCTTCTCCATGGAAAGGCTGGAATAGCCGCCACCCGGGAAGATCACCACCGCGCGGCCCGTGGCCTCCTTGTCGGAGGGCAGGAAGACGCGCACCTTGGCCGTGTCCTGCTTGTCGCCATTGCTGTGAGGAGGTTTGCCATTGTAAAGATTGGCATCAAAGACCATCTGGGCCTGTGCGCCGAGCGCGAGGATCGTCATCCCGGCAGCGAGAAAAAGCTTCTTGAATATCATTTCAGTTGTATTGTTTTTATGCAAAGACTGCTCCTTACGGACACCACAAGGCACGCTGTGATTGTCCGTCAACCACTTATCTTCGTGCAAAGTTATGAAAAATTGGGCGAAAGCATCCAAATGTTTAGAGATTTTAGTAAATTTGCAAACCGTAAACCATCCCCCTACGGTGGCTAAAGGTATTTTAATGGTTGGCCGCCACCCATTTAACAACTCCCCGAGGGTGGCACGGCGGGGGATGGGAAAGAAGAGAGAGAATATGTACATGTTAGACAAATTTCGCTACTGCCCCGTCTGTGGCAGCAAGCATTTCGAAGAGAGCACGGCAAAAAGCAAACGCTGCCGCAATTGTGGGTTTGAGTATTTCCTCAACGCCAGTAGTGCCACGGCAGCCTTCATCCTCAACGCACGCGGCGAACTGCTCGTGGAGCGGCGCAAGGAAGAGCCCGGACGGGGCACGCTCGACCTGCCTGGCGGCTTCTGCGACACAGGCGAGACGCTGAAGGAAGGCATGGTGCGCGAGGTACTGGAGGAGACCGGACTGACGCTGACAGAGGAGCCGCAGTATCTCTTCTCCATCCCCAATGTCTATCGCTATGGCGGATCGGAGATTCCGACGCTGGACGCCTTCTTCCTCTTCCGCGTGGCCGACGGCCTGGAAACCAAGGCGGGCGATGATGCGGCAGAACTGATGTGGATCGCCCTGGCCGACATCCATACCGAAGAGTTTGGCCTGAGATCCATCCGGCGCGCACTCCATCGATTCCTGGAGGCACACGCGGCGGGCAACCTTTGAAGCGTCGCTGCGCCATGATCCATCGACAAGGACTATCCAGCCGCCTCTTCGACCTCGTGGCCGAACCGTTGCGGCGCAACACGAGTTTCTTCGTGTTTATGTATGTGCTCGGCGTGGTCGTCAGCGTAGTAGAACTACCCGACAAACCCGACGCCAAGCTCTACGACAACCTGTGGCCGGAGCTGCTGCTCGATCTCTATGTGGTCTGCGCCATGCTGGCCCTGCTGCCCCAGCGCTTGCGGAGATGGGTGCGGGGCGTGGTCTGCGCAACGGCCTATGTGGTCGCCATCGCCGACGTGTTCTGCTTCTGGAAATTTGGATCGGCCCTCACCCCGACGATGCTCCTGCTTGTCGGGGAGACCAACGGCAACGAGGCAAGCGAGTTTCTCTCAACTTACATCAACGCCTCGGTGATACTATCCCCCGTGGGCTGGCTGCTGCTGATTGCCGTCCTACAGCTTGCCACAGCCCTGCTCCTGCCCCGCCTACGAAAGCGGAAGGTGGGCGGACCGATCCTGCCTGCCGGGATGACGAGACAGGCGCGCCCCTGGCTGGAGGCCCTCCTGCTGGGACTGATCGTCGGGAGCATCATCACGTCGTGGCACAACAAGCGCGAGATGGTGGTCATGTTCTCGCAACCGAACATCGGAGGCATAGAGCATGAGCTGACGCGCAACGACTGCGCACAGTTCTACCAGCCCATCTACCGGCTGGCTTTCAGCATCTTCTCCAACGAACTGGCCTCGCAACAGGTGGAAAAACTGATCGAGGCAAAGGACAGGGTGCACATCGACGGGTGTTCCTACCGCGTGCCCAATATCGTGCTGATCATCGGCGAGAGCTTTGGCAAGCACCACTCGCAGCAGTATGGCTACTTCATGCCCACGACGCCACGGCAGGTGGAATGGGAGAAGACGGGACAACTGGTAGCCTTCAGCGATGTCGTGGCGCCTTGGAACCTGACGAGCTTCGTCTTCAAGAATCTCTTCTCGATGCACGTCGTCGGGGAGAAGGGGGAGTGGTGCGACTATCCGCTCTTCCCCGAACTGTTTCGCAAGGCGGGCTACCACACGAGTTTCATCACGAACCAGTTTCTCCCCAAGGCCAAGGAGGCGGTCTATGACTTCAGCGGAGGCTTCTTCCTGAACCGCCCAGAGCTCTCGGAGGCGATGTTTGACACGCGCAACACGAAGACTTTCGCCTATGACGAGGGATTGCTCTCGGAGTATGACGAGCACCTGAAGAAGGCCAACACGGCCCACAACCTCATCCTCTTCCACCTCATGGGGCAGCACGTCAACTACCGCCAGCGCTACCCGAAGGGACGGGGACAGTTTCGTGCCGATGACTACAAGAATCGACGACCCGAGCTCAACCACTACCAGCGGCGCGTCTTGTCGGAGTATGACAACGCCACGCTCTACAACGACAGCATCGTCGACCAGATCGTGCGACGCTTTGCCAACGAGGACGCGGTAGTGATCTACGTCCCCGACCATGGCGAGGAGTGTTTCGAGGGATCACGGGGCTTCATCTGCCGCAACCATAGCGCAGCCATCGACTACGACTTGGCGCACTACGAGTTTGAGGTGCCGTTCTGGATCTGGTGCTCGAAGTCGATGATTGCCAAGCATCCTGACCTCTACCAGGAGATTCGCGCAGCGAAAGACCGACGGCTGATGACCGACGCGCTACCCCACACGCTGCTCTACCTGGCCGGCATCAAGGCACCCGACTACCACGAGGCGTACAACGTGCTGTCGCCGAAGTATCAGGAGCGGCGCCCACGCATCTTGAAGAACCAGGCCGACTATGATCGGCTGAGAAGTAAAAAGTGAGAAATAAAGCGAGAAGAAAGAAACAATGAACAAGTCACCCATCAGAGCCGACCGAGGACTGCTGAGCCGAAGCGAATGTCATGCGCTACGGGGCCTGGCGATCCTCGGCATCTTCCTCCACAACTACTGCCATTGGCTCGGCCCGGCGGTGAAGGAGAACGAATACCAGTTCTTCCGCAGTAATGTGGAGGGACTACGCCATGCGCTGGGATGCCCCGACACATGGCTCCCCGTGCACCTGATCTCCTTCTTCGGCCACTATGGCGTGCCGGTATTCCTCTTTCTGAGCGCCTATGGACTGACGATGAAATATGAGCGGACGCGGCGGCGGTATGACGATCCGCAGCCCAGGGACGCAAGTCCCGCGGCCTTTGTACGCTTCCATTTCCTCAAACTCTTCCGCATGATGATCGTCGGCTTCGTGGCCTTCACGATGCTCGATGCCATCACGCCCGGATCCCACACCTACCACTTGATGGACATCGTGGCGCAGATGGGGATGTTCAACAATCTCCTGCCCACTCCCGACCGCATCATCTGGCCAGGACCCTACTGGTTTTTCGGACTGATGCTGCAGCTCTACATCGTCTATCGGCTGCTGCTCTTCCGTCGCCATTGGGCTGTCACGGTAGGACTGATGGTCGTCTGCACGGTCATCCAGATGGCATGTGATCCGGAGAGCGAAGCGCTCAACCGCTGGCGATACAACTTCGTCGGGGGGATGCTGCCCTTCGGCGCGGGACTGCTCTACGCACGCTACGCCACGGGGCTCCTCTCATGGCGCGACGGCGTGGGCCATGCGCGCTTCGACACGCTCAACCTGATGGTCTCCGTGGTGCTCATCTTCCTACTGAGTTTCAACTACTGGACATGGTACCTCGTGCCTCTCTGTGTCTGCTCGGCCTCCATCGCCTGCGTACGCCTCGTCGGCGAGACGCCATGGCTCGACGGGGTCGGCAGGATACTGGTGTGGACGGGGACGCTGAGCGCGGCACTCTTCGTCTGCCACCCCATCACGCGCAAGATCTTCATACCCATCTCACATCATGGCGACGTCTATGCCGGACTGCTGCTCTATATCATCGCCTCGCTCTGCCTGGCGTGGCTCGTAGCCCTGCTGATGGAGAAGATACCCAGTCCCACCCTGAAAAAGCCGCAAGAAGCATGAGAATCAAGGACATCGAACTGGCCAATATCTCCCGATACCGAGGGGAGCTGATGGGCATGGCAATGCTGTTTGTCGTGCTCTTCCACGTGGGTCTGCCCCGCGAGGACGCCTTCTTCGGACTGCGCCGCATTGGCAATATCGGCGTGGATATGTTTCTGTTTCTCAGCGGCGTGGGACTCTGGTTCTCATGGACGAAGGGGCAGCAGGCGGGACGCTTTCTCCTACGACGCCTCGTGCGCATCTATCCCGCATGGCTCGTGGCGGCATGCGCATTCTACATCCCCGACTTCATTCACCATGGGGGCCACAGCACGAGCCTCATAGACCTCATCGGCGACATCACCATCAACTGGGATTTCTGGCTCCACGACGAGCTGACCTTCTGGTATATCCCCGCCACGATGATGCTCTACCTCTTCACACCAGCCTATCTGAGCCTCATCATCCGGCACCCCATCTACCGATGGCTGCCCATCGTGATGATCATGTGGTGCATCCTCGTGCAGTATGTCACCCCCATCCATCAGGCGGTGGGCCACCTGGAGATCTTCTGGAGTCGCGTGCCCATCTACTTCATCGGCCTCAACGCTGGCAAGGCGGTGCAGGAGAAACAGACGCTGGACGGCACCTCCATCTGGATGATACTGATCATGTTTGGCATGGCCTTTGCGTCGAGCGTGTTTCTGGAGCAGGTGCGCCATGGCGAGTTTCCCCTCTTCCTGGAGCGGATGCTCTACATCCCGCTCACGGTGACGTCGATCCTGCTGCTCAATCGGGTGTTCCGACGCACGCCCAAGGCGTTTAACGGAGCCTGCCGATTTGTGGGGGCACTCTCCCTGGAGGCATATCTCATCCACGACCACTTCGTGATGACCTACATTGAGCGACTGCACCTCGGCTACTGGCCGACATTTCTTATCACCATCGCCATCACCTTGCCTGTGGCCTGGGCGCTCCACACGATCCTGGCCCGCATGACGAAACCCATAGAAAAGCGAATCCAATGACTCACGAGACCATCAACAAGCCCACCCGGCAACACGGCGGACACCCCGTCGTGAGACTGATCCGCCCGAAACAATGGATCAAGAACCTTATCGTGCTGCTCCCCGTCTTCTTCGGAGGCGCACTCCTGCAGCCAGAGCCCATGACGAGCGGACTGATCACGGTATTGTCCTTCAGTTTCGCCGCATCGTCCATCTACTGCCTCAACGACCTCATCGACGTGGAGGACGACCGACGCCACCCCGTGAAGTGTGCGCGGCCCATCGCGTCGGGACAGGTGAGCGTACGCAAGGCGTGGGGATTGATGGGACTGATGTTTGTACTGGCGATGCTAGTGCTCCTCCTACTGCCGGAGAACCGCTGGGAAACGGGAGGCGTGATCGTCTTCTACTGGTTGCTCAACATCGCCTACTGCATGCGGCTGAAGCAGTATGCCATTATCGACGTGTGCATCGTCGCCTTCGGATTCGTACTGCGCCTGCTGGCGGGAGGACTGGCCTCGGGCATCTTTCTGAGCAAGTGGATCGTGCTCATGACCTTCTTGCTCATGCTCTTCCTCTCCTTTGCCAAGAGACGCGACGACGTGGTGAGGATGAACGAGACGGGAGAGGCACCACGAAAGAACACCATCCGCTACAACCTCACGTTTATCAACCAGGCCATCACCATCACGGCCTCCGTGACCTTGGTCTGCTACATCATGTACACAGTCAGCCCAGAGGTGGTCAGCCACTATCAGTCGGACTATCTCTACCTGACGAGCATCTTCGTCATCCTCGGACTGCTACGCTACATCCAGCTGACGGTGGTGGACAAACGAAGTGGCGACCCGACGAAGGTGATACTCCGCGACCGCTTCACGCAACTGATCGTGGCGGCATGGGGCGTGACCTTCCTCGTCATGATCTATGTCATATAGCCGTGGACAGAAGGACTGTCTGCGGTCAATTTTATCCATTATAAAGTAAAGTTTGCTTATTCACTATCTAACAAGGCCTGTATATTGCTAAGATAAGGTCTATATATAATATAAGGTAAGGACGAGATGAAAATCTACGCTTTCGACTTCGACGGAACGCTGACACGACGCGACACGTTCATCGAGTTTATCCGCTATGTCTTCGGCACACGCCGTATGCTGGCGGGCATCCTGCGCTTCGCTCCCATCCTCGTATTGATGAAGTTGGGACGCTACCCCAACTGGAAGGCGAAGCAACGGGTCTTCTCCTGGTTCTTCAAGGGAATGGGGATCAACGAATTTGACGACCTTTGCACGCGCTTTGCTCATGACTGCCAGTCGGTCCGACGCGACGACGGCTTTGCCATCATCCGCCGTGCCCTCAACGAGGGCCATCAGGTGATCGTCATCAGCGCGAGCATAGAAAACTGGGTGCGACCTTTCTTTGCCGAGTTTGGCAACCAGGTGGCCGTCTCCTGCACGAAGATCGACGTGCGCGAGGAACGGGTGACGGGACAGTTTCTCACCATGAACTGCTATGGGGCGGAAAAGCCCAAGCGGCTACTCCAGACTTTTCCGCTGCGGAAGACCTACCGCCTCGTGGCCTTCGGAGACAGCAGGGGTGACAAGGAACTGATAGAGGCTTCCGACACAGGCTATTTTCGCAGTCCCAGCGGACAACTCCATTGTCAGCAGGGAGAGAAAGACCCGATCGTGGAGGAGGTGGAGCGCGACTTCCCCCGAAGCCTACCCACCTCAACCAAGATTATCGGCAACAAGACGCTGGACGAGATCATCCGCTTCGGAATCGTCGGCGTGGCTGCCACACTACTTCAGTATGGCTGCTACTTGCTATTCCTGCTTTGGCTGATGCCCGCCCTGGCCAACACGCTGGCCTACCTCGTGAGCTTCGCCTTCAACTACATCGCCTCCACCCGCTTCACCTTCCGTGTGAAGGCGACAACGAAGCGGGGCATGGGCTTCGCGCTCTCCCACCTGGTGAACTACACGATGCAGACGCTGCTGCTACAGATCTTCCTTTTTGTCGGCATGCCGAAGCAATGGGCGCTTATCCCTGTCTTCTGCGTCTGCGTGCCCGTCAACTTTCTACTGGTCCGGTTCTTCCTGCGAAAGTAGGTGGCTGACTTTCTGGAAAAACGGAGACTTCTCGAGCAAGCATAGGACTATAAAACAGCAGGCTTGCCTCACGCTCAAAACGATTCACAACCGATGGAACATCCATTAATAGACAAGAAACGACGATTCTCATTCATCCTCATCACCTCGCTCTTTGCGCTATGGGGATTTGCCAACGATATCACCAACCCGATGGTGGCGGCTTTTCAGACACTTCTGGAACTGTCGGCTGCCAAGGCTTCGCTTATCCAGTTTGCCTTCTACGGCGGCTACGCGACCATGGCGATTCCTGCAGCCTTGTTTATCCGGAAGTACAGTTACAAGCGGGGCATCCAACTGGGGTTACTCCTCTACGCCTGTGGGGCCTTCCTCTTCATCCCTGCGGCAGCCTACCAGGAGTTTTCATTTTTCTGCTTGTCGCTCTATATCCTCACTTTTGGGCTCGCCTTTCTGGAGACGACGGCCAACCCCTTCATCCTCTCGCTCGGTAGCAAGGCGACCTCGACACGCCGTCTCAACCTCGCACAGGCCTTCAATCCCATCGGATCGCTCTGTGGCATGGCTATCGCGTCGCTCATCGTACTGCCCCAGTTGATCTCGGATCAACGGGATGAAGCGGGTGCCATCCTCTACCCCACCCTCTCAGCAACAGAGAAGGCTGCCATCCGTCTTCATGACATCGCCATCATCCGCAACCCCTATGTAGCCTTGGGACTGGTGGTGGTAGCGATTCTCGTGGTGGTGACGGTCGTCAAGATGCCAGACGTGGCGGAGCAGAAAACGAAACTCGACGTGAAAGCGTCACTTAGACGGCTATGGAAGAACCGTTTGTACCGTCAGGGGGTGGTGACACAAGTGTTTTATGTAGCGGCTCAAATTATGGTGTGGACCTTCATCATCCAGTATGCAGACCATCTGGGTATCGACAAGGCCATGGCGCAGATGTATAACATCGTCGCCATGTCGCTCTCGCTGACAGGCCGGTTTGTGGGTACTTGGCTGATGAAATACGTCAGTTCACGCAAGTTGCTCACCCTCTTCGCTATCGGCGCATCAATCTGTACCCTCGGCACCATCCTGCTGGTCAACATGGCGGGACTCTACTGTCTGGTGGCCATCTCGGCATTTATGTCCATCATGTTCCCCTCCATCTACGGCATTGCCTTGGAAGACGTGGAGGAACGCGACACCACTCTCGGCGCAGCCTTTCTGGTGGAGGCCATTGTCGGTGGCAGCATCCTCCCACCTCTGCAAGGATGGATCATCGACCAAGGAGTCGTGTTCGGTCTCCCTGCCGTCAACTTCTCCTTCGTTCTCCCACTCTTCTGCTTCATCCTCATCTTCTTCTACGGACGGCACGCCATGCGCAGTCAATGTAGGAGCGTGGAATAAGGAGGCGTTGAGGACAACAATGTAGGAAGACCTCTCATCAACCCAAAAGCAGCAAGATAATATGAAGGACGGCGCATAGATCGCGTGATAAAGACTGACAACAAGACGGCGGGCAACGGAAAGGGATTAACACCTTTCTGTTGCCCGCCGCTGCATCGGGACAGTCTCTCGGGAAGACTGCTTCCCGTGGCTGAAACCTGAGGCTTATGCCAGCGTCAGCTCTACGACGTAGTCGTCGCCAGACGGCTGCTCGGGGAGCGTGAGAACATAGCCATTGGCAACGGCCTTAAACTCGACCTTCTTTCCGTTGATGAAGACCTTGGCAGCCTTCACCTTGCGGTCGCCCGTGGGGACGAAGAGGGCCTTGTCCTGCAGAGAGAGGATGTGGATGAAGAGGCGGTTGCCCTTCTGCGTGCTCACACCCCAGTCGTGCGGAGCTACGAGGCCACCACGCGTACCATAGATGGTGTCGCCATACTTGCCGAGGAACTGTCCGATATACTGCAGGCGCTCGACAGCCTCGATGGGAAGCTGACCATCAGGACGCGGACCGACATTGAGCAGGAGGTTGCAGTTCTTGCCTGCTGCACGCACCAGCTCGCGGACGAGGGTCTCCTTCGACTTGTAGTTCTTGTCCGTGATGCTATAGCCCCAAGTGTAGTTCATCGTCAGGCAGGTCTCCAGCGGGAGCTGGCTGACATCCTGTCCACTCAGACCGTAGGTATTCTCACCGGGGAGGTCCTGCTCGAAGATCTGGATATCCTCACCAGGATAGGGCTTGCCATGGTGGTTGTTGGCAACGATACACTGGGGCTGGAGCTGGTGAATCATGGCATACTGCTCATCGAGCTCCCAGTTGAACGGAGTCTTGTCCTCATCATGGTCCCACCATCCGTCGAACCAGATACAATCGACACGACCGTAGTTGGTGAGTAATTCGCGGAGCTGGTTGTTCATGAAGGTATAATAGCTACGCCAGTTCTGCTTATCCGTAGGACGGCCGAGCTTCTTGCCCGTGCGGCCGAGCGGATAGTCGAGGCGATGCCAGTCGAGGTGGCTGTAGTAGAGGTGGAGGCTCAAGCCGCCATTGTGGCAAGCGTCGGCCAGCTCCTTCAGGATATCGCGCTTGAAGGGAGTGCCATCAACGATATTGTAAGTGTCCTGGGCGGTATGCCACATGGAGAAACCGTCGTGGTGACGGGTGGTGAAGGTGATATACTTGGCACCCGCCTCACGGAACGTGCGCACCCACTCGTCGGCATTGAAGCGAGACGGATAGAAACCGTCGGCCAAATGCGGATACTCCTGGTAGTTGATACTCTTGTTGTTCATCACCCACTCGCCGTCGCCGAGCATGGAATAGATACCCCAGTGGATGAAAATACCAAACTTGAAGTCCTGGAATTCCTTTTGGCTCTGCTTGATCTGCTCCGAAGGCTGATACTGCGCCATCGTCGTCATGCTCACGAGCAACGCCAAAATCGAAAAGATAGTCTTCTTCATCGTGTTGATTGCTTTGAACGTTTTTATTTACGAATTGTCTTTAGTATTGTTGTTTCAGGTGGTAAAGTTACGATAATAATCCCGAATGGACAAAATTCACACGGTATTTCTTCCCGCTTCGGCCAAAAAGCCGTATTTTTGCAGTTGCTGAAACCATCATTTACAAAATATGAGATACACAACGTACTATTGCCGGCAGGTTATAGTTCTTCTGGCAATGTTTCTTCCGCTGACCTCTCATGCACAGATATCACTTGTCGAGCGAGGCAAGCCAGCGGCACAAATCGTACTGACGGACACGACCCATGCTGCTCGCCGGGCTGCCGAGGTGATGAACTATTTCGTCGAGAAACTGACAGGGACGACGCTGTCCGTAGGACTTCGGGCAGAGAAAAAGCCCCGACATATCGTCTTCATCGGCGGCAAGACGGACCAGGCGGGTGAGGACGGATTCCAAATCAGTTGCCACAACGGCACCATGCGCATCCTGTCGGGAGGCGACAAGGGGGCTATCCTCGGAGTGGCGCACCTGCTGGAACGCTATTGTGGCATCAACTACCTGGGAAGGGACGCCTGGACGGTGAACCATGTACAAGGCTACAAGGTCCAGAAGGTGGGCGACCTACAGCTGCCCGTCATCGAATGGGCGGAGACTCCGGCCTTCCGCTACAGACAGTCGGTAAGCTATAGTGAGCGCGACCCGCTGTTTGTCGATTGGTATGGAATGGAACGTCCCAACCAGATGTTCATGGACAACCTGTGGGTACACACTTTCGACAAGATTCTCCCAAGCCGCGTCTATGGGAAGGCGCATCCGGAATGGTATGCCCTCATCAATGGCAGACGCCAGCCGGGATCTCACAGCCAGTGGTGTCTGACCAATGAGCAACTGTTTGTGCAGGTCTGCCACAACCTCGACAGCATCTTCGCCCGCAACCCGGGCATGAAAATGATCTCCATCAGTCAGAACGACGGCAACTTTACCAATTGTCATTGCGAGAAATGCACGGAGGTGGAGACGGAGGAAGGTTCTGCCAGCGGCCCAATCATCCGATTTCTCAACCGCCTGGCCTCGCGCTACCCTGACAAGGAGTTCTCTACCCTCGCCTACCTCTATAGTATGCAACCGCCAAGACTGGTCAAACCGCTTCCCAACGTCAACATCATGCTCTGCAGCATTGACGCCAAGCGCGAGGTGCCTCTGACGGACAACGAGAGCGGACGCGACTTTGTAAGGGCCCTGGAGGGCTGGAGTCGCATCTCCAACAACATCTTCGTCTGGGACTATGGCATCAACTTCGACAATATGGTAGCACCATTCCCCAACTTCCATGTCTTGGCACCCAACATCCAACTCTTCCACCGCAACCACGCCAACATGCTGTTTGAGCAGGTGAACGGCTACGAGGGAGCAGACTTCGCCGAACTGCGTGCTTACATGATAGCCAAACTGATGTGGAATCCCTATCAGGACGCCGACTCGCTCATGCGCGTCTTCCTCACGGACTATTATGGCGAGGAGGCAGGCACCGAACTCTACTCCTATCGGAAGATGATGGAGGGTGCGCTGCTGAGCAGTCATGTGCCACTATGGATCTACGACTCGCCCATCACCCACAAGGACGGAATGCTCTCCGACGACCTGATGCACACCTACGCCCGACTCTTCGACAAAGCAGAGGCGGCAGTCCGCGGCGATAGCGTCTTGCTCCAGCGGGTGCAGATCAGTCGGTTGCCACTGCAATATGCCGAACTGGAGATAGCGCGCACCAAGGGCATTGAGGATGAGAAGGGTGTGGAGGCAAAGGTGAAATGCTTCCGCGAACGATCCGTACGTTTCGGTGTGGAGTCGCTCAACGAGCGCGGCAACGCACCTGCCGACTATTGCGACTTGTATCTGAAACGCTACCTCCCCTCGCGCGTCGTCACCAAGGCAAAGGGCGCTACGGTGGCCTTCAACACAGCTCCCCACGACCGCTACCAAGGAATGGCTTCCACCGCCCTTACCGATGGGCTCTTCGGCGGATCGAGCTTTGTGGAGGGATGGGTAGGATGGGAAGGGACCGATCCCGACTTCACCCTCGATCTTGGCAGGGAGACCAGCATCTCTGCCATAAGCACCGACTTCCTCCACCAGTTGGGCGCCTGGGTACTCCTGCCCAAGGAGGTACGCTATGAAGTAAGCACAGATGGCAAGGCGTTCCAACCCTTTGGCGAACCCTTGGTGATGAAGGAAGACCGCGACATCGCCGTCAAGTTTGTCGAAGGCAAGGTCAGTGTGGCACAACCTCTCTCTGCACGTTTCATCCGCGTGCGCATCAAGGCCACGGGAATGTGCCCCGACTGGCACTACGGCGTCGGCTATCCTGCCTGGTGCTTCATCGACGAAGTGCGGGTGGAATAAATGCCAATGAATACCTAAATAAATATCAAACGGGCTTGCAAGCCTTCGGACACCAGGGTGTCACGCGGCTTGCAAGCCCGTCTGGCTAAAAGACCTGAAGAGGATTACTGTGCGTTGAAGGCTGCCAGAATCTTCTCGGCAGTAGCCTTCATCTCCTCCTCGCTCAACTGGACGTGGCGATGGAAATCGACATCGCCCTCGGAGTTGATGGGCAGAAGATGGATGTGGGCATGGGGCACTTCGAGGCCGAGCACCACCTGGGCCACCTTCTTGCAGGGGAAGGCTGTGCGGATGGCTTTGGCGACACGCTTGGCGAAGACCTCAAACTCGGCCAGCTCGCCGTCCTCCATGTCGAAGATGTAATCCACTTCCCGACGAGGGATGACCAACGTATGGGCCTGGACGACGGGGTTGATGTCGAGGAAAGCATAAAACTTTTCGCTTTCCGCACACTTGTAGCTGGGAATCTCACCAGCAGCAATTTTGCTGAAAATATCCATAATCGTAATTATTCGAGGGTGATCTTGTCTATGCGCAACTTGATCGTACCACGCGGAATGGCAATTTCCACCACATCGCCGACCTTCTTGTTGAGCAAGCCTTGCGCGATCGGAGTCTTGATGGAGATCTTGCCCACCTTGATGTTGGCCTCGTTCTCGCTGACGATGGTGTAGCGCATCTTCGTGTTGTTGGCCATGTTGGTCATCTCCACGGTCGAAAGGATCTGCACCGCCTCTGTGCTGAGACGCGAGGTGTCAATGACCTTCGCCTCGGCGATAGCCAACTTCAGTTGGTTGATCTTTGTCTCCAGGTGGGCCTGTGCCTCCTTGGCAGCATCATACTCCGCATTCTCACTCAAATCGCCCTTGTCGCGCGCCTCGGCGATGGCTGCCGAAGCCTTCGGGCGCTCTACCGTCTCCAACTGTTGGAGCTGGGCTACCATTTCATCGTAGCCCTTCTGTGACATATAAGCCATAATTTATTCTGCTTTTTAGATTTTTTCGTTTGTTTCAAACTACACAAAAAACGAGAATCCCGACATGTTCATCATGCCGGAATTCCTGTTTCCTCTGTACTCTATTTTTACTATGCGCTGCAAAGTTATCCTTTTTTTTCCGAACGGGGAAATTTTCTGCTCAAAAGTTTGCTCATGTAGATAGAATTTAATAATTTTGTCCCCAATGTTTAATAGAAAACCATGAATATGAGAACTAACAAAAGAGCCATTTTAACTCTGACGTTAAGCCTTTTGGCACTACTATGTTTTGCCCAAGGGAATCCCGTCAAATTTAAGGCGAGTAAGAAACAAGTGTCGGACACCGAGGTACAGGTGATGTTCACCATGTCCATCAGTAAAGGCTGGCACGTCTATTCCACCGGACTTCCTGCGGATGGTCCGGTCTCTGCGACCTTACACACAGATAAGGCCGAGGGTGTGAAACCCATTGGTGGGTTGCAGCACATTGGACGCGAGATTAGCGAGATGGATCCCATCTTTGGCATAAAGCTTCGCTATTTCGAGAACAACGTCACTTTCGTACAGAAATACAAGATTACAGGCAAGACCTACAACGTCAAGGGCTACCTGGAGTTTGGCGCATGCAACGACGAGATGTGTATGCCGCCGACGTCCGTGGAGTTCAACTATAGTGGTGAAGGTCCCAAGGACGCACCTGCCCCCACTGAGGACAAAGCTGCCGAAGAGGAGGCCAAGACGGATGTTGCCGCTGCTGGCGACTCTGCCAAGGCTGCTGCTGGCGACTCTACCGCCACTGCCGTCAAGGCTGACACGGGCACCGCTGGCGTGGGTTCAGACCTCTGGACACCGGTCATCAAGGAGCTGAAGGCTTTTGAGGACGGTCAGAGCACCAAGAACAAGTCGGTTTGGTACATCTTCCTGATGGGTATCGTCGGTGGTTTCGTAGCCCTGCTCACGCCGTGCGTATGGCCGATTATCCCGATGACGGTGAGCTTCTTCCTGAAGCGTTCCAAGGACAGCAAGAGCAAGGGTATCCGCGACGCTGCCACCTATGGTATCTCTATCATCGTCATCTACATGGCCCTTGCGCTCATTGTGACGGCACTCCTTGGCCCACAGCGCCTCAACGAGTTGGCTACCAACGCGCCGTTCAATATCTTCTTCTTCCTCCTGCTGGTTGTCTTCGCTTTCAGCTTCTTCGGATGGTTTGAGTTGCAGCTGCCCTCATCATGGGGTAACGCCGTCGATACGAAGGCTTCCACCACTACAGGACTTCTCTCCATCGCCCTGATGGCCTTCACCCTCTGCCTCGTCAGCTTCTCCTGCACGGCCCCGATTATCGGTCTGCTGCTTGTGGAGGCCGCTACGAGTGGCGACTGGGTGGCTCCGACAGTGGGTATGTTCGGCTTCGCCCTCGCTTTGGCCCTGCCGTTCTCACTCTTCGCCATGTTCCCGACCTGGCTGCAGAAGGCTCCGAAGTCGGGTTCTTGGATGAACATGATCAAGGTAGTGCTGGGCTTCGTCGAGTTGGCCTTCTCTCTGAAGTTCCTCTCCGTGGCCGACCTCGCCTACGGTTGGGGCATCCTCGACCGCGAGACGTTCCTCGCCCTGTGGATCATGATCTTCGCCTTCATGGGCTTCTACCTCATCGGCTGGCTCAAGTTCCCGCACGATGACCAGGAGCAGAAGGCTATGCCGGTGCCCTGCATCATGATGGGTCTCTGCTCTTTGGCCTTCGCCGTCTATATGGTGCCTGGTCTCTGGGGTGCTCCCTGTAAGGCTGTCAGTGCATTCTCGCCGCCTATGAACACGCAGGACTTCAACCTCAACAAGGCCGAGGAGGTACATCCTGCCTACACGTCTTACGAGGAGGGTATGGCTGCCGCTAAGGCTGCTGGCAAGCCCGTCATGCTCGACTTCACCGGCTTCGGCTGCGTCAACTGCCGCAAGATGGAGTCTGCTGTTTGGACGGACAATGAGGTCTCTGAGCGTCTGACCAAGGACTACGTCCTCATCTCCCTCTTCGTCGATGACAAGACGCCGCTCGACAAGCCGATGGAGGTGAAGAACCCGGATGGTACGACCCGCACGCTGCGCACCGTTGGTGACAAGTGGTCTTACTTGGAGCAGACGAAGTTTGGCTACCTCGCACAGCCGTTCCACGTGACGGTCGATAACGAGGGTAAGCCGCTCTCTGGTAGCTTCGTCTATAAGGAGGACATCCCGGGCTACATCAAGTTCCTCGACAAGGGTCTTGAGAACTACAAGAAGTAACATAATCTGATTGCCCTTGGGTGATCCCATCAATAGGAAAGGCCGTCGCCACATGCTGACATCAGCAACGGGCGACGGCCTTTCTTTTTTCCTATCGAGCAGAGATAGCAACGCCCCCACAGTCTTTGATTGACTGTGGGGGCGTATCATGTCCGATGATTTGGACTTAGGTCGTTATTAGGCCATAGGACTGAATTCATCCTTGGTTACGCCACAGATGGGGCAAGTCCAATCGGCAGGAATACTTTCGAACGGCGTGCCAGGAGCTATACCACTATCAGGATCGCCTTGTGCGGGGTCATAGACGTAGCCGCAAACGTCACATACATACTTTTTCATAATGTCTTTGTTTTCGTTATCAATCGTTTATTGTTCTCTTTACGGTTGCAAAGATAAGCATCCTTTTTGAGACCACAAAAGAAAAGATGTTAAACTTTGTATTTATTACAACATTTATTATTTTGACCGTTTGGAAGCCTTACTCCCCATAGAAGGTTTATTCTCTTAACCAAGAGATGGCGTGGGAGTGATGAAATGAAAGAGACGACATGAGACAGATGGCGTGGAAGAGATGCGTGGGAGAGATGCGTGGGAGAGATGGTATAAGAACGATCAAGGGAACAACGTCAACAGAGCTGAAGCCCGACGTTGTTCCCTTGATGTTTGATGAAGTTGGATGGCCTGAGGCCGCTTATTATGTGGTCAGATGGCTATTTTTCTATCAGGCAGACGGCATAGGCCGAGATACCCTCCTTGCGACCTGTAAAGCCGAGACGCTCGGTGGTCGTCGCCTTGATGGAGACACAGTCCGGATCGCAGCCAATGACGGCGGCAAGGCAGTCGCGCATGGCGTCGATATGAGGACTGAGCTTCGGTCTTTCGGCACACACTGTCGCGTCGATATTGCCCAAATGGTAACCCTTCTCTGCGAGGAGGGCAACCGTGTCACGGAGGATGATCTTAGAGTCCATATCTTTCGTAGCCTCCGACGTATCGGGGAAGTGATAGCCGATATCGCGCATATTGGCAGCACCAAGCATCGCGTCACAGATGGCGTGTATCAGCACGTCTGCATCGCTATGGCCGTCGAGACCACGGTCGTGGGCTATCTTGACACCTCCCAGCCAGAGGTCGCGCCCCTCCACCAATCGGTGGACATCATATCCAAATCCTACCCGTATCATTATCTGCGTCTGAACAAGTCCTTGACACCATCGAGGTCGAACGAGAGCGAGAAGCGGAGCGTCTGGTCGAGCGGATTGCTCTTGGCCGTAGCGATGACATAGCCAGCATCGAGCGAGAAGACGTTCATACGGAAGCCCGCACCAACGGTGAAATACTTACGATTACCCTTGTTCTCACTCTCATGGTGGTAGCCAGCACGAAGGGAGAACTTATCATTATAGACATACTCTGCACCAACACTCCATTGTATCTCCTGCAGTTCCTCCTTGAAGCCACCCGGCGCATCGCCGAAACTCTTGAAGATGCCGCTGATGGAAGAGAGGTCGTAGTAGTCGGTCTGCAAGCGCTGCTCATACTGCTCGTCGGTCTCGTTGTCCTCACGCTGCGGATAGGTGGGCACGAGCAACTTGTTGGCATCGGCAGCTATGGTGAAGCGGTTGTACTCGTCGATAGGGATCATGAGAGACGCACCCAGTCGCATGTTTGTCGGGATAAACTCCGAACGGTTGTCGCCACCAAAGGTGATCTTCGAACCGATGTTGGAGATGTTGAGGCCCAATCCGAGCTGACACTCGCGGCTTCCGAGATTGACATAGTTCTGATAGTAGCAAGCGATATCAGCAGCGAAAGCCGATCCTGGCGACGTGTCCTCAGTGTAGTCGTAGGTCAGGTCGGAATAGATGAAGCGCACGGCCGCACCCAGGGAGAACGTCTCGGAGAGCATCAGCGAGTAGCCTACATCAACGGACATCTCATAGGGATTGATGATCATGTCGCCCGTGTTGTCCAAACTCGAACTGGTCTGCACCTCACCAAGGGAGAAGTAGCGCAGGGAGGCCGATACGGCACTGTAGTCGCCAATGCGGTAGTAGCCCGAGAGGTAGGCCAAGTCCATATCGTTGACCAACTGGCGCAGCCATGGCGTGTAGTTGAGCGAGACGCCAGCCCGCGAGATAGTGAACGGATACTTGGCCGGATTCCAATACTGTGAGGCCACATCAGGGTCGGTAGCTGCTCCGACATCACCCATACCCCCGGCGCGAGCGTCCGGGGCAATGGACTGTGAGGTCACGGCGGAGTTGACCGGATTGAACATATCCTTCTTGTCCTGGGCATAGGTCGTGAGCGACAGCGCCGACAAGAGGACGATACCGACATACTTATTTTGACTGTTCATACGCGTATATTTCATTCTGTGTGTATGATTAAAACGCAAATCGTGCTTACTTATTGTTGATGATAATCAGTTTCTTGGCTTTGGAGACCCGCTCGCCGCCATCCGAGCCGATAGAGGCACGGTAGAGATAGACTCCCGTCTGCAGTTTTGCTCCGCCATCGGCACAGAGATCCCAGCGCACGGTATAGGCGCTACCCGTCGAGGTGCCGCTCTCCGTGTGGCGCCACAACTCGCGTCCACTCATATCGAAGACGGAAATCTCAACATCAACCTCAGCGCCCGTGAAGTTGTGATTGACGATGAAGGTAGTCTCCGTCGTGGCGGGATTGTTGGTGCAACTGATGCTCTCGATGGAAGGTTTCAGTCCTTTGACGACCTGGAAGTTGAGCACGGCGGTGGAAGCATTGTTCAACATATCCCACGCACGGAAGCGCAACTGATGCGCGCCCTCGGAGAGTTCAGGCAGCGAATACCAGGTAGAACCGCTGGTATAAGTGCCGAAGTCGAACGTGAAGTTCTCATTGAGGTTGAAAGTCAGGTTCGGGTCTCCATCGATGCAAAGCTGCAAGTCGTGCCCCATACCGCTGCCCGTGGCGTTGATGCCATCCTTGTCCGTGACGTTGGCCACGAAATAGGGCGTGGTATTGACGCTTCCCCCATCGACAAACGAGGGTGTATTGAGGTAGCAGTAGATCGACGGTCCAATACTGTCGTTGCGCACCGTCTCCGAACCATAGATGAAGAAGCGGTCCTCGGCACCATGGGCCAGTTGCGTATGGTCGTCGCTGACAGCATAGACATTGATGAGTCCGCTACCACTGGCGTAGTTGATATCGAAAGGCACGGCGAAGGTAAACTGGAACTCGCCATTGCGCACACTGTCGGAACCATTGAAGAGCACTTTCTGCCGGTCGTAATACTGGAACGCGGAGTTGGAAGTCTCCTCCTGCTTCTTGCACGTCACCATCTCGCGGGTGTCGCGGACCGTGGCCGTCATCTGACCGTTGAAGCCTACGAGGGTTTCCTCCTGACGCATGACACGCCCCTTGACCCGAGCCACGCTACCCGCTTTAAGGATGATATCCTGCTTGCCTCCCACGGGCAGTCCGTTGATACTATCAATGACCACGTCGAAGGTAGGCAGGTTGAGAGCCAAAGCCGGATCGCCAAGGAGCGAATACTGGAGTTTGTTGAGCGTGCGGTCCTGGCCCGTACTGATAACATCGTTCTTGGCCAGGCGCTGGGCCTCACCCATTGTGGTGGGCTTACCATTGGTGAAGCTCAACACATGGCGCAGAAAGGCATTGTTGATAAACTTATTGTAATAGGCATAGACCGTGCGCGTCGTGCCCCAGAAGGCCACGGATCCACCCTGCGCGTTGAGCAGGGCGGTCTCGCCGATCGTCTCCTTGCGCGTGTCGAAAGGCATGACATCACAAGAGGCCGTGATCCAAAGCGGCAGGTTCTGATTGGTGAACGTGCGGAAGTCGCTGATGGTAAGTACTGACTCATGGGAGATCTGATACTCCACACCGTGGCCCGCATAGTCCATGATGAGGGCGCCCGCCTGCTGTTGCTGCTTGAGGAGGCGCGAGACCTCGGGATAGCGATTGCCCGTGGAGGTGCTGACGCGCGTATAGGCGTCCCACATCACCTTCTTGATCTGATAGCCCGGATAGAGCTGGCCGATATATTCCGCCGTGGCATCTACATCGCGCATGTGGAGATTGTTGTTGCCATCGTCGCCCATAAACATGATGGTGTTGGCCCAGTCGCCCGCATGGGCGTTGTTGGCATAGGCAATGATCTTATCGACTACGGCCTTGGCTTCCGCCGTTGTGGTGACAGGAATGCGCCCCACGGCCACATCCTCCTTGTCGTTGCGAATCGAAGCGCCACCCTCGCCCTCATCGAGCAGCGTCATCCATCCGTCGTTGACATAGCAGTCGGTCTCAGAGAAGGAGTTTTCGCTCTCGTGGGCCAGCAGATAGTCGTCGGCGTTGAGCGAGCGACACTCAGGTGTAAGCATACGGCAGTCCCAGACGGCGTCGCCAAAGAGCAGCAGGTGCTTGGGCATCTGGGCCTCGTCGTCTCCTGCCCGGTCGTAGAGCATCTTGAGGTAGCGACGGTAGGCATTGGCGTCGGGTGTGCCACTGGAAAACTCATTGTAGAGCTCATCGGCCGGCACGATATTCACGCGCATCGAGTCGCGGTCGCGATGCATCTGTGCCAAGCGCTCAGCCTGCGGTCGCAACTTCTGGCTCGTCGGGATGATGATGACGAGGTCGGCCTGCGGGTCGGCGTGGTGGTCCTGGTTGGTAATGGCATAGACATACTCGGGCACGGGGAAGGGATCCGTAGCCAGGCGCGGCTGCGGTTTCGGGCGCTCGTAGGCGTAGCTGATGTAGTCCATGCGCACAGGGCCTCCCGAGAGCGTCGTCACCGTGATCGTGTCGGAGGCAGTGCATTCGATTTTATAAGTATTCTCAGCCTCCACGGCGGCATTATACGACGAGAGGCGCAGACTGGCGTTGCCGAGATCCTTTCCGTTGAGGCGATACTGCACCGAAGCGGCTGCACCAGCTGTCACGGCGATGGTGAGGTTGGCCATGCGATTCTCTCCCGCGGGGTGGGAGAAGACATAGGTGCGCGACTTCCCCTGCTCGATCGGATCGTTCTCGAAGAGGTTGCGGCCACCCTGATACCAAGAGAAGTTATCCACCTCACGAAGCGCATGATAGTCGCCGGCCAAAGGATAGCAGTCGGCGATAAACTGGGCGGAGTCCACCATGAGCGGCGTCTTCCCGTCGGTCTCGGTGAGGAAATAGTAGCCATAGTCTGAGTATGGGTTGCGGGTGCGCCGCGTGGCCTCCTTGTTCTCCCAGCTCACGGGACCTTTGGCATAGAACAAGCGGCGGTCGCCGACCATCGTAGAAGCCACCTCGGGCAAATCGTCGGTGGCGGCAAGATCGCCCTTGTGCAACTCCTCGTTCTGGAGGTTGCCACCATAGCCGAAGATGCGCACGCGGCTCAGGTCGCTGAAGCCCGCCTGCCGCGCCAACTGAGAGGTCAATTGATAGATGCCCGACTCGGGAACGCGAATCTTCACCCAGCGTCCCTCACGCAGGACGGAGTGCTTCGCATAGATGGCCGCATCCTCCGAGGACGTTAAGTCCCTCTGCGTTCCCGCATGCGACGGTGCCTTCAGCGACGGTTTGGGCTGGGAGGTGACGGCGATCATGAAGGAGACGAGAAACTGCAGGCGCCCCTCACGGCGCACGACGGGACAGAGCGAGAAGTCGAGGCGTCCCTTCTTGCGGTCCACGACGATGTGCTGCTCTATCTCGGGCAGTCGTCCGGGATCTGCCGAGGGGGCCAAGGCGAGGTAGCGGAGCGAGTCGCGCCGCCCCATCTCGAGAAACTCGGGGTAGCGTATTTCGAGCGTGTAGATGCTGTCCGCATAGTGCTTTCCCAAGGGGATGGCATAGCTGAAACGGGGCAACATCGTGTCGATGGCAATGTCGTCAACTGTCAGATTGAAGAATCGCTGTTGTTGCGCCTGGCCCTGCAAGCCGCAGAGGAGGGCGAAGAGCAGCAATATGGAGTGGCGGAATACTTTCATACCATGCTAATATAATATAAGAAAATAACGGCGGAAAGCGGGTTTTATTGTGGAGCAGGCGAAATAGAATATTTGTCCCTTTACTCCCTTCGTGTTTACCTGTCGGTGGCAGAACGGCGAGCGATCGCTTACCTGGTCTCCCAAGGCGCGCGATCGTCCCCCGTACTGTTTCCGACAGGACTCTGAAATCGATCGGGTTAATGGTTTCAGTATATGGACCCTTGCGGGTTCTTTCACAGTCCTTGTTTGGCAATCAGCTGCCTATATATTATCCAGTAAGTATGCGTTTTCCACAACCCTGCAAGGCCTCAAGGCCTCATCCTTGAGCAAGTTTTGTACAGATCACCACGACAAAGATGATCAGCGCTACAAAGCCGAAGAAAAGAAAGAAATAGAACTTCTCTTCCCTGAGAAACTCCCTCAGCCTGAAACGGGTTCTGAGATGTGCGTCAAGATACTCCCGGTAGTCATTCACCATCGCGCAGATGATGACAATGGCTCCCACAAGGATGATCAAGCCGACACAGAAGTAGAGTTGCTCATCGCTTTCAAACAGTGTTGTAAGTTTATCCATTCGGTCCATGCTGCAAAATTAGGGTTTTCCGAAGAAAAGGGGTGGATTTTCCCTGCACAAATGTGTTGCATTCCTACCAAATAGGTGTTGCATTGAAAGGAAATCGGGTGTCGCTTTCGTAGGAAGGAGACACCCGCAAAAAGCCTTAAACAAGGTCAGGAAAAGTCCAAAAATGACGGTTTCATCGCCCCAAGAGGTCCTGTTGCGACTGGCGTTCGCGCCAAGCAGTTGGCGTACATCCCTCTTTCGCCTTGAAGATGCGGTAGAGCTGCGTGCGCGAGGAGAAACCACACTCGGCAGAGATCACGTCGTTGCTGTAATGAGGGTGCTCCAGCATCATGCTCTGTGCAGCGCGAAAACGAATATCGCTCAGCCACACCCGAAACGTGGTGTGCAGGCGCTGGGAGAAATAGACGGCCAGATCGGGCTTGGAGATGCTGAGGGAGCGGGACAGGGTCATGAAGTTGATCGAATAGTCTTTGTAGCCACGCTGGACGCACCAGCTGTCGATGCGCTCCTGGATCAGGGCAATGCGCTCCTCGGAGAGCGCTGAGCGTCCGGAAGGCGAAACGGTGGAAGCCTCGGCGCAGGCCGACGCTCCTGAAGGTGGGAGGGAAGCACCAGCCTCCAGTTCCTCCGCCAGTTCTTCCCCCTCCGAGTCCAGCAGTTCTTCGGACGGCATATAGCCCGTACCCAAAGAGATGAACGTAAGAACGAAGAAAAGAATGGCCATCAGCACCAAGGGGCCAAAGATATAGAGCGTGGTGGTGGAAAGGATGGCCACGGGCGTGACGAGGGCAGCCAGGCAGAGGTTGACCACGCTCGCGTACGAATAGCGCACATAGGGCAGGAGGTCGGTGGCGGTGAGGGTCTCCAGCATCCTTCTGCGCTTATGGGTCTCCTTTCGGATCATGAGGACGCAATAGATCATGTGGACGCTATAGAGAGCCAGCATCGGATAGAGCCAGCCGCCGATATGCCAACTGCCCCTCAGATAGTGGCCAAGGGCGAAGCAGCCAACGATGGCAGCATAGAATCCCGCGCAGGCCAAGGCCATGTTGCGCCGTTTGGCCTGGACTGCTTCGAGATTGTAGATAGCCATGGCTATCAGTCCGAAACAGGGAGTATAGACGAGCATGTTGACCATAGCTCCCAAGTGGTCGTCGGTGGCCCTGATGTGAAATCTCATCTGGACATAGTATTGGGCGGAAAGAAGCACCAAGGCAAGGAAGATCATCAAGCGGGAGCGCTCGTAGCGTTTGTTCTTCCAGCGGGCGTTCAGGCGGGCCAAGGCGACAAAGAGCGCATTGACCAGCATGAAGACGAGGGCGGCAAACTGAAATAGGTAGAGGGAAGACATGAGGGTTGTGAGGGGATGGTGAGGGTTTAATTGAAAACAAAACGAACCGTTTGCATGTGCTTGCTACTTGCGTCCAAAGTCGGCGGGAATCTCACCCCATTGCGCCGTGTCCCATTTCAGCACCGGCGTGGCGCAGGGATGGGTCAGCAACCAGTTCTCGGCGCGGGCGATGACCTCATAGAGTTTGGCCGTCCTGGCGTCGCGCACCAGCGTGGTCTTGCACTTGCGCTTCTTGACCCACAACGCCGCATTGTAGGAGTCGGAGTAGATGACCTTCCCCTTGATGCCTCGTTGCTCCATGAGCGCCAAGGCGTGGACAATGGCGAGAAACTCTCCGATATTGTTTGTCCCGTGGATAGGGCCATAGTGGAACACCTGCTGGCCCGTCTGCAGGTCGATGCACCGATACTCCATCGGGCCCGGATTGCCCGAACAGGCCGCATCGACCGCCCAGGCATTGGCATTGACCTCTGGGGGCAGAGGCAGGACGGTATCGTTGCGCCAGGAGGGGGGATTCTGAGGGAAGTCTTTGTTCATATCAGCGGGGAGAAAGCTAAAGGGCCAAGGCCTTGTTTCAGCCAAGAGCGGGAAACGAAGGCGGGAGGCAGCAGAAGGGCCTCGCCTCCAGCTGCCTCCCGCCCCAGTCCTTGCCCCTTGCGGGAATATTCTACATTCTCTCGGGCACCTCGATACCCAGCAGATCCATGCCGTTCTTAATGACCTTGGCCACATTGCGTGCCAGCACATAGCGGAAGGCCAGGGCCTCGGCGCTCTCGGCGCTGAGGATGGAGTAGTCGTGGTAGAACGAGTTGAAGAGCTTGGTCAGCTCGTAGCAGTAGTTGCAGATGGTAGCCGGATTGTAGTTGCGGCCCGCATCAGCCACTGCCACCTCATACTCGCCGAGCTTCTGGATCAGCTCCACCTCCTTGTCGTTGGGCTTATAGCCGCCGAGGAAGTCTGCCACGCCCGTCGCCTTGCGCATGATGCTGCGGATGCGCGCATAGGTATATTGGATGAAGGGGCCCGTGTTGCCATTGAAGTCGATGGACTCCGCGGGATTGAAGAGCATGTTCTTTCTTGCATCCACCTTGAGGATGAAGTACTTCAGCGCGCCAAGACCGACGATCCGCGCCACGTTCTGGCGCTCCTCCTCCGTCATCTCCGCACCCTTGCCCTGCTCGTCGCCGACCTTGCGGGCGTCGCCGATCATCTGGGCTATCAGCTCGTCGGCATCGACGACCGTTCCCTCGCGGCTCTTCATCTTGCCATTGGGCAGATTGACCATGCCGTAGGAGAAGTGGACCAGGTCCTTGCCCCACTTGAAGCCGAGGCGGTCGAGCAGGAGCGAGAGCACCTGGAAGTGGTAGTTCTGCTCGTTGCCCACGACGTAGATCATCTTGTCGATAGGATAGTCGCTGAAGCGCATCGTGGCCGTACCGATATCCTGCGTCATATAGACCGAGGTGCCGTCGCCGCGGATCAGTAGTTTCTGGTCGAGGCCCTCCTGGGTGAGGTCTGCCCAGACCGATCCGTCCTCCTTCTTGAAGAAGAGTCCGCGCTCCAGTCCGTCCATCACCTTGCGCTTGCCCACGAGGTAGGTCTCCGACTCATAATAGATCTTGTCGAAGGCCACGCCCAGGGCTTTGTAGGTCTCGTCGAAGCCCGCATAGACCCAGTTGTTCATCTTCTGCCACAGGTCGCGGACCTCCTTGTCGCCCTGCTCCCACTTCACGAGCATCTCGTGGGCCTCTTTGATGAGCGGAGCCTCCTGCTTGGCCTTCTCCTTGGCCTCGTCGGCACCCATGCCGCCAGCCTCATACTCGGCCTGGAGCTGAGCCACCTCCTCGCGATAGTGCTTGTCGAAGAGCACGTAGAAGTCGCCGATCAGGTGGTCACCCTTCTTGTGGGCCGCCTCGGGCGTGATGCCGTCGCCCCACTTCTGCCAGGCAAGCATCGACTTGCAGATATGGATGCCACGGTCGTTGACGATATTGGTCTTGACCACGCGGTTGCCATTGGCCTCGAGGATGCGCGCCAGCGACCATCCGAGGAGGTTGTTGCGCACGTGTCCCAGGTGGAGGGGCTTGTTGGTGTTGGGCGATGAGTACTCCACCATCGCCAGCGGCGACTCCTCCGTGACGGGCTTCTCGCCGAAGTGGGCCTCCTGGTCGATGTCCTGAAGCATCGACAGCCATGTGACCGCACGGAAAGTGAAATTGAGGAAGCCCTTGACGATGGAGAAGTTTTCCACGAAATCATTGTGGGCGACGATATACTCGCCGATCTCCCGCGCCGTGTCCTCGGGCTTCTTGCGGCTGATCTTCAACAACGGGAAGATGACCAGCGTCATGTTACCCTCAAACTCCGGCCTCGTCTTCTGCACCTGAATGAGATTCAAGGGCACGTCCTGACCATAAAGGCTCTTCACGGCCTCAACCGCCGATTGAGCGACAATTTTATCCAGTTTCATAATCTTCTAATAAATAGGCTTCCAAAGAAGCGAAATGACGGTGCAAAGGTAGCGATTTTTTCTCGCATAAGCCGCTCCACGGCGATTTATTTACACTTGGCTTGGCCAAATGGCAAGATTTGAGTAACTTTGCTCCCCAAATAAGCAACAGGACAAGATGTCACTATCAAAGAAGCAAATACTCCTCATCAACGACGTGTGCGGCTACGGCAAGGTGGCCACCGCTGCCATGCTCCCCATTCTCTCCTACATGGGAATGCCCGTCCACAACCTCCCGACCGCCATCGTGAGCAACACGCTCGACTACGGCAAGTTCAACCTCCTGGACACGACCGACTATATCAAGGGGGTGTTTCCGGTGTGGAAGGAGCTGGGCTTCCACTTCGACGCCATCGCGACGGGATTTATCGCGTCGGAGCAGCAGGCCGATCTCATCGCCCGCTACTGCCGTGAGCAGGAGGCCACGGGGACGGCCGTCTTCGTCGATCCCATCATGGGCGACGAGGGCAAACTCTACAACGGCGTGACGCCGGCGACCATCAACAGCATGAGGGAAATGCTCTCCGTGGCCCATCTCTGCTACCCCAACTACACGGAGGCGTGCTACCTCACGGACAAGCCCTACCGCCCCGAGGGCGTCTCGGCAGAGGAGGCCCGCCAGCTGGTGGAGGAGCTGCGCCAGATCGGTCCAAAGTCGGTGCTCATCACCTCCATCCCCATCGACGGCCAGCCTTCCGTCATCGGCTACAACCACCTGACCGGCACTTGGTTCACCCATGTCTATACGGAGATTCCCGTTCACTTCCCGGGCACGGGCGACATTTTCTCGGCCATCCTTATCGGCCACCTCCTCAACGGCACGCCCCTGGAGGCCAGCACGCGCCGCGCCATGGACGGCGTCTATACGCTCATAGACCACAACAAGGACAACGAGGACAAAAACCGCGGCATCCCCGTGGAGCAGTTTCTCTCCCTGCTCTGACGCTGTGCGCCAAGGCCCGTGAGGACCACAAACAGACGTGTTGGGACAGAACGACTCTTCTGTCCCAACACCATTTCCAGGACAAGCCAAAACACCTCGCCGAAGGTTGCTTACGACTGCGCCCGGTGGCTACTTAAGACCAGGCCTGATCGTAGCTTAGGACCACCAAAAGGCAAAACACACTTGCCAATCGAGCGCGCTTGCCGAGCCCACCCTATTAACGTTATAACGTTTAACGTTTTTGTTTTGGCGCAAGAAAAAGTCATATTAACAGCTTGAAACTTCCGTGGGCTTCCGTGTTGCCGCAGCCTGGGTCGAGGTTTGAGAGGACAAAAAGGTTCATCCGGAAAATCGAGTGATAGGTTTTGTTCATAGTTGTTTCCCTTGCAGCAACCCTTGGTCAGCATGGCCTCGAAGAGTCGATGTCCCCGCGAAGCGTTGTTACTTGTTGTAAAAGTTGTTCAAGTTGTCTTTTATGTGTCCACGTCGAATCACTCCATTTTCCGGAAGAACCTTTTTTTGCTGAGGGGCAAAGAAGCGATCAAGCGCTATGAGATAATTTCGCCGACGAGCTCCGCCCTTTGCTGCTCCAGCATCTCACACCACAAAGTCGACCCTTGCAGTTTGCTGGCAGGGATGTACTCGCGAAACTTCTCGTAGAAATCGATGCCTTTCCCATCGGGAACGCTAAAGTCTTCTTCCGAGATGAGCTCTACCCAGTCCAGCAAGTCTGCATACTTCTCCATCTGTTCGTAGGAAAGATGAAGTTCGGGATTACCCGACAACTCATGCCAGTCCCACTTGTCCTTGAACGCCTCTACCAACTTTGGCGTCAAAACCTTCTCGACGGCACACGCCGAGAAAATCTTCCAGTTGATGCGCTTGGAGAACTTGCCAACCATAGGGATCGTCCATCGAATGTAGGGGTTTAGCGAAATATCTTTGCTGAAAACGGAGGATATCCACCCACCCAAAACGGGGATATCCGTTCACTTT
>ENA-UOJT01000079-UOJT01000079.1-human-gut-metagenome-genome-assembly--contig:-C15-NODE-79-length-66753-cov-27.565249_pt1 | contig 66753 bp, 96 predicted proteins | sample MGYA00242357_ERZ723904 | MGnify/ENA metagenome assembly ERZ723904 | reverse complement strand
TCTTGCCCTTCTCGTCGATCTCGGTGATCGTCTTGATGTCCTTGAGGACACCGTCTACTATCTGCCGGGAAGTCTCGGTGATGGTCTGCTTTTGCTGCTTCTTGCCGTTGGAGAGCACCTCGTTCACGGTCTCCACCGTGCGGGTGACGCCGTTCTCAACGGTGGTGTTCGTGTCGGATAGAGACTTCACCACCGAGGCGGTAGCGTTTTTGGCGGACTTGCTGGCCTTTTTGCCGGAGATATCGACTGCAGCGGCGGCCTTACCGGCAGAATCGGTGACGGAGGAAGCCGCTGCCTTGGCGGCGGCCGCTTCTTCCTGCGCCTGCCGAATGCGTTCCTCGTGGCGCTTCTGGCGGCGGGCACGATCTTCGTCCGTGGTCGTGTTGCTCTTGCGGGTGGTGGTGTCTGCCGTGCTGTCCGTGATACCGGTAACCGCAGCATCGCTGGCCGTACCGACCAGGTCGGCGATCAGGCCGGAGAGCCACGAAGTGAGCTTGCCCCACATGCCCGCAATGCCGTTGATGATGGCCTGAACGATGTTCTCTCCGATGTGGCCGAACTCGTCCATATTGCCATCCCAGACACCCACCAGCTTGGCAATGCAGGCAAGGGCGGCTTCGGCCAGATTTTCGATGCTGCGGATGATGCCGTCCACCAGTGTGGTCAGGAGAGCGGCACCGCACTTGAGAGCTTCGGGTAGGTGCGAGATTATGGCAGCCGCCCATTTGGCGATCAGTCCAGCCGCCGACGTGATGAGCTGGGGCAGCGCCGCGGTGATGCCGATGATAAGGCTTTCCACAAACTCGAAGCCTTTGTCCATGATGTCGTCGGCATGGTCGCCGAGGTAGTCCGCCAGCTGCGCAATGATGCGGGCCGCGCAGACGATCAGCTCCGGCAGGTTGTCAATGATGCCCTGCACCAGCGTGCCCAGCACTTCGCCCGCAGTGTCCAGCATGGCAGGCATGGCGTCGGTCAGGCTCTGGGTCAGCTGGGTAATGATCTCCACACCGGACTGCATCAACCCGGGCAGCTGCTCAGCAATGCCCGCTGCCAGATCGGAGATGATCTCGCCTGCAGCCTGCAGCATAGCTTCGGGGCCGCCCTCGTCCAGGGCCGTGGTCAGCTGAGTGATGATGTCGGTGCCCCACTGCGCAGCCTCCGACAAGGCCGGTTCCAGCGAATCAAACAGGCTGATACCGAGGTTTTCTGCGGCCGTCTTCAGGGTGTCCACCTTGTGCTCGAAGGTGTCCGTCATGGTCTCGTAGGCGGTCTCGGTCGCGCCTGCGCTGTCCTGCATCTGGCTGAGCACATCGTTGAAATGATCTGCACCGCCGGATGCCAGCGACAGAGCGCCGGTGCCTGCTTCTACGCTGGACCACAGGCCCGCGAACGCGGTGCTGCTGCCGCCAACGCTCTTGTAAAGGACCTGCAGCACGTCGCCCAGGCTCTTGCCCTCGGCGTTCAGCTGGGCAAAGCTCTTGCCGGTCTGCTTCTGCAGAATTTTGCCGACGGAGGAGCCCGTGTCGCCCAGCTCATTGAGCATGGACTTGGTGTAGGTGGTGGCTTCTGCCGTGGCAATACCGTTGGCGGTCATGACGGCCAGTCCGCTGGAAAGGTTCTCCACGCTGACGTTGTAGGCTGCGGCCAGAGGGATGACCTTGCCCATGCTGGCGGACAGCTCGTCCACGCTGGTTTTGCCCAGATTCTGGGTCGTCAGCAGGACGTCCGACACATGGGTGGCCTGATCGGCGCTCAGGCCGTAAGCGTTCAGGGCGGTGGTCAGGATATCCACGGCGGACGTCGTGGAGGTAAAACCTGCAGCGGCCAGCTGGGCGGCCTGCCCAGCAAAGGCAACGGCGTTTGCCGTATCCTGACCGGCGCTGATGGCCTGATAAGTCGCTTCGGCGATGTCAGAGGCAGCAATGCCCATATTGCTGGATGTGCTGAGGATTTGCTGCTGCAGCTTATCCACCGACACAGCGCTCGTGTCTGCAATGGTGCTGACCTTTGCAAGAGACGTCTCAAAGGCAGAGCCGACGCTGACCGAATCCTTTGCCAGATTCGCCAGCTGACTACCAGCCGTTTCGACCAGGTCGGCAATCAGTTTGCCGGCAGCCACCGTCATGCTGGATATGCCGCTGGTAAAACCGCTGGTGTCAAGCTTGGTATCGCCAAAAACACTGAAATCTGCTGCCACTTATGTCCACCTCTCAATCGGAGCGCGGGCACAAGGGCACAGGCTTACAACTTTATCTCAATTTCCCGGCGGCAGGCCGGATTTTTGCATTTGACCCAAACGCCGTGGGCGTTTGCGGTCGGTTCTGCCCACACGGGCAGCGCACGGCCGCAGTAAGGGCAGGGCACCGGCGCACGGTCAGCGCCGGAAGCGTGCCAGGAAGGCGGCGTCATGCTCCTCGACAGACACGACACGGGCGGCACCTCCTCTCAGCTCGGCAGGCAGAGCAAAACGCTCCTGCAGGTCGGCGTAGTGGTCACGCATGGAGCCTTCGTATTCGGACAGATCCATGGTGCGCCAGCTCATGATTTTTGCCATGAGGGTGTCCTCCGGCAGGGCCGCGAACAGTGCCCGGAAACGGAACCAGTGCACTTTCTCGCGGGTCAGGTCGATGCCGTAGGCCTGCTGGAACGCTGCCACGATGTAGGGCGCGTCGCAACGATAGTCAAAGGCGGGGCTGGCGGCGGGTTCGCTGGGGCCGTCATCCGAACCGCCCAGCGCCTGCTCTCCGGCGCGGTAGAAGTCGATCATGCTGCTGTAGGCGGCGACGGACTGCTCCTGCAGCACCGGTTCGCGGTAAAACTGTGCCATAATCGCGAGAGCAGTTTCCGGGTGGTCCCCGTCAAGTTCACCGTGGGCATAGGCGCTGGACAGTCGTACCATGTGCCGGAAATCCGGGTCGATGCGTCTGCCTTGCCAGACCGTCGGCAGAGTTGCTGTCAGCAGGTCAGCCATTTTCCAGAGCCGACAGTTCGGCAAGCAGCTGCTTGCGGCGGGCGGCCTTGTCCACACGCTCCACCATCTGAGCGGCAGGCGTGAGCTGCGGAGCAAAAACCTCACTGCGGGATGCAGACTGCGCCGGGTAGCTCATGGGCGGCTTGTTTTTGTGCTTGCCGTTCTTCTGTGCCCGGCGCTGCTCACGGTTCATGGGCACCGCTGCGGCCAGATTCATGCTGGCCTGTTCTGCGGAAATGGCCTTCGTAAATTCATCCATCACATGCTTGCAGGCGCCAAAGTCGTTGCCGTCCAGACCCAGACGTTCCGACGCGCCTTCACCCAGTGCTTCATCCAGAAAGTTCATCAGCAGGCGGCACTGGCCGCGCAGAAGGTCTGCCATGCCGGTATGCTGACGCTGCTTTTCGCGATCGGATGCCGCTTCCATGTGCCGCTGCGCCGTCTTCACACGGTCGACGTCGTTCGCATTCAGCGCGGAAAAATCAAATTCCTGTCCACAAATAACCATATTCTGGCTCCTTTCGTTTGGGCCCTGTGCCGGAACCGCCCCGGCAGATGCTTTCAGGGCATAAAAAATCCCCGTTCCGGGTGTGGAGCGGGGACACGGTGGAAAAATCAGCCCTTGACGGCCTTAGCAGGCTCGGCGGACTGGGTGGCGGTGGTATAGTCGAACTCATCCGGCGTGCCCGTTGCCTTCACGTCGCAGGCAAAGGTGGCCTTGGAACCGGCAGCGCCGCCCACGTCGCTGGTGACGATGATGGCAGCGCTGCCTTTCTCGCCCTTGCCGGTGCGCAGGCTGAAATAGATGTAGGGCACAATGACATCACTGCCGGTGCCGTACACGATCTTGTGGCTCAGCACAAAATCCTGAAAAGCGTCGCCCACGCAGCGGTCGCCGTTGACGGCGAGGGTGCGCTGGGTGCCGGTCTTGTCGGTCACGTTGCCGGTGCGGATGTACTGGGTGTCCTCGGTGGTGGCGTTCAGCGAACCGCTGTGCTCCTTGACGTGGTCGGCGCAGACGATCCAGTCCGACACTTTGGCCTGCTTGGACTTGTCAGTCTGGAACGCCAGCAGAAAATCGTTTGCCGTCTCAATGCCGGTATAGGACGTGCTGGGCGTCAGACCGGACTTGGTAATGGCTTCGGATACGGTCATATCGAAACTCCTTTCATTTGGGCATGTAGTAGGTCAGGCGCAGCTGCATCTGCATCCGGCAGCTGCCCTCGCTGCTGGTGACGATGTAGCCGGTGTTGGTCACGGCAATGCCGGTGGGCGTCTTGCCGCCGCCACAGGCAGAGAGGTCGGGCAGGCTGTGCCGGGCATCCTGCCGCATGACCCACTCGGTGAGCTGCTCAAAGAAGCCGCTGTTCTGGATGCTGACCACATCCAGCTCGCTGTATTCCCGGCGGCTGAGGAACAGGTAGTTTTTCGCCATTTCCCAGCCGGAAATATACTCGGTGACAATGGGGTCACCGGGGCTGTCCTCGATGGAGAATGCCGTGGATTCTTCCGGCAGGCCCGCAATGCGGAAGGCCGCGCCAGTGGCTTCCTGCTCGTCTGCAATCAACGGGCAGGTCTTGAGCCATGCCCGCAGGGCGGCGATGGTGGGTTTTACGGTCTCGCTCATTTGCCACCTCCCAGAAACTGCCTTGCGGCGTCATGGGCGAACTTTTCCAATTCGTCCTTGTGGTCGGCAATAGCCCGCTGGCCCCAGTAAGAACCACGGAAGCGGTCTGCGCCGCCGCGCAGCTCGTTGCTTTGCCCTATCGGGTGCAGATAATACTGCGCTCTGGCATAGGGCGTATTGTACACCAGCAGGCCCGCTTTGAAGTCGGACGCCTGATTGACGCTTTGTTTCAGCGTGCCGGTGTCAAAGGGCACATACGGGTCAATGGTTGCGGCTACTTTCTGGGAAAAAGCAAACTGCAATCTTGCAAACCGCGCGTCCATGTCGGCCTGAAAGCCGGGCCGGAACTGAATTTTAAAATCAAAAACGGGTGCGCTCATGCGGTCAGCTCCCTTCCACATGCCAGTGCGGCAGCAATGGCTCCCGGTTATCCGAGACAGCCGCCGCCGTGCAGCACAGGTGTGTTTTTTCGAGGTGGGCGTACTCGGCTTCGGTCAGGCTGGGCACCGCGCCCTGCACGACCTTCCAGCCGCGTTTGAGCGTCCAGTGCTTGGCCTTTTCTGCCGCCGACAGCGCCGCCCACTGGGTATAGGGCAGGTAGTCCGCCGTGCACACGCTGGCCGGGATGCGGATGTGGGTGGTGCGCTCGGGGTCCTTGGCGGTTCCGCTGCCGGAGGTGGAGCGGCACTCCCGCCAGCTGCAGGCCGGGAACACCCAGCACACCGGCGTGTCGGTCTCGGTGGTAACGTCATGGATGAGGTTCACCACGGTGACGGCAGTCTGCATCAGTCAAGCCCCCTGTACAGCAGATCGTGAGGGTCATTACCCAGCGCGGTGCGGATGATCTCGGCGGCTTCCTGCCGGACGGCGGCGCTCACGCTGGCATTGCTGCCAAAGGTGACGCTGTAGCCGTCATTGGAGACGCTGGCCGCACCCGGGGCCGTGCCCACCGCAGACGCCACAGCCAGCAGATTGATGATCTGCCCGCAGGCATCCGCGAGGGCGTCCCGGCAGCTCTCGCACCCGGCGGCGTGGCGTTCGGCCCGGCCGAAGGTGGCAGCTTCGATCAGGCGGGAAGCCCGGCTGCACAGCACGCTGAAAGCCGTCTCCGGCACCGTGCCGCCCGCCGCCGCGTACTGGTCATAGGTGCAGTAGAGCATGGCGGGCCCTCCTTAGGCTTCGATGCGCTTGATGTACAGGGTCTTGGGCTTGGACACCTTGATGCCGTACACCTTACGGCCCTGCACAGCGGACGCGCCGATGAACTTGCCGGAACCGCTCAGGTCCTGCAGGTGCACAGGGGTCTGCCACTCCATGACGCGGTGGCACCAGTTGGGATGGCCGCAGATGAACTCAGTGGTGGTCTTTTTGCTGGTCACGCGGGTGGTGTTCTCAAAGTCCATGTTGTTGGATTCGTACACCGCAAAGCCCGCGATCTGGCCCACCGCACCGGTCTGCACCAGCTGCTGGGACAGGTCACCCTGCTTGATGAACTTGTCATCCTGCATGAGAATCTCCAGATATTCGGGGCTGACGATCATAAAGCGGCCATTCTGGGGCACGCCGTTGCGGCTCAGGGTGCGCTTTGCGGCCAGAGCTTCCTTGTAGGCGGTGGAAGCGGTGCAGGCGGTCTTGGTGGCGCTGATGGTGGCACCGGCTGCGCTCTGCAGCGCCTCGATGGACTTCTTGTCGATGGACAGGGCCATGGAGTAGGCTGCACTGTCCAGACGCTCGGCGGTGATGCCGTCGGGCACAGACGCGGCGTCAAAGCCGTCAATGATCTCGTTGACGGCTTCGTCGTTATCAATATCCAGGTCCAGATAGGTGGTAGTACCGGCATCGGCGTCCACGCCGTTTGCCTTGTCGTATGCCTTGACGGCCACCTCAGTATCACGGACAGGGATTTTCACCTTACCGGCCTTGGGGCTGCCTTCGTAGCGGGTGTTAAAGATCGCATTGTCGCGGGTGACCAGGGTCGCCCGCAGCTTTGCATCGACCAGAGCGGAATAACGCTCCTGACTTGCATGTGCCATAAAAAGCTCCTTTCGTTGTTACAGGTTCAGTTCGGGGTTCAGGGATTTGAAGGCGGCTTCCACACCATCGGATTCGTTGGCAGGAGGTGCGCCATGTTCTGCACCGGTGGAGACCACGGCTACACCAGCAGCGCCGTCCTCGCCGAAGGCCCAGGGGTTTGCCTTGGCGGCATCGTCCAGAGCCTTGGCAATGTCGGTGCTGCGGTCGGTGGAGCCCTTCAGGGCGTCCACGTCCAGCAGGGCACGCACAGCCTTGACGCTGCGGCCCTTCTTGCCCATGATGGCGGTGTTCAGGGCATTGTCGAAGGCAAAGCCATCGGCCTGCGCCTTCATGTCGGCTTTGAGCTTGGTCAGCTCGGCCTCGTATTCCTCGGGCTTTTTCTTGCCCTCGAACGCCTTCAGGCCGTCCTGCGCGGTCTTGAGCTGGGCGTTTGCATTGTCCAGCTGGGTCTGCAGGGCAGCGGCAGCGGACTTCTCCCGGTTGATGTCCTCGCCGTTGGCCTGCATGACCCAGTTCAGCTGTTCCTCGGTGATGCCGGGGATCTGTTTCTTCACGTCTTCACGTTTCATGGTGGAAAGCTCCTTTCGTGTGTGAGACCACAGTTTTTTACACTGTTCGCTGTCAGTATTCGGTCTTGGGCGGGGTACGCGCCGCCCGCCGCATGGTGCCGTTTGCGGGAGTTGAACCCGCCGCCCCCGGATTAAAAGTCCGGTGCTCTGCCAACATGAGCTAAAACGGCATGAAAAAAGCACTGGGCAAATTTTGCACAGTGCTTAAAAATGGGCAAAAGAAAACCACGGTGCGCGTGCATCGTGGTTCAGTTGCTATTAAATGCCGGGCACAATTTCCTTGATGCCCTTCGCAATGGCAGCGGCCTTTTTCATCATGCTGTTTTCCTGAAGGTATTCCAGCCCTTTGAGTGTGATCTTGGGGTGCATGGGCGGCTCGATGTGTTCCGGCTGGCGGATATACTGAACGATGTCCAGCCCTTCAATGTATCCTGCACGCTGAAGCTGGATCAGCAAGGCCTGAAAACGGTTCGGATTCGTGCCGAAGCGTTCGGCATTGAACCCTTCGCTGTCAAAATCCTCAAAATCCATGCTCTGCTGCAAGAGCTTCAGGATGCGGTAGATAATACGAAAATCTTCCATGGTGCACCTCATTTCTTTTTGTTCAAGTCCATATACAGGTACGCTTCCGGGTCCCCGTACACTTCTTGAGAACGCTTTCTGTCTTGTTTGGCTGAAAGACGGGTCATGTGCAGCCAGATGTCACCATCTGTTCGCAGTGCCGGGTTCTTTTGCATCTCATTCCAGATTGCAGAAGGGTCATCAAGCTGAAGCACTTCACTTTTGGTCATCTTTCAATCCCCCGATAAAATGATAAAGCTGCGGGTCTTTCTCTTTCAGGGCAGAGGGCTCCTGATAAAAAGCACGGTATCCTTCACTGAAATATTCCTTCAGCATATCTTCGTTGATCTGCATCGTTCCGGCCTTAAAAATCCCATCCGTAGGAGATTCATATAGCCGTCCCTGATACTCAGAAATGAATTTGCTGTTCTGAAGGAGATAAACCGCTTGTGTATAGGTACTATCATCATACACGATTTTAGAAAGGTCTTCAACATCAATCCCGGATTTTCGGATGCTGATGTATTTGGAGTTGTGCCGCAGGTCAAGGGAAATTTCTAATGCGTGGCCGTATTCGTGAATGACATCGCCATTTTTGTGCTCAGGGTGAAGATAAAGCGTTTTAGTCGGATAATAATATCCGCTTCCATCGGCGTCCTTCTCAGTCATCACAACCTTGCTGATGATACCTTCAGCCTTATCACGCTGCCATTGAGGGAGAACAGACAGTTCCTTTTCGATGCTTTCGCGCTCGGATTGAGAAACATTATCGGAATAGTTAAGCTTTTGCAGGAGTGTTCCAGAGCTGCCCGGTGATTTCTCTCGTGCCGCCCACGCCGCCTTACTGGCTTCGCTCCTGCCGAACTTGGGCACGCTGGTGCGGGCGCTGTCCACACGCCCACCGGTGGCCTGTGTGAACTCGCTCAGGCTCTGGCGGGCCGCTTTCAGGCGCACGGCGCTGTCGGTGGTGTCCACCCCGGCAGCAGAATCGGCCAGATACCGCTTTTTCCAGCGGCGGACGTGCCGCTCCCGGGCACGCTGCATCTGGGATATCTCGTACTGGGTGTACATCTTGCCGTTGTACTCAATGTCCCGGGCGTTCAGCTCCTGCAGGCTTTCTTCGGTCCATGCAGGCGGGTCGCCCAGCTCCGGGAACACCGCAAAAAAGGTGTGGCGGCAGTTCCAGCCGCAAAGGCCTGCGCCTGTGCCGTAGCCGGTGGCAGCTTCAAAGTCTGGGTAATGCTTGCCCAGATAGTCCACAGCACCACCGCGGTGGAAACGCCTGCCCTGCCACTCTGCATGACTGGGCCGGGCACCGCCGTGTGCCGAGGTTTCTACGAACTCAACGTGCATTTCGTCCATGCGGGCTTCCTGCAGCTTCCCGGCGGTCTGGTTGACGCCGGTCAGCACGGCGCGCCGGGCGGCGACCTCGATGCTGTCCTTGTGCCCGCTGGGGTAGGTGACCATGGGCATACCGTCTGCAAGGCTGTCCACAGCCTGTTTGACGGCGGCTTTGTAGTCAAAGGCACCGGTGCTCACCTTGAGCCATGCGGCATCCAGCGTGCGCTCAAAGGCCCCTGTCACGGTGGTTGCCGTGGTGGCCGTGAGGTTCTGCCAGGTGCCGCAGGTCTGGCGGGCACCGGCGTCCAGCAGGTCGTTGAGGGCGGCGCTTTCTTCAAAAGGCGTCGGTTCCATGCCGTAGTGGTAGTAGATGGCGTCCTCCCGCTCCATGGCTTCGGTGGCGGCCTGCAAAAGCAGCCTGCGGATGGCCGCTTCGCTCTTGCCGGTGTACTTGGCCAGCAGCTTCACGATGTCGTTGCGCAGGGCTTCGGTCTGCTGGTAGCGCCAGAGCTGCCAGTTGGCCGTGGATGTCACCGTGTCCATCTTGCCGATGCGCCGGGCCACGTCCTGCAAAATCTCGTCCTCGACCTGCTGCCAGAGCTGCACAAAGGCATCCGGCATCTGGTCGAGATAGCTCGGCGGCAGCATCAGGCGCCCCCGAAGGTGAGCTGCTCAGCGGTCTGGCTGTCGGCCTTGGCCTCTGCTGTCCACTGGTGCGCCTCGTCCTCGCTCAAACTGTACCGCGCGGAAAGGTAGCGGCAGCGTGGCACAAGGCCCGCCAGCGCGTCTTCCCGCAGCTGGTTCGTGCGCTCCTGATCGCTGACAATGTAGCTGTCATCCCAGTTGACCGAAATGCTGGTCTCCGGGTCCACCGGTGCACCCAACAGGTTCTTTGCTGCCCACAGGATAGCCCGCAGAATGCCGATCAGCGCCGTTTCGATGGGAATCTGGTTCTTGTTGGCGTTCTGCACAAGGTCCTGTCGGCTGCCGGTGTACTCGGTGGCGGTAGTTACAGTGCCTTGGTCGAACTTGTACCGGTGGCAGCCCAGCTTGCACTTGAAGCTCATCATGTCCAGCGCGTCCTGCACAGCCCGGTGGTTGTCTTCGGTGCGCAGATCGGGGTTATACTCCCGCCATGCAGCGGGCTGGTCGATGCCGCCCTCCGGCGTGGGAAGTTCGTAGAAAATCTGGCGGTGGACGGCGTCCGGCGGGACGGCGTGTTCTTTGCCGTCCTTGTCTACCCATTTTTTACACATGGAGCGGTCGTAGAAGATTTTCTTGCCGCCCAGGCGAAGGTCCTGCCGGTAGTTGTCGAAGGCGTAATCCACCATCTGGGCCGCGTCCAGCGCTTCGGAAAAGATGCTCATGCCCAGTCCCATGCCGCCGTCAATGTTCTTGGCGACGGCCGGGCTGAACAGGCTGAACCACGCCGGTGCGCCGGTGACCGTGATGTTCTCAACCGTACCCGGCGGCGTCTTGGCTTTCGTGAACTTCGGCGTGCCGGAAATGCCGTCCGTTACCTCAAACCACTCGTTGGTGATGGTGCACTTGTCGTCCTTGCTGGTGTGGGTCTGCAGGTAAACAGCGGGCTTGCCGCTCATCATACACTCAGACACAAAGGCAGCTTCTGTCACAACGCCGCGCTCCACGCTGATGGGCAGGATGCAGCAGGCGGGGTCATAGTCCAGCTGAATACGGCCCTGCGGCGAAGGCAGGGCGTTCCCGGCGGCATCCACCGTCAGGCCCTCCACGCTCAGCACAAAAGCGCCGGTGCCGGACCAGTAGGCCTGCTCCACCAACTTGTTGGCATTCTCCCAGAAATGCAGCTGCCGCAAAAGGCCCCCGGTCTGCTGCTCGTCGCTGCCCAGCAGGTAGGCGGAGGTGGTACCGTCGCCGATCTGGAAGGTGGTCTTGTCGTTGAGCAGCAGGTTTGCCCAGTCCTCGCAGACATGTTTCGGCATCCGCAGAGAAGCCAGACGCCGCGAGATGACACTGCCGTCCGGGGCATCTTCCTTCTGGTCGTGGATGTCGGGCACGTTGCCCTTCCACCACTGCCGCCAGATTTCGATATTGCCGTAGTAATCCGCATCCAACTGCAGATGCTTGGTTTTGTTCAGATATTCGATAAAGGCTGAAACGTTCATCTTGCAGTCAGTCTCCTGTAGTCTCGCTCGATGGTGTATTCAAAGGCATCGAGGGTGTCAATGTCGGTGGTGCCGTCATCCAGACGCTCGTCTATGCCGGGGTGCTTCTGGCTCCACAGGGCACTGGCAAGAGCGTCCCGCAGGGTGGCGGCTTCCGGCAGATACCAAAAGCGCCCGCCGCCCATGAGGATGGACGTCAGGCGGATGCGGTCGATGATGGCGATCTTGGCGGAATTGTTGACCCGGTCGGCCAGCCAGGGCAGTTTGCTGGCCCGCAGCCGGGAGCGGATGTGATTGATCAGAGTCTGCTCGGCGCTGTCGCAGAAAATATAGTGAATCTCGCCGTACCGCGCGAACACGGCGGTGCAGAAATCAATGAGCTGCGCGGCGAGATAGTCGGCATCCTGATTGCGCGGGTCCACCCGCTGGGAAGCAAGGCCCACGACGCCCGCGTAGTACGGCAGAATGCCGGTGGCCACAAAGGCGTGCTGCGAACCGTTGCCGCCGAAGTCCACACCGATGTGGATGCGCCACGGTTTGCAGGGCTTGGCTGAGGGCCAGAGGAAACGGCCATCCCCGGCGGCAATGCTGTCCGCGAAGGGCCGGTAGATGATGCCGTTAGCGGCTGCCCACTGCCCGAGGATGAAGCGGTTATAGTAAACGGTGCCCGCGTACTCCTTCTTCAGGTCGGCCACGAAGTCCGGCGGCAGGGTGGGGTTGTCGTCGATGGTGTAGGCCTGACAGTAGACGTCGGCACCGCTGTCCAGAAACTGCTTGAACCAGTGCTGCGGATTGTCCGGGTTGCAGGTACCGTCAAAATGGCTGTGCGGGCAGGAAAGGCGGCTCTTGAGCATCTGGAACACACCTTCGTCCCATGTGGTGATCTCATCCCCGTAGGCGTACTCGAAGGCCGCGCCCTGAATGCGGGCAATGTGTTTTTTGTTGTCAGCGCCCAGCACATACACCTTGCGGCCGAACAGCTGCACGATGTTGCCGGACGCTGAGGTGCGTACCATGCCCACAAGTTCCGGGCCCCAGAGCGCCCGCATGGGCTCCAGCACGTTGCGTTCCAGCGTGCCGAGGGTGTTGCCCAGCATGACGCACAGGCCTTCGCCCCGGGCTGCACAAATGCGCTTCGGGATGGTGACGGCACAGTCCAGATAGGTCTTGCCGGAACGGGTGGCCCCGGTCTTGATGTTCCAGCGGTGATTGCAGTTGTGTAGGAATTCCTGCTGGAATTCAGTCAATGGCACTGTCTATACCTCCCAGAAGGGCGCGGGCTGCTTCCAGAGCATCTGCGGCGGGGTCTTCCTGCACGGTATCTTCGCCCAGCATCTTCAGCAGCACACCAGCTGCCCGGGCGTCGCCGCGCTTGGCAGCGTCTGCAATGCCCATGACCACGGACATCTGGTTATCCACGTCCTCGGGGTCCACCGCATCCCGCAGCAGGGCGTTCACCCGGCGGCGGTCAGTCTCCGGCAGGCTGAGGTAATAGTCGGCCGCTTCCTTCATGCTGCGCTTGCGGCGGCGGGCCACGCCGGAAGCAATGCCGCCCTTCTGCCCGTTCTTCGCCGCTTCCTCGCCGCTTCGGAACTGCGTGAGCTTCCCGTTTTCGAGATTCTTTTCGTTGGCCACGTCACCACCTCTCTTGCCGTAAAATCAAAAAGCCGCCCGGATGGACGGCTCGGAAATATCAAAGAAACCCGGCTGGTACATTCAGGCTGTTGGTCGGTAGGTGATCCTCTGTGTCAGCCGGGCAGCACAAAGCCCGCAGGATTGAAGGGAGTAAACCTTTCCTGCGGGCTCTTGCGATGATACTATTTTACCATGAAATCAGAGACATGTCACTGACGTCGTACTGACGTTTTACTGACATCTGTTACAGTTCCAGAGTGTCCACACCTTTGCGGTGGTGGCGGTAGACCTGCCGCACGCAGATGCTCATTTTCTGTGCAATCTGCTCCCAGTCTAGGAAACGGAGATACTTTAGCCGCAGCACCTCGTAATCCTTTGGGTCGTCTATATCTTCCAGCCGGGCCATAAGTTCGGCGTGGAGGTCATCACACAGCATGATCTGTGCATTCAAAGCCTTCTGAGCACGCTCAATACGTTCTACGGTTCGTGCCAGGCTTTGTCCATCGCTGTTACCGCCTGGCATTCCGGTTAACTGCTGCGTGGTACAGCCGGTATCATGTTCTGCTTCATCTAAATCATCTCGCAGGTGCTTGGCCTTTACCATAGCATCCCCGTACCGACTGAGCCAGCGTCTTTTTTCTTCGTAGGTCATCCCATCGCCTCCACCCGGACGAACACGCCGCAGGGGTCCGACCAGAATTTTTCTACGATCTCGCTGCACACCTGTGCATCGTCCGCCCAGAAGTGCAGGCGGGTCATCTCATCCTTGAGGGCTTTTTCCAGATTGTCAGTGTCCGGCTTGCTGGTGCGCCATGTGCCGTCCGGGTGCCGACCCTCGGTAGGGAAACACCACTTGACCAGCAGACGCACCGGCTGGCCTGCGGGGATAGGCTGCTGCGGTGCGTGGGGCGCAAGATAGGCGTGGAGCTTGGCACGGGCGGCTTTCAGTTCCGGGCTGTCGTGCAGCACCGCGTGCGGCTGCCCACCCTTCATGTAAGCGTGCAGCTGCTTTGCGTTGTGGGTGGTGGTGGGCGGCTGCATGGGGATAAAGAATTGCGTGTACATGGGGATCACCTCGTTCTTTCTTTTTCTGATGTGCGCCAACGTGATGGGGAGGGTCCCCGAATGGATGGGGGCTGTGGTTGCCCCATCCTTCGGGATACCCCATCACACACGGACGGATTTTTGTATATTATATATAGGCTATTTTCCGTCCCGGATTCGGAAAAATAGCCGCTATTTTCCGAAATCCGTAAGCGGATGCGGATTTGTGATAGCCGCTATTTTACCGTTTTTGTACGTTGCGTAAAACGAAATATTGCAGGCTGTAATTTACCCTGCGCTGCCGGGTTCCTTGCGGCCGATGTCCGCGCCGTCGATCCAGAAACCACCGTCCGCTTTCAGACGGCGGCGCACGGTGTCCGGTTTCAGGCCCATATACTCCGCCATGGAGTAGACTGTCACCTTGCCGTCCATCATGCAGGCTTCAAAGGCGGTGTCCAGTTCGGCCTTTTTGTCCTTGGTCACCTTGCCTTTATCGCCCCAGCGCTTGGCGGCACCGCGGCTGCCCAGCGTCCTGAAATCGCTGTCCGGCTGCAGGTCCTCCAGCAGGCCGGTGTCCGGCTTGTGCACGGGGTAGTCGAACCAGAGATTCACCGGGTCAAAGCGGGCGAACTCGCGCAGGGTGCCCTCGATGCGCCATGCGGTCATGCCGTCGGCCATTTTCTCGGCAGCGGTCACGTCGGCGTCGATGGCCCGAAGATCCGCAAGGCCTAGCTTTTCCTTTGCAATGGTCAGCATCCGGTGGCGGCTGAGGGCGTCGTCCGGGCCGTAGGCGTCCGCATGGCCGCGCTTGTCCAGCATGGCCTTGATGACCCGGCAGGCGGCCTTGTTGTGGAGCTGCTCCCGGATGGCGTCGGTGGGCACCAGCTCGGTCATGTCCAGCATGGCGTCCGGGTCGCGGGCGAACACGCCGGAGCCGCTGGCACGGTCCATGCTGCGCTTGCCGCCCTGTGCACCTTTGCTGTGGTGATGGCAGTAGATCACGGCGCAGTCCAGCGCGCGGCACACAAGGTCGAACTGGTTGCAGAACTTCGCCATCTGGTCGGCGCTGTTCTCATCGCCGGTGATGACCTTATAAATGGGGTCGAGGATGACGGCGGTGTAGCCTTTTTTCTGCGCCCGGCGGATGAGTTTTGGGGCCAGCTTGTCCATGGGAACAGATGCGCCGCGCAGATTCCAGATGTCGATGTTCTTCAAATTGTCCGGTGCAAGGCCGAGGGCAGTGTACACGTCCTTGAAGCGGTGCAGACAGGACGCCCGGTCCAGCTCCAGATTGATGTACAGCACCTTGCCCTGTGCGCAGGAGAACTGGCCCAGCCACGGCTTGCCCTCGGCAATGGCGATGCACAGCTCGATGAGGGCGAAGCTCTTGCCCGCTTTGCTGGGACCCGCCAGCAGCATCTTGTGGCCCTTGCGCAGCACCCCGAAGATGAGCGGGTCGGCCAGCGGCGGCAGGCTCTCCCAATCGGCGGCGAGGTTCTCGGTGTCCGGCAGTTCATCCGTCTCCGCTTCCAGCCAGTCCCGCCACTCATCCCAGCAGGATTTGCCGATGTTCGTTTCCAGCAGCACCTGCCGCTTGTCACCGCGCGGGATGCCGGGCATCCGGCTCAGGCGGGAAGGGTTGCGGTTCTGCTGGTCGATGGTCAGGCCGTTTTTCTGGCAGGCGGCGTAAAGGTAATCCACCCGTTTGCGGTACTCGGCATAGTCCGGGGCATCCACCTTGACGATGGCATGGACGCTTTTGCCGCCGGAGTACACCAGCGCCGCACAGGGCAGTTCCAGCTGCTTGATGATGGCCTGCTGCTTGCCCAGCTCCATGTTGTCGCACTCCACGAGTGCGTAGCGGTAGGCGGTGATGTTGGCATCCTTGCGGCCGGTGCCGTCTACGGGATTGAAGCAGATCCACGCGCCCACTTCGGGGTCCCAGTCGCCCAGCACCTTGCCGAGGTCGCCGCCGCAGGTGTCCAGCTCGGCGATGAGCTGCTTCGCGGTGCGGCTCCAGCTGCCGCGCGTCGGGCGGCGCTTGTCGTCGGCCATGAAGCTTTCGGTGACATAGGCCACATACTCATCTTCCTCGAACAGTGCCTGCAGATAGCGCTTGAGCTGGTCGGCAGGGTCCCACTGCTCGGGCAGGTTCAACTCGTGAGCTTCCACCCAGCGCGGGTCCACAAGACGGCCTTCCGGCTGGGCACCGGGCCCGGCCGAAATGTCGTCGGTCCAATCAAGTTCGTGACCTGCGGGGCCGCTCCAACCGTGGGAATAGGCCAGCTGGAAGATGCTGCTGGCCGTGACAGGGCTGCCACCGCCGCCGTGAAAGCTCTCCCATTTCTTAACGCACTCGCCCTTGTGATAGCGGCCTGCGTCGCGGGTGCTCCACTGCTCCCAGACAGTCACCGGCAGGCCGGAGTCTTTCAGCCCCATGCCCACCATGAGCCATTCATCATAGGTCAGGGCGGACGGGGAGATGAAGTCCAATGCTTCCTTGAGTTCATTTTCATGTTCCATTCGCGTTACCATCCAAAGTTAAAAGGACTGTCCGGTGCGGCGGGCGGTTCCGCAGGCGGGGTGTAGGTCTTGGGGTTCACGCCTTTGGGCACGCCGCGCCAGCCCTGCGCCGCAATGCGGTCGATCATGTGCTTGGCTGCGTCGAAGCTCCATGTGCCCACACTCTGGAAGCCGTAGCGTTCCAGCACGCGGATCTGTTTGGGCGTGGTCAGGCCCTCGGCGCGGCGTTTGTTCAGCCGGTCCAGCAGCAGAGATGCTTTGCCGGCCGATTCTACGGCGTCCGGCAGGATGCCCATCTTCTCGAGGGCGGCAGACTGCTCGGCGCTGGGCGGGCCCGCTTCCCAGCCAAAAGCCGGCACATACCCGGCAAGGTCCTCGGCCTGAATGCTCATCTCGTACTGCAGCGGGTCCACCAGCTTGGCCTTTTTGCGGCGCTGTTCTTCCAACTGCTTTGCAAGGGCTTCCTCCCGCTGGGCCACTACGTCCTCGCTGGCCTGCACGGCGGCTTCCTCGATGTCCTCAGGGCAGCCGGTCTGGGCCAGATTTTCGGTCATCTGGCGGGCCACGGTGCGGTCCTCGCAGACAAGGTCTGCCGGGCGGCACAGCTCGTGCTTGTCGGTCATCCAGAGGAAATCCAGCAACAGCAGGTCGGTCTTGCCCGGAGAAAGCCGGGTGCCGCGCCCCACCATCTGGCCGTACAGGCTGCGCACCTTCGTGGGGCGCAGCACCACCACGCAGTCCACGGACGGGCAGTCCCAGCCCTCGGTGAGCAGCATGGAGTTGCAGAGCACATTGTACTTGTCGGCTTCGAAATCGGTCAGCACCTGCTTGCGGTCGTCGCTCTGGCCGTTGACCTCGGCGGCGCGGAAGCCGTGCGCGTTGAGCAGGTCGCGGAACTTCTGACTGGTCTTGATGAGGGGCAGGAACACCACCGTTTTGCGGCCGGTGCAGCGCTGCGCCATCTCGGCGGCGATCTGTTCCAGATACGGGTCCAGCGCGGTGCCGAGGTCGCCCACGGCGTAGTCGCCGCCGCTCATGGTGACGGATGTAATGTCCAGCTTCAGCGGGATGGTCTGGGCCATGATCTTGCACAGATAGCCCTCTTTGATGGCATCGGTCAGCTTGTACTCGAAGGCAAGGCTGTCGAACACCTCGCCCAGATTGCGCATGTCGCCACGGTCCGGCGTGGCGGTGACGCCCAGCACCTTGGCTCTGTCAAAGTAGTCGAGGATACGGCGGTAGCCGTCGGTGATGGCGTGGTGGGCTTCGTCAATGATGATGGTGCCGAAATAATCCTGCGGGAAACGTTCCAGCCGGGCGGTGCGCTGCAGGGTCTGCACGCTGCCCACGACCACCCGGAACCAGCTGTCCAGACAGGTGGATTCGGCTTTTTCCACGGCGCTGACAAGGCCGGTGGAACGCTGCAGCTTGTCTGCTGCCTGCTCCAGCAGCTCGCCCCGATGGGCCAGAATGAGCACCCGGTCCCCGGCGCGTACCTGATCGGCCGCCACCGACGCAAACACGATGGTCTTGCCGGTGCCGGTGGGCAGCACCAGCAGGGTGCGGGTACGCCCGGCTTCCCACTCGGCATGGATGCGGCCACGGGCCTGCTGCTGGTAAGGTCTCAGTTCCTGCCCCATCAGAATGCCCCCTGCGTCCAGCCCTGCGTGGGCGCGGCCTTGGGCTCCGGCGGCGGCAGGAAGCGCTGCACCTCGTTGCTCTGGCCGGTCTCACCTGCGTGCGGGCCGCTCTGCTTGGTGTACTCGCGGACACCCAGCTTGCACATGCCTTTGGCACCCACTACGCTGTCCCAGCGGGGACGGAAGGTCTCGCCGCGCTTGCACTGGCCGATACTCTCGAAGAAAGCGCCCAGCAGGCCCTGCGTCTTGGTGTGCAGGTACAGGCGGTGGGTGACGGTGGTGTCGCCCTTGGCACCGCCATAGATGCGCAGGGTCAGCTTTGCCATTTTGCAGGGCGGCAGCTTGGCGCTGCCCTCGAAGTGGGCGCGCTCCATGCCGGTGACCTCAAAGGGATACTCGCCCTCCGGCAGCAACACAAATTCCTGCTGTTCGTTGGTAAGATCGTCATCCCAGTCCAAAGCGAAGCCTTCGTTGTTCATTTCGTTCATAAGTAAGTCCTCCTGTCAGTTTGTTAAAAAGGAATGTCACGGTTGTCGAGTACCATCTGGTATACCTGCGGCCATGCGCCGATCAGGCAGCCCTCCACGAAATCGGCGGGATAGTCCTTGATGGGCATGTCTTCCGGAAAATAGCCCCGCTTGCCCACGACGCCCTGCAGTTCTTCGCTGCTGACCTTGTTGGCGCTCATGAGAGCGGCCAGCTTTTCGGGCACGCCCAGGCTGAGCAGCACGCTCTTTTCGGAACTTTCCATCGGCGGCGTGGCCTGCGGCTGGGGATGAGAGACAGGCTTCGTTTCCGGCTGCGGGCTGGGCAGGATATCCGCTTCCGGCGCGGGAGCCGGAGCGTGCTGCACGGGCGTCTGCGTGGCTGTCAGTGTGCTGCTGCCGGGCAGGCAGTGGGCAATGGCGGCGTAATCGAAGGAAATCTCATCCGGCAGGTCAAAGCGGTTCTTGGCATCCCAGCAGGCATGGTGGGTGGTGTACAGCACCCGCTTGCCGCCGCTGGCCTTGTTCTTGGCGTTGGGGCTGCTGCTCGCCTTTTCCACCACGGTCTTGTAGTTTGCGAACAGCAGCATGTCGCACCATTCCCGCAGCAGCGGGGCTACCTGCTTAGAGGTCTTCATGGTCCAGCGGTCGTAGTTGCCCACGGCGTCGGGCTGCTCAAACTTGGTGATGGCGGCATGAGCCAGCACCACCACGTTGTGCCCGGCATTCAGCACTTCTTCCAGCGCGTCCAGCAGCTTGCTGAATTCCTCCTTGACGTAGGTGTAACCCTTGCCGTAGCCAAAATCCTCAATGCCGTTGACTTTCGCTTTGGCGCACACGGCCTGAATGCACAGCCGTTCAGCCCAGTCGGCGGTGTCGATGACCAGCGTGCCGCAGGGGATATTTCCCTTGCGCACCTCGGCTACCTCGTCCAGCAGCATGGCCCAGCTGGTGGGCTGGGGCAGGCGCTTGACGTTCAGCCGCTTGGTGCCGCCCTCGGTGTCGATGAACACGGGGTCCGGGAAATGGGAGGCAAAGGTGCTCTTGCCGATGCCCTCCGGGCCGTACAGCACGGTCTTGACCGGGGCGGACTGCACACCGGCAGTAACTGCATACTTGCTCATTTAAAACGCTCCTTTCGTCCAGCTTTTGGGCTGGGGCTTTTCGGTGACGGGCGGCGGGGTGATGTCGGTATCCTTCACCATGCCGTCCTCGATGATGATCTGGCACTCGCTGCCGGTGGAAACACGGGTGGCGATGGCCTGCAGACCTTCGGCTTCCAGCCAGGCGGAGAACTCCTGCAGGGTGGTCATGTCCATCTGCTCGAGCTTGTCCAGCAGAACGAAGCCGCAGTCCGGGTTCAGGCGGCGCACAATGGCAGCGGCTACCCGCAGCTGGTCGCTGCCGGACATGTCCCGCCAGTGCTTTCCTTTATAAGTAAGGGCACCGTCCTCGACGCTCAGGCCCCGCAGCGGCAGGTCTGCGCCGTTCAGCAGGGCCATACGGTCAGCGCGCTTCTGGGCGATCTGCTCGGTCAGGCGCTTGTACTCGCTGTCATACTGAACAGCTTCGTCTTCAGCGCGGGATTTTTCAAGGTTGGCGCGGACTTTGCGGTTGGTCTCCTCAATGTCGCGGATGGAGGCTTCCAGCTCGGCGGTAGACTCGTCCTGCAGATCGGCGGCTGCGGTCTGGGCGATTTTTACATCGGCCTGCATCGTGTCAAGCCGCTGCCTTTCCGTACTCAGCTGAAATTCAAGGTCAGCAACAACTTTTTTCTGCCGCTCGAGCAAATCTGTGAGCTGAGCCAACTGACTGCGCTTGCGCTGGTTTTCTCCATTGTGAGCGAGAATATCCTGCTGCTGGCGGATGAGGTCGGACGCGCTCACCGGTTCATCCGGCGCTTCCGGGTAGGAAATGAGTTCCTCGGCAAAGTGCTTTTTCTGGGCAGCCAGCTGGCCGGTGAAGGTGCGCTTGTCGTACAGGGCCTTGATTTCCATATCCCGGGTGTGCAGCTCGGTGCCGATGCCGATGATCCGCAGCAGGATGTCGGCCTTTTCCTTGTCGCTGGCGTCCATGAAGCGGGGCAGGTCGAGGGCCAGAGGTTCCACAAAGGCGTTGAGCAGCTGCTGTCCGCTGCGGCGGCCCGTGGGGTCGGTAACGGTCAGGCTGGCATTTTTGCCCTTGCGCTCCACCACCACGCCGTTGGAAAGCTTGACCATCAGGTGGGCCGGGGCCAACGCGCCGTCTCGCTGGGCCGCGTCCGGGCGGAAGCGGTCGCCGCCGAGAGCCCACGCCAGCGCGTCCAGAACGCTGGTCTTGCCCTGGTTGTTGTTGCCGCCCACGAGGGTGAGCCCGGTGGGGGCCGGCGTGAGCGCAACGGCCTTGATGCGCTTGACGTTTTCGGCTTCCAGAGCCGTGATCTTTACAGACATGCGGATACCTCCCCTTGAGCGGATGCGAGTGTGTGAACCAATTGGTTGATCGCGCTCTCCCGCTGATCGTCCGGCAGTTTGCGGAACTGCAGTTTTGTGGATTGAACGATGCTGGTGATGGAGCGCCCGGCCAGAATGATGCTGTCGTAAGCGTCGCGGGCGTCCTGCTCCTGCTTGACTTTGTAGTCGGCGGTCATACCGGCGGCGATCTCGTAGGCTTTTTCGCCCGCCCGGCGGTCTACTTCTTCTTCGTCCACCACGGCGGTGATGGGCTGTTTTTTCAGAGCATCGTTTTCGGCCTTGAGCTTGTCGGCCCGCAGCTTGGCCGCTTCGGCGACCTGCCGGGAACCCTCCAGCTGCTTCTCGGCCTCCTGCGCCCGGGTTTCGGCCTTGCTCTGCAGCTTCCAGGCTTCTTCCTCTCGGGCCTCGGCCTTGTCTGCACGGTCTTTTTCCTGTGAGACCTTCAGACCCAGCCGGTTGCAATCCTTGGCGGTGCTGATCTGGTCGGCCCGAGCCTTGTCCCGTTCGGCTTCTGCCTTTTCCGCACGGGCCTTCTCCCGCTCGGCCTGATTCATGGCATTCACCCGGTCGGTGCGCAGCTGCTGGTTCTCCTTGAGCAAGTCCTGATAGGCTTTATTGCTGGAGACCTCGCCGTTCTTGACCTTCTCCACCAGTTCCGGCGGGGCGCTGGGCTTTGCCACGGCATACAGCAGGGTCGGAGGCAGGGATTCCAGCACGGCCCGCTGCCGGGGGCTGCTGTCAGCCAGCAGAGCGGAGACCTGCAGCAGTCTGTAAGCGCTGTCTTTAGTAATGCCGATGTGCAGGCACCAGGCACGGAAAGTATCCTCTTTTTTGGCAAATCTACCGTTGTCGCATTGTGCGACAACGGTGCTGCACAGCTCATCGTGGGCCAGCGCAATGTTATCGCCCATGTAAACAAGGCCCTTTTCGGCCAATTTTTTGCCGTGAAGATACCCGCTTTCTGCAAGATGCAGGGTCGCCACGGTCTGCTCCGGCAGGTCGGAATAATCAAACTCCGGGCATTTGTCCTGCTGGATGAAGGTCAGGGGCTTGTCCTGCGGGGCTGTCGATAGCAGAGACGCAGAAGAAGCTTCCGCCGATGCGGCAGGGCCCGATTCGCAGCTCTGCGGAGACGCAGCGGGGACTGATTCGCTTGCATCCGCCGCGCTCTCCGAGGTGGTCTGCATTTCCGCCGTGGCATTCGGCACAGCACTCTCTGCCGTAGTCGCAGCAGCATCCGCATTCGGGACAGTCGCACATGTGGGGTCCTCCTTTGCTTTTTCAATGTCAGCCAGGATTTTTTCCATCTCCTGCTGTGGGGTTATGTCCTTGCGGCTGCCGTCCGGGTTAAAGAACCGGGCGAACAAAGCTGCCTTGGCAGCAATGCCCTTTTTGTTGGAAGCGCAGACGAATGTACAGCAGTAGCGGCCATTGTGGGAGTAATCAGTGGGGCGAATCTCGTCTCGAGAAAAGTTGCCGGTGATTTCGCCCAGAGGGAAAGTATCTTTGACCCATGCACTGATCTGTTCCAGAAAGTCGAAATCCAGGCTTACCACAGAGTAGGTGCATTTGTCTTTGGTCGAGCCGATAAAGTGGGAGTCATATGAGAGCGTTCTGCTCGTCCGACATTCGTACCCATTAATATCCTGCACGAAACGCTTGGCAGCCTCGTCCCACTTGTTGCCGCCCCACGGCATGGCGTAGGGACAGCCATAGCATTCATGTCCCGGGCCGTATCCTTCCAGACGATTGCCGGTGTTGTCGGCATTGCTGGATTTCTGCACCCGCTGCCCGCATTTGCAGATGTAGGTGGTCATACTCGCACCTCCGTGTCCTTCAGGCGGTCGAGCATCTCGGTGAGCAGAGCGCCGGACAGCGGTTTGATGTCACCGCCGCGCCAGCCGTAGCAGAAGATGGTGCCGCAAAGAGGCTGGCCGCGCACAACGCGGTTGACGGGCTGGCCTGCCGTGCGGAAGAACAGCACCGCCGGGGTGCGCGGGAAGATGTAGTGCTCCACCATGCCGCCCAGACGGGTCTCCATGGCAGAGAGGGTATCCGGCAGGTTTGCCGGTTCCGGGTCGCGGCCCGGTTCAATCAGAATGCCTTTCATTGTAAAATCCTTTCCGATGTGATATCATCAGGGTGATGGGGAGTAGAAAATCCATCACCCTTTGGGCTTGTCCGTGTTGGCGCACGGGCAGGCCTTTTTGTGTCTATGGGGTGCCGGTGGAATCAGACTGTCCACCTCGCTGCGGGGGATGTACTCCCGCTGGTAGATGTACTTGAGATGTTTCTTGCCATCCTTGAACCAGTGGCAGACGGCAGCTGAAAAGCTCACGGCGTTTTTATAGCCCAGCTTGGCGGCACACATGGCAGACGTTCCCGCCGCCACCAGCTCGCCTGTCTTAGCATCCCAAACGGTGTACCACATGACATGGTGATAATATTCACGCGCGCTCATGCTCCGCGCTCCTGGTCCTCCGGGTATTCCGCGTTGCGGGCATGGTCACGGGTGATCTTGCCGTACGGGCTCTGCTGTTTCTGCGCATCCTCAAGCGCGAAGCTCAGACGGCCCAGCGCAATGGCTGCCAGGATCAGCACCATCGCGGTGCCGAACTGGCCGTCCGTGATGGGCTGGCCAATTTGTGCGCCGCCCTCGATGCCGAGAGCGTACAGCAGGCCGACCGCGCCGCAGGCGACGGCGGCCCATTGCAGGACTACAGGTTTAAGCTTCATGCTCCAATCTCCTCTCCCAGAAGGTCCTTGATCTCACAGGTCTCCCACGGCTCGCACCAATCAGAGGCAAATGCCTTGACCGGATGCCACTCGCCATCTGCAAAAACCTGCAGGCCGGTGTGGTGCTCGTCCTGAGTGCGTTCGCCCAGCTGGTAGTGGCCGGATGCCCGGCTTCCATCCCAGCGGAACCATTTGTTCCAGAACAGCGGTGCAACGTATGCGCACCCGATGGGGGCCTGCGCCCGCTCACGGGCGGGGATAATTGTGGTGGTCATAATGTCCTCCTTACTTGTAGCTGCGCTTCTGGACGCTGGTGCGGCCGTAGCGCATGAAGTAGATAAAGCCAAGCCGCGGGATGCGGATGGTACTGCCGTACAAGATCACCGGGAAGCCCAGGGCTCCGGCGTCGATCTGCGCCTGGCTGCGGATGGACTGCACGCTGCAGCCCAGGAACTGCGCCACCTGTTCGGCGGTCAGGGTCTGCTGGGGGTAGGTCTCCAGCTCATCCAGCGTGGTGGGGAACGGGGTCTTTTCCATGGTCAAGCCCCCTTTACGCCACAGGCCGGCCGTCCAGCTTTTTCAAGCTGTTGACCAGGTTGATGCTGCGGGCTGCGGTCTCCATCTGCTCGAAGGCATCGTCATCCATGCCCTTGCACAGGTCATGGATGCGGATCAGCCGCGTTGCTTCCTGCACGGTCAGGCCGTAGGCGGCGGGGTTCAGGGTGTTATTCTTATTGCGTGCCATATGTAGCACTCCTTTCTGTGGGTGGCTCCCACGACCGCCCCGATCGGAGCGGTTTCGACCTTCGCCGGAGGTCATCATCGGGTGGGGTGTTTTTATCCACGCCAGCGCAGAGCTGGACGACTATGCTTGTGCGATTTCCTTTCCTGCGGTAAAATAAAAAAGGAAGGAGAGGTTTTAATGGGTGAAAAATACAAATGTCCGTATTGCGGGGTTACTTTTTATGAATCACCAGAGAACACGAAAGAACGAAGAATCAGTTTCTTTCATGACCAAGAGGACTTTGAGGGGATAAGAACATATAGCTGCATAAAAGCTGATATTATCGCAACTTATCACTATTGCCCAGCGTGTCATGAATATTCTGTTCAGTTGGCAAGCGAGGATGATCTTTTTGTGTTTAACTATCCGCCATACACAGGGATGGCGCTGCCGGACTACATTCCGAAAGCCATAAGGACTGATTATATCGAGGCCTGCGCCGTTTTGGACTCCAGCCCAAAAGCAGCTGCAACGCTTGCCCGCCGCTGTTTACAAGGAATGATTCGCGATTTCTGGGACGTCAAGGCTAAAAACCTTGCTGAAGAAATCAATTTGATCAAAGATAAAATCCCGGCGGATCAGTACGAGGTTCTGAATGGTGTTCGGCGATTGGGGAACATTGGTGCGCACATGGAAAACGATGTGAACTTGATTGTTGACATTGACCCCGGCGAGGCTCAGAAACTCGTTAAACTTTTGGAATTGCTTTTCAAGGATTGGTATATTGCTCGGAACGATCGGAAGGCGCTATACCAGGATATTCTTTCTATTGACCAGGACAAACAGGCACAGCGTCATCCGGGTTGAACGGATTGCTTTTTGCCAGAGGCTTGCCGTCCAGGCTCCAATACTGACGAACTTCATACACGGGGTGTGCATCCGTACCATCGCCCGCCAGAGAGACGGTTTCAATGACCTGAATCACTCTGGCGGATTTTGTTTCCTGTAAATTGCTTTTTTTCATTGTGTCACTTCCTTTTGTTGGTTCACCCCCGCGTATGCGGGGAACACCTGCGCCTTGTGTGGGTCTGTGCAAAGCGCCTGGAATCATCCCCGCGGGTGCGGGGAGAATGTAGCGCCGTATTGACTACGCAATGATTATATATCGCCATGTGATTATTGTCAATAGAAAAATTCAAAATCATATTGACTGAGTGATTTTTCGGTGCTATAATGCGACTAAGGAAAGGAGGAAAGAACATTGAATGAGAGAATAAAACAAATTAGGAAAGACGCAGGACTGACCCAAGAGAAGTTTGCAGAGCGTATCGGCTTAAAGCAAAACTCGATTGCCCTTATTGAGAGTGGCAAACGTACTCCATCGGAACAGACAGTCCTATCTATCTGCCGAGAGTTCAAGGTTCGACAGGAGTGGCTACGCACGGGAGACGGAGATCCTTATAAAGAGGCTCTGCCGGATAAAAAGCTAGCTGCTTTTATCGGTGATATCTCAGATGGTGACAGTGATGACTTCAGGCGGCGCTTTATGGAGATGCTGGCAGGGCTCGACCCGGCGGACTGGGAATTGCTTGAGCGCATGGCCGAAAAGCTGACGCAAAAAAAAGAGGAGAACCCGTAAAAGGTTCTCCCCAGCGATGGAAGCACTTATTTGATGAGATGGCTGGCATATGTCCAGACGAGGTCTACCTTGTGCAGGTCGGCCTTTTCCAGTAGCTTGATGATGGCATCAATGTAGCATTGGCGTTCCAGCTCGGTGTTGTTCTGAGGGGTAATTTTTGAATCCATGGAGCAGCCTCCCATTTGAGTTGTTATCTTTGCGCATATTATACAACTGTTTGGTGTTTGACGCAAGAGAAGATGCCATTGAAAATTTCGATGGATAAATTTTACAAAACAAAAAACGCCCCCGGTGCTGGTAACACCGAGAGCGTTTGCAGAGTGGCTTGCCCACAAGGGTACAAGACAACCTAACCAATTGTATTGTACTCCAAAAGGGCAGGCTTGTCAAAGTGTACCCTTTTGGAGGTGAAAACAATGTTTGAATGCCCGAAATGCCGCAAAGAACTGCCGGACGGTGCAGCATGGTGCTGCTGGTGCGGCGCAAAGCTGGTGACCACGCGGAAGCCCCGTGCCCGGTCGAACGGGGAGGGGAGCGTCTACCAGTACGGCAATGCCGGCAAGTGGCGTGCCGAGATCAACATCTATAAGGACGGCGTGCGTTACCACAAGATCCGCAGCGGCTTCAAGAACAAACGTGACGCGCTGCAGGCGCTGCCAGAGATGCGCGAAGTGGTGCTGAACGGGCAGGAGTTCGCCCAGGATGCTACCTTGCAGGAGCTGTGGGAGATGATCTGTGCGCAGACTTTGCCCAAGCTGAGCAAGGACAAGGCCAGCCACTACCGCACCGCGTGGGCCGCGTTGGAGCCGCTGAAGAACGCCAAGATCCGGAACCTGCGCTATGCGCACCTGCAGCCGATCGTGGACGCCCGAGAGGGCGGGTACTACCCCAAGCGGGATATCAAGGCCCTGCTGGGCAAGATGTACACGCTGGCCCTCAAGTACGAGTATGCCGATAAGGATTACTCCAAGCTGCTGGATCTGCCGCCGATCAGTGCCAGCACGCGCACCGCCCTGACCGAGGACGAGGTTCAACGGATCTGGCAGGACTACGATGCCGGCCACGAGTTCAGCCGGTACTGGCTCATCATGGCCTACACCGGAATGCGTACCGGCGAGATGCTGACCATCCTGAAGGCAAATACCCATCTGGCCGAGCAGTACTGCACCGGCGGCATCAAAACGGACGCCGGCAAGGCCCGGCAGATCATCTTCCCGGATAAGATCATGCCGCTTGTGCGGGAGGCCTACCGCAGCGGCATCAAGAGGCTGTGTGAAGTGGACGAGAAAACCTTCTATGCCGAGTGGCACGACATGGCCCAGCGTGTAGGCCTGCAACCAGACATGACACCATATTGCCTGCGCCACACCACGGCCACGCTGCTGGCTGTGGAGAAGGTCGCCCCGGCAATTATAAAGGAAGTGCTGGGCCACACGGACTATGCGGTCACGCTGGGCTACACCCACATCCCCCTGGAAGAAAAGCTGGACGCCATGAACAAGTTGAAATAATCAGCTGCGCACCAAGTCATTGTACAGCATCTCAAGGAACTGTACAGCACTGGGGCAACCGTCCAACGGATAGCCAGCCAGCTCCTGCACACGGGAAGGGTTGGTGTGCCATGCGGTCTGTGCGGCCCGGCGGATGGTGCTTTGAATCGCCGTCCAGTCACTGCAGTGCTTTTCGGCGACAGGGTCATAGATTTCTTTCTGGACGGCTTCCAGCCGGTCCTCCTGTTCCCAGATGAGCTGAAGGCAGTCGGCAAGGATGGAGTAAGAGCGCATACTGCGAATAATGCCCAGAGGCCGGAGCGTTTGAGCAACACGCAGCGAGAGCGTGGACGAATCAGTGATGGGCACTTTTAAACACATCCTTTCCGGTTTGTGGAATATCCAAGAAAGAGTGTAAACGAAAAGTGTCGAATTGCGCCAAAAACGCTGAAAAGCGTTGCAAAAGGTCGAGATTTGCCAAAATGCGACGGGGCATAAAATGAGGGATTTGCAATGGATGGCGAGAAAATGCACTTCCAAAACATTACATGAACACTCCTTTTTTGTGCGGCAGTTCGTTTGAAAGTGCTTGATTTTTCTCCCCTGCTAAGGGCGTAGGTCGTCTAAACAACGGCGCGAGGGTTCAAATCCCTCCTACTCCGCCAAGAAAATCCCTCGTAGTTTCGTGAAAACTGCGGGGGATTTTCCATTGCAACAGATTTAAAAAAGCGTCACAGACCGCGCGAGACTTCGCTAGTTGCCTACACGGTCGCCAACATAAAAGTCCGATGGTGCCATATGAACCATCGGGCTTTATTTTTGCATCCACGGCGGCCATTTTGTTACATCCGCACCAGCGCGTTATACAGCATCTCAATGAACTGCACCGCTGATGGCGTGCCGGTCAGCGGGTAGCCCGCCAGCTGCTGCACATAGGCAGGGTTCGTGGCCCATGCCACCTTGGCGGCCCGGCGAATCGTGCTCTGGATTGCTTTGGGGTCGCACTGCTTCCGGTCGGCAATGGGTGTATAAATATCCTTCTCCACGGCCTGCAGGCGGTCCTCCTGCTCACAGATCAGCTCCAGGCATTGCTGCAGGGTGCTGTAAGCGCTCATGTTGCGGGTGATGCCCATCGGGCGCAGCAGGTCATTGATTTGGGCAGATGATTCGGTGGTAGTCATAATTTGCACATCATTTCGGGTCAACTTTAACCGAAAGATGGCCAAAATGTGCTAATTACGTCGATATCCGTCGTAAAGCGTCGAAATAAGCCGCGCAAACAAAAACAGCCCCGAGGGCCAGATGGCTCCCGGGGCTGTTGCTATGTATAGACGTTACTGCTTGCTGACCGCAGCCTTGGCCCGGTCAAAGCAGAACTGGATCACCTTGCCGATGGTCTCATCGGTGATGGCCCACGAGATCATCCGGCCGAACTTGCTGGCATCCAGCGCGGCGCGCAGCTTTGCGGCGACCCATGCCTTGCGCTCGGCACCGCGCTTGGTGCCCTGAATCTCATGTTCTGCGCGCTCGATCAGGTCCAGCACCAGCGGGCGCACGCTGGCACCATAGCCCAGACGGACCGCGCCGGTAACGTAAAAGGCAAAGCCGCCCAGCATCAGGATGCAGGCAGCCCATGCGGGGATAACGTTCAGGATATTATTCAGTGCTGCTTCCATGGTCAAATTCCTTTCTTCTCGTTTTCTTCGAGATCAGCGATGCGATGGTTCGCCACCTTCATCTGTTCTTCCAGAATGGGCACGCGGCGGGCGAAGTTGTTGTGTTCCCGCACCTCGCGGGTGAGCTCCTCCAGCTTCGTGTCGGTTACGGCCTGGCTGCGGCTGTTGGCAATCAGCACGCCGATCAGCGTCACCGCACCGGCGATGACCGCAGACAAAATGCTCTCCATTGCTCTCACCCCCTCACCGCGCCCAGCCCGGCGCGCTGGATAATACCGGCGTAGTCCTTGTATGCGCGGCTCAAATCGACATTAGTGGTCTTACCCGGGGTGGCGTCTACAACACCCGGGACGTGTGCGGTGCTGGTATACTGCCACATGCCAAAGGGCCAGCCGGGTGTGGGCTTAACGCTGCGGTAGGCTGCCAGCCAGACATCATAAGCCTTCAGGGCGGCACCGCCCATGTAGAGATATGTCTGGCCGAACCACAGGCCGGTGTACAGCAGGGCATACACGCCCCAACTTTCCACCGTGCTCAGGCAGTGGGCGGCAATGTCGGTCAGTGCAGCCTTGCCCAGCGGCTGCTGCACCTCGTCCTCAATGTCCACCGCCACCGGCAGTTCAAATCTTCTGCCGGTGAGCAGCTTGCGGAAATAGGCCAGCTCCTTGTCGGCCTGTGCTTTGTTGGTGGCCTTGAAATAGCCATACACGCCGCAGGGGATGCCCAGCCGTTTGCACTCGGCATAGTTGCGGGCAAACTGCGGGTCGGTGTACGGCTTGCTGGGCTTGCCCTCTGCGCTGTTGCCCATGGCGCGCAGCATCACGCCGTCAATCTGGCCGCTGGCCTTGACCTTTGCCCAGTCGATGACGCCTTGATGCTTGGATACGTCCATGATGGTTTTAGCCATTGCCGTCAGCCTCCTTGTCCAATGCCGCCTGTACCCTTGCCCGCCACTTTGCAGGCACGTCCTCGATGGTAAATGCACCGTCGAACTGGTGCAGCCTGATCTGCGTCACATAAAACTTGACCATGTATCACCCCTCCTCTCCGGCCAGCAGGTCCAGCATGGCCGCTTCCAGCGCCGCGATACGCTCCTCGGTGGTGGGCAGCTGCGCCATCTGCTCGGCTTGCTTGCGGGCCTCCTCCTGCGCGGCCAGCTCCTCCGCCGTGTAGCGGATGTACCGCTGGATGGGCAGCTGCTCGGTCCACGCGGGCGCTGCCGGGACGGCGGCACGGTCGATGACCTTGCGCACGTCTTTGCCGCCGTTGGGGTACTCTGCCACCGTCTCGTAGTGGCTCAACTCCTCCACGGCGTCCTGCGCCGGGTGTTCCACCGCCTCGGTGTCGGCGGCAAGATAGCCCGCCGTCAGGTCGGGGTTCGTGATGACCGCCCCGGTCTCGTCAATGATCTTCATGCTTCATTCCTCCTTCCATTACGCCACCCGCCGCCAGATGTACACATAGTAGGCAGGCGGCTGAACAGTTCTACTATTGCCGTAGATAGAACTGGAACCAGATGCGTCAAACGACACATTTCCATATGCAGCTGGCATATTACCACCAGAGCGAAGATGTGTACTACCTCGAACTGACACAGACACCCCTCCTGTACCCGTTGGGGATTCGCCGAAATAGTTGTCGTTTAGATTAAATACAATGTTAGGCAACCCAGCTTCTACAGTAAAACCAGCTTTTGATGAATCAGTTGTGCCCATCAAAACTCTATTTGATGCAATCTGTTCCCATGTTCCACCAAACAGAGCAGCAGGGCTGGCGGCATCGGTGCTCTGGTAGATGCTGCCCACGGGGTAAGGGCCCAGGGCAGTACCGCCTGCAAGATGCAGTGTGCCGTCCTCGTCGGCTGTGAAATCCTCACTCAGCTTGACACCGCCCAGAGCTGTGGATGTGGCGGCGGGGAGGGTGTAGGGCTTGCCGAACTTTGCGTCTGCTTCTTCTTTGGTGTAAAAACCGCCGTCCTGCAGCTTTTTGATCTCAGCGCTCAGTTCACCGGACTGCTGCTGCATGGTGGACATCTGAGCATCAAATTTCTGCTGAGCCGCCGTCAGCTGATTTTCGGTTTGCTGCCGGGCATCCGCTTCCTGTGCCGCCTGCGCCGCCCGCCACTGGGCGATGATCTGCGCTGTCGGGATGCCGGTCACTCCGTCCCGCATGACGCCGCAGACGTCTTCGTCCGCGCGGGTGTCGGTGAGGTTCGCGGCGGTGATGGCAGCGCTGCCTGCGGGCACAGAGATCGTGCACAGACCCAGCTCATACTGGTTGTGGTTCTGCAGGATGTCGGGCGGCTGGGCGGCCACGGCAGGCGTGCCGGTCTTGAGCCGGATGGCGGTGATGTTGGATGCCGTGTCGAACTGCAGCACGATACGGTCCACGCGGTTGAGGGTGCTGTCGGCGTCGGGCACGGTCAGCACCGTGTCCTCCCGGCTACAGACGGACACGCCCTTGAAGTCGTCGTAGTTCATCCAGGCAAGGCCCGGTGCAATGGTGACCTGCCGGGTTCCGGTGATGCTGGCGGCGAAATTGCTGTCCTTCGCGTAGACACCGGAGGTACGGGTGCACAGGTACGTTGCCACATCTTCGGCGCTGTAGGTCACACCGTCCAGCGGATAGGTAATGATGCTCATGTGTTTTTCCTCCTGAGGATGGGCGTGCCGATCTCGGTGGTAACCGAGTTCTCGCCTTTCTGAGATTGCAGGGTGACTGCCGTGATGCGGGCCGCCGCCTGGATATCCGTGCCGGGCAGGCTGGCCGCCACCACTTTGCCCACGGTAACGGGGCCGGTGGGGGTAAAGCGGAAGTTTTCCAGCCGCTGGTGTTTTGCCAGCTCCTGCTCGCCCAGCGTGCGCAGGGCTGCCAGGTAATCCGCCTGGGACTGGCTGTCCTCTTTTTTCTTGCTGGAGGCGTCCAGCAGCATCTCCCGCCGGGCCGCGCCGGTGTTGCCGGTAGCCCCGACGGTCACTGTTCCGTCTGCGCCCACGACCGTACAGATGTTTTTGTAGTCCGTGATGCTCTCGGTGTAGGTCAGGTCGGTCAGGTTGCCGTACTGCGGCGCATACCGGGCGTTGGGGTCCAGTTTGGGCCGGTACAGCTCAAACAGCAGCTTTTTCTGCGGCTGGTCGAACCGCACCCGGAAGCCGATGTCCAGCTCCTGACACACCTGCTCGGCGATGGAGAGCAGGCTGCCGGGCTTGACTTCGCCGGTGTAGGTGTCGGTCAGACCTGCAGCGTCGCCCAGTTCCAGACAGGGCCATGCGGCGGCCCCGGACACCAGACCCCGCAGCGTGTCCTCCACGGTAAAGCTGCTCAGAGTGTCCATGCTGACCCGCTCGTCGAGGATACAGGCGGCATCCTTTGTGGAGATGACCAGCTTGCGGTCGGCTTTCTGGGCCGACACGATGCGCATGAGCCGGTCGCTGCCGACCAGCCAGAGATACCGGTCCGGGCGGCAGAGAGCCTGCAGGGCGGTGGTGTCGTGGAGCTCCAGCTGGGCCCCCTGCACATTGCTGTAGACGTTATAGCGCTCCGGCCACACCAGAGACACCCAGCTCTCGATGCGCCCCAGCGGCCGCAGCTGGGCATCGTAAACGCAGATGCTTTTGTGCCCGGATGCAGTCAGGGCAGATGTAATATCAGCCATGGGTTTCCTCCGTGATGATCGTGGTGAACGCGGCGTGCATGGTCAGCGACAGAAACAGCCAGCTGTCACCGGAATCCGCCGTGCGCTGCCATGCCTGTGCCCCGTGATATACGGTCCAGAGGTCGCTGCTCTCGTCCAGCACGGCAAAGACGTCGTAGTTTTTGCCGTCGATGACCTGCTCCACCCGGAGCTGGCCGTTTTCCCGGTAGACCTGCAGCTCGTCGCCGTCCTGCAGGGTCGTGACGAAGCGCAGAGATTCGCCCGTTTCCGGGTTGATGACACCGGGGTTGACCACATCGCCGCGGGCGGTCAGCGAGAGCTTCCAGTTCTGGGTGTCCAGACCATCGTTGAGGATGCGGATGTAGCTGGCCTGCTCCCGGATGCCGTACTGGTGCGAGGTGTAGCACGCAGGCAGCCGGAACACGGGCGTCACCTTAATGGTCGCGGCCAGCGTTTCGGTTACACTGTGCCAGTAGGGGTTCGGGCAGTACAGCTGAAAACTGAACGTCGGCCAGCGCAGCGCAGCACTGATGGCCGGGCAGCGCTGCACCTCGGCGTCGCAGTAATACTTCCCGGCCACGGTGAGCCGCCCGGTGACGGATGGCGCAAAGATGTCCCGCAGCTGACGCTTGCAGTAATCGGCGTTGCGCAGGATGCGGCCGGTGATGGTGCGGGTGACGCCGGAAATGCTCCGGCTCTCCACTGTCGCGCCCACCTGCTGGTAGCCCTGGCTGGTCTCCAGATCCACGGGCAGGTCGCCCAGCGGGTCGCAGCTCCAGAGCACGCCTGCAGCGTAGCCAAAGGCGAAGCTCTGGCCGTCGCTGGTGGTAAAAACGGCATCAAACACCCTGCAGCACCGCCCTTTCCTGCTCATACTGCGCTTCACGCATCAGGTCGGCGGCCGTCTGCGCTTTGCTGTAGATATACTGGTTCACTTCGATGTTGGGCCGCTGGGTGCGCTGGGGCAGCGGCGCGGTCTTCTCGTAGTCCCACAGCGAGGAGGACGCGCCGGTGACGGTGCTGCCTGCGGTGCCGGACGAGCCGGTGCTGATGGCGCTCTTTTTAAAGGAGCCGCCGATACTGGCCACGATGGCCGCAATGGTGGCCGCCAGAGCTGCACCGGCTGCGATCATCAAAATCGCCTGCGGGGCACCGAAGCCCGTCGGGAAAAGCGCCGCGCCGATGGCCTGCAGCATGCCCACAAAAGCAGAGCCGATGGAGCCGATCAGGCTGCCCAGCGATGCGAGGATGGACGGGAAGCTGGAGAGCAGCCCGCCCTGCAGGCCCTTGCTGATGGCCGTGGCTGCCGCGGTGAGCGGAGCCTTCAGGCCGGAGAAGATATCAGTCAAGGTGCCGCCCAGGCCGGAGAAGCGGCTGACGACCTCTCCGAGGCCGCTGGTCAGACCGTCGCAGATCTGGCCGCCCAGTTTCCAGGCACCGTTTGCCAACTGACTGACGCCCTGCTGCAGCACGCCGTTCACCTGCCGGATGAGGGCCTTGCCGGTGTCGTCGATGAGCTGCTTGGTCTCCGGTGCAAGGCCGTTGTACAGGGTGGACAGCACCCACTTGCCGACGGACTGCCAGTCCTGCTTCTTCACCGCTGTCACCAGCGTGTCGAAGGTGCCCAGCACACCCTTCTCGGCTTCTTCCTGCCAGCCCTTCGTCAGGCCGGAAAAGCTGTCAGCACTGGCCCGTTTGATGGTCTCAGCAACGGATTCGGTGCCGTCGGCGGCAATGGTCCTGGCGCGCTCCACCGTCACGAGCATCCCGTTCAGCACCTCGGTCTGCGTCTCGGTGATGACCTGCTTTTGCTGGGTCGTTCCGTCGGTGAGCGTCTCGGTGACAGTTTTGGTGTTGGTCTGGATGCCGTCCACCACAGCATCAAAGGTCGAAGTGACCGAGAGGGCCGTCTCGCGGACGGTCTCCATGGTCTGCTGGATGGTCTTCTTGCCGTCCGCGCCGATGGTCGTCACCGTCTTGATGTCCTTCAGGAGGCCATTCACCATCTGGCGGCTGGTCTCGGTGATGACTTTTTTCTGCTGACGCGTGCCGTCGGAGAGGAGTTCGTTCGTGGTCTGGGTGGTGCGGGTGACCTTGCCCAGCATTTCGGTCACGGTGTCAGAGTAGGACTCGACCGCCGACGCTGCCTTCTGCGCGGCTGTCTTGGTCTTCTTGCTGGATGCGGCCGCCGCGTCGCCGGATTTGGTGTAGGCCGGGATAGCGATATCCGCCATATCCTGGGCACTGTCGGCGAGGTCGGAGTTCGCGCCGATCCAGTCATTCAGGCCGGAATCATCGCCGCTGGCGGTCTCGGCCAGGTCGAGGCCTGCCGTGACAGCAGTGGCCACCGACCCGGCACCGGTCAGACCGTTGATGAAGTTCTGGATCGCGGTTTTTGCCAGCTGGAACAACTTTCCGGGCAGCTCCCACAGCCACTTCAGGGCGCTGGAAAAGCCACCCTTGAAGGCCGCCAGCAGGCTGGAGCCCATGCTCTTGACACCGCTTGCGATGTGGGTGAGCAGGCTCTTGCCGATGTTCAGCCAGTTGACGGCCGAAATGACCGAGAGCACCGCCTGTAAAATCTTCTTCCAGTTTGCCAGCAGGTCGGGCACCGCCTTGCCGATGCCAACCACCAGCTGCACGATGAGCGAGACGCCCTGCGCAAGGATCTTCGGCATGTTGTCGTTGATGATGCCGCAGATGTTGATGATGATATCGGGCACATAGGCGATCAGGTCCGGTAGGCCCGCGATCAGGCCGTTCACCAGCTGGGTGATCATGTTCAGGCCCGCATTCACGAATTCGCCCGCGTTGGCGCGCAGCTCCTCAGTGAAAGAGAGCAGCTGCGGCAGGGCATTGGACAGAAAATCCGGGATGCCCTGCGCAAAGCCCTCGGCCAGCGAGTTGAGCAGATCGGTGCCGGACTGCAAGATCGTCGGGACCAGCGTATACACCAGCTGCGGGATGCCCTGCAGCATATTGCCGATCATGGGCAGCAGGTTACCCTCCAGGAAGGTCTGCGCCGTGTCGGCCAGCGCCTGCAGCGGCTCTGTCAGGTCCGCACCGGTGGACCACGCTGCCAGCACGTTTTCAGCCGCGGCTTTCATGGAAGCAAAGCTGCCGGTCAGGGTGGTGGACGCCTCCTTGGCTGTGGTGCCGGTGATGTCCATCTCCTGTTGGATGACGTGGATGGCGCTGTACATGTCGGCCAGGTTGCCCAGGTCGTACTTGACGCCGGAGATCTTCTCTGCGTCCTTCAGCAGGCGCTGCATTTCAGCCTGCGTGCCGCCGTAGCCCAGCTTCAGGTTGTCCAGCATGGTATAGTTCTGCTTTGCAAAGCCCTGATAGGCGTTCTGGATATCCTGCATATCCGTGCCCATCTTATTGGCATTATCAGCCATGTCCACCATGGCCATGTTGGCCAGCTGGGCTGCAGCATTGGTGTCGTGGCTTACGCTGGACAGCAGGCTGGCTGCAAAGCTGGTGGTCTGCTCCATGTAGTCGTTGGCGGATAGGCCTACAGTCTTATAGGCTTGGGCGGCATAGGACTTGACGGTGTCGGCGCTGTCTTTGAACAGCGTCTCCACGCCGCCCAGGCTCTGCTGCAGTGCACCGCCCATGTTGAGGGAGTCCGAGATGAGTTTGCCGATGCCTGCCGCGGCCACGACCTTTTTGATCGTGCCGACCAGCTGGGCACCGATGCTCTGGCCGGTCTTTTCGCCCAGGCCGTCGGTCTCCTCGCCGAAAACGTCGGTCAGCGCAGCACGGATGCCCTGCGCCGAGGGCACGATCTGCACATAGGCTTTCGCCATTTCAATGCCTTCCGACATTGTCAACCACCTCCTTTCAGGGCCGCAAGAGCGGCATCAAAGTCTTCCGGGCTGTCGTAGCTCTGCACATTGCCGTCGTCTCCGGCAGAAATGCCCATCAGGTCGGCCACCACAGAGGGCGGCTTCGATGCATCGCTGTGCAGCCACCAGACCACCTGAGTCAGGCGGTCGGCGGCATAAGCCTGCAGCTCGGTGGCAAAAGGCACGGTCCGGCCATGCACCCGCATCAGGCTACGGCTGTCCTCCGGCAGACCGGCGGCCAGGGTGGCCGCCAGACGCAGCGGCAGGCTGCGCCAGCTCAGCACATGGTAATACTGCGCAAAATCGCAGATGAGGGCATCCTCGTCCGACGCGATCAGTTCGGCGAGGATGCAGAGTTTTTTCCGGCCTTGAAGCTGGTGAGCAGCTCATTCAGCGCCCTGTCGAGGGCACTCATGGGGACAATGCCCTTCTCATTGCGCAGGTGGTCGTACAGGCGCGCCTTGTTCTCCGGCGTCAGCATCCGGTCGCGCAGGACAAAAAAGGCCGAGGGGTCCTCGTCCAGCCTGGTCATAGCTTCGATCATTTCCGCGTCGTCCAGGAAATTCTCGTCCAGCTCGATTTCAAAGCCATCGTTCGTTTTTGCAGTGATCATGCCTGTGCCTCCTTGTTACTTGCGGTGTTCTTGACGGACTGGGTCACGGCCTTGCTGCCGCTGGCAGACTGAGCTGCTTCTGCCGCGATGATGTACTCGTAGTGGGTGTTGCCCTTATCGTCCGGTACGGCGGTGATGGTGGTGTTGTAGCCCACCGCACCGTTGGAGTAGGTAATGTCGCCCACCGCGGTGACGGCGGCGTCCGGGATGACGATGCGCTTGAGCGCGCCGTTCTTCATGACCATCTCCACGACCCAGGAGCAGTCCTTCTGTTCGGAGGAGTTCGCTTTGACCGTGATGCCGGCCTCCAGTGTGCCGGTGACGTTGTCGTCGCCGTACACGGACTTCAGCACAGCCGTGCTCAACGCTTCCAGCAGGGTGTAAGCGAAGGTGTCAGGCTTTTCGGTCTGCTGGGTCAGCACGGTGTCACCGCCCCAGGCGGTGGTGTTCTCGCTGGAGGGCGAGTTCGAGTTGGTCAGGCCGTCGCTGGAAATGTAGCCCAGCGACTGGAAGGCTTTGTCCAGCTCAGACTTTGCATCGGTGGGCAGCGGGGTGCCCAGCGGGGCACGCCAGACCGCGCCGCCGACCTTGGGCTTTGCAGCAGTTACGTTCTTTGCATCCATAGAAATGCTTCCTTTCGTCAGTAATGTGTAACAGAAAAAACGGCCTGATAGCGGGGCCGTTTGCGTGTGGTATCCGGGAAATTGTACTCAGTGACAAGGTCGCAGGAGACGATCTCCGGCAGGGTGTCGGCGCTCTGCATGGCCTGCACCACAAAATAGCTCAGCTGGGCAGCAGAAAAGTCGCTGCGGCCGTAGGACTGCACCGCCAGCGTGGCTGTGTAAACGCCTTCGTCGTGGCTGTCGCCGGTCTTTTCCAGGATACAAAAATTGCCGGAGGGGTTCTCCGGCATGGACATGTAACAGGGAAAAGCATTTTTCCGCAGGTAGTTCAGGATGATTTCTTCGATCATTTCTTTCGCTGGTAGCTCCTCACGGTGATCACTCTGCCGTCCTTCAGGTGGCGCTTGTGCTCATGCACCACCGCACCGGAACGGCTGGAAGAAACGGCTTTCAGCAGCGTGTTGTTGGCCGAGTTATCGGTGTAGGCAGCTGCAGAGGTGGTCTCCACCACGGCCACAGCGCGGGTCTGGGCTACATAGGCCTCATACCCGTCGCCGCAGCGGTCTTTCACGGTGTCGGCGCGGTCTTTGAGCACAGCCTGCATCTCCGGGGAGCGCAGCAGGGCGCGGACGCCTGCACGGTTCAGCTCGATCTTGACCTTACTCAAACCGCACCACCTGAACCTTTTTGTTCCAGCGCAGCGGGATCATGCTCTCGATGCCCTGCACGACACCGCCGCAGGTGCGGAAGGTCTGGCCGAAGAACCCCACCTTTGCATCCGTCCAGTCGTGGGTGTCGCCCTTGGGGATGGCCAGCGTATAGGCCAGCCGCCGCCCGGTGAGCTGCAGTTCGGTGGTGATCTCCTCGGCAGAGGGCTCACCCACCAGCACATTGTGTATGGTGACTGGCGTCTCCTCATAAATGGGGTCGTGGAAGCCGTCCTCGCCGGTCTGGGTCTTGGTATAGAGGGTGATGTCGATTCCTTTCAGCATAAGTCCTCCAACGGGCTGCGGGCACCGATGCGGCTGCCAACCCCCAGCAGCTTCTTTTCCAGCTTGGAAAGATACAGCTCACCGGAAGATCCGCCGCTCATCGTCCAGCTCTGGCTGTAGCCCAGCGCCGTAGCCGTGCCCTGCGTGGAGCCCATGGGGAAGGAGACCCCGCCCTCGCTGTCGCTTTCGCCCAGCTGACGGCGCACCATCCGGCAGGAGACCAGCTTCTTGGCGTCCGCCCCTGCATCCGGGTTGTAGGCATCAATGATGACGGCAGCTTCGGCCAGCAGCGCGGCGCACCGGGTCTGTTCATCTTTGGACAGTGCCCGGAAGCCGCCTTCAACGTCCTTTACTTCAGCGTAAGCCATGGAGATACCTCACTTTGCTTTGGCCTTGCGGGCGGCTTTGGGCTTTTCAGCCGCAGCGGCTGCGGGAGGATCCCGCGCCACCTGCTTATGGCCTGCAGCGGCGTACTCTGCCGCGCGTTCCTCCGCAACATACATGACCGTACCGGTCAGCTGATTGATGAACTCCACCATCAGCCCGCCGCCTTGGTCAGCTTGTTGAACACGGTGGTGTCACAGCGGAAGCCCACCTCGATCTCGGCACGCACGGCAAACATGTTCTGCTGGAACAGGTTGATGGTATTTTCACCATCCTGCAGCGTGGCCTGATCTGCGATGGCGATCTGCACGCCCTCCACGGTGCCGTACATCGCCTGCGTCCAGTCACCGGCAAAGCCGACGACGTTCTTCTTTGCGGCGGTGGCGTCTGCGATATAAGCGCCCTTGCTCTGCAGGGTCTTGGAGCCCAGGATCATGGGCACTGCGCCCTCGGCCACGCTGTTGATGAACAGCGGGCGCTTGTTGCCGTCCACAGCATTCAGCAGCAGAGCCTTGCCCTTGGGGGACAGCACCCAGCCGTTCAGGATGCCGTTGTGGTCGGCAATGTCGGCGTCTGCGGCCACCAGACCGGCATAGGCGTCGGTGCCGATCTCCTGCGCGGTGCAGCTTTTCAGGGTGTCGAAGTTGGAGCCGGGTGCGGTAACGCCGCCGAACACAGTGGCATCGAACTTCTGGGCCAGAGCCAGGGGCAGGCGCTTTACCAGTTCATCATACAGGGCCGGGACATCGCGGCGGAACTGGTTGGAAAAAGGCACGATCACAGCCAGCGTGTAGGGCTGCATCATCTTGGTATCCAGCGTGCCGCGCTTGACCGGCTTCTTTTCGGTCTCGGCCACCCAGGCGGCCTCGGGGTCACCGGTGATGATGGGAATGGTCACGCCCAGGCCCGGCAGCTTGATCTGGCGGGCCAGCGCCATGACGGCGGAGCTTTCCTGGGTCTTCTGAAGAATCTCGCTGGACACCTCGCCGGGCAGGGTGATGGTGGTGGTGCGGTTGATATCGGTTGCTGCCATTGTAAAAATCTCTCCTTTACAAGGTTATTTGGTCACCTGTTCGAACCAGTCCGCAAACTGCTGACGGGTGGAGCCGGTGGGGGTGTGATGCGGATCACCGCCGTCTCGGACGTTGGGGTAGCCAGGCTTTGCAAACTTGAGGATGGCCTGCGCCTGTGCGGTGCAGGCTTCCTCGGTGTCGCCGCTGAGCAGGTCAGCGGGCACGCCGGTAGCAGCGGACACCTTGGCGCGGACTTCCCGCAGGGTATTGGCGCTGTTCAGCGCGTCCAGCTGCTGCTGCAGCTTTGCAGCCTTCTCATTGGCCTTCTGCAGCTCGGTCTTGCCTGCCTCCTGGGCAGCGTCAAACTGAGCCGCCTTGGCTTTCAGATCGTCGTAGTCGGCGTATTTAGAGCGTTCGCGGGTCAGCCGGTCGGAGATGATAGCATTCATCTCAGCCTGGGTGAAGGTGCGCTCGGTCTGCTGCTCTCCGGCAGCAGGGGTGGTTTCCTGATTCACAGTTTCTGCCATGGATAAAACTCCTTTCGGTGGTGTAATGGTGTTCCGGCTTTACCGCAGCCGTGGCGTGATGAATCGTTCCCAGCATTTATGCCGGAAACACAGGGCTTGCTTCGTCCTCATGCGGGCAAAACAGGCATGAAAAAAGCACGGTGCAAAACTGCATCGTGCTTAAAAATGGGCAAAAGAAAACCACGGTGCGTGTGCATCGTGGTTCAAGTTGCATTATTTTTGTGTCGTTTCGGCTTGCTTTTGTCGTTCTTCGCGGAGTTTCTTGCCTTCCTCATATGCTTTCTCAATATAAGCCCAGCCTTCTTCCCAAGAGAGCTTATCTCCGTCCAACATATAGCATCAACTCCTTTCGATGCCATAAGTATAGCCATTTTTCAAGAAGCTGTCAATAACATCATCCCATTCCTTTCCCGATACACCGCGGTATTTGTACAGTTCGGCAAAAGCTGCATCATAATCAAAACGGGCTGTTTTGGAAATCGTCCAGACTTTACCCTGATTGGTAACGATTGACATTGTACCGATGGAATCGTTTTTCAAAAAGACTGCAACATCTTGCAGTGAAAAGTAACTTTGCCCGGGGTGGTTATGGCAAAGCATAACGCTTCTTGGGGATTTGCTTCTGAGCCAATGATACGATGTAGCATCTTTCTCGATGTCAATTGAAGTCTGGTTCCCTTTAACAAAAGAAAGCCTTTTGTTTGCAGTCAGATCCAGAAGGCAGGCCACTTCGTTGCTGTCGTTTTGTGACTGAGCGAATTTCAGCAGTTCACGGTGAGTTTCTTGTATAAAAAGAGCCGTCTGGCGATTTGCTCCATTTGGAGCAACCAGCGGCACTTTCTGAATCGCCTGATCTGTGATAAAAACTTTTTGCCCACGGTTCTTCTGTCGCAGTTGATACGCCGCCCGCTTTTGGGCGTTGATAGCATCCTTCCGGGCTGCATAATCAATGCGGCGCATGGCGTTGACATCGCTGCCCGCCTCCCGGTACTGACGGAAATACTTCTCCGGGTCATACCCGGCCACAGTGGTGCGGTAATCGAACCGGATGGCAAACTCGCAGTCACAATGGGCGTGGATGTGCTGGGCGTGGCCGCCCTTCAGCACCTTGTCGCTGGCGTTCTGCCAGCCGTTGGACGCCAGTGTGACGCAGAACGGGCAGGTGTCGCCGTGGGGCACCCACGCCCACTCGGCACCGTCACGGATGGCATTTTTCAGGGTGGTGTCCGCACCGGCACGCTTGACCAGACGGCTGACGCCGTTTGGCAGATTGGCCGGGTTCTGATCCTTGGTGGCGTTCACCATGCGGGCCACCTCGCTGTAGCTGGCGGTCTCGGCAGGCTCTGCGGCAGGCACATACACGCCCTGCGCCTCGGCCAGCGCTTCATACATCTGGCAGGCCAGCTCTGCGCTGCCTTCGCCATACTTCGTGATAAGCCCGTAGGCGTAGGCCACAAGGTCGTCCGTGTCGGCAGTGCCGTGGGTGTCCATGTATTCCCGCATGAGCTGCCCGGCTTTCTGATTCAGCCGGGACAGCCGGGTGATGTACTCATTCCACGTTTTCGCTGAGATCTGCATCTTCCATCTCCATCAGCAGTTTCTGGCCGCGCTGGCGCTGTTCCTGCGCCTTGATGCGCCGGATGTCCGCCTGGTCAAAGCCGATCATCTCCAGGAATGTGTCCGTGCCGGCAAACTCCTGCCGGGCGGATGCGATCTTGATGGCAGCATCTGCCGTCACGGCCACGCTGGGCATGGCCGGATTCTTGAAGTGTGCCATGATGCCGGTCTCGTTCTCGGTCAGGTCGGAAAGCCCGCAGTTCCGTGCTACCGCCTGCGCCATGCAGGCAATGGTGCGCAGCGCGTCGCCGTTTCCGGTGTTCAGCTGCTGGGCCAGCAGCACCAAAGTTTGGCTCTGGGCGAGGATGGCGTCGCTGCTGGTGGGGTTGGCATCGTTTACTACACCCACGTCCGTGATCGTCAGGCCGGTGGCCGCCGCAAACTGGGTGGCCGTCATGCGCATCTTTTCCACATGGGGCGTCAGGCTGCCCTGCGCCAGTTGGCCGAACACCGGGTTTTCGCCGGTCTCCGGGTTGGAAGTGGCAGCGATCAGAGCGCCCATGTAGGTCTTGAATTTGTTGGAAACGATGGCGTCATACTGTTCATCCGTCACGCCGAGAACATACTTCTGCGGGGTGGTGTCGAACTCCAGCGCAATGGCTGCATTGGCAGCGGTGCGCACATAGTCGTCGATCAGTGCCCGGATGGGGCGCTTGAGGCGGCTGCGGCCAAATGGCTTGGAATTGGTGGCATTCCAGATCATTGGCTCCATCAGCGGCCTGTCCATTTTGTGCGGCTTACGTTCCGCTGTCCAGAAGCTGCCGTTGCCGCGCAGCACGATCAGGTCTGTATCTGTGTAGAAGTTCACCAGTGTGGGACGCCAGATGCCTTCGAAATGCTCATCCTTCACGGTGTCGATAATGGCCATGCCACAGTCGATGCGGCCTTTTTCGCCGCTCCATAAAGCGGCGGCAGTGGCTGGAGAGTGAAACCGAATACGGCAGCCGATGCCTGTATCTGCGGACAGAGTGGCGAACACGCAGCCGTATTTCAGCTCGTCCCGGCAGGCTTTGGCGTACTCGGCCACAAGGCGGTTATCTTTCACCAGCCGGGCAAGCGTGCCCAGACTGCCGCCGGTGCCCACAAACCCATCGAACATGGAGCGTGCTGCCAGCACGTCCACCGCTTTCTGGCCCCAGCTGCACCCGACTTCCAGATTGCGCAGACCCTGCGGCAGCGCAATGCCGAGGTTCACGTCGTTCAGAGAAATGTGGCCCTCGTAATACTTGTCTTTGGTAACATTGCGGCCCTGGTGGTAGTTGTAGGCGTCGGCAAGGTCCCGCAGCTGGTTCTGTTCTTCCGGCGTCAAGCCCTGCACATAGCCAAAATTTAAAGTTTGCATTGCTTTCCTCTTAACCGATTTTCATTTTACGGGTGGGGTCGCGGCGGCTGGTCTTGGCGCCCCAGAGCGCCAGTGCACAGGCTTCCACCGGCAGGCTGTTGTCACCGCCAAAGCCGAAGCCGCCCGCAATGGGCCGCTTGATGGCGGTGACGGCACTTTCGTTCAGCACCGTCTGGGGCTTGTACCATGTCAGGGTGCCCTCGCTGATGCTGTTGGTAAAGCCGCTGACCGCGGCGATCACATCCTTTGCAGCGGGCCGGATGACAGAATTTTTTGCACGCCACACTTCTTTGATGCGCTCCACCAGCACGTCCACGCCGTTGCGGCCGTCGATGACCACGCAGCTGGCCTTGCCGTACCGGTCGTTCAGCCAGTCGGCCAGCCATGCCAGGCCCTGCCCGGCAGGACGCATCTCCAGCAGCGACACCCGCGCGGGGCCGTCCTTCGGGATCACCGCGCCGCACAGACACACCGCGCTGCCGTCGGCAGCGAACTTGATGCCGTAGGCGGTCTTACCTTCAGGTTTTTCATCGTCGCTGGCACAGGCTTCCCATGCGGTGCGGTCGATGGCGTAGTCCAGGTGCTCGGCGATCTCCGGGCTCCACCAGCCCAGCCGCTCCCGGGCGAAGGTGTCCGGGTCTAGCTGTTCGGCTTCGCCCTCAATTGTGCTGTATTGGATGCGCCGCCCCAGAGCCGGGTTTGCAGCGGCCCAGCGTGCCGGGTCTTTCACGTCGCCGATCTCCGGCACCGAGAACTCGAACCATGCAGCGCGCTTTGCTTCGCCGTCCAGTGCCCGCCTGCGCAACGCACGGAATACGGTTCCCACAGCATCTGGGCCGGGCGGCGTGCCAACGTAGATGGTCTGCGGGTTCAGGCTGGCCGAGATGGCGGGCAGGAAAGAACCCTGCGCCGTCTCGTCCAGCTCCTGCGCCTCGTCGAAGATGAGCAGGTCGCCATGCTGGCCGCGTCCACCGTTGCGGGTGCGGGCTAGAAACTTGATGCGGGCACCGCTTTTCAGGATGATCTGCTCCCGGCCCAACGCCGTTTTGATCTCGGCCACATGACGGCGCAGCTTTGGGCTCTCAAAAAACGCCCGCATTTCCTCAAAGGTCTCGGTGGCGGTCTTCTGCAGATGGGCTGTGTAGATGACCGTCTCATTGAACAGCAGCATCCCGGCTTCAGAGCGGCCCTGCACCAGCAGGCTCTTGCCGTTCTGGCGGGGAACGCTGCCGCCTGCTGTGGGCGCGGTCCACTTGCCGGACACCGTGCGGCCCATCCAGTCGTCCAGAATGTCGCTCTGCCACGGGTCCAGCACCGTGCCGCCTGCCCGCAGGATGCGCACGGCATCCTGTCCATCGGTGGCCCTATACTCCGGCGCGATGCGTGTGGACGGCTCCTGGCTTCCCATCATTTTCTCGCTGTGCGAGGATCGCGCCGATCTCGTCCGTGTCATTGTCTGCTCCTTCGATTTCTTCAATTTCCCGGATGGTCTCCCGGTATTGCTTGGTCAGCTGAGGCAGCGCCCGGCAGTCCTCGCAGGTGTCAATGCCGTTTGCCAGCACCTTTGCCAATTGCTTCAGCTGTTCCAGCCGGGTGCCACGGGCCGTAATGCTTTTCATGGTCGCCATGGGCCAGAAACACCCCTTTCAAATTTCCCCTGTGTGTAAATCGGCGCTGACGGCACTGGGGGTCGCCGAGGGCATGGGAGGGGGACCCTCCCCACCCTCACCAGCTGCCGTCCGAAACGCGCGGAACCTGCACGATTTTGGTCTGTTTTGAGCTGTTTTCGACGGTTTTATTGCCTTTCTGAGCATTGCAGAAATAATGTGCAGCCTGCAGGTTGTTCCAATCTTCTGCAGCGGCCCGTGCCGAGGGGTAACCGAACTGTCTCCATTTGGAAACAGGCTTGATCTCGTCTACCACAAAGGACAGCGGGTGTTGCGCGTCAGAAGGCTCATCATAATGAATCGGACCGAAACGACCATGACAAATGCCGCATTCGCCGCCGATCGCCTTCAGCCGTGCGCGATGCTTGCGCCGCAGCTGACCGTTTGCATAGCGCGGATTGCCCATGCTGCACCTCCTGCCTCACGGTCTGGTTGTAAAAAGAAAGTCCACACACATCGGTGCAGGTTGAATGCTCCCCGCAACCTCTCCGGTACACCACGGGGCTCTTTTCAGGGGCGGGGTATTTGCCAGAAGGGGCAGGGTATAAAATGACCCCGGGGGATACTTTCCAGACCCCGGGGTATCAAAAAGCCGCCCGGAAATCCGAACGGCGGGATATTCGCGGTCAGTGCGCAGCTGCCCGCAGCGGCAGCTTGCTGGGCAGGATGGAATGGAACCCGCTTGGCTGTATGCTGCCACGCACTGAAGATGATGCTACAATGACCTATGTCTATTCCACGGCCCCGCCGGGGTGAAACCCCTGAGGTGCCACAGGATAGCAAAATGAGAATTGCCCGGCTGGTACATTCAGGCTGTTGGTCGGTAAAGGTGTTCCCCTGTCGCAGCCGGGCAATACAGAAGCCGCCGGGTGGTGGATGTGTGGTCCATCTCCCTGCGGCTTTTGCAGTTTAATATTACCAGCTGGCTGAGGTGTATTCAAGTCCAGATTAGTCCATTTTAGTCCTGATTAGTCCAGATTAGTCCATTTTAGTCCAGATTTGTCCAGATTAGTCCTGACTATTCAATTGCAGGCTCTCGATTGCCCGCCGGTGATGCGCCAGCACCGCACTTTTGGATAGATCAGTATCGCGCTGGATGGTGCCCCAGCTCTGGAAGCTGATGTATTTTCGGTATAAGATGTCCCGGTCACACAGATCGCTCAGGGTGTCCAGTGCTTCCGTGATATCTTCGCGGATTTCATCACAGATACGAGCCTGCGCAACTACCCGCTGTTCTGCTTCTTGGATGCGCTCGACCGCTCTTGGCAGGGCCTGCCCATCGCTGTGCCCGCCGGGTACAGGAGAAATATTCTGAGTTGTGCGCCCGGCATCTGTTTTTGCTGTTTCCAACTGCTGCCTCCGAAACTCAAACAGCTGCCGGGCCGCACTGTAACGCTGCAGCCATTTCCTTTTTTCTTCATAGGTCATTGGGCATCCCTCCCCATTACCAGTGCTTAAAGTGTTCCTCGTAGAGCTCCAGCGCCACCTCAACGAGGAAAAAAGCAACTGCTCCAGCAATTGCAATGGCAAAGGCCCACGCCATCACAACAAACGCCATGTATGCTGCATTCAACATTGTTTATCCCTCCCGTTACCACCCCGCCGGGCCAGCCTCATTGTCCGCGGGTGTAAAATCATCCTCGTTGTAATTTTCGGACGGATCAGGTGCAGGCTGCCACTCATGATATTGCGGCTGCCACCACATGGGCACCCGGCCTGTTTCGCCCTCGCGGTTTTTGCTCACCCGCAGGCTGACCTCAAAATAATCATTTGGCCCCTGCAGGCGGCGCTCGCCAGTCACCTCGCTCTCAATGAACACAACAGCATCCGCATCCTGCTCAATGGTGCCAGAGCCGCGCAGATCTCCCAGCGCTGCCTTTTTGGCTCCACCGTTCCGGTCGGTGCTGCGGTTCAGCTGCACCAGTTCCACGATGGTGATGCCAGTTTCCATGGCCAGTTCTTTCAGCTGACGGGTCACGTCTGCCAGCCGCTCATACTCCTTGCGGCCCGGCTGCGTGTCCGCGATCAGGCCGATATGGTCAATAAAGACGATCCGGGGCCGGTACTTCATGACGCGGGCACGGATATCGTCCACGGTTATGCGGGTGCCGTCATCGTAGATCATGCCGGTGTGGCCCTTGATGAGGGCAAAAGCGTTGTTCAGGCTCTCCCGCTCCTCCTCGGTGATCCTGCGGTCTCTCAGGCGGGTGCTGTTGATCCGGGTCAGCTTGGACATGGTTCTCATCATCAGCTTGCGCCGATCTTCTTCCATGGTCAGGTAGTAGGTCTGCGCGCTGTTGCTCAAGCGCAGGGCCAGAGCCAGAGCAAGGTCGGTTTTACCATGGCCGGGGCGGCCTGCCAGCACAGTGACCATCTTTTCCCCGAACAGGCCCAACTCGTCCAACTCGCGCCATGCCATTTTGACGCTGGTGTCCGGCTTTTGCAGCCATTGCATGGTTTCGTCCCAGACCTCGGAAAAATCCTTGACGTTTGCGTCCACGCTCTCCCGGCGCAGGTGATCCTGTACTTTCAGGGCCTCGCCCATATCCCTGCAAATGCTGTCCGCGTCCGCTGCACTCATGGTCACGCTATTGGCCAGCTCCACCAGCAGGCGCTTGCGGTAGTCCTCCAGCACAAGGGCCTCATAGTCCTGCACATGGCTGACGGTGGGCACAGTTTCCACAGCCATTAAGATCAGCGGCCGGAACCCAGCACCCAGCATTTTTTCCAGTATCACGGCATCCACGTTGTAACCGCTGTCCAGCCGTAACTTGATGGCTCCAAACAACTGCCTGTATGGGCCGTCCTCAAACATGGCCGGTGTCAGACGTTCCACGGTGGCCTTGCAAGCCGCCGGGTCAAGGATCGCAGCGCCGATCACAGCCAGCTGATGCTGCTGCGCTGTGGTGATCTTGCTGGCACTCATGCACTCACACCCCCCAGCAGATCCGCAAGGGTCATATCTTTGGTGATTTTGCGGGGCTTATCCGGCACGGGCTGCGCAGTATGTATCGCCGGGGCCTTGTCCACAAAATCCTTGACAGCAAACACACCCGTCCAGCCGTTTTCGATGCTCTGGTTCAGCATTGCAATGGCGTACCCAGTGCGATCCTGAACGCCCGCCTCGTCAACCAGCCGTTTGATGGACGTGCAGATCTTCTTCGCCACCAGAGGCGTCCACAGCTTTTTCTTGTCCTTCTTGGCCAGCTCGCGCCGGTGCTGGTCAAAATCCATCAGAGCGTCATACAGCCCGCCGGGGCCGCCGCGGGAAAACTCGTCAAAGACTTCGGCCACGGTCAGACCGTCCGGCTCCTCTCGCGCCCCTGCGCGGGGTGTATTATTATTAGCTTTCTCTTTTTCTTTCTTGGGCGACAAATTGTCGGGGGTCTGACCGACAACTTGACGGGGGTCTTCACGACAAGTTGTCACCGGTGACATTTTGTCGGGGGTGACAGAATGACGGGGGTCTTTGTCGGCAGTTTCCACTTCGGGGCGAAGCGCTGTATACCGGTTTACCGATACACCGTTCACAACTTCCTGCCACTTGCGCAGCAGCCCCTTTTCTTCCAGCGCGGCCAAAGTCCGCTCAACCGTGCGGGTGCTGATCTCATAGTAATCCGCAATATAACGGATGGAGCCGTAATAACATCCCTGCTCGTCCTGCGTAAAACCCCAGATCAGGCAGTAAACATCCAGCTCGGTGCCTTTCAGGTGGTAGTCAGAGATCATCCAGTGCGGCTGCACGGTATAGCTTTCCTGTTTCACGTTCATGGGTTATCCCTTTCTGTCAAAACGGCAGGTCATCACTGTCGTCGATCACGGCAAAATCATCCACGCCACCATAGTTGGCGGGCGGGTCAGCCTTGGACCATGCGTCAGAGCGCGGTGCGGCCTCGCCGCCGTCAGCTACTTTTGCGCTGCTGGTGCCCTTGGAGCCGCCAAAGTTGATGTTTTCGGCCACTACGGCAAAGGCGGTGCGGTTGTTGCCGTTCTTGTCCTGATAGTTGCGGGTCTGGATGCGGCCATTTATGGCAATCAGACTGCCCTTGGAAAAATACTTGCACACAAAGTCAGCCTGCGCACGCCATGCCACGATATCCACAAAATCAGCCTGCCGCTGCTCACCCTGTCGGGCAAAGTTACGATCACAGGCAATGCGGAACTGGCAGACGTTCACGCCCGCCGGGGTGGTGCGGAGTTCAGGGTCGGCCACGAGGCGGCCCATAATTGCTACAACGTTAAGCATTGAGATAGTCCTTTCCAACAGCGGCCATCCACGCAGCGTGTGCGTCGGGGCCGTTCTTTTCTTCATATTTTTTCTGAGCCGTCGCTTTCAGCTCCCATGCAAGCCCGGCATCAAAGTGGGCCGAGTAGCCCGGCTCGTTGTGGTGCCGGTGGCAGAGCCAGACCTTCAGGCCGTTGCGTTCAGCAAAGGGCCGCAACGGGCCGGTAATAACGTGGTGTTCTTCCAGTCCGCTGGCGGTGCGGACATTGTACCAGCGGCGACAGACATAACACTCTTTTTCTGCCTGTATGATGCTCTTGGTCATTATGGTTCCTTCCATTCCTGCCAGTAGGCAGTTACCACAGGGTCATTCACGCCCATCTCGGCAAGGCGGTCAAAGATCCCGTCGATCAGATTTTTCATTTCGCCTGTGGTGAAGGTGGAGCTGCCCTGTGTGCACTTGACGGTGCAGCGGTTGCCGTCCAGTATCTCCACCACATGGACAAGCCGATAGCAGCCGCGCAGGATATCCAGAGCCCCCGCCGGGACTTCCAGATAATTCACCTTAGCACCGTACTTCTCCAGCATCTCCAGATAGCAGTCCTCCGGGGTCACGCCGCCGGTGCGTCCGGCGTTGTAGGCGTCGGCCATGATGGTGAGCAGCGCCCACATGAGGCGGTTCTGGGATGAGCTGCGGCCCTTGCGTTCCGGCTCCACGGTCAGGGTCAGGCGCAGGGGCTGCCCGTGGGCCAGATCGTCCAGACGCTGCAGGAGCTGCGTTTCCACAAATTCCGCAGAGCTTTCCACCTGCACCCGCTGGGTGGCCGGGTCATACACCACCGGCAGCCGGCCGATCACTTTTCCCATGTGACTTTCCGGCCGTCCTTATCGACAAACTGCACGCTGATGATCTCGCCTGTGTCCGGGTTCCGCAGGAACTTGTCCACGGTGAGCGGGGATGCCAGTTTATAGCCTACTATCTGCGGCGGGTCGTTGGGGTTGCGTCCCGACTTCTGGATTCCGACAATGGGCACCTGATCTGCACGCAGCACAATGGCGGGCAGCGCCATCACATCGCTGCCCGCACCCCACAGTTCTGCCGCAGCCACAAAGCTGGTTTCTTCTTTCCAGCGTTCCGGGCTGCCCGGGTGCTTGCCTTCCAGTGCGGCGGCGTCCTTGAAGCAATAATCCTTCATGTACGGGTTGAACACACCCACAGCGCACCAGAGACGCCCATCCGCAAAATAGCGGCGTTCTGCCCAGCCCAGCGAACCAAAGGTCTCATTCAGGATGCCGCGTACTGCGGACGGCTTCGGCATCACAAAAAGCTTCACGGCATCTTTTGAGATTTCCCTCACGATCACCACGGCTTCAGAAGGGTGCATCTGGCGCGGCTTCGGGCATTCCAGGGGAAACTGTACCATCTGCGCCGCCGGGCGCTCCTGCGCGCTCTGCGGGGCCTTGCGGCGGGGTGTTGTTGATTTGGTCGTTGCCATTCGATATCACTTCTTTCTGTGTTTTGTACACTGGCAGCGGCTTTTGTTTTACCTCCTGCCGCCATTGGAGGGAAAAGAGGTGTCAGTCTAATGCGACATCAAGGATCCGATCACTCTGGAGGATATAGCGGTTGTGTGCCGCTGCGATCCAATACACGATCATCGCAATATGGCTCTGGTGGCTGCTTTTAACGGCAATGAATCCAAACGGCTTTTCGACCTCCAGCATATCGGCGGCCACATCATCCTCGACCTCAAAACACGCCACGCCCTCCAAAGCATCCGAAGACGACAAGTGTTCATGATAGGTATAAGTAACAGCAAGCGTTTTCATAGAGCATCCTCCAAACATGTGATTTCGTAGATGGAGTTATACAGGTAGTGCCGCCCACCCCGCAGGTATTCCAGATGCTGCAGCAGCATTTCCAGCGCATACAGGGCAGGCGGCGGGTCCTTTCCCTTCATGTGGAAATCCAGCCAGTGGATCAGATCGCCGTACTGGCTCCTGTCGATGCGCAGGGCAACGCTGGACGGGAATTTGTGCCCGTGATCATCGGCGGCATAGTAGCTTACGCCCACATATTGCAGGCAGCCGGAGTTCGTGGTATACTGAGTGTGCAATGTCTTTGTGTTGAGCTTGTCCGTGTTGGCGCACGGGCAGGCTCTTTCTTTTTGCTCGGTCATAGGTTGAACACCCCGCGCATGAAATCTGCTTCCTTATCCGTAAAGGAAATGCTCTTTCCTGCCTTGCCTGAAACGGTGTCCAGAAAATTCTGCTTTACAGCTTTAGCCACTTCATCAGCGAGGGCGAGCGCAAGCACATTCCGCAGCGGTGCAGGCGCATTTTGGGGGATTGTCGATGCCACCGTGCTTGCCAGCGCAAAACTCAGTGTCTCTGCAATATCAGAGCGCTGAACCCCCTCAGGGGCAACAACATCGACCATGATGTTTGCTTGTTTCCGTTCAATGACGATTTTCATATTTCCCTCACTCTCTCATGCACCCCGCCGGGCATTTTCTTTCTGGCTCTCGTCCACGGTCAGACTGTGGCACTGCTTCTCTGCGCTGCGCTTGTAGTGCTCACCGGTGGAAAGCAGTCCGCTCACACTCAGCAGCAAGCCAAAGTCCAGCGCGAACAGCACCCACGGCGCGGCCTTGACAGCCTCAGCCACTTCCCAGCCGCCCCGCATGATAAGCAGGTAGGCAATGCCGGTGTTAAGCCAGACCAGCACCCGTGCGGCACCCACGCCCATCAAAAAGGCTGCACCCCAGATTTTAAGATTCTTCATCGTCCTCGTCCTCCTCGTTATCGTCAGGATCGCCCGCGTCCTCATGATCGGCAATGAGCCCCACCATCTTGGCATTCATTGCGGCAGTCCACGCAAGCTGCCTTTCACGCTTTTTCGGGAAATAGGCGGCCAGAATGCTGGCATTTGCCTCAACAAGCAGCTGGATGATATCCCCCACCGGGCCGGTGGCCTTGATCTGTGCCTGATCAGTGCCCGCCGGGCAGCTGATAAACAGACTTGTTTTTTTATTCATGGTGTTTGCTCCTTTCATGCTCCAATTCGTTCCGCGTCCTCCGGCTTTGCCACGGGGCTGCGCTCTGACGCCCACTTTGCCAGCAATGCCGGATAGATCAGATACACGTCCTGCCCGCCGGGGGCGGGTGCCTTGATGTAATCGCCAAACGGGAAAACCCGCTGCTGCAGTCCGGCCTGCAGCGTGTCCTTGCCAATGGAAAAGCCCACATCCCGCAAGTAGTCCACCGCGGCCTGCGGTCTTACAAATGCTTTCATGTTGTCCTCCTTAGTCCGGGTTGAAGGTCTGGCACCGGTCATCCTTGCCGTTTTTGAAATCTTCCAGTGCTTTGATCTCCTCCGGCGTGAGGCCGGTGTCCTCGTACTGGCCGAGGCGTTGCACCAGCTCGTCCTTTTTGGCGGTGCTCCAATAGCCGCTCTTGATGCCGCTGCATCGCTGGCTCGTCAGTCTTTCCATGCGTCGTCCTCCATTTTGAGATTCCATTCGTCGCAGATGGTCTTGCACACCGGTTTGGAGAAGCCGATCAGGTCCTCATCGCGGGCGGCCACCAGAACAGCGTCACCGACGATCACGGACCGGTCACCGTAGGCATACAGATCGGTTGCGGGCGGGTTGTCCGGCAGCTGACGCAGCAGCCCTTTCTCGTTGACGATCAGGTGGATGCAGTCCACCGGCTCCCGTGCCCAGGTGGGGTCCAGGCAGCTTTCGGCCACCTCAATGGGGCCGTCTACCAGCGCCTGCATCTCGTTCAGGGAGAGGATGCCAGCATCATTGCACCGAATTAAGCGGCAGACGCCCTTTGCCGGGATATAGATCATGTAACGTTCCATTGACAAATACCTCCTTGTTTGATGTGCCTTCTTGCGGTAAAATGATTGCAGGAAGGGATGTGAGTTGTATGAATCCATACGATATGCCTAACAGTGCCTATCAGATTAGCAATGTTATGAAACGGTTTGAGGAAGAACAGAAACGGCAAGCATCATCTATGCAAGATTCAATTCGACAGCGGGACAAATTTATGAATGCGCAGCTTAACTCTGCCAGTGATCTCCGAAAGATGCTGGAAATGATGGAAGCCAACCAGAAGGAGCAGAAAATCGAAGGCAAGAAAACAAAACTTATCTCGATCTGGGGGCTCATCATCAGTGGCATCACCTTAGCAGCCACCATAATGTTTGGAATGCTACAAGTGATACGTTGATTATTGTGACCACAATATTGATACGGGTGATTGTAGCTGCATCCCAGCCGTTCCTACGGCTGGGCTTTTTGTTTTCCATAGGGTTCACCTCCTTGTGCACACCTCGTTTCTGCGATAAAATAAAGAAATCAGGAGGGAAGTGCAAAAATGGAAAATGTCGTAAAAGTTGTAAATGAAATCATAAACTGGCTGTGGAATCGTGAAAACATTACACTTTTGATTGCAATTGCAGGTTTCGGAATGTCTCTGTACAACTTTTTTCGGGCACTGTGGGATAATCGCTGTTCGTTCAAGGTTGACTATGTAAGCCATTATTGCTGTTTATCCAAAAGCGGAAAATACGCAGAACCAATGTTTCGCCTTAACTTTGTAAACCTATCTTCCGCACCGTTGACGGTTGTGAGAATGTTTTTACTGGTTGATGGCAAAAAATACGAGTTCCTGTTTCCCGAACAGCAGGTTTACCAGATGACCCGCCACCAAAATGGTGAAACGGTCAAGATCGGAGAAGTTAAGTCTCAAAAATTGCCTTTTCGATTAGAAGGAAAGGGCGCTCTTGGCGGCTATTTTGCTGCATATCTCCCAACCGATATGGAAAAGACTTTTCAATCAGCAGGAAAATGGCAGCTTGTCGTTCAAACCCCACAAAAGGAAATAGTGTTTTCAATTGTGGCGGATAAGCCAGGTTACGATATTGAGCAGTATGGATACTGATGCTAAAGCCAACGTGATTTTAGACACTGATGCACCCGCCCCTTTCAGCTTTTTTCTGTTACCACAGCAACATTGCCAGCCCAATCCGTTGTTTCAACAACAGCTTCACACTGCCGTTCCTGTACTGCCAGTACAAGGGCGGCAATTTCTTTGGGTTCACCAGTGATTTCAATTTTCATCTTGTTCACCTCCTTGTGTGCACCTCGTTCCTGCGGTAAAATGGAGAAAACAGGAAGGAGGTGATAAAATGGAATCTGTGGTAAATACGGGAATGTCTATTTCGGACTGGTCTGGACTGGTTGCAATGGTTGTTGCTCTTTGCTCTCTGCTTTCGCCTGCACTGACAGCATACTTTAACAACAGGCATCAGCAGAAAATGAAAGAGATTGAATATGCGCACCAAGAAAAGATGGAACATCAAGCCTATGAACGTGAAATTTATGAAGGCTACATTCGTGCGGCTGGTGCAGCGATTCAAAGCGCATCGCCAGAAAATCTGAAAGAGTACGGTTCACATTCGGCTTTGGTGGCGTATCATGTACCAGAAAATGTCCGAGATGATATTTTGAAACTCGACAAACAGATAAGATATTCTGGACTCTATGATGATAAGCTGGAGGCTAAGGTTGATCTTCTCAGCAAAATCGTCACAGAACTCAGAACACTAAAATAACGACAGAAGCCAAAGCCGAAACGATCAGCGAGTATATCGGATACCACGGCGTAATGTCAGGCGCATATTTGGGAACGATGAACAGATTGCACAGCAAAAATGTTCCCCAAAGAAGTGTTAAGAAAATGTAATCCATACAAAATCCTTTCAGACAATCATTCTGCCCAAAAAGGCTCGCAGGTCATCTTGACTGACCTTTGGCCCAAGCTGCTTGTCGATCTCGGAAACTCGATCAGATTGCCGCTCCTGTACCGCCAGTACAAGGGCGGCAATTTCTTTGGGTTCACCAGTGATTTCAATTTTCATCTTGTTCACCTCCTTGTTGTGCTCTCCCTTCTGCGGTATACTTGAGCAGAAGGAAGGTGATAAAATGGATCGAAAAGAAGCCTGTGAGCAAATCATTCTCACAAAAAAGGAGCAGCGGTTGCTGAACAAAATCCGCCGCAGTAAAAAGCTGAAGTGCTCAGACGAGGAAGTTGAAGCACTGATGGCGTATGGACTCGTCGAACCGGTTTGTCGGAATGTGGGAGGCTTTACGCTTCCTGTTCCAACCGATGAATATCAGGTATCGGAGTTTTATGAAGTTTACGCAACATATCGGCGCAGGGTACTTCTGGACTACATTGCTGACAAATGGGTTGACATTCTGGCATCGTTGATTTCGCTTGTTTCGCTCTTCATCTCAGTAGCAGCGCTGCTGCGAGTACCAGCAGCGTGATGCCCTGTATGATTTGCACGATCTGGATACTCAGCAGTGTCTTGCGAATGCCGTGGTATTCGTTATAGATGGCATCTGCATCCAGAAAGTTTTTGCCGCGCCAGTGGGTTTCATCCATTACCCAGCGTTCCGCTGCCGATGGTTCGCTGGGCTTTTTGTTGTTGTCCATGTGGTTCTCTCCTTGTGATTTCTAAATATTGCGAAAACTAAAGTTTTGGCGTAAAAAAATAATTGGGAATTTCCGCATCAGGGATTGCGAGGACGCGGCATAAATCGCAGATTTCGGTCTGCGTAAAATCGGTATGACCACGCAGCTTTTTGTTAAGAGTTGTAGGAGATACGCCGATTTTCTGCGCAACAGTGCTCTGTGTCATGCCATTTGCACGCATACTGCCGAGCAGCTTTGAATAATCCATTTGTATCACCTCCTTGCCAATACTATACAACTTGCGATTTCTAAAGTCAATACGTTTTCTGAAGATTATAGAAAAATATCTTGCGTTTTCTATAAAATAGAAGTATACTGTGAATAAGACATTACGGAGGTACGTGCAAATGAAACAGAGCGATTTCGCAAGCCGATTGTCACAGGCGCTAGAAGCGCGTGGAATGAAGGCAGCAGACCTCTCCAAAAAAACGAAAGTTGCCGAAGGAACTATAAGCTGTTATATAAATGGGCGCTATGAGGCAAAGCAAAATCGTGTGCAGGTTTTTGCAGAAGCGCTGAACGTGAATCCTGCCTGGCTTATGGGATACGATGTGCCAATGGAAACGGAATCCCGACAACCTGCAGTTCCTGCATCCCGTCCCGTCCCGCCGGGCTTTGAACCAATGCCGAAGATGAAGAAAGTGCCGCTGATTGGAGCCATTGCCTGCGGTGAACCTATTACCGCCATTGAAAACCGTGAGGGCGAAATTGATGCCCCAGAAGACATGAACTGCGACTTTGCTCTACGGTGCGAAGGAGACAGCATGATTGGTGCAGGCATCCATGACGGTGATGCGGTTTATATCCGCATCCAGCCCGAGGTGGAAAACGGTGAGATTGCAGCCGTGCGCATTGGAGATGAGGCCACGCTGAAACGGGTATATCTCCACTCTGATTATATTGAGCTACGTCCGGAGAACTCAGCGTACGAAAGCATTATTCGCCGTCGTGAAGAAATGAACGATGTGCACATTGAGGGCAAGGCCGTGGGGTATACACATTGGTTCGGTTAACTTTGAACTATCGGAACCGTTCCGATAAGAATAGAAAAGGAGTGTTCATTATGAAAAAAGTTGTTTCAGCGTTGTTGACAATGGTTTTGTGTTTTGCATTGGCAGTGCCGGCGTTTGCAGCAAATTATAGTAAGTGGATCGCTACAGAATTTTCGGGTCAGACGGATTTTGGGTATTTTTACACCTATGCAGGGCAAGATCAATCAACTTATCCTTATCAAGATGCAAATTATAAATGCTTCTCGGTTGTCTCCGCAGATGGACAGCGTTTCTATGCGGCAATTAAAGATGCCCAGTATGAGTATGCGAAAGCTGCACTCGATCACCAGCAGATCACACTGAAGGGATTGTATCAGCAAACTGCGGGTGATGGTTCTCCTATTATTTTAGCCAGTGAGGTTGTCACGACAAATGAGAAAGGCGAAAAAGTAAGCACGCCGTTTGGTAATGTTGTGTGGGCGGCCATAGATCATGGTAAAACAATTGCAGAAACTTTCAAGAAGTTCTATGAAGTGTATTCGGATCGTATGATTACCGTTGCCGATGACAGCTCCTACCTCATGATCGACACAAATCCGTATAATTATAAGGGTGGAGACTCAAGCTTGATTGAGGCAGGCCTCGACCACATTGAAACGCTTAATAAGGCGCTGGGCTTGCCTGACTGGCTCTATGAAGAAATGCTGAAAACTCGCGCTTTGGACGGACGTCAGAAAGAATCCTTTGAAAATGTAACTGTGACTTGGTCTTATCATCCGGATCAAGGCATGGAAGTGATTTACCGGAGCAATCACTAATTGCAAATAAAAAAAAAAAAAAAAACCCCCCCGGCGCGCCAACGCCAGGAGAGTGAATCTGCCGGCCAGATGGCATCACAGATCAAACAGTTGCAGAGTAGCAAAGCCGTTGGCTGGACGCACTGGGTGGGGTGAGCCGGTTGCCTTCTGCGTGGAGAATAGCAGCTAAAATACCGTGTCAAAAGTTGATGTCTGCTCGTTGAGGACACGATACCAGCTAAAAACGGCAAAAAAAGCTGGTATCGCAAATCAAACAGAGGCATACCGACTAAAAAAGCTATAAAAAGCTCACAAAGATGGATATGATTCCTGTAAAAGTATAAGGCTCAACTTATCGGGATTGAGGTGAGACAAGATGCCTTACGAGACGCTTGAAAAGATTTCGTATCGCCAGCCAGGGCAGTATGAGGCGATATATGAAGCCCGGCTCAATGACCCAGAAACGGTTCGTTTGGATTTTGAAATCAATGGCTGGACAGCTTTTGTTGTCCAGAATAGCGAGGTTTACCGTATCCTCCTGCAAATCCAAAAAATTGATAAGCAGGTTCAGCTCCTCTGCAAAGAACTGCCCAGAGCTGCGCTCCATCAGTTTGCTCAAAAATGTCTTGTCGATGAAATTGTTCTCACGAATGATATCGAGGGCGTCAATAGTACACGCCGCGAGATCAGCGAAGTGTTGGAGCAGATCGACAGCAAATCTGGGAAACGCCGTTTCTATGGGCTCGTGCGCAAGTACCTGATGCTACAGGAGGAAGAAGAACGAAAGATAAAGACTTGTCAGGATGTGCGGAACATTTATAATGATCTGGTTCTGAAAGAGGTCATTGCAGAAAACAGCAAGGATGCGCCGGACGGCGTGATTTTCCGGAAGGATTCAGTTTCGGTTAGCAATGCAGCACAGAAAGAGATTCATAGAGGACTTTATCCTGAAAATAAGATCATAGAAGCAATGGATCATGCGCTGGCTTTTTTGAATGGAGACAGTTGTGATCCGCTGGTAAGAATCAGCGTATTCCATTACTTGGTCGGGTATATTCACCCGTTTTATAATGGAAACGGCCGTCTTTCCCGATTTATTAGCAGCTATTTGCTGTCAGATGAATTGAATTTTTTGATCGGCTACCGCCTTTCTTATACTGTGAAGGATAATATCAAACAGTATTATGATAGCTTCAAAGTTTGCAACAGCGTGCGCAATAGGGGCGATTTAACGCCGTTTGTACTTTCGTTTTTGGATATTGTTCAAAAGGCTATGAAACAGCTTGAAGCAGCTCTGCTCAGGAGAAAAGCAGACTATGACAAATATATGGAAATGATTTCGCAGCATCCTTTTGGAGAGAAAGAAAAAGACGGCGACCTGATGGGATATCTGATTCAGGCAAGCCTTTTCTCTGGCCACGGGATTGCCACAAAAGCGCTTGAAGGAATGCTCGGAATATCTTATACACCGTTGAAGAACAGACTTTCTATTTTGCGTCAGGAGCGGCTGCTGGTTGAAGAAAAAATAGGCAGAGAGAAGTTCTACCGCCTCAACCTTACAGAGTTTGAGAAACAAATCGAAAAGCGGGACTGAGACTTCAATAAAAATAAAAACTCCCCCGGCGCGCCAACGCCAGGAGAGCAAACCTGCTTGCCGGACGGCATCACAGATCGTACAGTTGGGGAACCGTACAGATTTATGATACCACCTCCGGGCAGGCTTTGCAAGCTATGCTTTCAGGAGGTAGAAAATGAAATGTCAAAGGACCGCCTGCGGGCGGGATATCCCAGAGGACGCGCTGTTTTGTCCGTACTGTGGGAAAAAGCAGCAGCACACGGCAGCGCCAAAGCCGCGCAAGCGTGCCAACGGCAAAGGCAGCGTGTACCGCCGGGGAAAATCATGGTGCGCACAGTCGCGCATATACCGCGGCGGCGTGCTGGTGTTTGAGCGCATAAAGGGCGGCTTTCCCACGAGGGCGGCAGCTGAGGAATATCTGGACGGCTACAACCGCACCGGCGTGGCTCCCAGATCCATGCGCCTGATCGACTGCTGGGTGGCTTTGCAGGAAACCAAAAAGTGGCAGGCCCTCAGCAAGGACAAGCGTAGCCACTACGGCACTGCATGGCGCAGGCTGGAGAGAATCCAGATGCAGGTGGTGGGCCAGATACCATTTAAAGTGCTGCAGGAGCTGACGGATGCCGCACCCGGTGACTATTACGCCCACAGGGACATCAAGACGCTGCTGGGCAAGCTGTATGAGGTGGCTGTCACCAGCGAGGCGCTGGACATGGCGCAGGACAAAACGGCCCTGATCGAGTTGCCGCCGGTGCCAGACAGCGAGAGAGACGCTTACAGCGTGGACGAGGTACACGGGATGTGGCGGGCGTACCGCGCCGGGGACGATCTGGCCCGGTATGCGCTGATTCTGTGTTATACCGGCATGAGGCCGGGCGAGCTGATGCAGCTGGATCTTGCCAACATCGACTTGCAGCAGCAGCGCATTGTGGGTGGCATCAAGACGGCGGCGGGCAAAAAACGGGAAATCCCCATAGCCACGGCTATTGTGCCGCTGGTGGCCGAGGCCATGCAGGTGGCAACCCACGGCCTGGCCGATGGCTGCCGTGAGCACTTCTATGACCGCTGGTGCCCGTCTGTGGAGCGCTGGGGCGGCAGGCCGCACATGACGGCCCACAGCTGCCGCCATACGCTGGCCACGGCCATGGAGACCGCCGGGGTGCCAGTGTTGCTGCAAAAGCTGATCCTTGGGCACGCTGTCAAGGACATCACGCAGCATTACAGTCGTCACCAGCCTTTTGAGGATAAACTGGCAGCCGTTGAGCGTGCAACGGCCATTTTTAATGAGGATGCGGGTAGCTGACCGGGTTGCCCGCAAAGCCCGATTTCTGCAACGAATTAACGCGGTTTTTTCTGGCTCTGCTAAGGGCGTAGGTCGTCTAAACAACGGCGCGAGGGTTCAAATCCCTCCTACTCCGCCAAGAAAAAGCTCGATGATTCATTGAAATCACCGGGCTTTTTCCATTTTTGCGGCTAAAATGGAGTGCGAGGGGCCAAAAAAGCCTGTAACGGCTGCGCCATCTTGCCGACCCATCTCGCGGCAATGCGAACTTGACTTTGCCCGGGTGTGTGATATTCTTGCCGTAGGAAGCTCGTAGAGCTGGACTGCAAGAGATGAAGCGCCGCGGCGAAAGGAGAGAAAATGAAAAATAACTTTCAGTTTTTGATATACCGCTCGGCAGAAGAAGATATTTCAGTGGATGCTTTTATTAAGGATGATACGATTTGGCTGACCCAAAAAGGCATGGCAAAGCTGTTTGACTGCACAACGGACAACATTTCGTTTCATTAAAAAAATATCTATGCAGAGGGAGAACTGGATGAAACGGCAACTGCCGAGGAATCCTCGGTAGTTCAAATGGAGGGCAGCCGCACGGATATCTTTGCGGAATGCAGTATCGACTATGACCGTGATTCGCCGCTGACCCATGATTTTTATGCCATGGTGCAGAATAAGTTCCATTATGCCATCACCGGGCAGACGGCGGCGGAGGTCGTGTACACAAAAGCGGATCATACAAAAGACCACATGGGCCTGACAACATGGAAGAATGCCCCGGATGGGCGGGTGCTCAAGTCGGATGTGTCGGTAGCCAAGAATTACCTGTCGGAGAAGCAGATCCGGCAGCTGGAACGTGCGGTGTCTGGCTATTTTGACTATATTGAAGACCTGATCGAACGTGAGAATACGTTTACAATGGAACAATTCGCTTCCAGTATCAATGAGTTTTTATCCTTCCGGCGGTACGATGTTCTGCCGGATAAGGGAAAGGTCACGAACCGAAAAGCAAGGGAAAAGGCTGAGGCGGAATATGCAATGTTCAACCCGACACAGAAGATCGTGTCAGATTTTGACAAGGCCGTGAAAAAGCTGAAACCGGAATAAAATGCGGACAGTGCAAAAGGAGGAGACCCATGGCGTTTGGGGTGTTGATGGGGCAGATCGCGGTGATCTTTCTCGAGGTGATGCTGGGCTATGCGGGGGCGCGCTGCGGCGTCATCACCGACCGGGACAGCCGGTTTTTGTCGGATTTTATCATGAAGCTGCTGCTGCCCTGCACGATGCTGGCGGGTGCGGCCATTGACGACGAGCCGGAGATCGTGCTGCAGGCAGGCGTGCTGTTCGTGCTGCTGCTGGCGTTGTTCATCGCCACCACCGGCATCTGCCGCCTGGTCAGCCGGGTGCGGCGGGATACGCCCGGCGAGGCGGCGGTTCTGGTGGGCACGGCCGCCATGCCGAACTGCGGGTTCATCGGGCTGCCGCTGTGTGCCGCCCTGCTGGGCAGCGCCCGGGGCACCGTGTTCGCTACCGTAGCCATGGCTGCTTATAATGTATGGTTCTTCACCTACGTGGTCACCTTGTTCCGCCCGGGCGAAAAGCTGCACTGGAAGACCTTTGTCACTCCGGCCAACATCGCCACGGTGGCCATGCTGGTGCTGCTGGCCACCGGCTGGCGGCTGCCCGGGCCGGTGCAGACCTTCTGCAGCACGGTGGGCGGCTGCACCACCCCCATGGCGCTCATGATCGTGGGCGTCATGCTGGCGGGCAGCGACCTGCGCGCCCTGCTGCGCAAGGGCTTTCTGTACCGGGTCACGGTGCTGCGCGGGGTGGTGTTCCCGCTGCTGTTTTTGCTGGTGCTGCGGCTGCTGCCGCTGGACAACGTCCTGCGCACCGGGCTGATGGTCATTGCCAGCTGCCCGGCCGGCAGCCTGGCGGCGGTGGTGGCAAAGCAGTCCGGCACCGAGCCTGCCCTTGCCAGCCAGGCCGTGGCCCACTCCACCATCTGTATGCTGGTCACGGTGCCGGTCATGCTGCTGCTGACCGGGCAGTTGTTCCCGCTCTGACGCGATAAAAAAACAAAGGGGCCTCCGCGCGTTTGCGGAGGCCCCTTTTCGGCCCTTTACCTTATAATAGAAAGTTTGTGACCCCGGCCAACAGCGCGATGTGCACCGGGTAGAACCAGTAGAACACCTTCTGCATCGCCCTGCTGCAATTGCCGCGCTGGCCGTTGTAGAGCCAGATGAGGACAAAAGCCAGCGGGGCGGTGTACTCAAAGGCGAACAGCACCGCGCCCACGATGCACTGGCGTTTGCGGTCGGCGCGGGTCAGGTACAGCGCGCAGATGATGAGCACGCCGATGCCGTTGTAATCCGTGTTGGCCAGAAAGCCCAGCAGCACGCACCCGCCGGCACATAGCAGACCCTGCCAGCCGGTGGAGCCGTCCTCTTTTTCAAAGTGCGCGAGGCCCGCCATGGCCAGTACGCCCAGGGCCAGCGTCCAGTACACGTTCTGGTAGCCCGGCGCAAAGGGCGTGCGGAAAAACGCCAGGTCAAAGGGCACCTCGCTGACAAGGCCGAACAGCAAAAGTCGCCCGATGTATTTTTTCACGTCGTGGGTGTGGACGAAGCCTTCCACCAGCAGAAAGCAGAAAATGGGGAAGGCCAGCCGCCCGATGAGCCGCAGCACAAGGTCCAGCGCAGCCAGCCCGGCGGGCGCGGCAGGTGCGCTCAAAAAGCCGTTCTCGAGGCAGGAAGCGCCGATGTGGTCGATGAGCATGGTGACGCAGGCAATGGTCTTGAGGGCAGTGCCGCTGAGCCCGCGGCGGGTGGAGGGCGGAAGGGTCTCGGTCATGAGGATACCTCTTTTCAAAATATACGCGCGGCAGGCGACAAAATGAGCCCGGAATGCGCAGAAATCGGGCCAAAATGCTTGACAGGAATGGCTTTGGATAGTACAATCAAGAAGATAATTGAACTATCTCAAACCAAAGATGAAAAAGATTCACAAAGAATCCGAGCGTCTCCGAACCAGATCAGAAGGAAGGAGGCTTTGGGCATGACGCTATTTTCCTATGAGATCTTCGATGCAGTGGCGCGGCAGGGCAGCTTCAACAAAGCGGCACAGCAGCTGCATCTGACCCCCTCGGCCATCAGCCACGCCATCGCCGTCATGGAGGAGGAACTGGGCTTTGCCCTGTTCAACCGCGGCAAAAACGGCGTCTCCATGACCAGTTACGGTGCATCGCTGTATCCGTCCATCCGCGACGTGCTCAACAGCGACGAGGCCCTCAAGCAGAGCATCGCCCGCCTGAACGGCCTGGAAAAAGGCAAGGTGAAGCTGGGCGTGTTCAACTCGGTGTGCGCCTCGCTGCTGCCGGGCTTGCTCAAGAGCTTCATGGCCCACTACCCCCAGATCGAGATCGAGGTCTACCAGGGCACCTACGACGACGTGAAGGAATGGCTGCGCACCGGTCAGGTGGACATCGCGTTCCTTTCCTCCACCTGCCGCGAGGAGTTCAACCTCACCGAGCTGTTCCGCGAGCCGCTGCTGTGCATCGTGCCGCAGGACTGGCCGGAGCCGGAAAACGGCGTGATGACCCCGGCCCTGATGAACGGCCAGAGCTTTGTGGTGCAGTGCGACGCCACCGACGCCGAGATGCGCCAGTTTTTGAAAAAGTATAAGATCGGCACCGAGCGCCGCTGCCATGTCATCGACGACCAGTCCAACATCGCCATGGTGGAAGCGGGCCTCGGCATCTCCATCATGCCGCAGATGCTGCTGCGGGACTGCAAGGCAGCCGTGAAAATTTACCCCATCGAGCCGGAGGAATACCGCGTGGTGGGCCTGGCTGTGCAGCGCCCCGCCGCCATGGCCCCGGCCGTGGAGCAGATGTTCCACCACATCGTGGAATACTGCAAAGAGATCGAGATGCAGTGACGCGCTGAGAATACCATAACACAAAACGGTCGGCTTGAAAAGTGCCGGCCGTTTTTCTGTGCGGAAAATCACGCATCCGGCACACGCCGGGGCAGAGCGAAAGACTCGTCCGCTGCAAACAAAAACTCCTCAGACAATGTCTGAGGAGTTTTGTGGTGGAGCATTGTCCACAGCACTCGAACCCAACACTTCCTCACGGGTGACCGTTTTGGCATCGTCCGTGAAGTTGAAGTTGAGCACGACCCGGTCATCAAAGACGTAGACCGAGTTGACAAAGGTATCAATGATCTGCCGCTGGTGTTCCGTGCTGCCCACGTCACCCTTGCGGAATTTTTCAAGCCAGAACCGAATCCACTCACGGGTCAGGACGGGCTTTTTCAGCTCTTCTTCCAGAATGCTGGTGTTCAGGGCTTCTTTCCGGGCTTCCAGCTCGTCCAACCGCTGCTTGGTGGTCGGGGTCAGGATGCCCTGTTCAATGGCTTCCAGAAGGTTTGCCAGCCGCTTCTCTGTGTCCCTGAGCTGGTCTTTCAGGACAGGCAGCCGGGTGTTCTCCTTCTGCTGGGCTTCCATGACCAAATCTATCAGCCGTTCGATGATTTCATCGCTGAAAATCACCTTAATGGCGGTATCCACCACGAACCGTTCCAGCGGCTCCTTGCGGATGGCTTTCAGGTCGCAGTGCGCCTTGCCGTGGCGTTTGGCGTTGCCGCACTTGTAGTAATAGTAGGTGTTTCCCATGTGGCTGGTGCCGCTTTCGCCACCCATCAGGGTGCCGCACTTGCCACAGAACAGCTTGGTGGTCAGCAGATAGCTCACATCCTCTTTTGCAGGCCGACCGTGGGCGATCCTGTTCTGCTCGAAACGCTGCTGCACCCGGTCGAACAAATCCTGGTCAACAATAGCCGGAATGCCGCCCGGCGTCACAATGTCCTTGTAGCGGTATTCGCCGATGTAGCGGCGGTTGCGGAAGATCTGGAAGAAGCTGTTCTTCACGAACGGCTTCCCGGTGCGGGTACGCAGACCGCGCTCGTTCAGGGATGCTGCAATCTTCTCGGCCGGTTCGCCGTCGGCATACCGTCTGAAGATCTCCTGCACGATGGGAGCCGTCTCCGGGTCGATATGGTACAGCCTGTCCTCCTTGCCAATGGTGAAGCCCAGCGGCACCACACCGCCGTTGTACTTGCACTGGAGGGCGTTTTCGCGCTCACCGCGCGCCACTTTCAGGGCGAGTTCGGCGGAATAGTATTCCGCCATGCCAATCAGCATACTCTCCACCATAATGCCTTCAGGCCCCTGCGAAATGGGTTCCATGGCAGACACCAGATGGACACCGTTCTTTTCCAGCTGGTACTTGTAGTTCACGGCATCGAACCGATTCCGGGCAAAGCGGTCGAGCTTCCAGACCAGAACTACGTCGAAGATTTTCTTTCCGCTGTCCTTGATCATCCGCTGAAAGTCTGGGCGGTCATCCGTTTTGGCAGAGTAGGCACGGTCAATGTAGGTGCCGACCACGGTGATGCCGTTCTTCTCGGCGTAGTCCTTGCAGTCGCGCAGCTGCCCTTCAATGGATTCTTCGCGCTGGTTGTCACTGGAATAGCGGGCATAGATCACAGCGGTCATGGCAGACACCTCACTTTACACATCATTAAACGGCGAACGGTTCTTTCAAAATGTAGTTTCGTATAATATATATACCATGTTTTACAACGGTTTGCAATGGGAAAATCAGCGGACAGCATTTAATTCTTTTCGTAAATCAGATGCCCACCGACCTATGGTTTTCGCCATAAGCTGGTGGGCATCTGTTGTTCTGG
>ENA-UOJT01000059-UOJT01000059.1-human-gut-metagenome-genome-assembly--contig:-C15-NODE-59-length-73082-cov-14.604708_pt1 | contig 73082 bp, 56 predicted proteins | sample MGYA00242357_ERZ723904 | MGnify/ENA metagenome assembly ERZ723904 | reverse complement strand
ATTACAAGAGGGAATGATAAAATTCTAATGAGAGAAAATTAAGCAGCGGCTTAATTTAAAAATGTTGTTGAAGAAAAGGAGCAGAGTTCATGAAATCTATTTACAAAAAGGGAGCGCTTCTGGCGGCAGCCGCGCTTCTGACATTTTCTTTTTCTGGCTGCGGCGGAGACAAGAATGTATCTAAAGGTTCCAAAGAAACGCTCACCGTAGGGATTACCAATTTTGCTGATAGTCTGGAACCGACGGATAACTATTTCGGTTGGCAGGTTATGCGGTATGCGATTGGGGAATGTCTTGTTCATTTTGATAATAAAATGAATCCGGAACCGTGGATTGCTGAAAGCTGGAAAGTGTCCGATGATAAACTTTCATGGACATTTAAGATTAAAGACATTAAGTTTTCCAATGGCAATAAAGTGACGGCGGAAGCGGTCAAAAAGTCACTGGAACGTACTTTTGCCAAGGCGCCTCGTGCCAAGGTCATGTTTGAATATGAAAGTATGACGGCAAACGGACAGGAACTGGTTATCAAGACAAAGAAGCCTTACGCAACGCTTCCGGGGCTTTTGGGCGATCCTCTTTTCATCATTGTTGATGTGACGGAAGACGGAAAGGTAGATTTCGCTAAGAGCGGACCGATTTGTACAGGTCCGTATAAAGTGACGTCTTTTAGCAAGGCGAAGTGTGAACTGGATGCAAATCCAAACTATTCCGGAACCGTTCCGTTTAAACATCTTATCATCAATACCATAGATGATCCGAATACCCGCGCTATGGCACTTCAGAAAGGCGAGATTGATATGGCTGTCAATATCGGCGCGGGAGATTTGGCATTATTCCAAGATAAGAACAAGTTCAATATCAGTGAAATTTCTTCTATCCGCGATACGCTGTTGCGTTTGAATCAGAATCCGGGAAGACCGTTGGCGGATAAAAATGTGCGTAGAGCGCTGATCAAATCAATGGATAGGGAAACTTACGGAAATGTACTGCTGAAGGGAACCTATATCCCCGGCGGTCCAATGCTTCCTCCATCCCTTGATTATGCGTTTGATGAGCTGGATAAAATGAATCCGGACAAGTATGATGTGGAAGCCGCTAAGAAACTGCTGGCTGACGCGGGATGGAAAGATACTGACGGAGACGGTTTCGTGGATAAAGACGGCAAAAATTTAGAATTAAACTTTACGTTCTACAGCGGCCGTGCGGAACTACCGCTTTTTGCTGAGGCCGTTCAGTCTGACGCCAAGAAGGTGGGGATTAAAGTTAATTTGAAAAATGTGGATTATAATATTCTTTTCGATATTGGTAAAAAAGGTGAATATGATTTGCTGATTTCCAATATCCTAACAGAGCAGGCAGGGGATCCGGAATTCTTTATGAACGTATACTTCCGTACCAATAAAGACGGAAATACGCCTGAAAACGCTTCCGGGTACAGCAATCCTGAATATGACGCTCTCAGCGAAAAACTGTCCGGTGAATTTGATCCGGCAAAACGGAGAGATATCATCATACAGATGGAGAAAATCATGATGAATGATGCCGGCACTGTCGTATTGGGGTATCCGAAAACGAATCTGGTCAGCAGCAAAAATATTGCCAATGCCAATATTTATCCCTGCGATTACTACTGGGTGACCAAGGATATTACACCGGCCAAATAATGAGGCAATTTGAGAATTGACGACGTTATGAGCAAAGCATAGCGGATTAGTTCTCTTTGCAATAGATTTCATTGATGAAAGGACAGCTTTTGAAGGCTGTCTTTTCATTTGCAAATAAAAGAAGAACCGACGCCGTAGCGACAGATCCTTCTTTCAGATTACTTATTTTTTATAGGTCTTTCAGTATTTTTATTCTTTGATTGCGATGGAAAAATAATTTTTCTTACCTTTGCGGATAATGATGAAGCGGCCGTTCGTATTCGGATGGGCGGAGATGGATGCTTCCGTATCTTTGATCTGCATACCGTTTACGCGGACAGCGCCGTTGGTGATATCTTCTCTTGCCTGGCGTTTTGACTTTTCCACACCTGCTTCTACGAGGGCGTCTACGATATTGACGGGGGCAAAAGCTACTTCACCGCCTTTGGTGTTTCGGAAAGCGCCTTCGATTTCTTCACCTGTCAGTTCGGCAATATCACCGGAGAAAAGGGCGGCGGTGACTTTAAGAGCCTGTGCCAGTCCTGCTTCTCCATGAACGAAGCGGGTGACTTCTTCCGCCAGACGTTTCTGGGCGGTGCGGTTTTCCGGATGTGCCTGCACCTCTTTATCAAGGGTGTCGATTTCTTCTTTTGCAAGGAAAGTGAAATATTTCAGGTACTTGACGACATCCCTGTCATCCTGGTTGAACCAGAACTGATAGAATTCATAGGGCGAGGTCTTTTTCGGGTCGAGCCACACGGCGCCGCCGGCAGTCTTGCCGAATTTCGTGCCGTCCGCTTTGAGCATGAGGGGGATGGTCAGACCGAAGGCTTCATGGTTTTCATTTGTTTTTCTGATGAGCTCTATGCCATTTGTAATATTTCCCCACTGGTCGGCACCGCCGATTTGCAGCTGGACGCCGCATTTTTCATAAAGCATTTTATAGTCGATGGACTGGAGAATCTGGTAGGAGAATTCCGTGAAAGAAATGCCCGTTTCCAGACGGGAGGCGACCACGTCTTTTGCCAGCATGGTATTGATATTAAAAAGTTTTCCGTAGTCCCGGAGGAAGTCGAGCAGACTGATTTTTGAGAGCCAGTCATAATTATTCATCATGGTGAAGGATCCGTCTTCACCGAAAAGTTTCTTCATCTGCTCCGTGAGAGAATCCGCATTATGCTTTACTTGGTCCGCGGTCTGGAGGACACGCTCTGTGGTGCGTCCGCTGGGATCGCCGATCGCACCCGTGCCTCCGCCGATAAGGATGACGGGATGGTGGCCGGCGAGCTGGAACCGTTTCAAAATCATGAAAGGGATCAGGTGGCCGATATGCATGCTGTCTCCCGTAGGATCGATACCACAATATAAAGAAATGGATTTTTCATCCACCAGTTTGTATAGCCCTTCTGCATCTGTCTGTTGATTAATTGCGCCGCGCCATTCCAATTCGTCAATGATATTCATTCAATTCCGCCTTTCTGTGCCGGTTACATGGTAATCAGTGTGTTATTACAATATATCTTATTTAATATAGCATATTTTGAAAAATGGCGGTATGGAAACGTATGATTTTCGCTGTTTAGGATAAAGAAATTATGATATACTTTTCATATGAATATTTTCGATATAGACAAATGGAGGATTTATGAAATTTACTTTTAACCACAACAATTTCAATGTCCTTGATCTGGATAGGAGCATTTCTTTTTATGAAAAGGCGCTGGGGTTAAAGCCTGTTCGAGAAAAAATTGCCGATGACGGCTCTTTTAAACTCGTTTATCTGAGTGACGGCGTGACAGGACACACTTTGGAACTCACCTGGCTGCGCGACAGAAAAGAACCGTATAATCTGGGGGAAAATGAATTTCATCTGGCGCTGGCTGTAGAGGACATGGAAGCTGCGCATGCGCTCCATAAGGAAATGGGCTGTATCTGTTATGAAAATCCATCCATGGGCATTTATTTTATTTCCGATCCGGATCATTACTGGATTGAAATTATTCCGGAGAAATAGTATGAATCCTGTATTTCAACGGACGGCGCAGATAATTGGCGAAGATGGGGTGGAACTGCTGTCGCAGAAAACGGCGGTGGTCTTCGGACTCGGCGGCGTGGGTTCATATGCGGCGGAAGCACTCGTTCGCGCAGGTGTAGGGCATTTGATTTTTATTGATAAGGACAGTGTGGATATTTCCAATGTAAATCGGCAACTTGTGGCGGATGTAAGCACGCTTGGCTGCTTGAAGGTGGATGTGATGGCGGAGCGGGCGCTTCGGGTGAATCCCGATTGTGATGTACAGGTGCTGCCTGTGTACTATCGCCCCAGTGACAGGTCATTTATTGAAAATCTTCATGCCGATTTCATTATTGATGCCATTGATGATGTGCCTGCAAAGATTTCCATCGTCTGTGAGTGCGACAGACTCCATATCCCTGTGATTTCTTCCATGGGAACAGGCAACCGTCTTCGTCCTGAAATGCTTGAAATTACGGATATTTATAAAACATCGGTATGCCATCTGGCGCGAAAGATAAGGAAGATACTGAAAGAAAAGAAAATCCGCCATCTGCCCGTGGTGTACTCCAAAGAAGTTCCCTGTAAAATAGTTGGCGAAGATCATGTGCCGGGGTCCGTATCTTTTGTTCCTCCGGTATCCGGTATGATGATGGCAGGGTACGCTGTGCGGAAACTGCTGGAAGGGCATATGCCGAAACAGGGATAAAGAGCTGTTTTTGCAATGGTATAATAGGGGAAACCGGGATAAGGGGATTTCCCTTACGAAATGAATGACAGCGCAGTTTTAGCAGGAAAGAGGAAAGTATGACAGAAATTTGTCATCCTGAGTGGATTACGGTGACAGCGGACGGAAGTGCGCATAAAGGATATGACCAGGACTGGTATCCCGAGAAACGTCAGCAGATCTCAGGCTGCGGACCGACGGTGGGTTCCATGATGGCCGCTTATACGCGAAGGAAACTAAAAGATAAGGAAATCACTACAAAAGGCGGTGCTGTGGAACAGATGCTTGAAATATGGCCGTATGCTACGCCTCATCTTCATGGTTTGTACAAAACAAGATGGCTTATGGAAGGGTTGAATCATTATTTCAGTGATGAAAACCTTTCTGCAGAAGCGGAAATGATTTCCATCCCTCCTGTCCGTATGCTGGCACCGTCTTTTGTAAAAGTAAAAAAATTTATTCAAGAGGGTCTTGCAGGAGATTGGCCTGTCGGATTTTTAAATCTCCACAGCGGGGGAGAGCCGATTCCTTATCACTGGCACTGGATGATTCTTGTAAGAATGGAAGAAGCCGGAGGCAGAACGATCTGCACTCTTTGGGATGAAGGGAAAGCGTATCCTTTTGATTTGGAAAAATGGCTTCATGCGACCCTGTTTGGCGGCGGCTTTGTCCGTGTCGGCAAAAAGTAAGTATAAAGTAAGTGTTGAGAGAGGGAAAGCGATGAAAAAAATCATTTCTTTTTTACTGGCAGGCGCTGTCCTGCTTCCGGGGGCGGCGTCCGCCGCTTTTGTGAAATCGGATAAATTATTTAATGATTATGATCGGTATGCTGTGGTATACATGGACGGCACGAAGCGTATCTATGCGGATACGGAAACGGTGGAACAGGATTATGCTCCCGCGGGAACGCTTCCTGTTATCCGCGGAAAGGTATACACTGAGGTTTATGCGGAACCTCTTGATTATCCCGCTCTGGGCAACGGCCGCATCGTAAAAGCGATTGTGGAATCAGAGCTGGCTGTGGGTGCGGATCAGTTGGGCAGTGAAATTCGATACCGCCTGCTGGATCAGAATGTGGCGTCATATGATCTGAACGGAAATCCCGTGCCCGCTGCATCCGATGTGAAAGACACACAGGAAAATGCGCAGGAATTATATTTGAATATGTACCGTCTGGTAAAGAAATCAGGCTGAGACGAATGATCCGATTTTCCTGTAAAGTGACGGAAATCGGATCAATATGATGGAGCGCAGGCGATGCGGAGAAATAGGAAAATCAGAAAAATGGAGCCCTGGTACAGGCGGTTGTTCGAGAGAATAAAAGAGAACCGGAACCGGATCAACAGGGGAACTACAGAACCAAAGATTCTGGAGAATCCCTTTATCAGCCGGGCGTATGATAAAATTATGCGAAATCACAGGAATCATGTGTTGGGCATGTGCCTGTCGGGAATCATAGGGGGCACATTTCTGTTCCTCATATGGGATGCGCTGTGCCAAGCTGTTTTGGGCGTATCGTCCCGGGAATGGCTGGGGCGCGGTATGGACCAGATTCTGACCTCTCTGTTTTTCGGGTTGTCTTTTTGTGGATATGGGTATGTGGAAAATACCGTTTTCCATTCCATGGATCATGTGCTTCTGAAATACTGGACCTGTCCTTTCTGCCATAGGGAACTGCCGTACAAGGTGGAAATCAGTCAGAACATCGGAAACGAACGGTTCCATCTGCTTCCGGGTGCGGTGGAGGACTGCTGCCCCTACTGCGGGAAGCGGCTCAGCATCCTTCCGGAAGAAAAACATACCGGCGGGAAATGATGCTGCTGTGGGGATCAGGACTATGGTATGATGATCCAACGGGATTCAAGTGAAACAGTTTGCTTCGGGCAGGCTGTTTTTTATTTTTATGTCGGTGATATATAATTGGAGTGATATGGAAATGCGGAATTCGAGAACTCTTGATAAAAATAGAAAGGAAAGAAATGATTTTTCTGAAATGGCTTCACCGCCGGCAGGATGAAGAACTTCTGAAAACGGCAGAGCAGGTGCTGAAAGATTTCCGGAATGAGATTTCTTCCATGGCGGTTTGCGGAGAAGAAAGGGAAGTTCTGGAAAATATGATTTTCCTTTTGCTGAATACGTACATGGAAGAGGATGAAAAAAAGTTTCTCTGTGACACAGACGGGAAGGGCTGCCTTGATACACTGGCGGCACCGCTGGTATTGGGAGAAAACGGAGGAACCTATGCCGCTTCTTATGACCGGTGTCTGGAAGAGGAGCAGGGGAAGTACAAAACATTTGCCCGGTATTTTGGAAAAGATTTCACCCCTTTCGGATTTGATGTATTTACAGGAATGGTACTTCTGTACACAAGAAAGACAGGAGATAGAGCGGAAGGGACACAGCGCCTGCTGGACGCTGCCGACCGGGTGCTGGGGGATTGGAAGTCTTTCTATCATTCTTTTTTGTTCGGTTTCTTTATGGCAGCGTATGGACGGGAGGCTGTATCTTCCGCGGCGTGGTTAAAAGCGGCAGACAGGCAGATTTTGGACTTGCTGCATGGGTTTGAGGAGAGATGACTTTTGGCAGTGCAAGAGGAAATCATGGCGGAAGATAAAAGGAAGAAATGGAATCAATGGGCGGAAGTTTTGTGGAATATTATTCTGATCGTCGGATGCATGTATTTCTTTTGCAGACTTTTGGCAGATATGAATGAATCCGGTTTTGCACGGATGGCGGCGGAAAATAGGATCCTGCTGCCTGTGCTGGGAATGTTTCTTCTAAGTATAGCTGCTCCCGCTTGGAAGAATATACAAAAACTGGGGGCCTGTGATGAACAAGGCGGATCTGCGCCGGAAAAAGAAGCCGAAGAAAGGCGGCCATACCTGTTCATGGATATGTACAGGCGTGTCGTCCGGCACCGTTTCCCTGTCTGAGGAAAGGAAATCAAAGTTATGTATCCGGATCGATATCAGATTATTTTCCTGGCGTGCGTTATATCTGCCAGCGTGCTGGTGCTTTTTTTACATTGGCGCTGGAAGATCTGGCAGAGGAATCAGCTGGCGGAGCGGCATAGGAACAGCGCGGTCATCCGGCTGCGGACAAAATCATTTCAGGGATTCAGCTGTACTTCTTCCGTACGGATCCTGAAAGTGGACGGAGAGAAAGCAGATACGTTCCTCTATAAATGGCCGTGGAGACATGCGGTCTATGTGAGACCGGGGATGCACAGCATGGAGGTTCGGGCGGACTGGCCTGTGCATACATGGCACAATGAGGCCGTCTGGTTCCATTATACGGTGGAAACACTGCCAGCGGTCACCGTGGAAGCCGGGGTAATATATGCGCTGGAATATGAAGTGAAGACGGATACGTGGACTTTATTCCGGTTGGAGAAAGACAGTCGGGCTTGTGAAAAAGAGTCGGTTCAGGAAAAATTTATAAAACCGGAAGGATATGTATCGGACAATCATTTATGGCGATGGAACGCCATTATGATTATATTCTGGATCTTGGGCATATTATTTATAAAGTACTGGTAATTTCTTCAGGAGGGGAGTTTGCATGAAGGAATTCAGAATAGAGGGGTGTCATGCGGGGAAACGCCTTGACCGTTTCATGGAAGAAATGGAGCACTGGCCCCATGGTATGGTGGTGAAAGCGGTCCGCACAAAAAAGCTGAAAGTAAACGGGAAAAAGGAAGACGGAACGTATCGGCTCTGTGAAGGAGACAGGGTGGTTTCCTATGTCCTTCCGAAGGAAAAAAGGCGCGATTTCACGATTGTGTATGAAGATGAGCACATATTGATCGCCGATAAAAAAGCAGGGCTCCTCTGCATGGACAGTACAGGAAAAACAACGCGGACGCTTATTGGTGAGGTGAATGAATATCTGGCGGACAAAAGAGAACCGCCCGCATACATGGTGCACCGTATTGACTTTAATACGAGCGGGCTCATGGTAATTGCTAAAGATGAAGAAAGCAAAGGGATTCTTGACCGTATGATCAAAGAGCGGGAATTGGAGAAGGTTTATCTCTGCATCGTATCCGGGGTTCCGAAGGAAAAGGAAGGACACCTCACTCATTATTTATTTAAAGACGCGAAACAGGGAAAAGTATTTTTGTCTGATGTTCCGCAAAAAGGGGCAAAGTCTGCTGTTACAGCCTATCACATCGTGAAGACAGGTCAGAATTTGTCTCTTCTGGAATGTACGCTTCTCACCGGACGGACACACCAGATCCGCAGCCAGATGGCATATATCGGACATCCGCTTATTGGAGATGACAAGTACGGCAGCAAGGAAGTAAACCGCCGATATGGTGAGAAGGGACAGCTTCTTCATGCATGGAAAATCACATTTCATTTAAAAGGAAGCGGGCATCTTTTGTCTTATCTTGATGGGCAGACCTTTACAACGGAAAACGTTCCTTTTCTGAAATCATATTTCCCTGATGGGAACAAAAATTTTGTCATAAAATGATCGGGTTTGCTTTCCCGGAAGGAAAGGGATAAGGGGATGCAAAAAATTCATGTCACTTCGGATAGAAAAAATGGGTATTGGCAGAATGGAAGAATAGAGTTATTATAAACGGGTACATGTTTTTAATTTGTTTTCAGTGTTATCGGAGTATAGGGTTATGGGAGAGAGAGACGGTTTCAAGTCCCGCATGGGATTTCTTCTGGTCAGCGCAGGTTGTGCCATCGGCATCGGGAATGTGTGGAAGTTCCCTTATATTGCCGGTCAGTACGGCGGCGCTGTTTTTGTGCTGTTTTACCTGGCATTTTTAGTGCTTATGGGGATTCCCGTCATGACGATGGAGCTGGCGGTAGGACGCGGCAGCCGCCAAAGCGCGGTGCTCGGCTATAAGAAGCTGGAACCGCAGGGAAGCCTCTGGCATATTCATGGATGGTTCTGCGTCCTTGGCTGTTATCTTCTTATGATGTATTACACCACTGTTTCCGGATGGATGCTGGCATATTTCTGGAAGTTTATCAACGGCACGTTCAGCGGCGCTTCCAAAGAAGCTGTAGGTGCCGTATTCGGGTCCCTTCTCGGCAGCCCGCTGGAAATGGGCATCTTCATGGCGATGACCGTATTCCTCGGATTTGCTGTCTGCGGGTTCGGCGTACAGCGCGGCGTAGAGCAGGTGACAAAAGTGATGATGATGGGGCTTCTTGGGCTGATTGTTCTTCTGGCAGGCAACAGCCTTATGCTGGACGGCGGTGCCCCCGGCCTTGCCTTTTACCTGCTTCCTGATTGGGGACGGGCGGTTGAGGCCGGTCTCGGTAATGTGGCGGCAGCCGCCATGAATCAGGCATTCTTTACTTTGTCCCTCGGTATCGCGGCCATTGAAATTTTCGGCAGCTACATGTCTGATGAGTTTACGCTGACGGGAGAAGCGGTGCGGATTACCGCGCTTGATACCTTCGTGGCGTTTATTTCGGGACTCATTATTTTTCCCGCGTGCTTTGCATACGGTGTCCAGCCCGATCAGGGACCAGCTCTCATTTTTATTACTCTTCCGAACATCTTTGTAAATATGCCTCTCGGACAGTTATGGGGCGCTTTGTTTTTTGTCTTCATGACCTTTGCCAGCTTTTCTACGGTGACGGCGGTCTTTGAAAACCTTATCGCCTGTTCCATTGATAATTTCGGCTGGAACCGTAAGAAAGCGGTGCTTGTCAATTTAATCATCATTTTCCTGTGCAGCATTCCCTGTGTCCTTGGGTACAATGTTCTTGCAGACATGCATTTCATCGGCAGCCGTGACGTGCTGGACAGCGAAGACTTCCTGGTAAGCAACCTGCTTCTTCCCTGCGGTGCGCTGGTTTATCTTTTATTCTGCGTCACCAAATGGGGCTGGGGCTTTGATCATTACCTGGCGGAAGTGAATAAAGGAAGAGGCATCAAAATGCCGGGTGCCATGAAACCGTACTTCCAGTATGTCCTGCCGGTGCTGATCCTTGTCATTTTAATCCGCGGACTGATGTAGGATGGGAAATATAAAGCCGGTTATGGAAAAGCATTTTGGAGGAAAGAAGTATGGAAGAAAGAGACAGTTTTAAATCCCGCCTCGGTTTCATCCTGGTCAGTGCGGGCTGTGCCATCGGTATCGGGAATGTGTGGAAGTTTCCATATATTACCGGAGAATATGGCGGTGCTGTTTTTGTACTGTTTTATCTGGCGTTTTTAATCCTTCTCGGGATTCCGGTGGTTACGATGGAACTGGCTGTCGGCCGTTCAAGCCGCAAAAGCGTGCTCCGCGGTTTTGAAACGTTGGAACCGAAAGGAACGTACTGGCATCTGCACGGATGGGTGTGTCTCATCGGCAGCTATATCCTTATGGTTTATTACACCACCATTTCCGGATGGATGGTTGATTATTTCTGGAAATTCCTGAGGGGTTCCTTTGTGGAAGCATCGCCCGGCAGGGTAGCGGATATTTTCGGACAGATGGTTTCCAGTCCGATGGAACTCATGTTTTTTATGGGACTTACTGTACTTGTAGGGTTTGCGGTTTGTGCGGGCGGTGTGCAGGGCAGTCTCGAAAAAGTGACAAAGTTCATGATGCTCGGACTTTTGGGACTGATTATCCTTTTGGCAGTGAACAGCGTCATGATTCCCGGCGGTGAAAAAGGGATTGCGTTTTACCTGCTTCCCGACTGGGGGCGGGCGGTTGAGGCCGGTCTCAGTAATGTGGCGGCAGCCGCTATGAATCAGGCATTTTTCACTTTGTCTGTCGGTCAGGGTTCCATGGAAATATTTGCGAGTTACATGGATAAGAAGAACAGTCTTGGCGGAGAAGCGGTACGAATTACGGCGCTTGATACCTTCGTAGCGCTTCTCGCCGGCCTTATTATTTTTCCGGCGTGCTTTGCGTACGGTATGGAACCGGATCAGGGGCCGTCCCTGATTTTCGTTACGCTTCCGAATATTTTTATTAATATGCCTATGGGGCAGATCTGGGGCGGATTGTTCTTTGTTTTTATGACCTTTGCCAGTTTTTCCACGGTGACTGCTGTATTTGAAGCACTTATCGGCAACTGTATGGATAACTTCGGATGGGACCGCAAAAAGGCTGTTTATATCCTTTTACCGCTTGTATTTTTCGGCAGTATCCCCTGTGTTCTCGGATTTAATATGTGGTCTGATGTACAGATCCTGGGGTCAAAAGGGATCCTTGATACAGAAGATTTCATTGTAAGTAATCTTGTGCTTCCCATTGGTTCCCTGATTTTTGCCCTTTTCTGCGTGTCGAAATATGGCTGGGGATTCGACCATTATCTGAAAGAAGTGAATACCGGCGACGGCATGAAGATTCCCCGCTGGCTGAAACCGTATTTTCAAATTGTCCTGCCGCTTCTGATTACGGTCATTGCAGCGCGCAGTCTGATCGGATGATTTGATTTCATAACTCTCCTCAGGGGGAGTTTTTGTTTTGCTGATAGGGTATACTTAAAGCGATGAAAATAAATGGTTTATCTTGTTTATGAAAAAGAGGTGCTGAATGACAAAAGAAGAACGGGCTGAAAAATGGAGCCGGGGCATACCGGAAATGGAGTGCCTGACGCAGCAGGAAAAAGAAGAGATATGCCGGCGTGTTACTTTCCAATTATTGGTTTTAACAGGGCTTCTGGCAGGTGCCGCCCTTTGCTGTCTTTCTTTCCTTTTGCTGGAAGATCCGGCGTTTTTTGATGTGTTGAACCACAGCGCGGATAAAGTGAATGAGATTCATAAAAACGTGCATTCCATGGCAAAGCGGCAAGGTGCGGCTGTTATGAGCCTTCCTTATGTGCTTCCCCTTGTTTTGCCGATCGTGATTCCGGTGCTTGCCGTCGTTTATTTTCTGAAGAAGCCGCTGTTGAGAAGGGAAGCGGGGAAATTATCACAACGGTGGCGCCTGGAAACGGATGTGAATACAACTGTGCAGTTTGCCTCGGAAGACATCAAAAAAACAATGGAGCTTCTGCAAAAAGATGATGTGCAGTATCTGATCCTGACGCCGCCTGCGCCCGTCATGGGCAGCCTTTTCATGCAGACCGCTCATGATGAGGGGAATCTGTTTACTCTGGAAATCAGCAAGGCGGAAGAAGGTGGAAGCGTCATTTACGGAAAAGAGAGGCAGACTGGGGAGCAGGTACTGTATGCGCTGCAAAATTACAGGAACCGGAATATCATTCCCGATACCTCCGGCTGGGAAAAGCTGTACACACTTAAAGATACACCGGATAAGAGGAGTGGCGGGGATCCGGCTCATACGCCTGCAGGCGGACAGGATGGAGCGGGCACATTCCTTCGGAACCTTCGCGAAAAGGGGGAGGAAATGCTGAATCACATTTATTGGGACTTTGACGAAAAAACATATACATCAGTAGACACTTTTTCTGAAGATTTGAAAAGTTATATGGAAGACAACCGTAAAAATTGGAAACCGGAGGAAACCGCTGTGAAAGCGGGAAAAGTCTATATTGTCTATGAAGCGTTCCTTTCAGGGAGAGAAGAACTGCTTGCCAATGAAAAGGTGGTCGATGAATCTGATTTGGATGAGGAGAATCGGATAGACGGCCTGTTTCAGACGGATATAGAAGCCCTGCTGTCCGCAGATAACGGAAGCTGTTTCACGAGCGGGGAGCTTTTGATGAAAGTGCACAACCAGCTGGCAGGGAAAGATTTAGGCGATCATTATTTTTTCGAAGGACTGGAACGGGTAGAAACGGAGGATGGCATTCCCCGCTGGCGGGTTCGGCTCGGCTCATGAAACCCATGAGGGAATGTCTGATTGACTTTCTGTCATCATAAACATTTATATTATACAAATAAGGTATAATGTGACGATTTAAGTGTAATCCTGAAAGCAAAGTGGTATATTTATCTAAGATGTTCATTTTATTTTTATCTTTGAGGTGATGAAATGGCAAACTACAATCCTTATGAAAATATGCTCCATGTTTTGGACAAGGCAGCCGAAGTTTTAGGTTACAAAAAGAATGACTATGAATTTGTGCGTTATCCGGAAAGGGAACTGACCGTGAGCATTCCGATTACCATGGATGACGGCCATGTGGAAGTGTTTTCGGGGTACCGTGTACAGCACAATACGGCCCGCGGCGCGGCAAAAGGCGGTATCCGCTTCCATCCCGCTTCTGACGAGAATGAAGTAAAAGCTCTTGCCGCATGGATGACCATAAAGAACGCGATCGGAAATATTCCTTACGGCGGCGCTAAAGGCGGTATCAAGGTAGATCCCCATAAACTGTCCCAACGCGAACTCCAGCGTCTGGCACGCGGCTATGTGCGTAAAATTTTCCCGATTATCGGACCTGACAAAGATGTGCCGGCGCCTGATGTAAATACAAACGGTCAGATCATGGCATGGATTGCTGATGAATACGCCGCCCTTTCGGGTAAATGGGAACCGGGGGTCGTTACCGGCAAACCGCTGGCGACCGGCGGCTCTCTCGGCAGAAATGAAGCGACCGGACGAGGACTTCTCTTTACACTGGAGACCTGGTGCGAAAAGAATCATAAAAAAATGGATGGACTCACCATGGCCGTACAGGGATTCGGCAATGTAGGCTCTGTCGGGGCCCTCCTGATCCACCGGCAGGGGGTGAAAGTGGTCTGTGTCGGCGATATTAACGGTACCTGGTACAACCCGAACGGTCTTGATATCGAAGCGATGTATGTATACGCAAATTCCCATGGCAGATCCCTGAAAGGCTATACTGAAGCGGGGGCAACCATCATTCCGGATATGGATCTTTTCTCTCAGGACGTGGATGTGCTCTTTATGGCGGCAATGGAAAACCAGCTTAATGAAAAGACAATGGAACTGGTGAAAGCGAAACTGGTACTGGAAGGCGCTAACGGCCCGACCACCGAAGAAGCGGATATCTGTTTTGAAAAGAAAGGCATCGAAGTGCTGCCTGATGTTATGTCCAATGTAGGCGGTGTGGTCGGTTCTTACTTTGAATGGGTACAGAACCGCACCGGTTACTACTGGACAGAAGACGAATACAATGAACGGTTGAAAATTAAAATGCGCCAGGGTTATGAAGATGTACTGGCACTGAAAGAAAAATATAAAGTCACTTATCGTCTTGCCGCGTATATGCTTGCGCTCCAGCGTGTGGTAGAAGCGCAGAATACGAGAGGTTTTCTCGGATAATTGAAGAACATGCAAAGAATCGGCTTCCATAAAGGGGCCGGTTTTTTTATGATAACCGGAGCAAGTACGGTTTTAGAAAAGCGGAAGACAGATTACGGACTGTGGCGTTATGGGATTTTCCATTCCCATTCGCTTCGTATATACTTACTTTCTTTGGGGATTTTCCTGCATCTTTGACGGAGGCCGGCGCATATCATATGATATAGAAGTTATGACGGTTTTTATAAAATATAGGACGAAGGGGTCTGTCTTATGATGGCTGCATTGAAAGATTTTATGCCTGTAAGTTCCTGGCTTGTGCTGATTATGTATTTTTGCTTTTTCTGTCTTACCTGCCGGTATGTCATCGAAGGGCCGGGCGGGAAGATCTTTTCCATCATCTCTTTTATAATAGGCGGTGCTGTCATTGCCATGGATACGGGAGAAAGCACTGCGGGAGGCATCATTTGTCTGCTGGGCGTATTGAACCTGGCCAGCCATAGACCGTATTTTGGACGTAAAGTTGCTCCGCGGTATGTTACGTCATTTTTTTCTACAGATCTGGAATATGATCGGAGGAAGCTGTTTTTCGCCAGTATACTGCTGGCAGTTCCGGTTGTACTTTTCTGCCGCTTCCTGTTTGGAATGGAGTCATTGTGGCTGATGGCCGTGTGTGCTTTCCTTTCCGTTTTCTGCATGCGTGATATCCTTCTCCATTGGGTGGATCCGTTTTGTATCCATGGGAAAGAAAGCAAAATTGTTACGCTCCGTGATTATCAGACGCGGAGGATGAGGGGCAGACATTACCGTCATGTAAATATGAATTTTTTCTGGTTTAATGAAAGCGGGCCCTATGTGGCGGATGCGTGGCGACAGCGGCTGTTTGTTGATCATATCGGTTCAAAATACCAATGTGTAACGGGAAAGGGCCTTTTTGGAACGGAATATATCGTTCGTGTGCAGATGGCGGAAGACCGTGGAATCCAGTCCCCAGAGCCAATGGGGTATGGGAAAGGGTGGCGTCTTACGAGGCAGATGTATTCTAACTATTTCATGCTTCCTTTTCTGCTCATGGGGATACTGCTCATCATCTTGCCGGTGATAGGACTGACCGTGCTGTCTGCGGTAGAGGTATCATTTCCTCCCGGTTATCTTCTGCTTTATGCGGGGCTGCCTTTTCTTCTGGGTGTAATGAGTCTCTTTCTGGGGCTGTGGGTGCGGCGCAGGCAGTCGCGGAATCTGGTTCATCTGGGAACAGGGCGGGAAAAAACATTTCGCCAGTGGGAACAGATCATGCCGGAATTGCAGGAGCTTACAGAAGGAGAAAAAGCGCGTATTTATGATGAAGTAGTATGGAAGATCAGGATACTTGTTCTTGTTGTATTGATCCTGCTGGCGGGGATTCTGCTGCTTGCCCTTCCTGCGGCGTGGAAATGGTTTGTGGAAGTGTATTTCCCTTTGCTGCGATATATTGTGGATTCTGCGGCAGAGATGCCCGATTCATATAGCGGTTATGGAGTCAGACTGTTTGCTTCATCCCTGTCGCTTCCGGCCATGTTCTTTATTCTGCATTTGGTAGTGAAAAAGATCTTTTTGTGGAGTTTTCTTCATACAGCATGGGAACATGTGAAAAACAAGACATAGTATAAATTGGATATGGGAAAACTTCATTTTATGCAGCAGGGGTCAGGGATTTTCTTGGATAAACAGATCAGGAAAAGAAGTCAGTCCCGCAAGCGGAGGATATATTTTCTGCAAAAGAACGTAGCCGGAATGGGATACCGGTATCAGAACGGATTTGAGAAAGGAAAGGAACATCGTGGATCCTTTTTTGTGGCTTTGTGGGATTCTCCATTCCCATTCGCTTCGTATATACCTGCTTTCTTTGGAAATTTTACTCTCATTTTTGACGGAGGCCGGCGCATATCATATGATATAGAAGTTATGACGGTTTTTATAAAATATAGGACGAAGGGGTCTGTCTTATGATGGCTGCATTGAAAGATTTTATGCCTGTAAGTTCCTGGCTTGTGCTGATTATGTATTTTTGCTTTTTCTGTCTTACTTGCCGGTATGTCATCGAAGGGCCGGGAGGGTGGATTTTTTCATCCATCTCTTTTGTGAATTGAATTACTGCAATTACTTCCCGATTACATGTGAGGTGCATATTATGGCTGTAAGCTACAAAAAACTCTGGGAACTTTTAATAGACAAAGATATGAAAAAGAAGGATTTAGAAGAGCAGGCAAAAGTAAGCCACTATACCATCAGTAAGATGTATCGCGGTGAAAATATCACGATAGATATGTTGGAGAGAATCTGCAAAGCACTAAATTGTATACCGGATGATGTTATGGAGTTTATTCCGGATGAAGATGACAAAACAGAATCCTGATTATGGGATACCGAAAGGAATATGATTATAGATGGGTAAGCAGATTTCAAAATATAAATATCAAAAGCATGGCTCAGGCGGGCTGATGAAACCAATTATTTTCTGCTGCCCGGATGAAGAGCTTGAGAAAAATGCCATTGCCTTAAATGTTAGTATTGCAGAAAAACTTATCACCACCAAACCATCTCGTAGGTCATTCAAGCTGCCGAGCATTATCGACACGATTATTGCGGATCTTCCGGAGGACAGCATAATAAAAGATTTCGATGTACTTTTTAATCCGGATTACCAGATTGATGTTTTGCAGCTTTTGATTGCAGCATGTAAGAAGAAAGAATTTGCAATTCTGTGGCCAGGTACATACTCAGACGGAAAACTGATGTATGCAGAGACCGACTATTCTGATTTTAAGATTTACGATTTGGACAAGTACGATGTAACTTGCATCGTCTAATGAGGGAGGCTAACCAACCATGAAATACTCGGATTTAATTTCGTTCCATCCGATAGAGGATGTCATCCAGCTCGTTACGGCTGAAAATAAGGACAAGGCGCGTGAATACGTAAAGACCTACGTTATGTCCGATACCATGGCAGAGAGCTTGCAGGCTCCTGTGCTCAATCAGCTTCAGATGGACGAAGTGGTGGACAACAAAGGTGTGCTGATTGTTGGTAACTATGGTACCGGTAAATCTCACTTGATGAGTGTTCTCTCTGCCATTGCGACCGATGCGGATAATGTCCAGTATCTCCAGAATAAAAAGTTTGCTGAGCAGGTTAAGCCCATTGCCGGCAAGTTTGAAGTTCTGCGTATTGAGATTGGCGGTGTAGTGATGCCTCTCTATGATGTCATCATGGGTTATGTGCAGGAAGATTTTGAAAGGCGCGGCATTGACTTTGATGTGCCGGACTACAAGAGTGTCAAGAGCATCAAGACTGTTGTTAAAGACATGATGATTGCCTTCTCCGAGAAGTATCCGGACAAGGGATATCTTATCATCGTGGATGAGTTCTTGTCCTATCTGTCTTCTCGAAACGAGCGCGAGATTGTTCTCGATCTGGAGTTCTTCCGTGCCTTGGGAGAGATGTGTTCCAAGTCTTCACTGCGCGTGATGTTCGGTATGCAGGAGAAGATTTTTGACAATCCGAAATTCGGTTTTGTTGCTGATACGCTCAAGCATGTCAGTGACCGTTTCACGCAGATGATTATCACGAAGGAAGCAACTTCCTATGTCGTTTCCGAGCGTATTTTGAAGAAGACGCCGGAGCAGAAAGCACTGATTCGCGATCATCTGGAAAAGTTCTGCGGTCTCTATACAGGCATGTCCTCCCGCCTGGATGAGTTCGTAGATTTGTTCCCGATTCATCCGTCTTACATTGATGTTTTTAACAAACTCTATCTGATTGAGAACCGTCATATCCTGAAAAATATATCGACCACTATTAAGGGCATTTTCGATACTGCTGTGCCGGAGGATGCTCCGGGCATTATATCTTTTGATAACTACTGGCCAGCTATAAAATCCAACGGTCTTCTTAAGAGCGACCCGACCATCAGCCGTGTTGTAGTCGCAAGCCAGCAGTTGGAAGATATTATTACTCGCGCATTTCCTAAGGCGGCGTATAAGCCGATGGCAATGCAGATTATCTATGCGCTCAGCGTGCATCGATTGACAACAAATGGTCTGGATGTGCAGTTTGGTATGACGGCAGAAAATCTGAAAGATGATCTGTGCCTGTATCTGCGTATGCCAGAGCAGGACGCTGATTTCCTCCTTTCATTGGTTAAGACAACACTGCGGAATATCATGACTACTGTTTCCGGTCAGTTCATCATTTTCAATGATGCAAACAGCCAGTATTACATTGATGTCGATAAGGTGGTTGACTACGACGAAAAAATCAAGCAGAAGGCAACGCTTCTTGCAGAAGATGAGCTGAATCGTTCCTTCTACAGTGTTGTCTATACATGCCTTGATTGGGATGCCAAGCAGTATGTGACCAACTTCAATATCTATGAGTATGACCTGAACTGGGATTCCCATCAGATTTTCCGCGAAGGCTATCTGTTCATGGGCTTACCGGGCGAGAGAAGCACAGCTCAGCCGGAGCGTGACTTCTATATCCACATCATGCCGCCATATGACAAAAAAGGCGTAAGTGTACAGAATCTCCCAGATGAAGTGTACCTCTACTTCAAGTCTACAGAGGAATTCCGTGAAATGCTCGGCATGTATGCTTCTGCAACCAGTCTGGCGTCCATGAGTGAAGGTAAGGACAAGGACGCTTATTTGAATAAGGCAAATGTCATTCGTAAAAAGCTCGTGCGTCTGCTGAATGACAATAAGAATACATGCTTCGATGTTCTCTATAAGCGGGAGCGTCGACAGCTCATCGAAGTCCTGAAGGGTCGCTACAATCGCGATATGACATTCAAGGACACGATCGACCTTGCGGCATCGATTTGCTTCGATAGTTATTTCAGTGAGATTTATCCGGAGTTCCCGGTAATGAAGACTAAGATAACCCGCAGAAATATGGCGGAATCTGTGCGTGCGGCCTTTGACCATTTTGCAGGAAGAAAGAGCCAGCTTTCTACAAGTATGCTGCAAAGCTTTGGCGTGCTGGATGACGATAAGATTTCAACAAAGAACTCCAAATATGCAGCTTATTTTATTGATAAACTGAAATCTCTGCCGCCGCAGGGAGTTATCAACTATTCGGATATTTTTGAAGAAAAATTCATGGGCGATTTTGAAGATAAGCATTTCAAGATCGGGTACATTTTCACGCCTATTATTTTCCTTGCCATGGTCTATGATGGCTATGCAATTATCACACTTAAGAGTGGGAAAGCATTGACTGCCTCCAATCTGGACGAAGTGCCGAAGACGAACGTAACAGATCTTTATGAGTTTAAGTTCCTGTCCAGACCGTCTGAGATGGCAATGGCAGAGTTAAAAGCATTGTTTAATAAAGTATTGGATATCAATCCGGCGTTGCTGGATAATCAGGCGGCCCGTACAAAGGGTGTGGAAGAGCTTTTGAAAAAGGCTCAGGCAAACAGCAATGCAGCTGTGGTTGCCAATACGAAACTCAGTCAGGATTTCACACTTTGGGGCGAGGCACTGATGCCGCCGGCAAGGATTGATCAACTGAAGAAGGCTTGTCAAAATGTAAGAGATGAGTTCAGTAACTATCAGGCTCGTTTTAATACTCCGGCGAAGCTGAACAACTTCAGTCTTACGATGGAGCAAATTGATTCTCTGGCAGATGATATTGCTACAATCCACAAAGTCAGTGAGTATCTTACATTCAAGACTGGTTGCACGGCGATTGTTTCTTATATGACCAGCATCGAAACAGTAGAGCTTGGTGATGCGTTCGCTCGTGAGATTGATGAAGCAAAAGAGGCATTCCGCACGATTCGTGACAGCATTTGGGATGGTGAAACCGGTGATGTAGCTACTCAGAAGGCAGAGGCGGAGCTAAATAAGATAAAAACAAAGTATATTGATCTGTACTTCGAGGAACATAAGAAGAAAAGACTGGATATTACGGATGCACAGCGCAGAGGAAAAATCCAGGAAGGACGAACACTTCTCAGCCTCCGCAAGCTGCGTAGCATCGACATTCTCTCCGTTGCAAAAATGACGGATTTAGAGAATGAGCTGTCCAATCTGAAGGTTTGTTACGAGCTGACACCGGAAGAATTGAAATCATCTGCGGTATGCCCGCATTGCCACTTCCGTCTGGATGACAATGTGAAGCCGGTTCACGGCAAACTGGATAATATCGAGAGTCGTCTGGATTCGCTGCTTGAGGAGTGGACAAAATCTCTGTTGGATACGATTTCTGACCCGATTGTTGCAAGTCAGAAGGAATATCTGAGCGATGCACAGCAGAATGTTATTGACGAATTCATGGCGACAAAGGAATTGCCGAAGCGTGTGGACGATTTCTTTGTCAAGGCAATTCAGGCATTGCTCAAGGGGTTTGAACCGGTAGTTGTGGATGCAGATGATCTGATTGAGAAGCTGACGATGCTGCCACCTCTGGATGAGCGGGCTTTCCGTCAGAAAGTTAGTGAGCTGATTGGCGGCTATACCAAGGGCAAGGATGCCGGCAAGCTACGTATTATTGTTAAAAAGTGACACAGACTATACCGAAAGCGAGGAGAAGCGTGTGTTAATGAATTCATCGGAGTATGTCTCCATTGTTGAAAATATCAAGCGTGAAATTACAGGAGCGCAATATCGTGCAGCAGTGCATGTGAATGTGGATATGTTACTTCTCTATTATGACATCGGGAGTATCATCAACGAGCATAAATCTTGGGGAAACAAGTTTATTGATAATCTTGCTGCTGATATTCGCATAGCTTTTCCAGAGAGCAAAGGCTATTCCGTTCGCAATTTGAAGTACATGTCTAAATTTGCCGAGACTTATTCGGATCGTGAATTTGTGCAACAGGTTGTTGCACAAATTCCGTGGGGGACACAATGTGGTATTACTGGATAAAGTGTCTGATGAAAAAGAACGTGAATGGTATATCAAAAAATCAGCAGAAAATGGCTGGTCTCGCAATGTGCTGGTTCATCAGATCGAAAGCGGCTTGTATCGGCGTCAGGTGTTGGTCGATAAGGTTTCCAACTTTGAACGTCGCCTGCCATCGCCGCAAAGCGAGCTGGCGGTGCAGACCATGAAAGACCCGTATGTGTTTGATTTCATCCCATTCCGAGAGAACATGATAGAGCGGGACATCGAGCAGGCGCTGGTTCGTGATGTCACCAAGCTTCTTCTGGAGCTCGGTACCGGCTTCGCATTTTTAGGCAATCAGTACCATCTGAACGTAGGCGGTGACGATTTTTACATTGACCTGCTATTCTATAACCTGAACCTGCGATGCTATGTAGTCATCGAGCTGAAGACCGGTGATTTCAAGCCGGAATATGCAGGTCAGCTGAACTTCTATCTGTCGGCAGTAGATGGCATTCTGAAAAAGGAACAGGACAATCCGTCTATCGGATTACTGCTGTGTAAAAGCAAGAACAATCTGGTGGCGGAATACTCCCTTAAGGATATATCCAAGCCGATTGGTGTGAGCGAGTATAAAGTCACCAGCAGTCTGCCGGATGATCTGGAAAAACAGCTACCGTCCGTTGAGGACATTCAAAAGAGAATCAAATAAATTGTGCAAGCAGCTCTTGCACAATTCAGAAATCGAAAGTGAGGATACAGCTATGGAACCGAGAAAGCTGACCAAAGAGGATATAGATAAGGTACGCGATATCGAAGGTTTCCCCATCGGTACGGATGAGGACATTATTGCCCTGTCCGATGCGCCGTACTACACAGCCTGCCCCAATCCGTTCATCGAGGAGTTCATCAAGGAGAACGGTACTCCCTATGACGAGCCGACGGATGACTATCATAGGGAACCGTTTGCTGCGGATGTGAGTGAGGGAAAGAATGATGCTATTTATGGAGCCCATAATTACCATACTAAGGTTCCATATAAAGCCATCATGAGATATTTACTTCATTATACGAAACCGGGAGATATTGTCCTTGATGGGTTTGCTGGTAGTGGAATGACTGGTGTAGCTTGTCAAATGTGTGGCTCTCCCGATACTGAAACAAAAATAAAAATTGAAAAGGAATTGTCGGAGACAGATGTCTCATGGGGAGTTAGGAAGGCGGTCTTAAATGATTTATCAGTAGCGGCAAGTTTTATCGGCTATGGCCAAAATTCAAAAGTTGATGCCCAGTGGTATGTAACAGAAGCAAAGAAAGTTCTATCTGAATGTGAGAAAGAATATGGATGGGCTTATCGTACTCGTCACACTTCGGAAAACAACGGACAAATGGTGTTGGCTGACACAAAATCTGAAGGCGTTATAAATTATACGGTCTGGTCAGATGTGTTTATTTGCCCAACCTGCGGCAAAGAGCTGGTTTTCACGGAGATTCAGCAAAGTGGCAACGGATTGAGAGATGCATTTTCCTGCCCTCATTGTGGACGAAAATTGAAAAAATCAGAGTGTAGTCGTGCAAAAGAAGTTGTCTACGATGAGCTTTTAGATAGCACGATTGAAATATCGAAACAGGTGCCTGTTTTGATCAATTACTCCTATGCAGGAAAGAAATATGAAAAGAAACCTGATGATAATGATATGCATATCATTCAGGAAATATCGTCTATGCGCCTTCCGTATAGTGTACCGTTGATGAAATTAATTGATGGATATAACACTGACCAGCCACGTAAGTCACATGGTATTAACTATTTACATCAATTTTACACTAAGCGAAATTTATATGCTATTTCGGTTATTTATAACAAGCTGAATGGGTATGATACGCCGAAGCAGCAGGTACTAACATTTACTTTTGAGCAAATCCTGATGGGAATGGCCAAGATTGCCAGATATGTCCCTTCCCATTTCTCGCAGGTGAATCAGTACCTAAGTGGAACGTTATACATAGGTTCGCAGGTTGTTGAAGTTACGCCGAGGTATATTCTTGAAAATAAAATATCAAATCTATCCAAAGTATACGGGCTGACACATTACTCAGGTGAGGACTGCATTGTTTCTACTGGTTCATCTACTGAGTTGCCAATATCAGATTCATCGATAGATTACATTTTTGTTGATCCTCCATTTGGAGCAAATCTAAATTATTCGGAGCTAAGTTTTATATGGGAAGCTTGGCATCGGATTTTGACGAACAACAAAACCGAGGCTATTGTCAACAGTGTGCAGGGGAAAAGTTTACCTGACTATCAAGCGTTGATGACAAAATGCTTTGAGGAATTTTATAGGGTGCTAAAGCCCAATCGTTGGATGACTGTGGAGTTTCATAATTCACAGAATGCCGTGTGGAATTGCATTCAGGAAGCTCTTGGAAAAGTAGGATTTATTGTGGCGGATGTTCGAACGCTTGACAAAAAACAAGGAAGTTTTAGGCAGGTTGTTTCTTCTGCTGCTGTTAAACAGGATTTGGTTATTTCGGCATATAAGCCAAAGGAAAGTTTTAGAAGAGAATTCATTTCTCAAGCTGGATCAGAAGAAACTGCATGGTCTTTTGTTAGACAGCATCTGGACAACATTCCTGTCGTAGTTATAAAAGCCGACAAGATTGAAGTTATTGCAGAGCGTCAAGCATACCTACTATTTGACCGCATGGTAGCCTACCACATCATGCAGGGGATTCCAGTTCCGTTGGACGCCACTGATTTTTATCGCGGATTGGATGAAAAGTTCCTGAAGCGTGACAACATGTACTTCCTGCCGGATCAGGTCAATGAGTACGACACAGCCCGCATCAAGTCCGATGTTGAGAATGTGCAGTTCTCGCTGTTCGTAACCAATGAAAAGACGGCTATCTCCTGGCTCTATCAGCAGTTGGACGAGAAGATGGACGGCCCGCAGACCTACGCCGAGATTCAGCCGAAGTTCATGCAGGAAGTCAAGAGCGTTGACCGCTATGAGGCTATGCCGGAGATGTCTGTCATTCTGGAAGAAAACTTCCTTCAGGACGAAAAGGGACGCTGGTATATCCCGGACGTCACCAAGGAAGGCGACGTTTCCAAGCTGCGTGAGAAGAAGCTCTGGAAAGAGTTTGAAGGCTATCTGAACAGCAAGGGCAAGTTGAAATCTTTCCGCTCCGAGGCTATCCGCGTCGGTTTCAGCCGCCTGTGGAAGGACAAGAACTATCAGACCATCGTAGATATCGCCGAGCGTCTGCCGGAGTCCACTATCCAGGAAGACCCGAACCTGCTCATGTACTACGATATCAGTCTGGGGAGAGTGTAATAGTTAGGAGGAATCAGTTTGAAATTTACGGAATCTATGTTGGAAGGCTATTCTCAGCCGCTTAGCGCTACCGAAGACGGACAATGCAAAAATGCTATACGCATGGTTGCTGATGCCTTAAAAGGACTTGGTTTTACCGATGATAATGTGGCGATTACCCCTCTTTATCCGGATACGCTTGCATACTCGTTGCAACTGCGCCGCTCATCAGACTCACGTAAAATCAAACTGTTTGTACAAGGTTCTTACGCTAACAATACCAATGTCCGTACAGAAAGTGATGTGGATGTAGCTGTAATTCAAGAAGAGGTTTTTCGCACGGAATACCGTTCTACAGGAACGCTGTACCCACAAAGTGATGCTGACTATGGCTTTACTTCTGTTCCTGCTGCGGCAAAGTCTTTCAAAGATGAGGTTCAGGAAGCATTGGAGGCTAAATTTGGCTCTGATGTGGAACGGAAAAACAAATCCATAAAAGTCCATGGAAATACATACCGAAAGGATGCCGACACGGTTCCGTGCCGTAGATATCGTGACTATCGCCAAGATTTCAGTCGTGACGAGAGCAATTATGTGGGAGGTGTTGCGATTTACCCTGATAAAGGCGGCATAATCATCAACTATCCAGAACAGCATATTGCAAACGGTCGAAAAAAGAACGTTGCTACAAATCATCACTATAAAAAGATGGTTCGTATAATGAAGAAGATGCGCTATCTCATGGAGGACAGCGGAAACGCCATCTATAGGTATGCTGCGGGAAATGTGAGCTCATTTATGCTGGAGTCTTTACTCTGGAATATCGAGGATTCTTGGTATACAGAAAATTGCGGAAGTTATAGAAAGGTTTTTGCCTTTTACCAGCTGATTTCAACACTTCGAAATCGAAAAGGCAGCTTCAGTAACTATAAAGAAGCGAACGGAATCAAGCTTTTGTGCCCATCTGATAGAGACTGCGAGCATCTGTGCGAGTTTTTAGATCAGTTGGCATCATTCTATGATTATGAGTAAGGAGTAGGCTTTATATGAGTGAACGGATACAAAAACTCATTAAACCTTCTATATTTCTCGCGGCTATTGTTTTTGTTGTCTGCTGGTTTGTCAAGAAACCGCAAGAGATTGGCGATTATACAACTTATTTAGGCTACTCTGTGACAGCAGTGACGTTGTGTTTTTTGGCTTACGAGAAGTGGCTATGGCGGAAGATTCCATGGAACCGTCCACCAGTTTTGAAGGCAAAATATACTGGGACAATCCGCTATAACTATAACGGGGTGTCAGGTGAAAAAACCATTCGCGTTCAGATTAAGCAATCATGGCTTGGAATTGATATTCAGACTTCAACGGATATCAATTCCAGCGTGACGATAGCTGCGGATATCGTTAAAGAATACGGTCGAGATGTTCTGTACTATACATACATGACGAATCCGACTGCGGCAACTCAGAATGAGAATCCGATTCAGCATGGGACATGCAGGATGATCCTTGATGGCGATAATTCCAGAATAAGTGGAAAGTATTGGACTTCCAGCAACACCACTGGTGATATCGAATGGGTGGCTGAGTAATCTCGTGAATGATGTGCGATCTTTGAAGGGTCAAAATAGCTAAGTCGATAACGCGTGTCTAAAGGATGGAGGGTCGCATGAAGATTAGTAAAATTCGAGTACAAAATTATAAGCTGCTAAAGGATGTGTGCATCCAAACAAACCCAGACATCAATGTTTTCGTAGGCGAAAATGATGCTGGTAAGAGCACGCTTCTTGAAGTTATATCAATTATAACATCCGGTAAGCTGAACGGATATGCCTTTAGCAAGCAAATCAAGGACAATATGTTCAATATAGATGTCCGCAATGCGTATATAGCATCCATCAATGATACAAAGCCATCTGCCCCGCCTCAAATAATCATGGAGGCCTATTGTGAAGACGGCGATGCATGGTATAGAGGCAGTAACAACTCATTGAGTGAGGATATTTCTGGAATCCGCGTAGTCGCAGAGTTTGATAGTCAATACGCCCGTGCATACACAGAAATGCTTGAAGCGGGCGAAGTGAAAGATATACCGGTTGAATTCTACCGTGTCGATTGCAAATACTTTAGCGGAGAACCGGTAAGTTACCGCTGCTGTCCTATAAAATCTGTTTTCGTAGATACTACGCGGAAAGATTATACCGGTGTGGTGGATAGATTTGTATCGGAAAATATAACTCAATACCTTTCGCCTGAAGATCATGTCGATCTGAGTATTGCCTATAGAAAAGTACGCGCCAACTTTAGTGACAGTGGCACCATCACAAAGCTCAACGAGGAATTAAAGAAAGGTCAAGCGCTCAATGGAAGAGTATTTTCTCTTGAGCTTAGAGAAAATGATGTGGATGAATGGAAACGCCAGATGGCTATTTCGATTGATACTATTCCATTCGAGCAAATCGGATTTGGAACCCAAAACGCAATAAAGGTTGAGCTTGCGATTGCTCATGATGCCGAAGAAGTGAATATGATTCTTATGGAAGAACCGGAGAACTGCCTGTCGCACACAAATATGGCAAAGCTGGTTCACCGCGTTTCTTCAACCGAAGGGAAACAGATATTTATCTCAACACACAGCAGTTTTATTGCAAATAAGCTGAACTTAGGAAATCTGCTGCTTGTTGAAAAAGGCAAAGTGAAGCCGTTCCGAGATTTACCGACCGAGACTATCGGTTATTTCAAGAAACTCCCTGGATACGACACATTGCGCCTTGTGCTGGCAGAAAAAGTCGTTCTCGTAGAAGGTCCTACAGACGATCTTATCATTCAACGAGCATACAAGGATAAAAAAGGCTGTCTTCCAAGTGAAAATGGGATTGATATCATAGCTGTCGATTCTCTGGCATTCAAGCGCTATTGTGACATCGCTGTAATTCTTAAAAAGGAAATCGCAGTTGTAACGGATAACGATGGCAACATAGCCTTGAATATCGACAAAAAATACAGCGAGTACAAGGACTCTCCGTATATCAGAATCTTTCATGAGAGGAATGAAGCTCTTAACACAATAGAACCATCTGTTTTAGCTGTGAACTGTGATATAGACGGAGCACCAACCGAAGAATTTAAGGCTGTAATTTCATGCGGAGCATCGCTGATGAATAGAGATTACGATGGAATATTGGGCTTCATGAGCAAAAACAAATCAGAATGGGCAGCGAGAGTATTTGACGCTGAGGACAGTATTCATTATCCAGCGTATATTAAGGAGCTGATAGATGAATACTGTTAGATTAGCCGCTGCTGGAGCAGGAAAAACATATGGAATATGTTGCGAAGCGCTTGAGGAAATACGAGAAAATGAGTGTGCCCGTGTCCTTATGGTCACATATACAAACAGGGGCACGGAAGCTATCCGCACAGAATTAGAAGCGCAGAATTATGGCGTATTACCGGCTGGCATAGTCGTCTATACATGGTATCAGTTTCTTTTGAAGGAACTGATAAAACCATATCAGACGTATATAACTGGTATAAACAAGCTGGTTTCTTTTGATTTCTCGCTTGAGCATTCACGTAATTATGCTTCTGCTGGCACAGCAAAGCGTTATATTACCGACTCAAATAATGTTCGTTCTGAAGAGGCAAGCAATTTGATCCTGCTGCTTGATGAACGGAGTGAGCATAAAGTCTTCTCGCGTTTGGCAGGGGCATATTCATCAATCTATATAGATGAAGTTCAAGATTTGGCCGGACATGATATAGATGTTTTAGAAATGCTCTTTGCATTAGATATGTCTGTTGTATGCGTAGGAGATAATAAACAAGCGACATTCCAGACACACAGCACAAAAACCAACAAAAAGAAGTCTGGTAAAAACATCTTTTCTTTTTTTCGGGAGCTTCAAAGAAAAAACATTGTGGAGATTCAGGAATCACTGTGCAGCAGACGTTTTAATTCGCAGATTTGCAGCTTTGCAAATCGCGTATATCCGAATGATAAAAACATCACATCGGATATGACAGAAGAAACAGAGCACGATGGTGTATTCTTGATTGCAAAAGAAGATGCTTCTAAGTACTTTGAGTTCTTCTTACCGCAGGAACTTAGATTCAATAAAAATACAGTCGATACATGCGGATATAATGTTGTGAATTTTGGCGAGTGTAAAGGGAAAACATATCCTCGTTGCTTAATTCACGCCAACAAAACATTTATCGACTTTCTAAAGGGGAAAACACTGAAAGCTCCTGAAAAATACTATGTAGCTGTCACAAGGGCAAAATACAGCAACGCCATTGTTGTAGATTCATTGTTTAGTGCGGCCGGATTTGAAAAATGCAAGATAATGCTTGGAGATCAGGAGATTGAGGCTGAGAAGTTTATTTGTAGTTGAGGTGGAGTAAGAATGTTTAATATCGGCGATTTCGTTTTTGACACGATTGCCGGAGCCAACGTGCAAATCATGGAGCGGATTGAGCTGTGGGGATATACATCCTACAAGGTGTTTAATCCGGCTAATGGCAGCGTATATAAGGCGACCGGCGAACAACTAAAGATGGGAGGCAGTGAAGCACAGCTGGATGAGAACTACCTGCGCTATATTACGCTGCTCTCAAAAATCAAAAACGAGACATCCGCCGGTGTTCTTTCTGCCCTCTCCAGCGGCGTAATTCCGCTTCCGCATCAGCTACATGTGCTGGAGCGGACACTGGAAACGCGCAATATTCGTTATATTCTTGCGGACGAAGTCGGCCTTGGTAAGACTATCGAAGCCGGCATGATTATCAAGGAGATGAAAGCCCGCGGCTTGATTACGCGAATTCTTGTCGTATGCCCTACCGGACTTGTCAGCCAGTGGTCTGTGGAAATGCAGGAAAAATTCCATGAGAAGTTTCAGGTGATCCTGCCATCGGATTTTGATACGATACGACGTTTGATCGATAATGACGATGTGTACGGTCAGTTTGACCAGGTCATCTCGCCCATGGATTCCATCAAGCCGGTAGAAAAGCACGCCGGTTGGTCGGATGAACGGGTGGAAAAGTATAATCAGGAGCGCATAGAGGCAATCATCAACAGCGGATGGGATTTGATCATCATCGATGAGGCGCACCGCGTGGGAGGTTCTTCCAGTGATGTGGCCCGTTATAAACTGGGATATTTGCTCTCTCAAGCAAGCCCATATCTGCTTTTGCTGACGGCAACGCCGCATAATGGCAAAACAGAGCCGTTTCTTCGTCTGGTACGTCTGTTGGATGAGCAGGCATTCCCAAACTACAAGTCTATCGTCAAGGAACAGGTTGCGCCCTATCTGATTCGCTCCGAAAAGCGAGAAGCTATCGACAATAACGGAAATCTGCTCTTTAAAAAGCGATACACTCACTTAGTTGAGTTGCATTGGGACGAGCGGCACTCGCTTCAGCGCCAGCTTTATAAGCTGGTTAGTTCCTATGTTTCCAAAACTTATGATAAGGCACGCCGAAACCGCAAGAAGAACATGTGCCTGATTTTCCTCATGATTATCATGCAGCGAATGGTGACAAGCAGCACTGCCGCTGTCCGTCAGAGCTTGGAACGTCGTCTGCGTGTACTCCTTGAGGAGGAGACGCGCGTTAATACCATGAGTGAATCGGATTGGGATGAGCGCGACATTGAAGACGGTGATGCGGATGCGATGGGGGCAATGTCTCTTGACCGTAGTGCCGAAATCGAAGAACTGAAGATGATTATCTCTGTAGCAAAGCAGGCAGAGTTCCAGCACCATGATGTTAAGGTCGATGCTCTCTTTGATACGATTGATGAGCTTCAAAGCGAGGACCCGGCACAGAAGATTATTCTGTTCACGGAGTTTGTTGGCACACAGGTTTATCTGAAGGAATTGTTGGAATCCAGAGGCTACTCAGTCAGTGTTCTGAATGGCAGCATGGACATCGAAGAGCGTAATAATGCTCTCAACGAGTTCAAGACGAGCACTGGTATCTTCATCTCAACGGATGCCGGCGGCGAAGGTCTGAACTTGCAGTTCGCGAATATCATTATCAACTATGACCTGCCGTGGAACCCGATGAAAATCGAGCAGCGCTGTGGCCGTGCAGACCGTATCGGTCAGCAGCGAGATGTCCATATCTACAACATGATTATCGGTGACACGGTGGAAAGCCGTGTTCGTGAAGTGCTGGAAGAAAAGCTCTCTGTCATTATGAAAGAGCTCGGCGTAGATAAGTACTCCGATGTGCTGGACAGCGAAGTGGCAGAATGTGATTTCACGGATGCCTACATGAGTTCCATCGGACACGCTTCCCGCATTGAACAGAATATTTACTCCGTAGAGAAGGAGATGCGCCAACAGGCGGAGAATGCTCTTAAGTACAAAGATATTCTCCATGAAGAGAAAGATCTGACACAGTTGGTCGGTAAAGAGTCCAACTTTGATGTAGATACTGCTCTGCGTCAGATGCTTGCCTACTATGAGTCCTGGAAAGGAAACGACCTGACGCTCATAGACAGGATAAGCATCAATGACGAGATGATTACAAAACATCTCTGCGGCAGTATTGTGCAAGACCACACGGGACAGCTTATGTCGGTTGGCATTCGGAACTTTCCAAATGAAGCTGGCTACTTCATGCTCTGGGAGCTTTCTGTTTCCGAGGATACGCAGGACAAGCGCATTATTCCGATTTTTGTGAATGAGTCGTATGTTTTGCGCGCTATGGCCGGCAGCAAAATCATGGATGTGTTCCTTGACGGAAGCAGTCGGCTGGATTGCCGGATGGTGCCTAACCTTTCGGAAGAGGATTATCAGCGCTTGCAGGAAATCTGCATGAACTTTGCTTACAACACGTTCGTCGAGCTCAAGGAAAAGCAGACAAAGCGGAACACTGAACAGTATGAGAAATATAAGTATGCTCTGTCTCTTCGCAGAGAAGCCGCAGGGCATATCGGCATAGAGAACATTCGCCGTTCGAGAATTGCAAAGCTCGATCGCGAGGAACGAGAGATTGAAGAAGAGCACAAGCGCAGCGGCACTGTGCTCCCGGACTTCCGGCTGATGATGTTGATTCGATTGGAGGCGTAAACAATGTTTGGAGAGTATGTGTACGGGAACTCCCCGGCAGCATATGCAAACTTCATATGGATAAACGATACAGACTGCCTGAATCGACTTACAGCATACATGAAGGCTTTTGCTGTGCATGGCTTTGATGTGGTTGAATATAAGGATGATCTTAGCTTTCGTATCAAATATGAGCAGAAGTTGAATGCCGGAGAGAAAAAGCTTGCTGTGTTAAATTCTGGGAAAAATTATATTCCCTACGATATTTTGAATCGTTTTGCAGTTTATACGGCATCGTTGCATAGGCTCTTTCCCAAGCTAAATACAGATGCCTTGCGTCACAAATCTCCTATGGATTTGGACTTGCTGACGATGGTGATTTCAAAGAATTTCGACAATTTAACAAATAAGGAACAGACGGAAAAGTTCTTCGAGACAGTTGTTTTCAGCAAAGAGAACCTATCGAGCTATTTTCAATCAAAACTGAAGCAGATATTTCAGCTTGCAACAGGCAACCCGTCTTACAAAGATTGGTATCGAATTGCTGAGGAAAAGGCTCAGATTGACCGATATTCTGTTCAATATGGGCTGGATATCAATACAAGTGAGATCAATGATTTATTCCAGAGTTATGTACTCAAAGCATTTGGAACATTGTCTTCCAAAATTGACCGTAATACGCCGGTGTTAGTGAGTCATGCTATGGAATACATGCATGAGCAGAGCGGCAAATTTGCCATCATTGTTATGGATGGTATGTCGGAGTTTGATTGGAATATTATTTCCCAATCATTTTCGGATATTGCCTATGAGCAGACAGCAGCTTTTGCAATGATTCCAAGCACAACTTCGATTTCGCGTCAGTGCCTTTTATCAAACAAGTTTCCGAGCCAGCTCATCGCACCATGGGTGCAAAGCAAGGAGAGGGCAGAGTTTACTGAATGTGCTAAGGCATTGGGATATGCCGACAGCCAGATAGGATATGCTCGCGGGTACGACACGGACTTCAGTAGTTCTGTCCGCTGCGGGGCTGTAATTATCAATGATGTGGATGATATGGTACATGCGCAGTCGCAAGGTCGTCTTGGAATGTATAACGATATCTCAGTCCTATCTGAGGAAGGCAAACTTTGTCATCTGACAGATCGTTTGCTTTCAAAAGGATTTGATGTGTATATCACAGCAGATCACGGCAATACACTATGCAACGGAATCGGAAGATTTGTCGGTGCTGGTGTAGATGTAGAAACAAAGAGCCATCGGATGGTGGTGTTAAAGGATTTCGCCGATAAGGCAAAGATGGCAGATAAATTCGGACTGATTGAATACCCGAAATATTATCTTCCCAAGGAATATGATTACTTAATCTGCAATACGGATACATCTTTGGATAATCTGGGAGAGCAGGTTATGACCCACGGTGGAATGACAATCGATGAAGTCGTTGTTCCATTTATCAAAATAAAGGCGGTACAGAACAATGGCTAAGATGGTTGGATTATCTCGAAATTTGAAGCTTCAATGGCTCAATAAGACCGTGGAGCTTGCTTCGAGTGACCTTACTGAACAGGAAATAAAAGATCGGCTAAACGACTATTTGAGCTTTGAAATTTCAAGCCCGACAAATCTTCGTAAGACTCGGGAAATACTAATGAACATATGGGTTTACGAGAATGATATCAGCAATAAGCTAAGAGATGAAGCAATCAGTATTGTTCGTGATATGCCGGAATATGCGCTGGTTGCCCATTGGTGCATGATGATGGCAAACTATCCGGTTTTTGTTGATATGTGCAAGCTGATTGGAAGACTATCAGAGTTTCAGGATGAAATCACGCTAAGCCAAATCAAGCAGAAGTTGTATGATGAGTGGGGTGAGCGTACGACCCTATATCATTCCATTGATAAGCTGATTTCGACACTGAAGGCGCTGAGTGTGCTCCAGTGCGATAAGCCTGGAAAATATCAAATTGTAAAGCATTTTGTTGGCAATAGCAGAGTTTCAGCATTTATGGTATATGCGATGGTGCTTGTGGATGACAGCGGATATTATCCTTTTGCAGAATTGAGTGGCGCAGTATATTTCTATCCCTTTGAGTATCAGGTAGAGAAAGAGATATTCCTCACCGATAATCGCTTTTCGATGAACAATTTTGGAGGAGAGCTATCTGTCTCGGTGAACGCATAAGGCCATCGGAGGTTGATTCTATGGATGAAATAAGCAACACTACAAATAATGTTCTTGCTGAGCAATCAGATACTGTGCTGGTACCTGCTTCCGGTAAAACGCTGTATATTACATAATCTACGCCAGACTTTGACTACAAGCATTTGCTCGGGCAGTTTGTACAAGTTGTAAACATGAAGGATATTCTTGCCAAGATTAAAGCGGGAACCCAATATGTTGTGCAGATCGGCTGAATTTCAACAGGCTTACAATTCCGGTGAGTATTTCATTATGCAGAATGCAAAAACCGGAAAAATGTGGTCATCTTTGATGAAAGTAGCCGAAAACGGCCATAATCAGGTAGTTACTCCGCTCCTAATTGCAGAACAGGCAATCATCCAAGTCAATCCTATTCAAGATTTGTCAATGAGCTATCACAATATGCTCATGCAGCAACAGATGACTCAACCCACTGCTATCGTTGAGGAAACATCCATTGCAGTAAAACGTATCGAGCATGGTCAGATGGATGATCGTATTGGGTTACTTGAAGCAGGTAAAACGGGATAAAGCTCGTACTTTCTATGCCAGAAGGGCAAGAACGCACTATGCAAATTGATTCAAGCCGACAGAACCTTCTGGTAGCGCAGGCTCCATATGGATATATGAAAAGCCCGGAGGAAAAGCGCAAGATGGTTCCCAATCCGGATACTGCACCTGTCGTGCGAAGATATTAGACCTGGCGCTGAAAGATAAAAAGAGCACCGAGATTACGATATTTCTCAATGACTGCAAGATTGAAACTCCGTCCGCGTATTTCATGCGGATGAATATAGGAAGCAAGAAGTTCCGAGGTGCTTCTTCGGAGGTCTGCTGGACATCGTTAAATGTGCGGGATATCCTGAAGCGTCGTGAATATACCGGCGTGATGATTATGAACAACCGGCTTTGGAAGGGCTTGGACAATCCGAGGACAGTCTGGATCGATGAATCCGAGTGGAAGGTCATTCTGGACTGCCATGAAGCGATGGTCAGTGAGACGGAATTTGAGGAGGCATAGAAGATATTCTGTAAGGTATGAAAGGCAGATAAATTGCCGAACCAATATCTTCTTCGCAGATTGATTCGCTGCGGCAACTGCGGGCGTTCCATACGGCACCAGAAGCACACGCCTGCAGTGTATTATCACTGCTGCAAATCATCCGCGAATAAAGAAACCAGCTGTCCTGTGGACGATCGCTTCTACGAGAAAGATCTGGAGCGAGTAGTTTAAAATGACCTGCTGGAAAAGCTGTGGCTGCTGGTAGAAGCAGATGAACGCCTGCATCAGACTGTGGCATCTGCCAAAGGCACAGAGAAGAATCTACGTTTTCGGCTGGATCAGATAGAGAAGCGACTCAAGCAGATATCTCTGAGTCGTACCGGAGCCTATGAGAGGTACGCTGATGGCTCTCTGAGCCAGGAGTTATACCTGGCAGAACGCGATAGGCTTTATGCCACAGCAGACATACTGGCCGTAGAAAAAGAAAAACTGGAAAAGGAGTTGGTACCCCTTATCCGAAGTAAGAATCAGGACATGACAGATACGGTTCAGAAGGCACAGGAAGCGCTTTCGGCCAGCGAGCTTACTAACGATATGCTTCTGTTTTTCATTGATCGTGTGAATGTCTACACCGGCATGAGAGTGGAGATCATCTAGCGCTTCTCAGATGAGATCGCAGAAGCCATGTCAGATGCTGAAAATGGCTAAGAATAAGGAACAGTGCGGATTTCAGATTGTTTCGGACACCGCACGGTACTATACTTTATTTTGAGATTTTATACTCAAAACGAAAAGCATCGCGAAAGGTACGGTAGTAGATAGATTTTGAAAGCACCATATTTTTTAGTCTTTGCTTAACACCAGCAAAGGGCCTTTTTGGAACGGAATATATCGTTCGTGTGCAGATGGCGGAAGACCGTGGAATCCAGTCCCCAGAGCCAATGGGGTATGGGAAAGGGTGGCGTCTTACGAGGCAGATGTATTCTAACTATTTCATGCTTCCTTTTCTGCTCATGGGGATACTGCTCATCATCTTGCCGGTGATAGGACTGACCGTGCTGTCTGCGGTAGAGGTATCATTTCCTCCCGGTTATCTTCTGCTTTATGCGGGGCTGCCTTTTCTTCTGGGTGTAATGAGTCTCTTTCTGGGGCTGTGGGTGCGGCGCAGGCAGTCGCGGAATCTGGTTCATCTGGGAACAGGGCGGGAAAAAACATTTCGCCAGTGGGAGCAGATCATGCCGGAATTGCAGGAGCTTACAGAAGGAGAAAAGGCGCGTATTTATGATGAAGTAGTATGGAAGATCAGGATACTTGTTCCTGTTGTATTGATCCTGCTGGCGGGGATTCTGCTGCTTGCCCTTCCTGCGGCGCGGAAATGGTTTGTGGAAGTGTATTTCCCTTTGCTGCGATATATTGCGGATTCTGCGGCAGAGATGCCCGATTTGTATAGCGGTTATGGGGTCAGGCTGTTTGCTTCGTCCCTGTCGCTTCCGGCCATGTTCTTTATTCTGCATTTGGTAGTGAAAAAGATTTTTTTGCGGAGTTTTCTTCATACAGCATGGGAACATGTGAAAAACAAGACATAGTATAAATTGGATATGGGAAAACTTCATTTTATGCAGAAGGGGTCAGGGATTTTCTTGGATAAACAGATCAGGAAAAGAAATCAGCCCCGCAAGCGGAGGATATATTTTCTGCAAAAGAACATAGCCGGAATGGGATACCGGTATCAGAACGGATTTGAGAAAGGAAAGGGACATCATGGATCCTTTTTTGTGGCTTGTGGGATTTGTAATCTTTGCAGAGAGTGCATTTTTTCTTGGCATTTTGTTTGTACTTGCCTTTTACGGCTGGCGTCTGCTCCGCCATATCTGGCAGGGGACAGCGTTTACCGCTTATCATATAGAAAATGAGATACTGTATATCCATAATGTGTTTGAAACTTCTTGTCCCCTGTCCGATATAGAACGGGTGGAAGCAAGGAAAGTACTACTATACCGCCGCCCGCTGAGTGGGGGCGCCAAGTACTTTATTCGTCTGTATCGAAAAAACGGCAGGAAGACAGGCATGATAATCTGGGGAGAGGGATTTAAGTATTATAATTATGAAAGTGCCGAGGAAAAATTGAAAGAGTTTTTTCAATTGATGGAGTCTCGGGGGATTCCCTGCCGGATGACGGATAGATGGGATTGGTTTTTCCATGCATAAAAAAACAGGGAATGCGTTTTTTGAATGAATTTCACTGAAGCGGTATCGGTATGGAAAGAAAGGGTAAAGCCTCCTGTATACTGCTCTTTAGTATCTCATTTCCGTGTAGAGATGAAATGCTTCCCGCAATAAGACCTGCAAAAGTATCCGTCATCCCCGGCGGGTGCTTTTTCGTTGGACAGAACTATTTTTTCCTTTAGATACAGAAGAGAAATATGTCTCTGCGGAAATAAAAGGCGCATGCGGGGAAACATGAGGACGGCGGGGAAAGCTTTGTGGTAATATAAGTGTGTATAAACAGGTTTGTTCCATTTATTTCCGTTCTGTCATTTGGAAAATATATGAAAGAGAAGGTGTGCACTTTGTCTGACATTAGACGGCTTTATGTGAGAAAGAAAGAAAACTTCCGGCAGGGAGAAGAAAGTCTGACTGCCCAGCTGAAAGAAATTCTTGGTGAAAGGATTCATGAAACGGCCATTTACCACCGTTATGATGTGGATCATCTGAGTGGTGACGATTATGAAAAGGCTGTGGCGACCGTTTTCTCCGAACCGCCGGTAGACTCCGTGCAGGAGGAATTACCGAAAGGGGATATGGTAATTGCTGTGGAATTCCTTCCCGGCCAGTATGATCAGCGGGCGGACTCGGCAGAACAGTGCCTTGCTATTGTTACAGGCCGTGACGGTGCCCGTGTACGGTGTGCTCTGGTGTATGTTTTCCATGGTGATTTTACAGACGGAGATCGGGAAAAAATTTTGAAATTTCTTGTAAATCCTGTGGAATCAAGAGAAGCATCTCTGGAAGAAGCGGAAACACTGGATCTGCCGGTTGAAGAGCCGAAGCCTGTGGCGGTTGTAGAGGGGGTCCGTGAATTGAATGATGACGGGATCGACAGACTGATTAAAGACATGGGACTTGCCATGAGCCATGATGATCTGGCTATGATTCGCGAATATTTCAGGACGGAAGAAAAGCGCGATCCGACAGTCACTGAGATCCGTGTACTTGACACTTACTGGTCCGATCACTGCCGTCATACCACGTTTTCCACGGAACTTACCGAAGTAGGAATTGAAGACGGTATTTTCACCAAACCGATCAAAGAGGCATGGAATGAGTACGCAGATAGCCGTCTTTGCGTGTACGGAGAAAAGACCGACCGTCCTGTGACACTCATGGATATGGCGACGGTGGCCGTGAAGGCGCTTTGCAAAGAAGGCCGCCTGGAAAATCTGGACTCTTCCGAAGAAATCAATGCGTGTACAATCAAAGTGACGATTGACACTGTCGATGGAGAAGAAGACTGGCTCCTTCTCTTTAAGAATGAAACGCATAACCATCCTACGGAAATCGAACCTTTCGGCGGTGCGGCGACCTGTCTCGGCGGCTGCATCAGAGACCCGCTGTCCGGACGTTCTTATGTATACCAGGCGATGCGTGTCACTGGCGCTGCGGATCCGCACACACCGCTTTCCGAAACACTTACGGGCAAATTACCGCAGAAGAAAATCGTTGTGGAAGCGGCGAAAGGGTATAGCTCTTACGGAAATCAGATCGGTCTGGCAACTGGTGAAGTGAAAGAATATTATCATCCCGGATTCATGGCAAAACGCATGGAAATCGGCGCTGTTATAGCAGCGGCTCCGGAAAGCCATGTCATTCGTGAACGGCCGCAGGCCGGTGATGTGGTCATCCTTGTGGGCGGCAGGACAGGCCGTGACGGTATGGGCGGCGCGACAGGCTCATCTAAAGAACTGAATACGGAATCTATCGAAACCTGCGGCGCGGAAGTGCAGAAAGGCAATCCGCTGACGGAGAGAAAAATCCAGTGCCTTTTCCGCCGCGGCGAAGTGACCCGTCTGATCAAGCGGTGCAACGACTTTGGCGCGGGCGGCGTATCCGTGGCGGCAGGGGAACTGACAGATGGTCTTTCTATCAACTTGGACAGCATGCCGAAGAAATATGAAGGCCTTGACGGTACGGAACTGGCGATCTCCGAATCGCAGGAAAGAATGGCGGTGGTTGTCAGGAAAGAAGACGCCGATCGTTTTATTGCTTATGCGGCGGAAGAAAATCTGGAAGCGACAGTCATTGCCGATGTGAATGACAGCGGCCGACTTGTCATGACCTGGCGGGGCGATAGGATCGTTGATATTTCCCGTGCCTTCCTTAATACAAACGGAGCGTCCCAAAGAAAAGATGTATATATTGCCAAACCGGATGAAGAAGGCTTTTTTGTCCGTCCTGAAATCAAAGATATCCGTGCAATGTGGTTAGAAGCCATGGGTGAACTGAATAATGCGTCCCAGCAGGGACTTGCGGAACGTTTTGATTCTACTGTCGGAGCGGGGACGGTTCTTATGTCTTTTGGAGGTAGGTACCAGAAGACGCCTGCTGACGGAATGGCGGCTAAATTTCCTGTACGACGGGGCCAGACGGACAGCGCAAGCTTCATGGCACACGGCTTTGATCCGGATCTGGCGGAGTGGAGCCCTTTCCATGGCGCCGTATATGCGGTTCTTCTTTCCGTGACACGCCTCGTGGCGATGGGGGCGGATTGGCGCAGGGCATACCTTACGCTCCAGGAATATTTTGAAAAACTGACAGACAGGACAAGCTGGGGAAAACCTGCTGCTGCTCTTCTTGGTGCATTCCATATGCAGGCGGCTCTCGGTCTCGGTGCCATCGGGGGCAAAGATTCCATGAGCGGTACGTTTAATGATCTCCATGTACCGCCGACGCTTGTTTCCTTTGCTGTTGCTCCCGGAAAAGCTTCTGAAGCGGTCAGCCAGGAGTTGAAACAGAAAGGAAATACCCTCATGCTTTTCGGGATGCCCAAAGATGAGACAGGAATGCCGAACCTTAACGTATTTAAACTGCATGCCGATTTCCTGTATCAGGAAGTGAAGAAAGGAAATATTGCGGCTATGAAAGCCGTAGGACACGGCGGTGTCGCTGTGACTGCCGCGGAGATGGCTTTCGGCAATAAGCTGGGGGTGGACTTCACGACGGGGACTTTGCCTCTGCCGAAGTATTTTGGAAACTTCTATGGGGCGATCATTGTGGAAACTGCGCCGGAATTGGCGGAAGAGTACGCAAAGCAGCCGCACACGAGAATTCTCGGCACCATCGGCGGAGATGTGATGAAAGTGGCGGATACGGAAATTTCTCTGGAAGACCTTCTTTGTGCGTATGAGAAGACTTTGGATCCTATTTTCCCAAGGCGTGCGGAAAATCTTACAGGAACTATTCCGGTCATTGCCGAAACGGAACCGAAATTCCGCTTTGCCGTGAAAACCGCCATTACAAGACCGAAAGTATTTATTCCCACGATGCCGGGTACCAACTGCGAAGTGGACAGTGCGAGAGCCTTTGAACGGGCAGGCGCTGATACAGACATCTTCATCATGAGAAACAGAGATGCGGCGGAACTGAAAGAATCCGTGGAAGAAATGGCAAGACGTATTTCCAGATCACAGATCGTCATGTTTCCCGGCGGCTTTTCCGCGGGAGATGAACCGGATGGAAGCGGCAAGTTTATTGCGGCCGTATTCCGCAATGCAAAACTCATGGAGGCCATGGAAGAACTTCTCCATATAAGAGACGGACTGGTTCTCGGTATCTGCAACGGATTCCAGGCTCTGATCAAACTGGGGCTTGTTCCGTATGGTGAATTTAAGCCGCTGACAGAAGAGGCGCCGACGCTGACATTCAATACCATCGGACGCCATTTGTCCCATTATGTAACGACAAAAGTGGTTTCCACGAAATCTCCATGGCTGTCTTTATGCCGGCCGGGTGATCTGCACAGTATTCCCATAAGCCATGGGGAAGGCCGCTTTATTGCGTCTGATGAACAGATCAGAGCGCTTATTGCCAATGGACAGGTAGCAACACTTTATACAGACAGTGAAGGCCACCCGACTTATGACAGCCGGTACAACCTGAACGGGTCAAATTGGTCCATTGAGGGCATTACCAGTCCTGACGGTAGAGTTCTGGGAAAGATGGGGCATACGGAAAGAAACGGCGCGAATATCGCGAAAAATATTTACGGCAATAAATTCCAGCCTTTGCTGGAAGCAGGCGTGAAATATTTTAAGGGATAGTTCTTACTTTTGATGAAAAGGGTCTCCTTCGGGAGGCTCTTTTTTGCGGGCGTGGACATTCGAGAAAAGAGAATGATAGAATTAAATCATATAATAAAGATGATATCGGAAGGGCGGGATAGGGATGTCGGATGAAGAAAAATGGGTAAAAGCATATGAAAAATTAAAGAAGGAAGGAATGCTGGCGCCTGCTGTCGATTATGAAGAGTTGTTTGCAAAAAGTGAGTTTCAGGGTAAGAAACTGTTTTTATTTTCCATGGGAACCGTAACTTTCCCTACAGGGAAGATCATTGTATGCGACCCTCTTGTGTATCTGGATAAAAACACTGTGCCGTACAGGGAGAAAGTTCCTGTCGGAACGTTTATGCTGGAAACACTGGCGGCAGAAATGGAAGAAGGAAATTTCCGCTACATTGCCACACGGATCCGTTTCGCTGAGGAAGAAGCGGCTTACTATGAATTGGCGCTGACCGGTACAGAAGATTTGTCTGATTGGGAAAATTTTGATTATATCGGATTCGCTGTCGATGCAGGGCTGGCGACCGTGGCAGATGTCAAAGTAAGGGACGCTTATTGCAAATTTGAAAGTGACTGGTATGAAAAGAATCCGGAAGGAAATATATATGATGATTTCTTTGCAGATATATTTGCAGAGAGCTATGAAGCAGCGCCCCGGTTCCAGAGAGAAGGGGGCGACTGGATCAATTTCACGATACCGGGGACGTCATACCGGCTTCCCATGATACAGAGCGGATTCGGCGACGGCTGCTATCCCGTGTACTTCGGTTACGACAGGGCGGGAAATCTCTGCCGGATGGTCATGGAGTATATCTGCTGTGAACCGGAGGAGAAGTATACACCGGAAGAGGAGGCTTATTTTGATAAGAACCGGCCGTTTCTGGAACAGATTGGAGAATGGTATGTGAATGACAAACCGCAAAAAGTCATAAAGGCCATTACCTCTCTTCCTAAAGAAGAACAGACGGATCTCCTGATGGGTGAGCTGGCCGTGGCTTATAATAATACGGAGCAGTATGAAAAGGCGCTGGAAATTCTGGAAGAACGCATGGATCGGAATAGGGAAAACTATGAATGGCATTACCGGCTCGGGTTCGCCCTGTATTACTGCGCGGAGCAGGAAGAAGATGTAAAAAAAGCGGAGACATTGAGCCGGCGTGCGGGAGAAGAGTTCCGATGCGCCCTGGCATTGAAACCTTCCCCTGCATTCAAGGCGGAATGTAAAGAGTTTTTGGCATGGATAAAGGAAGATTTCTCCAGTTATGAGAAAGGGATCAAACCGGCTAAAAGAGAATAGTGTGATCAGGAGATTCTTTCGGGAATCTCTTTTTTATGGACGGCTCTCTGCGTGTAATTACAGAAAACATGTTTTCAAGGAGAAAGATATGGGGTTGGAAGCAAAAGTATTTGAACGGAAAAAACCGGATTTCGAGAAACTGGCGGAGTTCGGTTTTCATAAGGACAAAGAAGGGTACCATTATTCCCAGTTATTTATGGATGGAGATTTCAGGGCGGACATTTCTATCAGCCTTGAAGGGAACGTTTTCGGACGTGTTTTCGATACGGCGGCGGGAGAGGAGTATCTTCCCGTCCATGTGCCCTATCAGACGGGAGCCTTTGTGAATATGGTCAGGGCCCGTTATGTGGAAATATTGGAAACGATAGGCGCCGGATGCTTTACTGACAGACTTTTTCTTTTCGACCAGTCGGAGCGGATTGCGGAGATGATTAGGATGCGGTATGGCGACCGTCCGGATTTTCCGTGGAAAAAATATCCAGGGTATGGTGTATTCAGAAATCATGAAAATAAAAAATGGTATGGAATCATTGTGGCAATTCCGAAAAATAAACTGGATGGTGGAAAAGATGGGGCGGTCATAGAAGTGATTAATGTGAAAATTCTGCCGGAAGAGGGAAAAAAGCTCTGCGGAACAGCAGGTATTTATCCCGCCTGGCATATGAGTAAAAAGAGCTGGGTGAGTCTGATTCTGGACGATACACTGCCGGATGGACAGATTATGGAATTTCTGGATGCAAGTTACCGATTGACGAAGGAAAAGAAGAGCGGATCAAAACAGGACACCGTGCCCCATACATGGATCATACCTGCTAATCCGTATTACTATGACATCGTTTCCGCATTCCGGAAGACGGATGTTGTGGAATGGAAGCAGGCGGGACATATCGAGGAAGGAGACACAGTGTACATGTATATGGCGGCGCCTTATTCTGCGATCCTGTACCGCTGTGAAGCGGTGGAAGTCGATATTCCCTGCCGAAAAGAAGATAAGAAACGGGAACGGTACTGTATGCGTATCAGGCGGAATAAAACCTATGACCGGTCATTCTGTCCCCTTTCTGAGATGAGAAAGCGGGGCGTACCGGGTGTCAGAGGACTGCGTACAATGACGGCAGAGCTAAAAAGATATTTAGATGAAGCGAAATAAAAATTTCTAAATGATAATGTGTTTCAAGTGTCAGAAATACGATGAATGCTGATTGTTTTCCTTGACAGACGGCGGGTTTGGTGATATTATTCTCAATAAGTGGGGGAGTAGCAAGCATCCTGTGCAGTAAGTCAACATGCTGACCTTATGGTCTGGCTCTACTTTAAAATGCGAGACTCACGTGTTTAGCAAAAGCTATGCGCGGGATCTCTGATTAGGAAATTTACCGGGCATAGCGTTCCGGTTTTTTATTTTCCGAAAGAGAGAAAATATGGACTTTGTATTTCTGCTGAGTAGCGTGCTCCTCGGTGCCGGTCTTGCGATGGATGCTTTTTCCGTTTCTCTGGCGAACGGTTTTCATGAACCGGGCATGGGATGGAAAAAAATCAGTTTTATGGCGGGCACTTTTGCATTTTTCCAGTGGTTTATGCCTATGGCGGGATGGATCTGTGTGCATATCATTGTGGAGGTATTCCAATTCTTTGCGTCCTATATCCCATGGATTGCTTGTTTTCTTCTTTGCTTTATCGGCGTAAGCATGGTGAAAGAAGGATTTTCCGGTGATGCGGGACATATCCGGGCCGGTGTGGGGAAAAAAGCGCTTTTGCTGCAAGGCGTCGCGACTTCCATCGATGCGCTTTCCGTAGGGTTTACCAATGAGCAAATGGACTTGGCGGCCGCATTTGTCTGTGCTCTCATTATTGCGGCAGTAACATTTGCGGCTTGTGTGGCCGGGGTAATGATCGGCAGGAAATTCGGAGTGAGGCTGGCGGATAAAGCTGCTGTCCTCGGCGGAATTATTCTCATCTCCATCGGATTGAAAATGGTGCTGCTGTAGCAGACCGGAAGAAATATTTTGTTATCGATGCAGCTTTGGGCGAAAGGCTTCAAGCTGTTTTTATTTTAGGGCAAATCTTGTTATAATGGGTGAAAACGTAAAGGGGGATTTTCGGATGGGGTATCGGCACAAAAAGGAAGGAGCGCTCTCCCTTCTGCCTTTTTTAATTTTTATCGTCATTTATCTCGGCGCGGGGATTTATTTTCAGATTCATGGCGTGGAAATGGCATTTTACCAGTTTCCCTCAGTGACAGCCATGTTTATTGCGGTTCTTTCCGCTTTCTTTATGGGAGATGAAACACTCCAGGTAAAATTCGGCATTTTCTCACGAGGCGCGGGCAACGAAAATGTCATGACCATGCTCATGATCTACATCCTTGCCGGTGCATTTTCTGCCGTGGCAGCTGCTATGGGCGGCCGTGACGCGACAGTAAATCTGGGGATCAGTTTTGTTCCTGCCCAATACCTGACGGCAGGCATTTTCATTATTTCTGCGTTTATGGGGACGGCCACGGGGACTTCTATGGGAACCATTGCGGCCATCGTGCCCATTGCAGCGGGAATTTCCGTGAAGAGCGGAATTTCTGAAGCGCTCATGGTGGCGGCCTGTGTGGGCGGCGCTATGTTCGGAGATAATTTATCCATGATTTCTGATACCACGATTGCAGCGACACGGACGCAGGGCTGTGAATTGAAAGATAAATTTAAAATGAACTTCAGAATTGCCCTTCCGGCGGCAGTTCTCACGATTTTTCTTCTTCTTGTTATCGGCCAGCCGTCAGCGGCAGCTGATTTGCAGGAGCTTGATTACAGCCTGCTTAAAGTATTTCCTTATATTGCCGTTCTTGGACTGGCGCTCCTTGGGGCAAATGTATTCCTCGTACTCACTGCAGGAATATTCCTTGCCGGATTTATCGGCATGGCATCGGCGGAGCTTACGGTTATTACTTTCGCACAGAATATCTGGAACGGCTTTATGGGGATGGGGGAAGCCTTTTTCCTTGCTCTTTTCTGCGGCGGTATTTCGGAAATGATCGCTTACTACGGCGGTATCGAATGGCTTATTTCCAAACTGCGCAAAATGATCAAAGGGAATAAATCCGCCCAGCTGGGCATCGCGGCGCTCGTGTCCCTAACGGACTGTGCCACAGCAAACAATACGGTGGCGATCATTATCAGCGGCGGTGTAGCAAAAGATATCAGCAATGAATATGGGATAAACTCCCGCAGAAGCGCGTCGCTTTTGGATATTTTTTCCTGTGTGTTCCAGGGGATTATTCCCTATGGTGCCCAGCTTCTGACCGCTTCCGCGCTGGCGTCGAAAAATGGTACTGTGATAAATGCGATGGAAATTATTCCCCATATGTGGTATTGCTGGCTTCTGGCCATTTTCGGAATCCTTTCCATCTATATCCCTTACGCCGATGGCGGCTTGAAAAAAGAGTGTGTGAAAGAATAAATACGTTTGTCCCGGGGGGGGCGGCGGTGTGTAAGCTGCGTGATATGGGAATAAATATATTTTATTCCTGATTATTTATTAAGTATTAACAATTATATGCAGTTGTGCTATTTTATATCTAAGAATCCTGTCAGCAGAAGTAAAGGGGATAAAGATGATGAAAAGTAAAAAGTATGGAATGATGTTGGCCGTATTGGCAGCCGCGGGCGGTGTAAGCGCGAGTGCGGCGCCTGTGCCGGTGTATGAACTGAAAGGGCTCACCGTCACGGCGACCCGGCAGGCAGAAACGACAAAGGATGTTCCTGCGAATGTACAGATCGTGACAGAAAAGGAAATTAAGGACCGCAATGTGCAGAATGCGGCACAGGCCGTCGCTTTGGCGACCGGTGTGCAGGTGGATACTACGGTGGAAGGCAGCGTGAACCTTCGCGGATATAATTCCAAGAATATCCTTGTCCTCGTCGACGGACAGCAGATGAATACCGCCTGGAACAGCACAGTAGACTGGAATATGATTCCTGTGGAAAATATCCGTAAAGTGGAAGTAGTCAGCGGCGGGCAGTCGGCGCTCTATGGAGGGCGTGCGGTTGGCGGCGTCATCAATATTATGACAAAGTCGGCGAAAGAAAATGGTGTCCATGGTGCTGTAAACTTGGGATACGGCAGCCACAACACGGTGAAGCAGAGTTATATGGCAAGCGGACGGAAGGATCGATTGAACTGGGGTGTCTTCTATGAAAATAAAATGACCGACGGCTGGCGTTCGTACCTGTCTTCTTATGCCATAAAGAATAGCAAAGGAAAAAATAATTTTACCGGTGTGGATACTTCTTCTCTGGACACGACTGCTGACGGGAAAGAATACATCATCGGCGACCGGGGGAAGAAGGAAGTCATGTCCGAAAGCTATGGCTTCAATCTGGGCTATGATTTTACAGAAGACAGAAAGCTCACTTATAAATTCACCCATTCCAACTATACATGGAAATATACGGATCCTCGTTCGTACCTGTCTGCGGGTTTCAGCAAACCGTCAGGCGTACCGGCGTCCACGTTTTTCGGCAACAGGGGCTGGCGCGTCTATGACATGCACAGTCTTACCTACAATGATCAGAAGGATAAAATCCATGCCCATTTCGGCATGACCGACTACACAAAAAGCGGATATATCACGCCTGATAAGACGGTCAAGGCAAGCCGCACTTTTGACGGTGCCGGCAGCAAGACATCCTATCCTTCAAAATCGTGGGATTTTGATTTGAATAAACGCTGGACCGCAGGCAGCCATACCATTCTTTTCGGCGGTTCTTACGGGAAGGACCGGTTTGATGAAACCATTTGGAAGACTGTTTCCGACTGGAAATCATGGGACAGTGCCGTGAAAGGAAATAAAGATGACCAATGGCTCGGAGGCAAGGCGAAGTCATGGGCCTTATATATTCAGGACAAATGGAAGCTCAGCAGCCGCTGGGCAGCGTACATCGGCGGACGGTACGACTATTATGAAAAATATGGCGGTTATAATTATTACAGGGGAAATGCGCCGACAAGACTGGAATCTGATTCCTACCACCAGTTCTCGCCTAAGTTGTCTGCCAGTTATGCGTTGGATGATCATACCAATCTGTACCTGTCTTTTGGGAAATCGTTTGCGCCGCCCCTTCTCTACCAGCTCTACCGGTATGCGGAACCGTCCTATGGCGGCCGTTATGAGCCGAACCCGTCTTTGAAACCCGAAACGACGACAAATTGGGAACTGGGAATTAAGAAAGACCTGGGGAAAACAAAAATTTCCGCAGACCTGTTCTATGCGAGGACAAAGGACTACATTGACCTCGTTACTATCGGAAAAACTGCTAAAGGTGCTGATATAAAGACATATAAAAATGTAGGAGAGGCAAGGACCCATGGGGCGGAACTGTCCGTCACCCATAAGTTCAGCAGCCTGTGGTCGGTTTATGCCAATTATACCTGGCAGCTTGGGAAAGTGGCTGATACGGATAATGGCTATGCCATGGGAAGAGATTATGAAATCCCCCGCCACCTTTTCCATTCCGGTGTGACGTACACAAATCATCCGTGGACCGTGAATGTGGACAGTATGTTCATTTCCGCAAGGAATGAGCCGGGCTGGAAAAGCGGCAAATTCAAATCCCGTGATGCCTACTTCCTTTTGAACATGGATACCGCTTATGCGGTGAACAAAAATCTTTCTGTCCAGTTCAGCATTTACAACATCCTTGACAGGGAATACTATGATCAGGAATCCGCCTCTGATAAGTATTATGCAGGTAACGGAAGGACATTTACCCTTTCCGCGCGATACTCTTTCTAAAAATAAATTTTGGCTTATAAGACCGTTTGTTCTTTGAAACAGGCGGTTTTATTTTGTTTTTGTTTTATTTATAATGAAGAAATAGAAATGCAGCAGCGTAAGGAGATCTCATGAAAAAGAAAATAGCCCTTATACAAATGCAGGCGGTTCTTGCCGATGTGGAAACGAATTACCGCCATGCGGAAGAATTGATGGAACAGGCGATGGAGGGAAATCCGGATATTCTTGTCCTTCCTGAAACGTGGAACACGGGGTTTTATATTTCCCGCAAACTGAAATCAATTGCTGATGAAGGTGGAAAGCGGACGGAAGCTTTCTTGTCTTCTTTCGCAAAAAAATACCATGTGAATGTCGCAGGCGGTTCGGCAGCTGTTCTTTGTGGGGATGATGTATATAACCGTTCTTTCGTTTTTGACAGGGAAGGACGGAAAATTGCTGAATACGATAAAGTTCACGGGTTTTCCTATGCCCATGAACCGATGTATTTCAAAGGCGGTGATCATGCGGTTTCCTTTGTGTTGGATGATATTTCCTGCTCCATGGTCATTTGTTATGATATCCGCTTTCCCGAGCTTGTCCGCCGTTCTGTCCTGGAAGGGAAAACGGATTTATTTTTTGTTCCTGCCGCCTGGCCGAAGGCGCGTCTTTTCCATTGGACACTTTTGGGACAGGCGAGAGCGGTGGAAAACCAGGTTTACCTGTGTGCCGTCAACCAGGGCGGCATTTCAGGGAAAACGGAGTATGGCGGAAATTCGGCGCTCTTTGACCCGTGGGGAAATGATGTCTGTCGTCTGGGAACGGAAGAAGGGATTGCTTTTGGGGAGATAGATACGGATATACTTCAACAAATCAGGGATACCATTCATGTATTCAGGGACCGCCGTCCGGAAATTGATGTGGTGCGGTGATTGCAAAAAAGCATATGAGAGTATAAGCAGACGGATAAATTTGCATAAAGGGAAAGGTGTTTCCTGCCGGATAGAAATGAAGGAGGGACGATATGGCATCGGGTAAAGAATATTTAAATTTTATTTTGGCACAGTTGTCTGATTTGGAGGATGTAAGCTGCAGGGCCATGATGGGAGAATATATTCTGTACTACAAAGGCAAAATTGTTGGAGGGATATATGATGACAGGCTGCTTGTAAAACCTGTAAAATCAGCAGTACATTATATGCCGGATGCGGAGTATGCTCTGCCTTATGAAGGCGCGGGGAAAATGTTACTGGTGGATCATGCAGATGATCAGAAGTATTTAACGGGATTGTTCAGAGCGATGTTTGATGAACTCCCTGCGCCTAAAAGCAAAAAGAAAATATAATAGGAATGAAACTGTCTCTATAAGCCGAATTTTCCGGATTTGACTTATAGGGGCAGTTTCGTTATTTGGAAATATTCTTTTTTGAAGCGTCATTTGATGGCAATCATCTGTCCCCAGTGGAAAGACCACAGGTATGTGCCGATGACCGGCTTGCCGAGAAGCTGCTGTGCCGCGTCTTTATAGACGAGAAGCTGGGTTCTGTAATGGCTTTGCAGTTCTTCAACGGAGCCGGTACGATCCGTTTTATAGTCAATGATGACGATATGGCCGTCACGCTCAATGAGGCAGTCCATGATGCCCTGCATGAAAACTTTTTCTCCTTCTTCGCAGCCCGGGTAGAAACGTTTCGCCGGAAGAAGAAGGGAGAAAGGCATTTCTTTCCGGATTACCGAGGCTTTTTTCATGGCGCGGCCTAAGGCGCTTTCCGTGAACCGCCGGATATCACGGAGCGGCGCGCGGTATTTTGAATCCTGGAGCAGGGCGTTCTTTTCTTCTTCCGTAAAACCTTTTTCTTCATAAATGCGTTCCACTTCTTTCCTGAGATCTGAAATGCCGTCATACGGTTTGGTGAGATCTATGAGTTCCATGGCTTTATGCATGAGGGTGCCGTAAGATGTACCCGTGAAGGCAGGAGTTTCTGCAAGGAATGCGGGCGGGTCTTCATAGCCCGGCAGAAGGGAGGACTCTTCGCCGGAAGGAATGCTTTCCATGGCAGGAGCCAGCGTTTCCGATGAAAAGGGTTCTATGCCTTCGGCGCCGGATTCCTGCTGCTCTTTCAGTGCAACCGCGGCGGTAGCGGTGAGCTTGGCAGGCGTTTGAACGGATCCGTTGAAATTGTACTGCCAGCGCAGCTGCTTTTCCATCCAGTCCGGCACGTCTGAAGCGGGAGCCGTAAGAAAAGCTTTTATGTTGTCAATATCTTTTGCTTCTTTTTGTTTCTTTTTCTCTTCCCATTCTTCGAAGTTCATTTCTCCGTTTATTTCTTCTGTCCGCCGTTCTTCCACGGTGAGCAGTTCCTGCCACGGTGTGATGGTGAAATGAAACGCAGATGGGCTGTCGTTTATGTCAGGTGCGAGATAAGAGGGGATCTTTCCCGTCATGTCCCACAGACAGGCAGCGCTTCTGTGGCGGGCGGCAGCCGGAAGAATCCAGGAAAGGTAAGATTTCCCGCCGGCCGTTATGTGGGCTGGCAGGCGGCTTTCCGCTTCCGTCAGGGAGGAAAGCGGGGTCAGACAGGAAGAAAGGTAAGGAATGAAGTTTTTTCTGAAAGCGGTGATACAGAGCAAATCCCGCGCTCGTGTCATGGCGACATAGAGAAGGCGCGCTTCTTCCGCCTGGGCTTCACGGCCGGCGGCGGTACGGATCGCCATCCAGTAAAGAGACGGCCAGTGTGCCATATGTTCTTTATCAAAGTAATGGATACCGAGTCCCATTTCCCGATGAAAGATGACAGTCCGATCCAGATCTTTCACATTGAAAGACTTTGCCGCGTCCGCCAGAAAAACCACGGGGAATTCAAGCCCCTTGCTTTTGTGGATGGACATGATCTGTACGGCATTTCCTTTGGCAGACGTGGAAATTGTCTTAAAATCTTTCTGCGCCCGCCGTAAATATTCCAGGAAGGAAAAGAGGCCGTTTACCGTAGCGGAGTCTCTTGTCTTTGCCAGTTCATAGAAGGAAAGAACATGGGATTTGCCGGCGGTGCCGTTAGGCAGTCCCGCCACCCATGACAGATAGTCCGTATCCTCAATGATTCTGCGGAGAAGGGGGGCGACGCCGTCTTTTCGTGCTTCTTTCCTCCACGTTTCATAAAGTAAAAGGAAACGGGAAAGACGGAGGGCTTTTTCTTCGGGGATAATTCCTCCGGCCCGCGGGAGAATATCCCAGAGAGAATCTTCCTCCGGCGCGAGGGCAAGGCGGAGACGGGCGAAATCTTCTTCGTCAAGTCCCGCAAGGAAAGAGCGGAGCACCGCAAGAAGAGGCAAGTCCTGCCGCGGGTTGTCTAAAATTTTCAGGAGCGACCAAAGGATCTGCACTTCCATGGAGCGGATAAAATCATCATCTTTATCAGCGGTGGCAGGGATATGTTCCTCGTTCAATACTTTGAGGAGCGCAGGCGCTTTTTTATCGATACTGCGGAGGAGGATAACGATATCGCTGTAATCTATGGAACGGAAGGTGCCGTCTTTGTTCATGATCTGCCGCTTTTCTTCCATAAGGGCGCGGATCTTTTTGGCGATGAGCCGGCCTTCAAAGGTGATGCTCGTGATATCATTGACGGACTCATCCATGGGAACGGTATTTTCATCGGTTACTTTATCAATCAGTTCCACTTCGACTGCACCGCCTGCGTAGGCAGCGGGACGGGGGTCTTCATGGCGCCCCGGATAAAGCGCTTCTCGATCGCCGTAATCGAGCTCCAACAGCTTTTCACTCATAAGCTGGCGGAAAATATAATTGATTGACGCGAGAATCGCGGCGTCACTGCGGAAGTTCCGGTTGAGATCGATGCGTCTGTCTTCTGCATTTTCATCAGAGGAAAAACTTCTGTATTTCTTTTGGAAAATGGTGGGGTCAGCCTGGCGGAAACGATAGATGGACTGCTTGACATCGCCTACCATGAAACGGTTCCTGCCATTGGAGAGAAGCGTGGCGATCAGTTCCTGCACATCATTGGTGTCCTGGTATTCATCAATCATAATCTCTTTATATTTTTTTTGCAGCTCCCGTGCTGCCGATGACGGAAATTCTCCTGCCCGCTCCGCTGTGAATCCTTCCGCGGTTTTGTCTACAAGGATGTCTAAGACATAATGTTCCATGTCGGTGAATTCCATAAGGCCTTCCTGCTTTTTGCGGCCGGCGTAAGCACGGGAAAAAGCAATGGTCACATCCGACAGGGCACGGACGATGGGATACATCCGGATCACGTCATGGAGCCATTGCTCCTCTGGGATTGCAAAGAAAGGGATGAGCTTTTCGGAAACTTCTTTTTTCACACTGTTTCGAATTGCCTGGACGTTGTTTTTTATTTCTTCAAAGCGGATAGGATCTTCAGAAGAGGATTTCTTCACTGCCTTCAGTTTGGCAAAAGAAATATTCGGCGCGTCTTTGTACCATTCATCCCATGTTTCTGCTTTGGAGAGGATGGTGAAGGCGTCAAATTCATCAGACAGCGTTTCCGCATATGGCGCGAGGGCCGGTTCGTTTTCCAGAAAAGTGAAAATCTGGCGGTAGGAATCAGCCCAGCTCTGGGCACGGCGCCGGAAATCTTCAAGAATGTCTTTTGTCCATGGAAGATCGCTTAAGGCAGCTGCGCCGTTTTCGCCGTAAGGACGGGAAAGGCTGCCGAGCCAGTCTTCCGGGAAGGGCATGGAACAGGAAAAGTGATAGAGGGAAAGAATGGTATCTTTAAAACCGCTGTCCTCAAACCCGCCGGAAAGCAGATCCGCGCAGTCAAGGAAAGCAGGTTCCCCCCTTTCATAGTACGTTTCAAGGACTTCTGAAAGCACATCCTGTTCCAGGGCGTATATTTCATTGCTGTCTGTCAGCATTTTCGTGTTCGGATCGAGGTCGATCAGGTAAAAATACCGGCGGATTAGGGTCTGGAAAAATGAATCAAGTGTGGAAATCTGCGCGCTTGACATCAGCGCGAGCTGGCGGGACAAATGACGGGCGAGAGGCGTATTCCGCTCCTGCTCCGCTTCCGAAAGGGCCTTTGCAATGCCCGAAGAAATGCGGGTTTTCATTTCCCCTGCCGACGCGCGGGTGAATGTAAGAACCAGAAGTTCCGTAATGTCGGCAGGATCATCCATATCGGTAATCAGTTTTTTGATACGCTCCGTGAGTACCGCCGTCTTACCGCTTCCGGCGGCGGCGGAAAGGAGGAGGTTCTGTCCGCGGGCGTCAATAGCTGCCTGCTGCGCGGTTGTCCATGTCATTTGACTCATAGGTTCTCCTTTCCGTTCCTTTTCATTTCCTCGTCCAGTTTCTCCCGGATCGTTTTGTCAGAAACTTTGGAAATATAATCAAAACTGTTTTCGGGCAGTGCGGGATCAAAGCGGCAGATGCTCCGATAGGGACAGTATGAGCAGGGCGACAGCGTTCCGTTCTTGACGGGATGAATGGCAATTTCCCCGCTTTCAAGGCGGCTGTACAGCCTGATCAGTATTTTTTCCGTCAGTGCTTTCAGTGCTTCAAACTGCTCTGCTGTAAGGACGGGAGAAGTTTTCTTTACACTGCCGTCTTTTACATAAGAAACACCGATAAATCCGTCATCTGTGCCTGATTGGGAGTCAAGCGTGCGGAGCACATCCGGGTCATTTAAGAAAATACCGTTGGTGTTTTCCTTTTCTTTGGCGTGGGGAATTCCGTTGGGCGGTACGCTTATGGATTTCGGCCGCCCGTGGAGATAGATATACATCATGGCGGCAGGAAGCAGATCTTTCGTGTCCTTTGTTTTTGAAAGCGCCAGCAGGTAGGTAATAAGCTGGAGAGAGAGGCCTTCCATGATTTCATTCAGGGAGAGCTTCGGCGAGCCTGTCTTGTAATCGCAGACTGCGGCGTACCTGCCGTCTGTATCTACACGGTCTATCTTCCCTGTAAGGGTAAAGCTGTCAGTGGGACTTGCAGAAATACGGAGATAGAATTCTTTTTCCATATCCACCGTGTCGAAACCGCTCTGCCGGCTCCATTGACGGAATTTTTGAAGTGCCCGCCGGAAGGTCTGATCCAGAACGCGGCGGGTATACTTTGCCGACTGATCCGAGGAAAGGGCATCCGCCTTGATGCGCGGTGTGATTTTTTCCGTGATGTCTTCGGAAATCTTTTCAATTTCTTCATCCGTCGCCTGCCGCCACTGGCGGTTCTGCGATTTCAGGACTTCGCCGAATTGGTGGAGCCCCGCGTGGAGATAATTGCCGTAATCCAAATAATCCGCTTCGCCTGTATTCCGCTCTTCTACGCCGATTCCGTAGCGGAGGAAGTACTGGTAGGGACAGCTTCTGTAATTTTGTAGTTTTGTGACGGAACCGTAAAAGCGTCCTCCTTTCATGAAAAGTTTGCGCGCAAGCATTTTTGGCAGACGGGCGGCGGTATTTTGATACCGGAGCCCTGCCAGTTTGCTTTCCATGAGCTCTCTGTATTCATTTCCTTCTGCCCAGTCTTTAAGCGCTGCCCAGTTGCCTGTTGGTGAGGGGCGGCCATTGCGGAGTATTTCAGGAAGAAGAGACAGGGCCTGGTTGGGGTTGGCAAAAAACGAGGGGTCATCATGATGGGGAGAGGGGGGAAATACCTCCATGTTTTCCGTATAATAGCCGAGGGCTTTCAACCGCTCCAGCAGGAAGGACGGTTCTGCGGCGCTTCCGTCGGCAGCAGCGGCGGGGTACGACAGATAGAGTGCGTCCGATGCCCGTGTCAGGGCGAGATACGTATAAAATTGTTCTTCCTGTACCAGATCCATCAGGTTGTTTCCAAGATTGATGCGGGCGGATTTCAGAAGGACCTGTTTTTCCGTTTCCGTGAAAAATCCTGAGTCATCAATTTTTTTAGGGAAAGAGCCTTCCAATGCGCCGGGGATGAAGACCACTTTCGCTTCCGCCGCGTATCCTCTGTCTATGGAGGTGACCGTCACATGGTCAAGAGTAGGAGGAATCATGGAGAAGGTAAGGGCGGAAAGACCATCAGCAAGAATACCGCAAAGTTCCTCTTCGGGGAGGATGTCTTTTCCTGTGACATGGACGATTTCGTCAAGAAGAGAAAGCACTTTTTTCCAAACCTGGAGATGGGGACGCTTTTTTGTTTTTTCAAATTCCAGTTCATCCCAGACGGAAAGCGTTTCAGGGATTTGCTGCTCTGTTAACCACCGATAAAGAAAGGCGCATTTATCCTCTGCGGCGGGAGATCCCTTCCAGCCCGCGAGAAAAGGATTCAAAAGGGAAAGGACCTTTTCTCTCCATGTATTGGCGGTGTTCTGTTTTGTAATTTCTTTATCCGAAAGAGGGGCCGGTTCCTGATCAATGCTCCGGTAATCGCGGAAGGCCCAGGGCTTTTGCCACGTGGAAAAACGGATATGGTATTTCAAAACGTAATTTTCCAGCTTATCTATCATATCCGTAGGGAAAGAAGGAAATATTTCCGTTTTTAAGATGCGGAAAATATGCTCTCTTGTAAATCCCCTGTTCTTGCCCCGGCTTTCCGCTTTTATGAAATGGAGAAGCCCGTCAAGGAGCATGACAAGGGGGTGGTTATTCATGGGCTGTTTTTCGTCTGTAAAGACCGGAATCCCGTAGCGTGAAAAGCTTCTTTCCAGCGGGTCCGTATAAGTGTCGGCGGAACGAAGAAGGACGAGGATATCCCGCCAGCGGAGATTTTTATCGCGGACAAGTGACAAAATCCGGCGGGAAATGAAATCCGCCTCCGTCTGGCTGTCCGGTGCGGAAACGATATGGATGCCCTTTTCGGGAACCGGGGAAGTCTCTTTCGGAAGCGGACAGGGAGAAGGGACATTTTGGAAATAATCTGCTGCGAGACAACGGAGACGGGGACAGCGGAACCGTTTCATTTCGGGGAGTATGACGGAATCAAAGTGAGGCTCTTTTTCCGAAAGGAGAGCATATAAATTGGCAGGGCGGGCGAATATTTCATTGGACAATCCTTCTTTTGCGTCCGGGAGGGGAAGTGTGAATGTCACTTCTTCCGCCGTGCGGATAAGGGCGGATACGATGCGTATTTTTTGAGGCGTCATGCCGTTGAAGCCGTCAATCCATATACGGGATCGGCGGAGTATTTCCGATTTCGGTATTTCCCCGGCAAGCAGGTCAAAAAGACTGCCTTCATAAGAAAAGCGGGAATGGAGGTAGTCATGGTAATTTTTATATAAGAGGGAAAGATCCGCCAGTTTGCGTCCCAGAGGTGTACCCTCTTCGGCACGGGATGCTTCATGGAGCGCTGTTTCGGAAATGCAGAACATATCAAGCTGGTGGAAAAGGTTCATGAGATTTTCCGCAAAATGAGGCTGAGAGGAAATTTTCATGAGCATTTGCAGTTCATCCCTGTGTTCCGCAAGGATGCGGCTGATGATGATCTGCTGGCCCAGCGGAGAAAGAGCATCTTGCACAGGGGAGCGGAGCTCATTAAAAACGCGGTAGGCAAGACGCGAAAAACCGCAGACCGTGGCATCGATAAAACCGTGGCCCGGGAAAATATCCGCCAGCATACGTTCTGCGGTATATGTCTCCTGATCAGGCACGAGGAAAAAAGCAGAGCGTCCTTTTTCACCGGTGACATAGTCGCGTATTTCTTCACAGCAGCGCCGCGTTTTTCCTGTACCTGCGGCGCCGAAAATAAAATGGAGTCCCATGAGCATCCTTCCTGTCATTTAAGCAATATATTCTTTTTTCTATTATAAAGGGAAAGGATAAAAAGGGAAAATATTTTACAAAGACAAAGGAGAAATATTATTTTCGTAAAATATCGGCACGAAAAAGACAATTTGGATATTGACATATTTAGATATAGTTGATACAATGAGCACATAAGCAAGTTAAAACTGTTTTAATATTTGAAGGAGGAATTTTAAATGTCTTTAAACGGGAAAAAAGTAAGCGAATTTACAGCAGATGCATATCTTAACGGAGAATTTATCAAGGTATCCGATAAGGATCTGCAGGGAAAATGGAGTGTTCTCTTCTTTTATCCGGCGGATTTCACTTTTGTCTGCCCGACTGAGCTGGAAGATCTCCAGAGACTCTATGGCGATTTCAAAAAAGAAGGGTGCGAGATTTATTCCGTATCCTGCGATACCCATTTTGTGCACAAAGCCTGGCATGACTCTTCGGAAAAAATCGGCAAGGTTACCTATCCGATGATTGGCGATCCGACGGCACAGCTTGCAAAAGATCTGGATGTATATATTGAAGCGGATGGCATGACCGAGCGCGGCACTTTTGTTATCAATCCTGACGGAGAAGTTGTTCTTTATGAAATAAGCGCCGGCAATATCGGCCGTAATGCTGATGAACTGCTCCGCAAGGTAAGAGCTGCCAAGTTTGTTTATGAACATGGCGATGAAGTCTGCCCTGCCAAGTGGGAACCGGGGGCTGCGACCCTGAAACCGTCCTTCGATCTTGTCGGTAAACTTTAATAAGAGAGGGCATCATGGAAAAATCATATGATGCCATAATAGTCGGCGGAGGTCCTGCAGGGCTTTCCGCCGCTATTTATATGGCAAGAGCGCGTTTCCGCGTATTGGTCATTGAAAAAGAAAAAGTCGGCGGCCAGATTACTATCACATCTGAAGTAGTGAACTATCCCGGCATTATTATGACAGACGGGGAACAGCTGACCGGTAAGATGCGTCAGCAGGCGGAAAATTTCGGCGCTGAGTTTTTGTCGGCGGAAGTAACCGGTCTTGATTTGGACGGCGACTATAAAACAGTTCATACCGATCGGGGAGATTTCACGACGCCCGGCATCATTTATGCGGCAGGTGCCCATCCCCGGCTGGCCGGATTTGAGGGAGAAAGTGAATTCCGAGGACACGGTGTGGCATACTGCGCGACCTGCGACGGAGAATTTTTCTCCGGCAAGGATATTTTTGTTGTCGGCGGCGGCTATGCGGCGGTAGAAGAAGGACTTTTCCTCACCCGGTATGGAAAGAAGATCATGATGGTCGTCAGACGCGACTGCTGCTCCATTGAAAATGCGGAAGTTGATGAACTGAAAGAACATCCGAATGTAGAAATGATGTTCAACACTGAAGTGGTAAGAGTGGAAGGCGATTCCGCCATTCGTAAAGTTGTTTTAAGAAACCGGGTGACCGGGAAAGAAACGATCTATACTGCCCCTGAAAATGATTTTTGCGGCGTATTTGTCTTTGTTGGCTATGCGCCGGAAAACGAACTGGTTAAGGGAAAAGTGGAACTGGATCCCCAGGGGTACATCATCACTGACCGTGATCAGAAAACGAATATTGACGGTGTTTATGCGGCAGGCGACATCTGCGTAAAAAATCTCCGCCAGGTGGTTACCGCCGTTTCAGATGGAGCCGTGGCGGCCACATCTATGGAAAAATATCTCGGACAGCTGTACAGGAAGTTAGGCATCAAGAGAACTTATGTAAAAAGGGAAATAAAGGAAGCTGCCAAAGCGGAAAATGCCCCGAAAGCGGAGGCGGGTGCTTTTCTTGATGATACGACCCGGCAGGCGCTGGCTCCCGTACTTGCCCGCTTTACCCGTCCGATCCGTCTCCGTCTGTATACGGATGACAGCCAAATGACGGAAGAAAACCGCCGCATGGTGATGGAGCTTGCATCTCTTTCTGATAAGGTGGAAGCGGAATTTGTCCCGTCCGCGAGAGAAGAAGACAACCATACCATTTCTATCTGTGACGCGGAAGGAAATGAAAAAGGACTTCGTTTCCACGGCGTACCCGGCGGACATGAATTTAATTCTTTTATTCTTGCCATGTACAATGCGGCAGGTCCGGGGCAGGACGTGGGTGAAGCACTGCAGAAACGTATCGAAAGCATCAGCAAGCCTCTCCATGTGAAGATTGCCGTATCTCTTTCCTGCACAATGTGCCCCGACCTTGTAGCGGCGGCGCAGCGTATTGCCGCGGATAATGAAAATGTAACGGCCGACGTCTATGATCTCCAGTACTATCCAAGCCTTAAAGAGAAATATAATATCATGAGCGTTCCCTGTCTTATCATCAATGATGACGAAGTGCATTTCGGAAAGAAAAGCGTGTCCGACCTGCTTGATATTTTTCAGGCATAAGGACCGGGAAAGATTTCTGTTATAAAAATATAAAGCCCCATACGTTAGACCTGAAATCTGACTTATGAGGGTTTTATTTTTGTTTGAATATGCCGGGATCAAGTAAGCTCATTGGTTAAAAGATCCGTATTCCTGACGACTCTTGCGGCGAGAAGCAGTCCCGCTAAGCTGAAAAGCAGGACATACATGGCTGAAACTTCACTCACCGTTCCGAACGCGGCCGCCCGCATAGCGCTTAACTGATAAGTCAGCGGGTTTATCAGGGCGAGTACCTGTATAAAAGAAGGGGCATCGTGCAACACATAAAAAGAGGGATAAAATTGGAATCAAAAAAAGTGTTGCGAACTCAGGGTAATTTGTCTATACTATATAAAATATATTCATCTATAAATTACAATTAAATATATATAGTATACTCTTATATAAAGGGGTGGGGATGATGTGGATATTGGGATTATTAGTGTTCTTGCCTCTGTTGACGGCAGGTCTGCTGTTTTTTATACAGGGGGACAAGCTTCGGGATGCGGTGGTGAAAGTGTCAGCTGCTGCTATTGCGATGTTGTCTCTTTTCGTGGCATTTACTTATTTTGGAAATAAGGTGGTCTTCCGTTTGGGAGATTCTTTTCTGGCGCAAGGTGCAATATTAGTGGATATCCTCGTTGCTCTTGCGGTTTTTTATTATACCTGCGTCCGGTTTCACCGGTATTGGATAGCGCTTTTGGAAGCAATTCAGCTGGGAGCGGTTCTATGGTTTGAATATGTCAGTCATGGGACGCTTGATTATTATGCCGATATCGTTGTTGACAACTTTACCCTGATCATGATTCTTATCGCCGGTGTCATCGGCAGCTTGATCGCCGTTTTTTCTCTGGGGTACATGGAGGCCTTTCAAAAGGAACATCGTGATGTTCGTGACAGAAGGAATTTTTTCTTTTTCGTCCTGTTTCTTTTCCTTTCTGCCATGTTCGGATTGGTTGTTTCCAATAATCTTTTATATATGTATACCTTCTGGGAAATCACCAGCGTCTGTTCTTTTCTTCTCATCGGCTATACGGAATCCCGTGTGGCTGTAAATAATTCGTTCAAAGCGCTTTGGATGAATCTTCTCGGCGGGGCAGCTTTTGCGGCGGCGATTATCGTCATGGGGCTGACTTACCACAGTACGGCGCTTTCCCATCTGGTAGGGCTGGCATTGGCGGGAATGCCTGTGACAGTTATTCTTGCGCTTCTCCTGCTTTGCGGTTTTACCAAATCGGCGATGATGCCTTTTTCCGGCTGGCTTCTTGGGGCGATGGTGGCGCCCACACCCACTTCCGCGCTTCTCCATTCTTCTACGATGGTGAAAGCGGGGGTGTTTCTGATTATCAAACTTTGTCCCGCCCTTGGAAATAATCATGCGGGAACGATGGCGATGTTTGTCGGCGGCATTACCTTCTTTTTTGCGTCCTGTGCCGCTATTTCACAGTCCGATGGGAAAAAGGTTCTTGCCTATTCCACAATTTCCAATTTGGGACTGATCGTCTGCTGTGCGGGTATAGGTTCTTATGAGGCGGCATGGACAGCCATTATGATTGTTATTTTCCATGCGGTTGCCAAATCACTCTTGTTTCTTTCTGTCGGGACGGCGGAACAGCAGCTTGGCAGCCGCGACATTGAAAGGTTTGACGGACTTTTCAATGCGATGCCCCATCTGTGTCTCTGCATGGTGATCGGTATCAGCGGTATGTTCCTCGCGCCTTTCGGCATGCTCATTTCTAAATGGGCGGCGATGAAAGCTTTTATTGATGCAGGACACCCCATGCTGCTTCTTCTTTTAGTTTTCGGTTCAGCGACAACCATATTTTACTGGGCCAAGTGGCTCGGAAAAATCCTGTCCGTCATGAACGGGCAGGAAAGACGGGAGCAGGGGATTACCAAAGGAGAATGGTTTACCCTGAAGATACTTTCCTGGATGACGATCATCGTCTGTATCCTTTTCCCTCTGATTTCAAGCTATGGCGTTCTGCCGTACTTGCGGATCACCTACGGGTTTACCCGTGATGTTATTGCCCAAAGCAACTTGATTATTATGTCGCTTATGGTGGTGCTTCTTGTTATTCTTCCTTCCCGCTACGGGAAAGGACAGCCTAAAAGGAAGGTAGGGGCTCTTCTTGCCGGGGTTAATACGGGGGATGATCGTAACTATCGCGGCGCGGGAGATAATATCATTCCTGTGGAGCTTCGGAACTGGTACATGGAAGAATGGTTCGGCGAAAAGAAAATGAAATTGTCCGGCTTTGCTCTCTGCATGGCATGCATTTTCATTCAGTTTGCCATTATACTGGGAGGTGTGTATCGTGGATGAAATGGGAATGAATATTTTATACGCGCTGCTTTACCTCCTTTTAGCGCCTGTCAGTGGAGGGCTTCTTGCCGGTCTTGACCGCAAGCTGGCGGCCCGTATGCAGCGCAGGGTAGGCCCTCCTGTGGTCCAGCCGTTCTATGATGTGCTGAAACTTTTTGAGAAAGAACGGATTGCCGTGAATGAAGCGCAAGGCTTTTATTTGGCAGGCTTCCTGTTTTTCATGATTTTGTCAGGCATATTCTTTTTTGCGCAGGGCGATATCCTTCTTGTCATTTTCACACTCACCATGGCGGGCATTTGCCTTGTGGTGGCGTCCTTTTCATCATCGTCACCCTGCAGCCAGATGGGGGCGGAACGGGAACTTCTTCAGATTATGGCGTATGAACCCATGCTTCTCTTTGTGGCGATTGCTTTCTACTTGAAATGCAACACTTTCGATCTTTCAAAAATCATGGCTTCGCCGGAAAGCAATTTTCTTTACATGCCGGGGATTTTCATCGGGTTCCTTTTTATACTCCAGATTAAATTCAGAAAATCGCCATTTGATCTTTCTATGAGCCATGAAATTCATCAGGAGCTCGTGCAGGGAATCAAGACAGAATTTTCCGGCGGCATGCTTGCTCTTTTTGAAATTGCTGAATGGTATGAAAAGATATTTCTTCTTGGTTTCGTTTATCTGTTTTTTAAATGGCGGGATCCGTGGAGCGGTGTTACGGGCATTCTTGTATGCGCAGCGGTTCTTTTCCTCAGCACCCTTGTAGATAACTGCACCGCCCGTATGAAATGGCGGCATCTCCTCGGTTCCGCCTGGCTCGTTACTTTGGTAGCAGGTTTTATCAATATTGTCTTTTTAATGTATATCCGCTGAAAGGAGAGGAAATATGGCTTATATCAGAAAATCCGCCTGGCTCATCCACTATGACGGCTCCAGCTGCAACGGCTGCGATATTGAAGTCCTTGCCTGTCTTATGCCTCTCTATGATGTGGAACGTTTCGGCATTATCAATACAGGGGATCCGAAGCATGCTGATGTATTTCTTGTCACCGGCGGCGTGAATGTACAGAATTTGCCGGTGGTGCGCCAGATTTATGAACAGATGCCGGAACCGAAGGTCGTGGTGGCCGTAGGGACCTGTGCCTGTACAGGAGGCATTTTCAAAGACTGTTACAACATGATCGGAGGCATGGATCACGCTGTTCCTGTAGATGTGTATGTTCCCGGGTGTGCCGCGCGTCCGGAAGCCATCATTGACGGCGTTGTGAAAGGGTTGGGGATTCTTGAAGAAAAGCGGGCGGAATATAAAAGGATCGTTGCCTGGCGAAAATCGGCGCAGCGAAAGGAGGCAACCTGATGAACCAGCAAATAATTGAAATCAAATCTGCGGATATTTTAAAACAGGTAAGTCGCTTTAAAAGGGAACATGCCCGTCTGGTGCAGATACTTTGCACCCGCGTGGAAGAAGGGTATGAATTGACTTATACATTTGATAAGGACTATTTCATGTACCATCTCCGCTGCCTCGTTCCGGTCTACCGCTCCGTCATGAGTATCACGGGGCAGTACTGGTATGCTTTTGTATGGGAAAATGAAATACACGATTTATTCGGATTGAAGATAGACTTCATTGAACGTGATGTGGACTATGGCGGACATTTCTACCATCTGGCGGAAAAGACACCATGGCATAACCTACCTGGTGAGAAACATGCCGATCAGGCGATTAAAGTACAGCTCCGCAGCGGACTCGGGATAGACGCTTCCGCCGTGGCAGGGGCGAAACCGGAAGGAGGGAAAGAAAATGGGTAAAAGCACAGTGATTCCTTTCGGTCCGCAGCATCCCGTTCTTCCCGAACCGATCCATCTGGATTTGGAATTGCAGGATGAAAAGGTTGTCCGTGCGGTTCCTTCTATCGGTTATGTGCACCGCGGGCTGGAAAAGCTTGTGGAACTTCGTGACTTCCAGCAGTATGTCTATGTGGCAGAACGGGTCTGCGGGATTTGTTCTTTCGGCCATGGCTGGGGGTACAGCCGCGCCGTGGAAGAAATGATGGAAATAGAAGTGCCGCCCCGGGCGGAATGGCTCCGTACTATCTGGCACGAATTGTCCCGTATCCATTCCCATCTTCTCTGGCTGGGACTTGCTGCGGACGCTATGGGGTTTGAAAGTCTTTTTATGGAAGCCTGGCGCCTTCGGGAAATAGATTTGGATCTTATTGAACAGACGACCGGCGGGCGTATTATTTTCTCCGTCTGTAAAGTGGGCGGTGTCCGTCGTGATATTGGCGGTGCTGTGTTAAAGGAAATGAAACGGGTCTTAAAAGATTTATCTGAAAAATTTCTTCCCATGCTGAATGTTTTTATGGATGACGATACCGTTCACAGCCGTTTGAAGGGTGTGGGAAAGCTTACTATGGAAGAGGCTCTGGAACTGGGCTGCATCGGTCCCATGGCAAGAGCATCCGGCATTCTCACCGATATTCGTGCTGCTGAAAAAGACAGCGTTTACGGACAGCTTCATTTCCAGCCCGTTATTGAAACGGACGGAGACTGTTACGCGCGGGCAAGAGTACGGCTGAGAGAAGTTCTCCGGTCTGTTGAGATTATTGAGGGCTGTATCGATAATATCCCTGACGGGCCTATTGATGTGAAAGTGCGGGGCGTGCCGCCGAAAAGAGAATGCTTTGTCCGTGTGGAACAGCCGAGAGGAGAAGCGCTTTACTATGTAAAAGGAAACGGAACCAAATTCTTGGAACGGTTCCGCCTGAGGACACCGACAAATGCCAATCTGCCTGCACTCGTAAAGATGCTTCAGGGCTGTGACCTGGCAGATGTGCCGAATATTATCCTGACCATTGATCCCTGTATCAGTTGTTGTGAAAGATAGGAGAGCGTTATGGGCTATATGACCTTTGTGAAAAGGATAGTTGCCAATCTTTTCAAGCCGCCTGTGACATCTCCTTATCCCCTGCGGCCGCGGACGCCGCTTCCTGTCGACCGCGGACACATTGTCAATCAATGGAAAAAGTGTATTCTCTGCGGCGCCTGTGAACGGGCATGTCCTTCGGGAGCGATACGGATTGACAGAAAGAACAGGAAGTGGATTATCAATCCCTATGCCTGCGTGCAGTGCGGTGCCTGTGTGGAACAGTGCCCCATGAAATGTCTTGCCATGGAAGCCATGTATACGGAACCTTCCAAAGAAAAATCGGAGATCGTCCACACGCCGCCCCCGCCCAAACCGAGACAGGGACCGGCGGCAAGACCTCCGGCAGAAATAAAAGCGGAAGAGAACACTCGAAAAGAAATTTCGATGGATGCGGCGGCCAGAAACGCAAAAGAAGTATCGCCGGTGGTACAGCCGAAAACGGAATCCGGTAAAAAGGAAGCAGCAAAGGGGAAAGCTGTTCCTGCAGAAATACCGCCGGCGGCGCGTCCGCAACCGGAACCCGGTAAAAAGGAAGCGTCGAAAGAGAAGGCGGTTCCTGTGGAAATGCCGAAGACGATGGTGACGGAAGAAGAACTGAAAAAGGCGCCTGTCATCAATGATGTTTCACAATGCGTTCTTTGCGGGATGTGCCTTCGCGGCTGTGTCGGCGGAGCATTGGATATCGACAGAAAAAGGCGCACGTGGACTATCGATCCGGCAGCTTGCGTGCAGTGCGGTGTCTGTGTGGAGCATTGTCCTAAACAATGTCTTTCTCTGAATGAGGCATATACATTTACGGCAGACGGTGATTCACCGGAGCCGGTTTCTTTTCACTTGCCGGAACGGAAAAGGCCTTCCCCTGGAAAGCCTGCGGTGAAACCTGATGCATGAATACCCTGTGACTCTGGAAATCATCAGGCTGGCGGAAAAAACGGCGGAAGAAAATCATGGCAGGATCAGAGGGATACACCTTGTCATCGGAGAAGATTCGGGATTTATCGGAGAATCAATCCAGATGTACTTTGATGTCCTTGCCGCAGGAACCCTGTGTGAGGGTGCGCAGGTGACAATTGAAGGCGTAAAGCCGAAATTGTCCTGTGAAAAATGCGGGAAACTTTTTGAACGGAAACGGTTTTCCTTCACCTGCCCGTTCTGCGGCGGGAGTGGAAACCCGACGGGAACAGGGAAAGAATTTTATATAAAAGATGTGGAATTATTCGTGGAGGATGAAAGCGATGCACATGGTGAAGAAGGAGGTCCTGCTTGATATCAACGGCAGGAATGACCATATAGCGCAGCATGTAAAAGACCATCTGGAAGAAAGGCATATTTTTGCGGTAAATATTATGGGGGCGCCGGGAGCAGGAAAGACGACCTCCCTGGAGAACCTGATCCGCGCCCTTCCGGTGAAGTCTTATGTCATTGAAGGGGATATCGAATCGGATATAGATACGGAACGGTTAAAAAAACAGGGGATTTCCGCAGCACAGATCAATACCTTCGGCGCCTGCCATCTTGATGCGCCTCTCATGCACAATGCTGTCCATAATATGGAGATGGACGAAGGCGGCATACTTTTTATTGAGAATGTAGGGAATCTTGTATGTCCTGCGGAATTTTCCATCGGTGAACATATAAAAATGCTTATCGTTTCGGTGACGGACGGAAGCGATAAGCCTTATAAATATCCGCTCGCCTTTGAAAAAGCGGATGTGATTCTGCTCAATAAGGTGGATTTGCTTCCTTATCTTGATTTTGATGAAGCGTTTTTTATGGAAGGTATCCGCCATTTGAATAAAGATGCTCCCGTATTTAAAGTGTGCGGGAAAACGGGAGAAGGATATGATGCTGCGGCGGAATGGCTGATGAAAATTTCAAAGAAATAATTTTTCGGGAGGCGTGTATGGAACATGAGGTAACGGAACGGCTCAGCGTGGCCGGCAGAGTGCAGGGTGTCGGTTTCCGTCCGTCCGTCTGCCGCATGGCAAAAGAATTGAAACTGACAGGCACAGTACAGAACCTCGGCGGCGAAGTGGAAATATACATCACCGGGACAAGGGAAAAGATAGACGCTTTCCTTTGCGGGCTTAAGCAAATGGAACGGCCTGCCCTTGTGGAGTGCGTAAAGAGAGAAGAAAGACCGCTTACGCCTTTTTCCGCTTTTACTTCCATTCCCAGCAGGGAAAGTGAAAATAAAATTCTTGCACCTGCTGATATTTCCGTCTGCTCCGCCTGCCTTAAAGAAATGAAGACGCAGGGGAACCGGCGCTGTCATTATCCTTACATTTCGTGCACCGCCTGCGGTCCCCGGTATACTGTTTTGAAAAAACTTCCTTATGACAGGGAAAATACCGCTTTTGATGCATATCCTCTTTGTGATAAATGTTATGAGGAGTACAGGGATATGAATAACAGACGGTGTCATGGAGAAACCATCGCCTGTCATGACTGCGGCCCCCGGCTTTTGGCGAAGATGAGGGGAAGTCCTTTTGCCGGACCATGGAGCCGGGAAGAACTTTTACAATCAGCCAAAGATTTACTCCTTCATGGGGAAATTATCATGGTGAAATCGGTCGGCGGATATAATCTGGTCTGCCGCGGAGACAGAGATGATGCCGTTCAGCGTTTGAGAATACTGAAACAAAGACGGGACAAGCCTTTTGCGCTTCTTGTTGCAACCGTGGGAGAGGCGGAAAAACTCTGCCATATAAGCAGGGAAGAAAAGGAACTCCTTGAGTCGCCGCAAAAACCGATCGTTCTCTTAAAAAGAAGAAAGAAAAGTATGCCGCTCATCAGCCCTGCGGTAACGGAGCTTACGGAAAGCCTCGGTGTATTTCTGCCGCCTTTCGGACTGTATGCCCTTCTGGCGGAAATAAAAATTCCTCTCGTTGTGACCAGCTGCAATCTCACCGGAGAACCTATCATTTACAAACAGGCCGATGCTTTTGCTTTTTATGAAAGTCATGAAAGTATTTCTGCTCTGTTTTACGATGAAAGAGAGATTCTCCGTCCTGCTGATGATTCTGTTGCCCGTATCGCGGCGGGAGCCGTGCAGATTCTCCGCCGTACCCGCGGGTATATGCCGGAACCGGTTGCCGTAGAGAAGAAGGGGATGCGCGTTCTGGCGCTGGGCGGCGAAGTGGAGCCGTCTTTTGCGCTTTCCGTGAATAATTTGATTTATTCTGCCCAGGTGCCTTCGGATCTCACGCTGGAAAAATCATCCGTTTTTTACCGCCGTCTTGTTGCTGATTGGGAAGAACTTCTCCATATCAGTCCCGACATCCTTGTCTGTGACCTTCATCCCTGCTATACTACGGCGGAAGAATCACGGAAGCTGGCAAAAGAATTGGATATTCCCGTTTTGGAAGTGCAGCACCATCATGGACATGCTCTTTCCGTTATGGCCGAACATCATTTGGACGGGAAATGTCTTGCCGTAATCTTTGACGGTACGGGATTCGGTACGGACGATACTGTGTGGGGCGGAGAATTTCTTCTCTGTGAAGACCGATCTTTTATCCGTGTCGGCGCAGTGAAACCGATTTCGATGATAAGTGGTGACGAATCTGTCAGGCAGGCATGGAAAAGTCTTTTATGCCACCTGGTACACAGCGGTATACCATCAGATGACAAGAGGGAGGCTGTTGTGAAAGCTGCCATTGCGGGCGGAGTGAATACAGTAAAAAGTTCAAGCATGGGGCGCCTTTTTGATGCGGTGAGCGCTGCCTTGGGTCTTGCCGATTATAATACTTATCAGGGGCGGTGTGCCATGCTTCTTGAAAATCAGGCGGCGCTTGCGAAACGTGAAAGGAAAATACCGACAGAGCTTTCCCTTAACGAGGAAGTCGTGGAAACGGAAAACGGCAGCGTTACATTTTTTGATCCTGCCCCGCTATGGGAAAAAGTCATGGGAAAAGATAAAGCTGCTGCCGCTCTTGGCTTTCATGAGGCAGTCATACGGATTGTGGAACGGATGGCGGAAAAAACAGGTGTAGAAACAGTTATTCTCTCGGGAGGATGTTTTGCAAACCGTCTTCTTTTGGAAGGCTGCGTGGAAGCTTTGAAGGAGAAAGGCCATGCTGTGTATTGGAATCAGGCGCTTCCTCCCGGAGACGGAGGGCTTGCTTTCGGTCAGGCATGGTATGGTATGAATACAGCAAACGAAAGGAAATCATATGTGCGTAGCATATCCGGGTCGTGTGGAAACCATTGAGGGTGCACATGGGATCGTTAATTTTTCAGGAAATAAAGTACGGGTGAACCTGTCCATGGTTTCCGTGGAGACAGGTGACTATGTCCTTGTCCATGCAGGCATGGCGATACAGAAAGTGGAAAAGAAAGAAGCCCTTGACTGGATCGGGCTTTTTAAAGAAATAGAGGAACTGCGCCGTGGAGAAAAATGAAATCATCCGCTGGCTTCGCGAGTATGACGGCAGACCCGTAAAAATTATGGAAGTCTGCGGCACGCATACATCCGCTCTGTACAAGACCGGACTGCGCCAGATCCTGTCACCGAAGATACAGCTTCTGTCGGGGCCGGGGTGCCCTGTCTGTGTGACACCGACTGCATACATTGATAAATTGGTGGAAATTTCTTTTAGAAGCGGGCACAGAGTCCTTGCTTTCGGCGATATGCTTGCTGTGCCCGGAACGGAAATGTCTCTTGCCGAGGCGCGGGACAGAGGCGCTTCTGTTGATTTTTTTTATAATCCCGAAGACGCTTTGAAAAAAGCGGAAGAGGAAAAAGAAACAATATTTGTCCTGGCAGCAGTGGGATTTGAAACGACAGCACCCGTTTGGGCGACTGTTGTGAAAGAAGCGGATGAAAGACATATTTTAAACCTCAAACTTCTCACCGCGCTGAAAACGATGCCTGAAACACTGGGGGAGCTTTGTACCGCAGGAAATATCGACGGATTTCTCTGTCCGGGACACGTGGCGGTCATTACAGGGGCGGAACGGTACAGGGCACTTTCAGAAACATATGGTAAACCCATGGTCATTGGCGGATTTACTGCCGACCTTCTCCTCAGCGCTGTGGCCCGGCTTGTCCTTGCTGTCAATAAGGGGCAGGGCGGTTTCTGGAATGATTACGGAAGCGTGGTCACGGAAGAAGGAAATGTGAAAGCGTGGGAACGGGTAGGAGCCTTTTTTGAAAAAGGAGATGCCCTGTGGCGCGGTCTGGGGGTTGTGAAGAATTCGGGGTTTTACTTGAAAGAAAAATATCATTTGTATGATGCAGGAAGCAGAGGTCTGGTAGAAGATCATGTTCCCGCAGGATGCCGGTGCGGAAATATACTTTTGGGAAAGAATATGCCGAAAGACTGTCCTCATTTTGGGAGAACCTGTACGCCTTCCCATCCGGTCGGCGCGTGCATGGTTTCCTCAGAAGGGGCGTGCTGCATTACCCTGCGGGAAGAAGGAGTGGAGGAATTGTGAAAATTACGTTAAAGCATGGAAGCGGCGGAGAGGAAAGCGGAAGGCTGATCAAAGATATTTTCGCTTCCGTTTTTGATGACGAGATACTTCTGAAAATGGAAGACAGCGCGGTTCTTCCTCCCCTGCATGGAAATCCGGTGCTCACATCCGACTCCTTTGTCGTGGAACCGCTCTTTTTTAAAGGCGGGGATATCGGGAAACTTTCTATCTGTGGTACGGTGAATGATCTGTCATCCATGGGCGCGAGGCCTCTTTATCTGACGGTTTCGTTCATACTGGAGACAGGACTGGATGCAGATATTTTAGGAAAGATTGTGCAGTCTATGAAAGAAACGGCAGAAGAAGCAGGTGTGCGTATCGTTGCGGGAGACACGAAAGTGATAGAAGGGAAAGGTGGGCTGTACATCAATACGGCAGGTGTCGGCGAACGTCCTTCCTCGCGGGATATTTCCTGCAGGAATATGAAATCGGGGGACGCCCTTATTCTCACCGGAACACTGGGGGATCATCACGCTGCTGTTTTGACAAATCGCCTGGGCATTGGAAGTGAAATCGAAAGCGACTGCGCGCCGTTGAATCACATGGTGGAAGAACTGCTTGAGGGAAATATATCTGTCCATACCGTTCGGGATATTACGCGGGGCGGACTTGCCACTGTGGCAAATGAATTGGCCGTGTCTTCATCGGTGCGGATAGAACTGGAAGAGGGCATGATTCCCGTTTCGGATATTGTGCGGGGGATTACAGGGATTCTTGGCCTTGATCCGCTTACTATGGGGAATGAAGGAAAAATGATCATTGCCGTTCCCCCAAGAGATGCGGAAAAAGCGGTGGGTATCTTAAGAAGAAATAAATATGGAAGAAATGCCGTTGCTGCGGGGCAGGTGCTGGAGGGGAAAGGCGTATACCTGCGGACAGCTCTTGGCGGACTGCGCCGTGTCCTCCCGCTTAGGGGAGAAGGACTGCCCCGCATCTGCTGAGATGGAACAAGAGAAACTTTACACGGCTGCTGATATTATGATTGCCCTATCATTCTCCGTTTTGGGTTGAAATATATCAAATTATTGACTTAAGCTGAATATTGGGTTAAAATATGAAAATAAAATTATGACCTAAACTTATTTAACCATGTGTTTATCAGTTTATAGTGGCAGCTGATAAAATTTCAACTACAAGAATTTCGGCGATAATTTCATATATGGAAAACAGAAGCCAAAAACTATGTGCGGGGAATCCGGTGAAAATCCGGAGCTGTGCCGCAACTGTGTGGGGAGTCATGCCATAGCAGTTCTTTCGCAAAGATATGGGATGATGAGGAACTGAGCCAGGGTGCCGTCTGCTTTTGGCCATCCGACAAGCTTACGATGCATAAGTGGAATGTTTGAAATAGAATTGATTTCAAACATTGTCTTCATGCATCATTTTTATTTTGCTTTATAATCGAATCAGAGACAGAAAAGGAGGAAATCATGAATCGTAAACAGAAAAAAGTTTATCTGAAACATGTCCTGACCATAGGACTGGCCTTGTGCGGGGTACTGCCGAGCGTGGGAGCGCAGGAATTCAACGAAGGAATCACAGGAAGCAAGAGTGCGGACGAAATCTATGTAACAACAGGGGTGCTGAAAAACAGGAAATATACCTTCACCGAAGACACGAAAATCCATGTAAACAACCACTCCAAGAACGCGGTATTCTACAAAGAAGTGAATGAGAGCGGGGGACAGAAAAGCAAGATATGGATCATGGCAGGGATATCGAGCAAGAACGGGAAAGTGAACATAGATGCAAAAGGGAAAGAGCTGACCGTCGGTTTAGGCTATGAGAAACCGAAAGAAAATGAACCACCGATAGAATGGCCGGCGGGGATCTATGTATCAGGAGGGAAATCGATCACCATAGATGCCAAAAAAGTGCGCCTGTACAATGCCTATGAAGGGAAGATGTACGGGGGCGATATATATTTCGGCATAGATAAAGACGGGAGCAAATTGACCATCACCGGAGACCTGGATTTAAGAGGAGAGAAAAATGGCAGGGTGGAAGTGGCAAACCGATGGGCAGCGGGAGAGCTGGCTGTCGGGGGCTCCTACTATGGCGGACATATAGCTGACAATTATGGTGGTCTGTTGGGTAAGATCACCGTTGGTGGGAATGTGGACATAGAAGAGGACAATGCCCGGACAGATTTTGTTTTTAAAAGATATTATGGCACTTCTCCTGTGGGGCTGTCAGCCAAGGACATCACAGTGGGGGGCCATGTCAATATCCGTATCAATAGTGAGAATTACGGAAAGGAGACGACCAGTTACAACTTTTATGGAGTGCGGGGGATCCGATCGGCCGGCCGGCTGTACATTGGCGGGAATGTGACCATGCGGGGCCGGGATCCGGAGCACCCCTGGGGCATTTATGTTTTTTCTGTGAATTCAACATATAAAGATACAGGCGCTATTGGCATAGAATACAGCGGGTACGACGGAGCGATCAGGGGGGATGTGGACCTCAAGCTCCGCACCATGACAGGGATCCTTGTGGGACCGAAGCTGCATAAGCACACCGGAGAGCGGGGGAAGTTTTACCTTTCAGGGAACACAAGGATTGAAATGGATCCTCATTTAAGAGCCTTTGGGGCAGGAACTCCTTATGCTGCCCTGTGCGCATTCGATGTCAAGGGGCATGCCGATGTGGCGGTCAACATGGGGAAAGAAGGGAAACATCCGGGAAATAAAAATGTACAAATCGATGGAAACATAAGGCTCTATGGTGCCACAGAATTCAATAATCCTTCCGGCGCCGAGTACTCCATCCCCAAGGTAACACTGGCGCTGACCAATAAAGATTCCCACTGGACAGGAGTCA